>Ga0302275_10007093_pt1 | contig 10474 bp, 6 predicted proteins | sample III_Bog_N2_2_FD_200229 | JGI IMG/M metagenome (GOLD analysis project Ga0302275, IMG submission 200229) | Peat permafrost microbial communities from Stordalen Mire near Abisko, Sweden - III_Bog_N2_2 | ecosystem: Environmental > Terrestrial > Soil > Wetlands > Peat | place: Sweden: Abisko... | reverse complement strand
CTCGAAGGCCAGCACATCGGCCGTAATCCGTTGCAACTCGACCATGCCGCCATCCAGCGAGACCGCCAGGATGGCCAGAGCCTGCGCCAGATCGCCAAAGCCCATCGCATCTCAACGGCCACCGTACAACGCGTGCTCCGCGAACATGCTCAAACCGCTCAGGAGCAAGCCGCATGATTGATGAATCGTCAGCTGTTTTACCACTGTGGATGTTGTTATCGGCCACCTTCGGCTTCATGATCGGCGAGGCTTTTGGCGGCCAGGCTCGTCTTCGCAAGTATCTCGAGCAGGCCAATAAGGATCTCCGCGAGCAACTCGAAAAGGCACAACCCTGCGCACAGGCCCTGCAACGTGCCCTCGATCAGCAGAGCAAAGTCATCAATGACATCCACCGGCGACTCGTCGCTGTGACAAAAGGCCTCGAAAAACCTGTCCAGTAAACCCAATCAAATCAATGGCCGGATCTCCCCGATCCGGCCGTGTCAAAAGGTATGGATTGTGGCACAGGCAAGATTAGGGAAGCGAGAACGAATCGGGTATTGGGAGGGGCCGTCTTTGAGCCGCGAACAGTCCGATTTCGAAAGATCCAATTCCTTCAACGCTACAGCATTTATGGGACGTATTCTGACCGACCGTCCTTCCCAACAAATGTCATCTCGCTTTGGTCCCACGATGGGCTAGCTTGTACGGCATCTCTTTTATGGTGTGACACAGGAAAAGCAGCCGTCAGTTGAGTAATTCGCCCAAATTCAGTGGAACGTCTTCGGCGTTTACACTCATGAGTTGCAGGCACTCCCCACAAGTTTACTTTCTCAGAAAGACCACTACGTCCGGTCCAACTTGGCTGGCGCACTGCATGGGGGACAGATGGCCGCAGCCCTGAAAGACATCAAATTGAGACTGCGGGACGAGACTGTGCATTTTCTCGCCCTGATGAAGCGGCATGATGCGATCCTCCGCGCCCCACACGATCAGTACTGGCATCTTGAGTCTTGGCAGCAAATGGTCTGACGCATCGCCGCCTGCGAGCATCGATGCCACGGCACGACGAATGACCCATCCGTTCTGATCGGTCAGACGCAAGATGTCGCGCGCCACAAATCCCGGCACCGGAAAGGGATGGGGATAAAGCAAGGCATTGAGCTGCCTTACCTCGCCATTCGTAGTGGGCGTAAACAGGCGCGTATCCCACAAAGGCTGCTCGTGGATGCCAGCGCTGTCAAAGAGCATCAGGCGCCGCACACGATCAGGATGATCGTATGCGACAATCTGCACTATCCATCCACCCATCGATATTCCGCCAAGGTCTATCTGCTTCAATCCCATTGCATCCAGGAAGCCCACCACGATGGCGGCCTCATCGGGAACCGAGTAGGAAAAACTCGGCGGCTTTTCGCTGCGCCCGTAGCCAGGCAAATCGGGCAGGTAGACGCGATAACCAGCCTTGACGAGAAAATGCGCCAAGTCCAGCCACTCTTCGGCGCGTCCGCCCAAACCATGCACCAGAACAACCGGCGGACCTGATGCGGGCCCAAGCACGTCGTAATGCACTCGAAGGCCCATAACAGTTACCGCGCTGCTTTCTGCCCTTGCAAGGCACAACCGCGCGGGGATAACTCCCTTGAAATAGAGGCCGCTGATCGGGCGTTCCCAAACTCCCAGAGCAGCGAACAACGCCAACACGCCACAAATATACCAAAGGAGTTTCTTGCGCTTCATTCTTCTCCTCTTGCCTTTAAAGATGAACGTGCTGATCAACCGTGGAACGCGTGAAATACAAAGTGCGATTGCAACCGAATCGCCACTACCTCTCGCCGCTTGTAATTCCGTATTCGATGTGCAATGGCTTCAGAGATTGATCTTTCGCCAAATGATCCTGGGTAATCACCACATTTATTTGCTCAATGCGCTCAGAGGGCAAAGGATGCGAACGGAAGTATCCCGTCAGCCCATCGATTGCAACTTGACTCAGCTCGTCGGTCGGCGTTTCTGCGCGGATCACATATTCGCGTTGCAGTTTTCCCAATGTCTCTGTCATCATTACAGCGCCCTGAGACGAATAGCCCGCCGCCGATGCAATGCGGAGTCCCTCGCGATCCGCCTCGAACTCTTGATCTTTGCTATAACCGGCCTGCCATAGGGAGATTGGAATCTCAGCCATATCCGCCACGATGTCGAGGTTCAGGCTCTATAGCTTCGCTTCAATCTGCACGCGCTCGATCGCGTGATAGTGATCAATATGTTCGAGTTCATGTCCGAGGACGAAAGCGAGTTCATCTTCGCTTGTCATTTGGTCCACAAGCCCCTGACCAATAAAGACGTGACCACCCGGCAGCGCGAAAGCGTTGATCAGATTGTCATCGCCGATAAGATGAAAACGATAGTTGAGCTTGCGCTTCGCATGCGCTGCGACGCGCCTGCCCACAACGTTCACGTATTGCTCGGTTGCCCGAGTCTCCGCACTCTTTTCAGGTTGTACGGATTCATATTGCCGCGCAAGCTCGTCCCCAATCTGCGTCTCCTGTTCGTCGGAGATGCGCGTGAATTGCATGGGCGCACGCGTTAAATCGCGCTGCCAATCCGCAGCCATATCCACGACGGCATTGGCATTCACCGCATCCTGCCGCTTCGTGTGTTGCGCGAAATAAAGCGCACCGCCGGCAACAAGCAATACGAAAACAAGTGCGAGAGCATGCTTCATAGCAACCGCCTGACGGTCTCACGATACCTGCTATAGAGCCAGGAAACCAATGTCAAAGCCGCCCCCAATACAATGAAAGTGATATAGCGGTCAGTATCACTTAAGCGCCACGCATCGAGACAGACGATTTTGCCAACACAAAGCAAAAGCAAAAACAGTCCGGTTATGCGAAAGCTACGTTGGCTAACTAAAAGTCCCAACAAAATAACCGCTACTCCTTCGATTCCCCACGAAAGTGTCACCATTCCGGGATTCATCTTGACCGCGATCATGATGGTAATCAACACAACTGGAGCAAAGAAGAACCATTGTTCGGCGCGCTTCAGGCCAAGACAGCGGCCAAGCGGCGATTCAATTGGACGATCAATGTAGCGTATTCGCAGCCGGAATGTGATTGGCAGCGCAGCCAGCAGAAGAGCGGATGTGATCGAAAGAACAGCGAAGTTGCCTCGCCATCCATCTGATGAGAAATAGCTTCCACCAAAGATGTTGTGTGCAATTCCCCGCCCAACGATTCCCACCGTAAGAAGAACTGCCTGTTGAAGGAACACCTCTTTGTCCAGCGCCCACGTTGCAATCACCAGTACAAGTGTGAGAGCGGCCCAGGCAACGACGATCCACTCCACGGGTGTTTCGAAATACAGCAACGCGCCAAGGCACACTGTCCCGAAATAGGCGATCAGATCGCGCGGCGACCAGCGTCCAATCTCCGGTTGTGCCTTGTCCGATTGCAGTTGAAACCACACAAAAAAGAAAATCAGCACGATTGGAACGACCGTGTAGATGCGCGGACTGACCGATTCGCCGGGCAGGGTTGCCGCTGTCAGATTCACAAAAAAGATGCGAGCAAACGCCGCGGTTAGTGCCGTGTACGCCTGCAAGCGAATCTGCTTTTGCTGCCACCATGTGCCCAACTCGAACAACACGAGCCCAAAAATCGCCAAGCCGAGCGCCACGCTGATGGGTTGCAGCTCACTCCACAAAAGCCACGCGGCAAGGGCGGAAGCCACCCAGGTATACGCATGCCGCGCATTCACTGTTTCAGGCATTCGCACCCAACGCGCCAAGGCGTAGAGAACTGCAACTAGAATCGAAACCGTAAGGAGTCGCAGGTCGACGCCGCGCCATTGATCTAGGGTGTACAGATTGAGAGTGACTGCGCGCAGCACGGCCAGCAGAGCGAGAACGTGTGCCTGGTACGGAAACTCCTCGACATCGAAGATGCGATCAATCACCGCGAGAGCAATTGCAAAGACTGGCCAAATTGCCGCAAGCCAAAGCTGCGGAGATTCATTCCATGCGAGTGCTGCGAGCAGTGCTGTTGCAGACCATGTATACATCCAAGCGGCCGGACGCCTGTACGGGGCATCCCGCAACGTGCAGAAGCGTGAAATGGCGTAGAAGGCAGCTGCGCATCCGAAGAACGGGAGATAGCGCTCTAAGGCGCTTTGCGCATACAGGTTTACCGCAAAGAGTTGAATTCCGGTAGCAAGAGCCAGCACATGGCCTTGATACGCGAAGTCTCTGAGTTTCAGTCGGCGGCCAATGAGGCTGAACGCGACGACGAGCGCCATCCAGGCAGGCGCTACCCACACTGTGGCCACATCGCACCACGCGAGTAGAATCAGCAGTGATGATCCAGCCCACAACATCAACATACGAAGTTGGAGACGAATATCATCGAATCCTGAGAGCGCCCATGCGGTCCCATAAAGGATGAGCGAAAGAATCGGAATTGTAACTAAACGAAGAACAATGTGGTGTGGATAAACGTCTGACAGATGACAGTTGATCATTACAGATGTGAACCATACCGGGACTAGAAGCAGTGATCCCTGCGCCAGTAAATGATTGTCATCCAAATACCTTTTGCCCAAGATCGCGCCCAGCATCAGCGCAGCCCATCCTAACGCTGTCCAGTCTCCAGTAAATGCCGCCCACACTCCAAGAAAAGCTGTGACGCAACCGATGTAGCTATGAAGAGTTACAGTCTTTCCGTCGAAGTCTTCGAAAAGTGGACTCCACTTGCGCCGAATGAAGAGTGCGTTTACGTAGAACAGCGCGCTACATGTGAGCAGCAAAATTCCGTCCTGAATTCTTGGCAAGTCAGAATGTTGACGGAAGTCGATAAGGCCCCAGGCTTCATAAACCACCAGCAAGCCGGTGAAGAGCCCAGCAAGCAGACCCAGTCTGCGGAAGACTACCTCCAGTTGAACGATTCCGGCAATGAGCAGTACTTCGGCCGCGATCATCCAAAACAATGCAATGTTGTTGCCGCTGAACTTGAATGGCACCGAAGCAAACATGAGCAAGGTGCCGATTACCGTCAGCAGAATGAATGCCGGGCGGCGGCGGCGCGTTACGGGCAGTTGACCGAAGATGAACTCCGCCGCGCCTATTGCGAGTATCCCGTAAAAGGCAAGTTCGGGGCGTGTGGACTGGAATTTCATGACCGCGCCCAGAAACATAGTGTTCAGCAAGGCCGCTATGGTCGAGATAGCTTCTGCTCGCGGAACCTCTATTCGGCGCGCGACATAAGAGACGCGGAAGACTGCCCAGTAGAAGATCAGAATGATTGCGCTCGGCCAGAATTGCGGAAACGGATGACCTGCCATGCCGTCGGGAAATAGCTTGTAGAGCCAGTAGAAATGATTGGCATAGCTGGCCAGGATTCCAAAGACTTCAAGTTCGTACCAGCCCATGCGGAGGGCAATGGCTACGATGCCGGCCGCCAAAATCACGCCTGCTGCGAGCGCGTATACACTGTCCTGACTGAGAGCGACGGTGGAGAAGGCCAGCAAAAATGCGAGTCCGGTAACCAACTGCGATTTGTAGCGCAAAGTGTGCGCCACCATTGCAATTGCCACGCCCAGCATGAGTATGCAGTTGAGTGTGTTGGAACTCATCACCGTCATAGCTGGAACGTGGTACATGGCATAGGTCGTAAAGAAGAGCAGTGCCCAGCCTCCGCCGATTCCAGTGCGGCCAATCAGCCGATAACGCTCCCTGCCTTCAAGCCAGATTCCTCCTCCCAGCATCGCGGCGGCGACAGCGTAAATCATCGCTACACGCGGCCCCGGTCCCATCGAAATCAGAGCGACTCTGCCGAGTAAAGCGAATCCCAGAACGAGCAAGACGATGCCGATCTTTGCGAAGAGATTCATGCCAAGCAACTCTTCGAATGGCAGCGCGGATCGCAGATGGTCTCCCAGGCTTTTGCGTGGCGGCTCTGCCACGAACGGTGCTGAGGGAGTGGGTCCGACCTGGACCTTCACGTGGGTCGGAACAGCGCGGGCTGCGACAAATTCCGCATACTCGTCCTTAATGGAAGTCCCTGGCCTTCTGGGGACGGCGCCCCTCTGGGCGAGGTGCTGGAGCCAGGCCGCGTCGTTTGACGGGGCAGAGTCGGCAGTTGTGGCAACCGTGTCAACCACTGGGTGGGAAGAAAGTACAGCTGCCACGGTTTCGGGCTTAGGAGGCACTGGAACTGCCTCTCTTTGCTTCAAATAGACCTGTGGTGCTGGAGAAACGAATGCAGCCTGCACATCAACTTGCGGTTCCGCGACACGCCCAGGAGCAGGCGATTCCTGTTGAGAAACTGGAATAGTTTTGACCGTTTGAGCAGGCGCATAATCGCGTTTCAGATCGGAATTGAGGTTCTTCACTTCAACGGCAGCAGCGGTTGAAGCCGCCGCGTTTCGCTCATCCGAATGTTTGGAAAGCTGTGCAAGTTCGCGTTTCAAGCGGGCAACTTCACCCGTCAAATCGGTGAATTTGTCGCGAAACTCCTGGTAGTTTTCTTCAAGACGCCTGCGCAGTGTTCCGGTCCGTACTAGCGCAATGATCGCGACTACCGGGATGCTGATCACAAATCCAATGACCAGCACGATGAGAAAACTGTCGTCCATGATACGTACCCTCTTCCGATGAAGAAACGAGTAACTAATGGCAGAACGGCCCCGCTGGCAACTCTTGCAATAAATTCTGCAAGAATATGCTGAAGCGCCGTTCTTACAGCGAGAGGTCAGGCCCGTTTGTGAATGACACGGCAGTATAAACAATCGGAGCCAAGTCGCGCTATAATCGACAACACTCAACCAAACACCTTATGACTGAGACCAATTCAAGTACGAACGCTGAGGTTATGCCAATACTGTCTGATGTGCGGCGCAGCGAGCGCGGCTTTTGGGCATTGATCGTTACCCAGTTTCAAGGTGCCTACAGCGACAACATCCTGCGGAACCTGCTGCTCGCAATGATTGTCGGTATGGGGTTGGCGGGTAACGAGCGCTCCACGTTCGTCTCCCTGGTTACATTTCTCTTCTCCATGCCCTTTGTGCTGTTCAGCATGACGGGCGGCTGGCTTGCGGATTGCTTCAGCAAGCGCCGGGTCACTCTCTGGACCAAGGGAATGGAAATCGGGGCCATGACCGTGGCAACCGCAGGACTGGCATACCATTCGCAGCCCATTTGCCTGGTAGCGCTCGGTCTGGTTGCAACTCAGGCGGCGCTCTTTGGCCCCTCGAAGTATGGCTTGCTGCCGGAGTTGTTGCCCGCCAAACGCTTGTCCTGGGGCAACGGCGTTATCGAACTGGGAACCTTCCTCGCGATTATTGTTGGCACGGTGACCGGCGCAGCCATGGCGGAGCGCTTCCATGGACGCGAGGTCTACGCTGGTTACTTTCTTGTAACTTTAGCTGTCATTGGCTTCTTCACAAGTCTCGGTATTGATCGAGTTCCTGCGGCGGCCCCAAGCAAGAGATTCCGCATTAACTTCGTAGGCGACCTCTGGCACCAGATTGGGTTAATGCGTCGCGATAAGGCGCTCTTTCTCGCTGTCATCGGAAATGCATACTTCTGGTTCCTCGGTTCGTTGCTATTTTCAACGGTGGTTGTCTATGGACCGGATGTTTTACACATCGGGCAGACAAAAACTGGATACCTGAATGCAGCGCTCGCTGTCGGCATCGGCATTGGCAGTATGATCGCCGGCCTGGTCAGCGGCAGCAAAATCGAGTACGGGCTTATTCCGCTCGGCGCGATTGGGATGACCTGTACCGGGCTTGTGCTGGGCGGAATGCAGTTCGGTCTTGTTGGCTCAGGAATACTGCTCGGAGTTCTGGGCTTTTGGGCGGGATTCTATGCGGTTCCAGTCAATGCCCTCATTCAGCATCGACCGGCGGAGAAGGATAAGGGCGGCATCATTGCGGCTGCAAACCTGCTGTCTTTTGTGGGAATCGCGCTTTCGTCGGGCGTTTACTACGTCTTTACCGCATTTGTTCATCTCAACCCTCGCGGAGTGATCGTCGCGGCCTCCCTTATTACCGCCGTCGGCACGGTGTATGTGCTGATACTGCTACCGGAGTGGTTTGGACGTCTCATCCTGTTCTTCTTGACTCATACGGTCTATCGCGTAAAAGTCCTCGGGCGCGATAACTTCCCGGATAAAACGGGTGCGCTTCTGGTGTGCAACCACATGTCATTTGTGGATGTGTTGCTGCTGATTGCATCTACCGACAGGCCCATTCGATTTCTGGTGTTCAAGGGAATCTATGACAACAAGTTGATCAAGCCTTTCGCCAAGGCGATGAAGGCGATTCCCATCTCGAGTGAGCAGCGGCCTCGGGAGATGATTCGCTCGCTACGTACGGCCAGCGACGCTCTTCGCGACGACGAAATAGTCTGCATCTTTGCCGAGGGCCAGATCACGCGAACCGGGCAGCTGCTTCCTTTCCGTCGTGGGCTCGAGCGAATCATGAAGGATGTCGATGTTCCGATCATCCCCGTGAATCTCGACGGCGTGTGGGGCAGTATCTTCAGCTTTGCTCGCGGCCGTTTCCTGTGGAAGATTCCGCAGCACATTCCCTATCCGGTTACCGTGAGTTTTGGTCAACCTATGCCGCCATCGTCCACAGCAATCGCGGTTCGGCGCGCGGTGCAGGAGTTGCAGGCTGATGCTTTCCAACAGCGCAAGAGGCGCATGAAGACGCTTGACCGCGCCTTCGTTCGCACCGCGCGACGCTTCCCATTGCGCTTCATGATGGCCGACGGCAAAACGCCGAGGGTGACCTTCAGTGCGGCGCTTACCAAGACCACCTTCATCGCTCGCAGACTGCTCTCACAGATCGGTGAGCGCCAGATGATAGGTTTGTTGCTGCCTCCTTCAGTCGGCGGTGCACTCACTAACTATGCGCTGATGATGCTCGGCCGCATTCCGGTGAATCTGAACTATACCGCTTCCAGCGAAGTTATCGCCTCCTGCGCCAGCCAGTGCGACGTAGACGTGGTTATCACGTCAAAAGCATTTGTTGAACGCTTCCCAAAGTTGGAGATTCCAGGGCGAACGCTTTTTCTTGAAGACGCGTTGCAGGCGCCGCGGATAAGCGAAAAGCTGCTCTCCCTCGCACTCACATGGCTCACGCCTCAATGGCTGCTATACAGAACAATCGGAGCAAAGCGTAGAGCATCCAGAAGTGCTGTAGACGAACTGGCAACTGTGATCTTTTCCAGCGGCAGCACCGGCGATCCAAAGGGCGTGATGTTGACGCACTTCAATATAGCGTCGAACATTCAACAGGTCACGCAGGTCTTCATGCTCGGTGGCAGAGATAAGATCCTCGGCATCCTGCCGTTCTTCCATTCCTTTGGATTCATGGGGGCACTTTGGATGCCTGCAGTCAATGGAGTGGGTGTCGTCTATCATCCCAATCCACTGGATTCCAAAGTCATCGGCGAGCTTGTCGGCAAATACAAAGTTACATTCCTGATCGCAACACCAACTCTTTTGCAAGCCTATATGAAGCGCTGCTCACCGGAGAGCTTCGGCAGTCTGCAATTTGTTCTTGTCGGCGCTGAGAAGTTGCCGGAGCGTGTTGCGCTCGCCTTTGAAGACGTCTTCGGCATTCGTCCGCTGGAGGGATATGGATGCACCGAATGTTCGCCTGTTGTCACTGTGAATGGCCGCGATTTTCGCGCGCCGGGATTCAGGCAGGTGGGTTCCAGACGCGGTAAGATCGGACATCCTCTGCCGGGTGTCTCTGTCAAAGTGGTCGATCTCGACACCGGCGAGCCGGTCGCGCCCGGCACACCGGGAATGCTCCTTGTCAAGGGGCCGAATGTGATGAAAGGCTATCTCGGCAAGCCCGAGAAAACCGCCGAGGTCCTGCGCGGCGGATGGTACACAACCGGTGACGTAGCGACGATGGAAGAGGACGGATTCCTGACCATTACCGACCGTCTGTCGCGTTTCAGCAAGATTGGCGGCGAGATGGTGCCGCACATCAAGATTGAGGACAAGCTGCAGGAATTAGCCGGAGTAACTGAGCAGGTCTTCGCGGTAACTACCCAGCCCGACGAGAAAAAGGGCGAGCGCATTGTCGTCGTGCACACTCTTCCTGCGGAGAAACTTGCGCCGGTACTGGAGAAGCTTTCACAGTGCGATCTGCCCGCACTGTGGAAGCCGCGGCCAAACCAGTTCTTCCATGTCGACGCACTACCCGTATTGGGGACCGGAAAGATTGACCTGTGCGGAGTAAGGGCTCTCGCAACCGGATTGGCTTAAAAGGATGTCATAGGATCGGCCCGTTAAGTCGCCGAGGATGCCCCAATTACCCGGAGGGTACTCTGCTCCCCCAGGCGATTTGCAGGGCCTCCGATATGTGCCACAATCCATACCTTTTGACACGGCCGGATCGGGGAGATCCGGCCATTGATTTGATTGGGTTTACTGGACAGGTTTTTCGAGGCCTTTTGTCACAGCGACGAGTCGCCGGT
>Ga0302275_10007092_pt1 | contig 10474 bp, 6 predicted proteins | sample III_Bog_N2_2_FD_200229 | JGI IMG/M metagenome (GOLD analysis project Ga0302275, IMG submission 200229) | Peat permafrost microbial communities from Stordalen Mire near Abisko, Sweden - III_Bog_N2_2 | ecosystem: Environmental > Terrestrial > Soil > Wetlands > Peat | place: Sweden: Abisko... | reverse complement strand
CTGCCCGCGCATGACGGCCACGTCGCGCGCGTGATAGCGGGGGGCCTCCTCCTGCTTGTAGGTGTGCTCATGCTCCTCGTCCACGACGATCAAGCCGAGCGGCTCGACGGGCGCGAAAATGGCGGACCGCGCTCCGATGACGATGCGCGCCCGGCCCTGCCGGATTTTGTGCCATTCGTCGTGCCGTTCGCCCGCGCTCAGGTGGGAATGGAGCACGGCCACGAGGGTTTGCAGTTTGCCGCTGCTGAACCGCGCCTTGAACCGCTCCACGGTCTGGGGCGTCAGGGAGATTTCCGGGACGAGCACGATGGCCCCCTGGCCCCGCTCCAGCGCGTGCGCGATGGCTTGCAGATAAATCTCGGTCTTGCCGCTGCCGGTGACCCCATACAGCAGGAAGGTGTTTTGCGCGGAGGGGTGGAACCGGCTTCCAGCCGGTTGAATCTGGCTTCCAGCCAGATTCGGTTGCGGCGCGGCCGATGGTGGCGCGGACGCGCTGGAGCCAGGCACGCGCGTCCCGCCGGTTGCGGGCAGGATGCCCGCCACCGCCGGCTCGAAGCCGGCTCCACCCGGCACGGATATTTCATCCATGGCGCGGGTGATCTTCGCCAGGGCGGTGGCTTGCGCCGGATTCAGCACGATGGGTTGCGTTGGTAAAATCTGCTCGTGCGCGTAGGGATCGCGCTCGGAGATTTCGGAGGTGATTTCGATCAGGCCGTGATCCTCGAGTTTGCGCACGGTCGCGGCCGTGGTTTTGGCCAGCGCCACCAGTTCCGATAACAAAATCTCCCGGCGCTCCGCCAGGATGCTCCACACTTCCTGCTGGCGCTTCGGCAACTTGGGGATTTCCCCGGGCGCGGGCAGCCGGCGCACGAACAGCCGTTCGCGCCAGCTGGCATCCTCGTTGCGGACGGCCTCGGGTAACACGGATTTCAGCGCGATTTCCGGCGCGCAGCAATAATATTCGCCGATCCAGCGCGCCAGCCGCAGGACTTTCGGGGTCACGAGGGTTTGCTCGCCGATGAGTTTGAGGATGGGCTTGAGATTCGTCTGGCCGGAAGCCTCGGCCACCGCCGTGACCACGCCCAGGATCTTGCGCGGCCCAAAGGGCACCTGCACGCGGCTGCCCACATCCACCTTGCCCGCAAACTCCGGCGGAATGGCATAGTCAAACTCCCGCCGCAGCGCGATTTCGAGACTGACGCGGGCAATCATGGGTCAGTCGCGGGACATCCGGCGCAGGCTGGCTTCGAGTTCCTGGCGCAAGGCCTCGCGTTCCCCGTCCGTGGCCTCCCGGGGCACGCGGATGACCGGGCCGAAATTGATTTCGCAGCGGGAAAAAGGCAGCGGGATCTGAAACCGGTCCCAGCTTTGCAATTGCAGCTTCCAATCCAGGTTGTAAGAACAGGGGAGGACGGGCAGGCCGGTCAGTTGCGCCAGCGCCATCACCCCCTCCTGCACCACATAACGCGGGCCGCGCGGGCCGTCCGGGGTGAGGGCCACATCATAACCGCGCTCCGCCCAGGTGATCATCTCGAGCAAGGCCTGCGGGCCGCGCCGGGACGAGGAGCCGCGGACGGGTTCCACTTTGAGGCATTCCAGGATGCCAGTGAGAAAACCGCCATCCTTGCTGGCGCTCACCATCGCGGCGATGCCCGCATTGGCGTTGCGCTGGCTGACATGGCTCCGATAGATGGGAATGCAGAGGACCAGCCGGTTGTGCCAGACGCAGCAAATCGCGGGGCCCGCCGGCGCGCGGTTGAGATACTCCGAGCGGTCGTTCAGGCGATAACGCAAGGTCCACGCCACGGCGCGAATCACCGCCACGATGATCCACGCGGCCACCCGCATGTACCACTTGGGCTGGTGCGGAATGACCACGCCGCTGGTGCGGGGCTTCGGGCGGGGGGTGGGGGAGGATGGCGCGGCGGTGGACATTTCAACTTTTTTTCAGGCACGCGCGCACCACCTGCTCCACGGTGGCGGCGGCACCCAAAACGGCCAGGGCGGCGCGCACGGCCTCGAAGGCTTCCGCCTGCTTGAAACCCAAAGCCATGAGCGCGAGCGTGGCGTCGTTGATTTTCCGGTCCTCGGAGGAAAGCCCCTGTCTGGCGCTGGCCGCCTCAAGCGAGCCGGCGGGGCCGATCTTGTCGCGCAATTCCACGACGATGCGTTCGGCGGTCTTTTTGCCCACGCCGGAAATCTGGGAGAGCGATTTGACATCGCTGTTGGCCACGGCACCGCGAAAGGCCACGACATTCATGCCGCTCAAGATGTTCAGCGCCGTCTTGGGCCCGATGCCGCTGACGCTGTTGATGAGCAGCCGGAACAAATCGCGTTCCGCCGCCGTCATGAAGCCATACAGCAGGTGCGCGTCCTCCCGCACGATCAACTGGGTGAGCACTTTCACCGGCTGGCCGGGCGGCGGCAGCTTGTCAAAGGAGGACAGCGGGATCAGCACCTCATAGCCAACCCCGTTGACCTCCACCACCACTTGCGTGGGCAGGGCTTCAATCAGTGTGCCGTGGAGAAAGGTAATCATGGTTCAGGCTTAAATCGTTTTGGGCGCGCGCAGGCTGAAGCGCCCGTGTTCCTGCAAATGCGCCAGCGCGAGGGCCAGCGCGTCGGCGGCATCGGGCGCGGGCAATTCGGCCAGGCCCAGCATGCGCTGCACCATCTTGGCGACGGCGATCTTTTGCGCCGCGCCATAACCCACGATGGCCAGCTTCACTTTGCGGGTGGCGATTTCATAAATCTCCACGCCACTTTCGGCGACGGCCGACAACGCCGCCCCCCGGGCCTCGCCCATGATGATGGCGGTTTTCAGATTCTGCGCGAAAAACAGCCCTTCCACCACACACACGTCCGGGCGGTGCGCCACCATCAGGTCGCGCAAGGTTTGGGCAATCCGGGCCAGACAACGCGAACGCACCCAGTCTTTGGGACAGGCAATGGTGCCGTGCGCCAGCGTGGTGGTCCGCGGCTGGTCCGAACGGATCAGCCCATAGCCGGTGCCGCGCAAGGACGGATCAATGCCGAGGATGACTTGCGGGCCGCGCGACGATGGCTGCGCCTCCGGCGCCAAAGCCCTGGCGTCAGCGCGCGCCGGCCGCCCGTTGAGGCGGGCCTGCAACTGCTCAAATTGTTGCACGGAAATTCCCACACGAAAAGGTTGCCAGCGATCACCGGATGGCAAAAGCAAAAACCGTCAGTAGTCGTGGTGGCGCGGGCATCTTACCCGTGAGTTTCCAGGCGGGGAATAAAAAAAGAGCGGGGACAAACCGTCCCCGCTCCCGGATTAAAGATAATTCCCCGATTTAATGGCCCTGGCCATTTTCGTGACCGTTATTGGAGTTGTTGCCGCTGTTGCCGGAACCGTGCGACGACGACTGGCCGGAGGCAGCGGGGGGACTCGCCGCCGGGGCCTGATGCTCCGGAGCGGAAGCATGCGGCGGCAATGGCGCGCCACCGGGAGCGGAACTGTAACCGGGGGATGCCGGGCTTTGGTAGCCGCCGGCCGGGGCAACCGGGCTGTGCGACGGCACGGGCACCGACGACTGACCATAACCGCCACTGGGACGAGCCACTCCAGACATGCCGCCACCGCCATAGCCTGCCGGAGATGAACTCTGTCCGGGGCGCACCATAGTGCCTGGATTTCCTTGGCCAGCCGAATAGGTATTCTGGCCAGGATGAACCATTGAGCCTGGATTTCCCTGCCCGGCCAGGCTTGAATTCTGCGCGGGACGAACCGTGCTGGCTGGATTGCCTTGCGGCACCGACGGCGAAGACGTTGAATGGCTTGCACTCACCGGAGCATAGGTTCCCCCGCCATGGCCCGACTGGCCGTTGCCGCCAGACGAATTCTGCCCCGAGGCACCGCCGGAATAGGTGGTCGGATGGTTTCCTGCGTTCGCAGAACCAGGCGCCTTGGGGCGAATCAGATTGTCTCCCCCGGGCGAATTTTGCCCATAAGGATGGTCCGCCGGATGGCCAACATTGCCAGGGACAACACCGCGACCAACGTCATGGCTGGAGCCTAAGTCACGGCTGGGATTTCCGGGACGCATCGTCCGCTCAAAGCCTTCCCCGCGCCACCCCTGGCGGCCGGCATTGGGCAGGTCCCGGAGAGGAATGGGCGCAAGGGGACGATGGTTCACGCCGGTGATGTGTTCCACGCCAAAGCCATTATTCACCACCATGTGGTCACGCACTTCAAAATGGTTGATCGCCGCCGTATGCTGGAACACTTCCACCGCGTGGGCGCGATCCACAAAATAGCTGCGGGGATGCGGGTCACAAAAATGTTCGCTGGCAAGGAACCGGAAAAATTCGGGCCGCAAGCCGAAATCGAAATCCAGCCCCACACTCACGCCCCGGTAGAAAAAGCCGGCGCCCGGACGAAACACGGCAAAGGGCGGCAAGGGCGCCCAGCCGCGATAGTCCCCGCCTGAACGCCACGTGACCCACGAAGGCGCCCACACCGTGTCGGGATACCAGCACCATCCCAGGCGGGCGTGGTTGAACCAGCGTCCATAATGAAAGGTGAGGCCCCAGGCATAATCCGAATCCCAGTACCAGCCATAATCGGTGTAGGTCCAATGACCGCGGTCGCCATAGGGAGCCCAGGCAGGATCATACGCCACCACGGTGGGCCGCCAGCACCGGCCATAGCCTGCGACGTCCACCCAGGAACCGTAAGGGGTCAGGGTAGTGTCAAAATAATCCTGGGTCACGTCGCTGGCGGGCGGCGCGGAGTCCACCGTGGCGGCCGTCGTCACGGGAGCCTCGGAACTGCCCGCGACCAGGGGCGTATCGGGGTTGCCCGCAACCACGGGGGGCGCGGGAGCCGGGGTGGGCGGGGGCGTCTGGGCGGCGGCATACAGCACCTTGTCCCGTTCCAACATGGCGTTGATCAATTCGTTGGGGGCGCCTTCATCTTTCAGGAGGAGGATTTTATCCGCGTCCAAATTAAAGGGGGAGGGAGAATTCTGAACATAACTTTCAATGGTGGAGACATCCACGCCGGCCTGCAGCATTTTGACCACTTCCGCCAGCGGGCTACCCGGCACGATACCCGAAGGCAATGCGCTGCCCGGCGCGGGAGGCGGAATGGGTTGTTCCTGGGCCTGGCTGACGGCGGCCGCCGCAGCGGCAATGGCCACGGCGATGGCAATCAAGGTTTTGGTATAAAGGAGGGGCTTCATAGATAGTATGATTCTAGTGTGTTAAAAACTAACAAGCGGACAATAAATTGACCGGCAGCCGCCAGAAACGTTCAGGCGTTCTTTACATGTGGTTGATTTATAACATTTTATTTTATTACCCGCCAAGAAAAATGCAGCGGCTGGATGCTGGGGATGCTGGGAGTGTGGGACTGCAAAGCAACCTGGGTGGCCAGGAAATTTGAGAGAAGCGTTCATGTCGGTTTCGCTGTGATAAAAGGTAAAAAGTGATATTTCAGGGGTTTTTGGCCGTTATTGGGTGGATGGTGGATGGCCGTGCGATGGGGATTTGGCGCCGAGACGGTGCCATCACTCGCAGCCGAGATGGCTTCGCTACTTTGGTCGCTGCGCGACGGTGGCCAACCCGGCTGGCGGCGGTTCTTTCGTCCCGGATGGGACTTGATACAACGAGGTGCGCGAACCCAGCGATCAATCGCTGGGCTATTATCTTTCGCCCTCCGGGCTTGATGGTGGCAGCCCTGCATCGAAGACATTATAGCAGGGTTCGGGAAAACCAGGTCGTTAGCGGCTAACGGATCCGTCACTTTTTTGGCATTTATTTTCAAAAATGCGTTAGCGGCTTACATCCGGAAAGGCCGGGAAGATGGAATTTAGAAGCTAGAAGTTAGAATTTCATGCAACATGCCGGCAGGCAATGAGTTGCGCTTTAGCTGCAAGCGAGAGAACGGAGGCTTTAACCAAAAAACAAAGGGGTTTTGCGGTTTTGACGGGCAACGGAGGCATGCCGCCCCGCAAGCCCGGCTGAGCCTTAACGATTCAGTTTAACCACGAATGAACACGAATAAACACGAATGAACGCAGAGCAGAGAAGAAGCGTGGTTTCAATTCGCACATACAACGCACCATTTAGTGACCGGCGAAAAACCCGGCCAGAACGCGGTTCTGACATTTCTTCATCTGTGTTTATCCGGGTCCATCTGTGGTTAAACATATCCTTTACTGCATGGATACGGCGGAGCGGGGCGGACTGGGGGGAAACGGTCTTCGCTTGCCAAGCGAGTGCCTCACCCATTCCGTCCGGCGGGTCGCCGGACGGTACGGGCCAGTGGCCCGTGCCCCCGTCCCCCAAGAAGCGATTGCCGATTTTGGATGGCGGGCTGCCGATGGCAGGTCCGCACCCCTATTGTTTGCCCTTCACCAGGGCGTCCACCACGGAGGGGTCGGCGAGCGTCGAGGTGTCGCCAATCTGCTCGCTCTGGTTCTCGGCGATCTTGCGGAGGATGCGGCGCATGATTTTGCCGGAGCGGGTCTTGGGCAGGCCGGGCGCAAACTGGATTTTGTCCGGCACGGCAATGGCCCCGATTTCCAGACGCACATGCGCGGCGAGCTCGCGTTTCAATTCCTCGCTCTCGGCGATGCCATCCTTGAGCGTCACAAAGGCGTAGAGCGCCTGGCCCTTGATTTCGTGCGGCATGGGAGCCACGGCGGCCTCGGCCACCTTGGGATGGCTCACGAGCGCGCTCTCCACTTCGGCCGTGCCGATGCGATGGCCGGACACGTTCACGACGTCGTCCACCCGCCCGAGCAGCCAATAGTCGCCGTCGGCATCCACGCGGCAGCCGTCACCGGTGAAATACATGTCCTTGAAGGTGGAGAAGTAGGTGTTGACAAAGCGCAAGTGGTCGCCCCAGGTGGTGCGCATGATGCCGGGCCAGGGATATTTGATGCACAGCTTGCCGCCTTCATTGGGCTTGCACTCGGTGCCGTCGTCGCGCAGGACGACGGGTTCCACGCCGAAAAACGGGCGGCTGGCACTGCCGGGTTTCAGGGTGTTCACGCCGGGCAACGGGGTGATGAGATGCCCGCCGGTCTCGGTCTGCCACCAGGTGTCCACAATGGGACAACGCTCGCGGCCGATGTGCCGGTGATACCACATCCAGGCCTCGGGATTGATGGGTTCGCCCACGGTGCCCAGCACCTTCAGCGAGCTGAGGTCGTGGTTGGCGGGCCATTCTTCGCCGAGACGAATGAGCGCGCGGATGGCGGTGGGCGCGGTGTAAAAGGAGCTGACCTTGAATTTCTCGATGATTCGCCACAGGCGGCCGGCATCGGGATACGTCGGCACGCCTTCAAACATCAGCGTGGTGCTGCCGTTGCAGAGCGGGCCATAGACGACATAGCTGTGGCCGGTGACCCAGCCGATATCGGCGGTGCAGAAATAGACGTCGCCTTCGTGGATGTCGAAAACGTATTTGTGCGTGAGCGCGCACCACAGCAAATAGCCGGCGGTGCTATGCACCACGCCCTTGGGTTTGCCGGTGGAACCGGAGGTGTAGAGGATGAAGAGGTAATCCTCGGCATCCAATTTCTCGGGGGGGCAAACGGGCGACGCCTGGGCCATGAGTTCGTGATACCAGAGGTCGCGTCCGGGCGTGATTTGACAGGGCTCCGGGGTGCGCTGGACGACGATGACTTTTTCGATGCTAGGGGTGTGCAGCAGGGCGGCATCGGCGAGGGCTTTGAGGGCGAGGGCTTTGCCGCCGCGCAGGGAGACGTTGGCGGTGATGAGCAGCTTGCACTCGGAATCGTGGATGCGTCCGGCGAGGGAATCGGAGCTGAACCCGCCAAAGACCACGGAATGAATGGCCCCGATGCGCGCGCAGCCGAGCATGGCCACGGCGGCTTCGGGAATCATGGGCATGTAAATGGCCACGCGATCGCCTTTTTTGATGCCCAGCGATTTGAGGACGTTGGCAAATTTGCAGACTTCGGCATGCAATTCGGCGTAGCTGAGGCGCCGGACCTCGTCCTCGGGTTCGCCCTGCCAGAGGATGGCCGTCTGCTGGCCGCGCGTGGCGAGGTGCCGGTCGAGGCAGTTGACGGTCAGATTGAGCTGGCCATCGGCGAACCAGGTGTGCTCGATCTTGCGGGCGTTGGTGTCCCAGTGGAATTTTCGGGCGTGCTTGGGCTGCTTGAACCATTCCAGGGTTTTCGCCTGCTCCAGCCAGAAGGCTTCCGGCTCGCGGATGGAGCGCTGGTAGAGCGCGTCGAACTGGGCGGAGTTAAGGTGGGCGCGGCTGACGACTGCCGGCGCGGGGGGGAAAGTGCGGCGCTCTTGCGAGAGCGAGTCTGTGGAGATGGCTGGTTCTGTCATCTGATAATGGGGATTAATTTTATCCATTTCCGCAAAAATTCCCGGTGGTGTCAATGCGTCTCTTTTACCAATACGTGGAAGGAGGGGGAAGGAGGGGGAAGGTTTCAGGTTCAAGGTTTCAGGTTTCAGGCGGCGGAGTTTCAAGTGTTCAGTTTCAAGCCGGGACCCCGGATGGGGCGGATACCGGAAGAAACGGACGGGAGGCGGCTCTGGATATGACCACCCCTCACCCTCCCTCAATCCCTCTCCCCGTTGAGGGGCCGTTGAGGGGAGAGGGAAGCCAGTGGCGATGCGGCCAGCTGGATTGGAGACGTTGGTAGCGGTGTAACATAGTGTTAAAACAGGTACTTGCATATTGGGTTTCTTAAAGTGATCAAGCGTTCAGTTTAGTGAAGCATTGGGAAAGCTGGGTCGTTTGGATGGCAATAGCGTCATGCGCAAGCCCCCGGCAAAGCCACGCCACAAAGTGCCTGCTCCGCAGGCAAACGGAGTCGCAGCGCGACTTCGTCCACCACCGGAGGCTCGCGCGGGCAGGGCGGGTGGCCTGTTTGCGGTGCGTTCGTGGTTGTTTCAAGAGTGAAGCATTGGGATGGCGGCGGTTGGAGAAAGCTTGTCCGCTGGGAGGTCAATAGCGGCGCGCACGGAGTGACGCGCCCTACCGCCCGTGGGTTGGCGACGATGGGTTGGGTAATTGTGGGGTGCGGTTTCAAAGCGTAAAAAGTGATATTTCGGGGGTTTTTGATAATTTCAGTTTGGGAATGACGAATGACGAATGACGAATGACGAATGACGAATGACGAATGACGAATGACGAAAGAATGACGAAGCACCAATGACGAATGGTGTCCGCTGGCAAAAAGAGCGCCTCACCCGTTCCGTCCGGCGGGTCGCCGGACGGTACGGGCCAGTGGCCCGTGCCACCCTTGTTTGCAAACGCTCGTTCATGGTGATAAAAGTGTTAATTCGGGGATTTTGTGGGAAGTGTTCAGCTTGGACGCCGGGTGGTGCTGATAGAGGAAGAAGCACAGGGTTGGCCAGGCGATGGGGCCTGGCACCGAGACGGTTCCGGCACTCGCAGGCGGGACGCCCGACAGCCAAGGATGAAGGATGAAGGGTGAGGGTCATTAATCCTCGAAGAGGTGGAGGTCTTTTTCGATTTTGGCGAGGCCTTCGGGGGTGAGGGGTTTCCGATTCGTCTTGCGTTCGAGGGCGATGACGCGGCGTTCTTGGAGGTCCAGGCGGCGCTGGGTGATGAGGTTGCGTTCGAGGCGTAGATCGAGGTTGATGGCCCGGGCGGCGAGTTTGAAGTCGCCGGTGACGAGGGCGCGGGTTTGGAGGCGATTTAACAGGGCGCTGCGGATCTGGTCGTGGGTGAGGCCCTGGGATTGGAGGGCGGCGGTGGCTTGGGCTTCGGCTTCGGCTTCGGCTTGGATTTGTTCGGTGCGTTCTTCGTAGGCGTCGGCCCAGCGGCGGAAGCGGATGAGCTGGGTGTCGTAGCGGAAATCGATTTGATAGGCCGCCAGGATTTCGCGGCGGAGATCGGCGTTGGAGACGGGGGAGGCGAAGACTTCGCGCCAGTTGTCGCGTTCTTCCTCGGTGAATTCGTTGCGCCAGAGGAGTTTTAGTTGCGTGACGGGGGAGGTGGGGTGACTGAGTTTGCGGTCGGGGGTGGCTGGCGGCACGGTGCTGGTTGCTGGATGCGCAGCCAAGGATGAAGGATGAGGGATGAAGGATGAATCGGACGGGGTGTTGGTGGCGTCGGTGTTCATGGTGTTTTTTGGTTGGGGGTGGGCGTGTAAAATGTGATATTTCGGGGGAAGTTTTCAGTGGTCAAGTGTTCAGTGGAGCATTGGGATGGCGGCGGTTGGGGAAAGCTTGTCCGCTGGGATGTCAATAGCGGCGCGCACGGAGTGACGCGCACTACCACCCGTGGGTTGGCGGCGATGCGTTGGGTGATTGTGGGGTGCGGTTTCAAAGCGTAAAAAGTGATATTTTTGGGGTTTTTGATAATTTCAGCTTGGGAATGACGAATGACGAATGTTGAATGACGAAAGAATGACGAAGCACCAATGACGAATGGTGTCCGCTGGCAAAAAGAGCGCCTCACCCGTTCCGTCCGGCGGGTCGCCGGACGGTA
>Ga0302275_10007091_pt1 | contig 10475 bp, 4 predicted proteins | sample III_Bog_N2_2_FD_200229 | JGI IMG/M metagenome (GOLD analysis project Ga0302275, IMG submission 200229) | Peat permafrost microbial communities from Stordalen Mire near Abisko, Sweden - III_Bog_N2_2 | ecosystem: Environmental > Terrestrial > Soil > Wetlands > Peat | place: Sweden: Abisko... | reverse complement strand
ATCAGTTCATCGGCCAGCGCGTCGGCGTGATAGACCTTGCGGATGGCTTCGATAATAGCGCGCGAGTCCACGCTGACGGCGCGTCCCTGGCGATCATCGTAGGCGAAGTCCCATGGCAGCGACTGGATGTTGCCGTCGAAGATGATGCCCACGACTTCGCCCTTCTTGTTCACCGTCGGCGAGCCGGAATTGCCGCCGATGATGTCCGAGGTGTGCACGAAGTTGAGGGGCGTTTTCAGGTGGAGTGCGCTCTTGGCCGCATCCCAGCTCTTAGGCAGCTCAAAGTCTCCCTTGTTGCCATTGGCGGCCGCGTGTTTGTAGGCGCCGCCCAGGGTGGTGTAGGGCGGAATGATCGTTCCATCCTGCTCGTATCCCTTGATGGTGCCGTAGCTGAGGCGCAGCGTGAATGTTGCGTCGGGATAGCTGTTGGCGCCTTCAACGGCAAAGCGCGCCTTGGCGATGCGCGTCGAGTTCAGGCGGATGACGGCCTCCACCTGGTCGTCGTACTTCTTACGCAGTTCGCGCCCGCGGGCGTCAATGTCGCGCATCAGGGCGATCAGCGGATCCGCGCTGGCGGCGATGGCCTTGGTGCCACCCTCGTAGAGAGCTTTACGCACGGCTGGGTCGTCAAGCTTGCTGCCGTCAATGTAAGCCTTGGCGGCCTCCGCGGGAGTCTTGCCGCCGAGCGCGCGCTGCACCGTGGGATCATCGGCGCCGAGCTTCTCCTTCATAAAGGCCAGCGACTCAGTGAGAGTGGTCACGTCCAAGGTGCGGTAAACAGGCGCGGTGGAGAAGAGTTGCTGTTCAAGCGATGGCAGTCGGGCGTCGGTGAACTCACGCAGCCGCTGCGGATTCGCCTTTTCCTTTTCGGCCGTCACACGCACCAGAGTCTTGGCGTAGCCGGCCATGCTGGCATTGAAGCCGGCGGTGCGCTCGACGAAGATGTAGGGGAAGAAAATCTGGCGGCGGACTTCAACGGCCTTCGCCACTTCCTCCCAGGCGGAGGCGTATTGCGCCTTCAGCTTGGAATCGGCGTTGACGGCCTCGCGCAGCTTCTTTTCGGCCTCGGCCTTCTTCGCCATCAGCGACCTGTCGTCCAGTCCGCCCTTGCGGCCCTTGTAGGCCTTCAGGGAATTTTCAACGCCGAAGATATCATCGGCGCTAACGCGTGCGTTTTCCGCCGACTGCGCGGCAAAATCATGCAGCGTCTTATCCATGCGGGTCAGGCGGTCAATCACATAGCTGGTCTGGAAGTCCTTCAGGAAGTTCAGCTCAGCCATGGTGAGCAGGCGCTCGGTGCCTCCGGGATGACCGCTGACGAAGACCAGTTCGCCCGATTTTGTCCCCTTGGGCGACCATTGCAGGTAGTTCTTCAGCTTCACCGGCTTGTCGTTTTCATAAACGCGGAAGTACGTAATGTCGAGGTCGTAGCGGGGATACTCGAAGTTGTCGCGATCACCGCCGAAGAAGGCCATCTGCGCCTCCGGGGCAAAAACCACGCGCACGTCGGTGTACTTCTTGTACTTGTACAGGTTGTACATGCCGCCGGCGTAGAGGGTTACGATGTCACAGCGCAGGCCGCTCTTCTCGCTACATTCCTTCTCGATGGCGCTCATCTTCTGGCGCTGGGCCTGGGCGGCGTCGGCGTCGCTCATGCCGGGCTGGGCCGCGCCCTGCACCTCGGCCGTCACATCCGTAATCTCGACGAGTTGGTTGAGCTCAAGATCGGGACACTTGCCCTCTTCGGCCTGTGTTTTGGCGTAGAAGCCGTCCTTGATGTAGTCCTTCTTCTCGGTGGAGAGCTGCTGCAAGCAGACGCGGCCCACGTGATGATTGGTGAAGGCCAGGCCGTCTTCACTGACGAACGATCCCGAGCCGCCGTTGTTGAAGCGCACCGAGCCCAGGCGCAGATGATCGAGCCACGGGTCGGTGACGGTGAAGTTGTAATCTTTCTTGATCTGATCCTTGGGGGCCTTGTTGTACAGCCACATGCCCTCATCGGCGAGTGAAAGGGCAGCCATGGCGCAGAGCAGCGCCAGAATGGCGAGAACGCGACGGGTCATAACCTACTCCTGTTTTTGGAACAGCAAACGGAACATCATAGCAGAGGGGCCGGCGCGGCGGGTGGCGCGGCTATCTCGCGCTTGGCAAGGCCCGGCCCATTTCTCCACGCAAGGCGGAGAGCACGAGTCCGGGCTCGGCAAAGAAGTTGATCAGCATATGGCTGATGATGCAGGGAGCAAGATTGCGCCCACCGATGACAAAGACCACGGCCAGCAGGAGGCCCAGCGAGCCGGTTGCTACCATGGCACCGAGTGCGGCGCGCAGGCTGCCGCGAAACAAACCCCAGATGGCGTGAGCAAATCCAAAAGCGAGTGCTGAAATTGCGATCTGTGCAATGCCTGCCCACCCCAGGTGCGCGAAGTGATCCATAAGCATCTTGCGAAAGACCGCCTCCTCGCAAAAGCCGGCGGCAATGCCCACACCAATGGCGAGCATCTTCAGCCCATCCATATGCACCAGGTTGGCGCGTACCGAGGGAAGGCGCGAGGAGTGGTAGATGAAGAACGCCGCAACAATGAACGCCATCGCCCATGCAGGATATCCAGCGAAGGTCGTGAAGCCGCAGTAGCGCAGGAAACGCGGCGTGGAGAAATAGAGATTCACCGCAATCCAGGCTCCTTCTGAAAGAAGGATGCCGCCGAGAATCAGCGCCGCTTTGCGTTCGTTGGACAATATGGATTCCCCCACATGGAGATTGCAATTGCAACAGCATAGCGCACCCGGCTGACGTAAGCGAACCGGGTGGAAACTTCCTTGTACGAGGCATGAGTTGGGTAGAAATGCAGAAGTATGAGCAAAACCAGAACCCCACGTAAGCCAATGGATGGCGAACGTGGGGCTCCGAGAATGAGTTAGTGTACGCGCCTACTTCGTGGAGTAGCTGGACAGTACGCGCATATAGTTCGACCGCTGGAAGGCCTTCGGATTTGGCACGTTGCGCTGGCTCATGCTGCCCTGCATCTGCTCCACGCTCTCGTACTCGCGGCGCTCCAGCCATGCCTCCAGCTGGTTGCGCAGCGGACGCAGGTAGCCGATGCCGTTCTGCAAAAGGGCCGATGCCAGCATGGTCACCTTGGCGCCGGCCATCATGGACTTCACCACATCCTCGGCGGTGTGCACGCCGCCGGTAATGGCCACGTCCGCCTGCAGACGTCCCCACAGCATGGCCGCCCAGTGCAGCCTCAGCAGCAACTCGCTGCTGTTGCTCAACGTGACCGCGGGCTTCACCTCCATGGCTTCCAGGTCGAAATCCGGCTGGTAGAAGCGGTTGAAGATGACGATGCCGTCAGCGCCGGCCTCCTGTAGCCGGTGCGCCATGTTGGCAAAGCTGCTGAAGAACGGTCCCACCTTGACGGCCAGTGGAATTTTGATCGTCGCGCGCACCTCGGCAACCAAGTCCACGTATAGCTGTTCCACGTCCTCGGCACTGGCGCCACTCTCGGCGGGGATAAAGTAGACGTTCAGTTCGAGCGCGTCGGCGCCGGCCTGCTCAATCTGCTTGGCGTATGCCACCCAGCCACCCTTGCTGACGCCGTTCAACGAGGCGATCACCGGGATGCCGATCGTCTGCTTGGCCTGGCGGATGTGCTCGAGATAATGGTCAGGTCCGATGTTGTAATTCCCCAGGTCGGGAAAGATGGACGTGCTTTCGGCGCTGATCTCGAGCCCGTCCCAAAGGAAGCGGTCAAGTTCGTTGGCTTCGATGTTGAGCTGCTCTTCAAACAGAGAGTGCAACACCACGGCCGAGGCTCCTGAGTCCTCCATGTGGCGCAGGTTGGTCAGGTCCTTGCACAGGGGAGACGCGGCCACAACCAGCGGATTGCGCAGCTTGAGGCCAAGATAGTGTGTAGTCAGGTCAATCATTATTCAGCCTCCTTGACGATGTTCAGCGCCGGTGCGGCGAACTCCTGGGCCAGTGCCTCGTAACGTCCCCAGCGGTCGCGCACATCCTGCTGCGCTTCGGCCAACAGCTCTTTGGCGACATCAGGATCGCTCTGCCGCAGCATGGTGTAGCGGGTCTCATTGTAGATGTACTGCTCCAGCGGAATGGCCGGAGGTTTGCTATCCAGTGCGAACTTGGCCTGACCCGCTGCAGCCGATGGATTGTATCGGAAGAGCGGCCAGTAACCGCTGCTGACGGCCAGCTTCTGCTGCTCCAGACCATGCACCAGGTCGTAACCGTGGGCGATGCAGTGGCTGTAGGCCAATATCAGCGACGGCCCGTCGAAGGCCTCCGCCTCATTGAAGGCCTTCAAGGTCTGCATGTCACTGGAGCCCATGGCCACGCGCGCCACGTAGGCGGGGTAGCTGAGGGCGATCAGTGCCAGGTCCTTCTTGGCGCGTGTCTTGCCGGCGGCGGCAAACTTGGCCACCGCGCCGCGCGGCGTGCTCTTGCTCATCTGTCCGCCGGTGTTGCTGTACACTTCGGTGTCCAGCACCAGGATGTTGACGTTGCGTCCGCTGGCCAGCACGTGATCCAGGCCGCCGTAGCCGATGTCATAGGCCCAGCCGTCGCCGCCCACGATCCAAACCGAGCGGTCCACAAGATGGTCGGCCACGTCGAGCAGTGCCCGGGCCTGGGGTTCGTCTATCCTTGCCAGCTCCTTCTTCAGTTCTGCCACGCGCTCGCGCTGTGCCGCAATGGCCGCCTCGCCCTTGTTCGGAGAGGTCAGAATGCTCTTCACGAGAACTTCCGGCAGCTTGGCTGCCAGCCGGACCAGCAGTTCCAGAGCGTGGTCGTGCTGCTTGTCCAGGCTCAGGCGCATGCCCAGGCCGAACTCGGCGTTGTCCTCAAACAGTGAGTTCGACCACGCCACGCCGCGCCCGTCCTTGTTGACCGAGTATGGCGTGGTGGGCAGGTTGCCGCCGTAAATGGACGAGCATCCGGTGGCGTTGGCGATGACCGTGCGGTCGCCGAATAGCTGGGTCAGCAGCTTGATGTACGGCGTCTCACCGCAGCCCGAGCAGGCGCCGCTGAATTCAAACAGCGGCTGCATCAGTTGCACATCCTTGATCTGCGAGACGGCCAATTGCTCGCGTGGCGCCTCCGGCAGATTGAGGAAGAACTCCCAGTTTTGGGCTTCCTGCTCGCGCACGGCGGGCTGCGGAACCATGTTGATGGCCCGGTGCTTGGCCTCGCTCTTGCTCTTGGACGGACAGGCCTCGATGCAAAGCGCACAGCCGGTACAGTCTTCCGGAGCCACCTGCAAGGTGTACCTATAGCCAGGAAAGTTCTTCCACTTGGCGTCCACGCTCTTGAACTTTGCAGGCGCGCCGGTCAACTGATCGGGCGTGTATACCTTGGCGCGGATGACGGCGTGCGGACAGACCAGCACGCACTTGCCGCACTGGATGCAGAGCTTCTCATCCCACTCCGGCAATTCCAGCGCGATGTTGCGCTTCTCCCACTGCGCGGTGGCCGTGGGATAGGTGCCGTCAACGGGCAGCTTGCTTACCGGCAGATCGTCGCCATTGCCGAAGATCATCGGCGCAAGCACGTTCTGCACAAAGGCCGGAGCCCCGGCCGGAACCGGAGGCCGCAACTCCACCTTGCTGGTAGCCGTGGCCGGCACCTCCACCTGGTAGAGGTGGGCGAGCGTCTGGTCCACGGCGGCAAAGTTCTTTGCCACCACGGCGTCGCCGCGTTTTCCGTAGGTCTTCTTGATGGCCTTCTTGATGGCCTCGATGGCCTCCTCGCGCGGCAGTACGCCGCTGATGGCGAAGAAGCAGGTCTGCATGATGGTGTTGATGCGCTGGCCCATGCCGGTCTCGCGAGCGACCTGGTAGCCGTCAATCACGTAGAAATGCAGCTTCTTGTCAATGATCTCCTGCTGTACCGGGCGCGGCAGCTGGCCGAAGACCTCGTCCTTGCCGAAGGGGCTGTTCAGCAAAAACACCGCACCCTCGTCGGCGAGCTTGAGCACGTCAATGCGTTCCAGGAAGTTGAACTGGTGGCAGGCCACGAAGTTCGCCCGAGAGATCAAGTAGCTGGAGCGAATCGGCTTGGGACCAAAGCGCAGGTGCGAGGTGGTGATGGAGCCGGACTTCTTCGAGTCATAGACGAAGTAGCCCTGCGCATAGTTTTCCGTGTCCTCGCCGATGATCTTGATCGAGTTCTTGTTGGCACCCACCGTGCCGTCGGCGCCCAAGCCGAAGAAGAGAGCGCGAATGGTCTTCGCGTCTTCGGTGCTGAACTTGGGGTCGAAATCGAGCGAGGTGTGGCTGACGTCGTCGTGGATGCCCACCGTGAAGTGGTTGCGAGGCTTGGCGGCGGCCAGATTGTCATAGACGGCCTTGATCATGGCCGGCGTAAATTCCTTGCTGGACAGGCCGTAGCGGCCACCCACCAGCCGCGGCATGGCGGGAATCAGCCCGGCAGTCAGGCCTTCAGCCAAGGTGGTCAGCACCTCCTGGTAGAGCGGTTCGCCCGCGGAGCCCGGCTCCTTGGTGCGGTCGAGCACCGCAAGCGAGCGGGCGCTCTTGGGCAGCGCGGCAAAGAAGTGCTCCGGCGAGAAGGGCCGGTAGAGGCGCACTTTGAGCACGCCCACCTTTTCACCCTTGGCCACCAGGTAGTCCACCGTCTCCTCCACAACGTCGCAGCCTGAGCCCATAAGAATGATGACGCGCTCGGCATCCGGTGCGCCGGAGTAATCGTAAAGCTTGTACTGGCGGCCGGTGAGCGTGGCGAACTTGTCCATCGCGTTCTGCACGATGGTCGGCACGGCATCGTAGTAGGGGTTCACCGTCTCGCGCGCCTGGAAGTAGACATCCGGATTCTGCGCGGTGCCGCGCAGCACGGGACGATCCGGCGAGAGCGAGCGATTGCGGTGGGCGGCGATGAACTCGGCGGGCAGCATGGCCCGCATGTCGTCCATCGTGAGCTGCTCCACCTTGGCCACCTCGTGCGAGGTGCGGAATCCGTCGAAGAAATGGACAAAGGGCACGCGCGATTCAAGCGTGGCGGCCTGCGCGATCAGCGCCGTGTCCATCACCTCCTGCACGTTGTTGCTGGCCAGCAATGCCCAACCCGTCTGGCGCACGGCCATCACGTCCTGGTGGTCGCCAAAAATAGACAGACCCTGCGCGGCCACGGCGCGAGCGGCAACATGAATGACGCACGACGTCAGTTCGCCGGCAATCTTGTACATGTTGGGAATCATCAGCAGAAGGCCCTGCGAGCTGGTGAAGGTGGTACCCAGGCTGCCGCCCTGCAAGGCTCCGTGCAATGCCGCCACGGCTCCGCCCTCGCTCTGCATCTCCATCACCTGCGGTACCGAGCCCCAGATGTTGGGCTGGCCCTCACTGGACCACTGATCGCTGAATTCGCCCATCGGCGAGCTCGGCGTGATCGGGTAAATCGCAATGACTTCGTTGGTTTTGTGCGCGACGAACGCGGCGGCTTCGTTGCCGTCCACCGTCACCTTTTTACGATTCATGAACCGGTCCTCCAGAGATGACTGCCCCAACTCCAAACCTGCCCCAGGATGAACACCTTTTGAAAAATCACCGCCCTGCCTCGTCAGGCAGTCCTCAATTCCCCTGGCAGCCATTGGTTGCAGGCGCCGAAGCATTGCAGGCGATTTTTTCCATCAGCCATTGCACTACGATATGAACAAATTGACTGTGATTTAACTCACAATCCGGGGTGAGACTTTTTCTGTTTGCGGTACCGGAGAGCTTTCACCAGAATGGGATACCCTCCGATTCAGTTACAATCAGGGCGTAACGGCGCGGCGGCGCAACCAACCGCTGCCCGGGCAGCGACCTAGAACCCCTGGGGATATCCTTTTGCTGACTCATTTCGCGGCCATTCTCGCGCTCGCCCCCCGGCCAAGCCCGGTGGTGCAGTTCCTGCAAAAACAGACCAATCCGGCCTTCAAGGGGCTGTATCAGCTCAACGGCTTTGACCTTGCGCTGCTGATTCCCTACTTCATTGTGCTCATCATCCTGGCCAGCTACGGCTTCCACCGCTATCAACTCGTCTGGATGTACTACAAGTACCGGAAAAATAAGACCACCGAGCCGAAGCAGCATTTTGAGGAGCTGCCCAAGGTCACCATCCAACTGCCTATCTTCAATGAGCAGTTCGTGGTCGAGCGCCTGGTCGAGTCCATCTGTAGCCTGGAGTACCCCCGCGACCGCCTGGACATTCAGCTACTGGACGATTCGACCGATGAGACCGTAAAGGTGGCAGCCGAGGTGGTGGAGCGTTATCGCGCCAAAGGCCATGACATCGTCCACATCCACCGCACCGACCGCAGCGGCTTCAAGGCCGGCGCACTGGAACACGGCCTGAAGAGTGCCAAGGGCGAGTTCGTGGCCATCTTCGACGCCGACTTCACCCCGCCCGCCGACTGGATCATGCGGGTCATCCACCACTTTGCCGAGCCCGGCATCGGCATGGTGCAGACGCGTTGGACACACATCAACCGCCATTACTCATTCCTCACCGAGGTCGAGGCCATCCTGCTGGACGGCCACTTCGTGCTGGAGCACGGCGGCCGCTCGCGCGCCGGCGTCTTCTTCAACTTCAACGGCACGGCCGGCATGTGGCGCATCAAGGCCATTGAGGAGGCTGGCGGATGGCAGCATGACACGCTGACCGAAGACACCGACCTCAGCTACCGCTGCCAGCTTAAGGGATGGAAGTTCCTCTACCTGCAGGACGTGGAGTGCCCGGCAGAGCTGCCGATCGAGATGACGGCCTTCAAGACGCAGCAGGTGCGCTGGGCCAAGGGGCTCATCCAATGTTCCATCAAGGATTTGCCGCAGGTCATGCGCTCCAATGTCAGTGTGCGTGAAAAGATCGAGGCCTGGTACCACCTGACGGCCAACCTGAGCTATCCGCTGATGATCATGCTCAGCGTTCTGCTGTTGCCGGCCATGGTCATCCGCTTCTACCAGGGATGGTTTCAGATGATGTACATTGACGTTCCGCTGTTTCTGGCCTCCACCTTCAGCATCTCCAGCTTTTACCTGGTCTCGCAAAAGGAACTCTTCCCCACGCGCTGGTGGCGGACGTTCTTCTACCTGCCCTTCCTGATGGCCCTGGGCATTGGGCTGACCATCACCAACAGCAAGGGCGTGATTGAGGCCCTGGTGGGCCGCCAGACGGCCTTTGCCCGCACTCCGAAATACAGCGTGCAGACCAAGGGCGAAAAGGGCGCAGCCGCCAAAGCCGCCAAGAAGTATCGCAAGCGCCTCGGCCTCATCCCGTGGATTGAGTTGGCCGTGGGCACCTACTTCGCCAGCACTGTCTGGTACGCCATCGCCAATGAGAACTACATCACGGTTCCCTTCCTCATCCTGTTTGTGTACGGATACTGGTACACCGGGCTGATGAGCCTGCTGCAAGGCCGCTTCGACTTCTTCGGCGGCATCCGGCGCAGCAACGAGGAAGAACACATCAAGCCCTTCCCGGTGGGAGTCTAGCCGCCACTCGGCGCGGCTGGCCTCACCCGGGAGCCGGGTTTATACTCTGCTCCATGAAGATGAACCGGACACTCGCGTTCCTCCTGCTTGCCTTCTTACTCTTCGCTCTCGCGGCACCGCTCGTGGCGCTGGATCGCCAGCCCGGCGCGGACTATCGCGCGCGGCGCGTGGCGCTCTCCCACATGGTGGGCAGTGGAGTGGTGGTGCTCTTCGGCGGCGTGGAAGAGGAAGGTCCCAACGCTCTCTACGGCTATCGCCAGGACAACGACTTCTATTACCTCTCCGGCTGGGCCGAGCCCGGCGCGGCGCTTCTGATTGCGCCCAAGGTGCCCGCCACCGACGATGCTCCGGCGCGCCCTTACAGCGAAGTTTTGTTCTTGCCGGCGCATAACCGTACGCAGGAGAGGTGGACCGGGCCGAAGCTCGCCGCAGGCGACGTCAAGGCCGCAGAAGTCACCGGCTTTGACCGCGTGGCCTCGCTCGACCAGATGCACGAGGAGATTGCCTCCGTGGTTCCTGCGCGCGCGCTGGTGTACACGGCCGTACAGCCCTCGCCACAGACGACGCCATCCTCTGTGCCTCTGCAGTGGCTGGCGCGGACAAACGCCTTTGGATTTGTTCACTACGAGGATGTGAGCGGCTTCGTGGCCGAGTTGCGCAAGCATAAGGATGCGGGCGAGATCGAGCGCATCCGCCATGCAACCGGTGCCAGCATCGCCGCCCACCGCGACGCCATGAAGGCCATGCATCCCGGCCTCTACGAGTACCAGATCGCGGCCCTGATGCAGTACAGGCACATGGATGCCGGTTGCGAGCGTGAGGCCTACTCGCCCATCGTCGGCTCCGGACCGAACTCCACCGTGCTGCACTACGGGGCGAACACCCGCAAGATTGAGGATGGCGACCTGGTGGTGATGGATGTGGCCGGCGAGTACGCAATGTACGCCAGCGACATTACGCGCACGCTGCCCGCCAATGGT
>Ga0302275_10007083_pt1 | contig 10480 bp, 9 predicted proteins | sample III_Bog_N2_2_FD_200229 | JGI IMG/M metagenome (GOLD analysis project Ga0302275, IMG submission 200229) | Peat permafrost microbial communities from Stordalen Mire near Abisko, Sweden - III_Bog_N2_2 | ecosystem: Environmental > Terrestrial > Soil > Wetlands > Peat | place: Sweden: Abisko... | reverse complement strand
CCGGCCGGGGTCACGCCCTCGCGCCACCTGTATGTCGTGCATGTGGACGACCGCGACACGCTGGCCGCGTTTTTGGGCGAGCGCGGCATCCGCACCGGGCTGCACTACCCCATCCCGCTGCATTTGCAGCCCTGTTACGCCCATCTCGGCGGCAAACCGGGCGATTTTCCCAATACCGAACACTCGGCGGCGCGCCTCTTGAGCCTGCCGATCTCCCCGGAATTGACCGACGAGCAGGCAGACCGGGTCATCGCGGCCGTGCTCGAATTCGCCGGCCGGTCATGACGGCGGGTAACTGAGTGCGGCCCCGGACCGACCGGACTCAACAAGACGCCATGAAACCTCTGCTGCTTTTCCCATTCAACGGCAATGTGCGCGAGGCCGTGGAAGTGGTCCAGGCGATCAACGCGGCCGCTCCGACCTGGGACCTGCTCGGCTTTTTGGACGACGACCCGGAGAAAAAGGGTTGCGTCTTTGCCGGATACCCGGTGCTGGGCGGACGCGGCGAGCTGACGGTACATCCCGACGCCATGGTCCTGGCCGTCCCGGGTCGCCCCGAGAACTACGTCGGCCGGGCCGCAGTCATCGAGGACCTCGGCCTGCCGCCGGAACGCTTCGCCAACCTCGTCCATCCCCGGGCCGTGATCGGTCCGGAGTCGAGTCTCGGCGTCAACTGCCTGATCATGGCCGGGGTGGTGATCACGGCCGGGGTCCGGATCGGCAGCCACGTCGTGATCCGGCCCAATACGGTCGTGTCCCATGAAACACGCATCGAGGACTATTGCATGGTCGGTTCCGGGGTGTGCCTGTCCGGCGGGGTGACGGCGCGCAAAGGCTGCTACCTGGGAGCCGGTTCCAAGTTCATCCACGAAATCGAAATCGGCGAATGGGCCATGGTCGGCATGGGCGCGGTGGTCATTCGCAATGTCCCGGCGCGTTGTGTGGTGGCCGGTTGTCCAGCCAAGCCGCTGGCTTCGGACGAATCATGATCTCCTTCGTCATCCCGGCCTATAACGAAGAACAAATCATCCTTCGTACCATCGAAGAAGTTAAGACCGCCATTGCTTTAAGCGAATTCGCCTCGGATTACGAAATCATCGTGGTAGACGACCATTCAAGCGACAGGACCTTTGAGGCGGTACAGGGTCTGGGCGACCCTCGGATACGTTGTTTTCGGCTCAGCAAGCAAAGCGGCAGCCACGTGGCCCTGCGCATGGGACTAGCCCGGACGGCGGGCCAGGCGGTTTGCTGTCTCTCGGCGGACGGTCAGGACAACCCGGCAGCCATCGGCAGCATGGTCGACAAATGGCGCGCGGGGACGCACATCGTTTGGGCACTGCGCCGCAGCCGGGCCGATGAGCCGTGGAGGACCAAGCTGTTCGCCTTGATGTTCTATAAACTGCTGGGGCTTATGGGTGCGCATGAAGGCAAGGAAATAGACTTGTCCCGGGCCGATTTCTATTTGCTCGACCGCCGCGTGGTCGATGCGGTCAATGCCTGCGAAGAGCGAAACACCTCGCTGTTCGGGCTCATCGCCTGGCTGGGTTTTGTCCAGGATAGCGTGGAATACGACCGCCGCGAGCGCACCGTGGGTCGATCCAAATGGAACTTCACCAGCCGGCTTAATCTGGCTAAGGACTGGATCATCTCCTTTTCCGGGCTGCCGCTGAAATGCATTACCGCGCTTGGCTTTTGCCTTTCCTTTCTCGGCCTTCTCTATGCCATTATGATCATTGCAAATTATTTCATATGGGAGACGCCGGTCCAGGGCTGGTCCTCGATCGTGATGCTCATTTTGGTCCTTGGAGGCGTGCAGCTGGTCATGCTGGGCGTGATAGGCGAGTATGTCTGGCGCAATTTCAGCGAGGCCAAAAAACGCCCGCTCTACTTTTTGGAACGCGATACGGACCGCGAACGCGGCGACTGACCGGCCGGCCTGGGTTCCGTTCCCCCTTCGCCCGGCCTGCCGGCCTTCAGCGCTTGGGCTCGATGCGCAACTCCCTGAAGGCGACGCTCAAGGGCCGGGGGTCTCCCGGCGCGAAATCCACGTCTTTTTTATTCCACTCGGCATACGCGATGCGCACGATGTTTTGGCCCTTTTGGGTCATAAACGGCAGCCGCAATGTTCCGGCCGGTTTCTCAAAACCGCCAGCGGCGACGTCGAAGCTTTCGCCGGGTTCGCCGTTGACGGCGATCGTGATAACCTGGCCCGTGATCAGGTTGGAGACGGACAAGTCGAGAAAGCACATCTGGGCGCGGTCGGCCAGGAACCAGATCTCGGTTTGCGGTCCGTAGGCCCAGCGCCACACGGCCCCGCCGTCCCCTCGCTCGGTGACGGTATTGATGCCCATGGTATGGACGTGCGGGGGATTGGCTCCGGACAGGATGTCGATGACCGGGCCGTCTTGCCGGCCGGCGCAATAAAAATACGTTCCCACGCCGAGCAAGACGGCGCACAGCACCGCACCGCAGGCAAGCCGCAGCCCTCTGCTTCTCAGCAAACGCTTCACGCGCTGGCGGTCGAGCGCCTCTTCCAGGATTTCCAGGCCACTCTCGGCCGCCAAGACCCCGGCATAGGGATCAAGCGGCGAGAAGGCCACGCTCTCGACATCGACGTTCACGGGCTTCCCCGCTTCCATTGCGGCCAGTCCGGCCGCCTGCTCGAGGCCTCGGCGGACCGATTCCAGTCGGGACGCCAAGTCCCTTTCCCCGCTGCGTCGCAAGGCCAGCCGATACGCCAGGCACGACTCCCGGCAGCCACGGGTAAGGCGTACCGCCTCGTCCAAACGGTCGCCGGAAGCGGCGACGAGGGTTACTTGGCCGGCATCGTCCTGTTCGACCAGAGCACATCTTTCCATGAAACGCCTCATTTTGTCGCAAAACCCTGTCAACACTCCAACAAACTGTCCCGTCCGAGCCAAGACTCATGCACAACCGGCAGCGTCCCTGTTCGTCCTGACGAAATCGGCATAGCGCATCGTGGCCTCGAGTCCGTGGTCGTTATTGGACGGGCGCGGGCAGAAGGTCGTCCCCCAATGAGGCATCATAGCGCCGTGAGCGTCGCCGTCGCGGCCCGGTCGCGCTCCTGGCGCGGCAAGGCCACGGCGCAATCGGCAGGGCTCACCGCGTGTCTCCGGAATGATCCATACCCACGGCCTGACCCTCCAGGCTGCCATCCGGGAACCCGCGACGGTTGTCGGGCAGGGGGCCGTCCATGAAATGCACCGCGCCGTCCTGATCCACGACGGCGTAATACGTCGCCGCGGGATCGATTTTGACCCCGGCCCAGCGGGCCAGAAGATTGAAATTGCGGGAATCGGCGGTCTTTTCGTAGGCATCGATTTCCGGCGGCAACAGTCCCCTTATTTCCCGGCCTTCTCTGGCCAGGCGAAAGGCGGCCCGTTCCATGATGCCGTAATAGGGATAGCGCAGGAGCGGTTCGGCCAACGAGCCCGCGTGCTGTAGCGCCAGGAGCGCGACCAGGGCCCAGGCCGCCCCCCGGAAGACGGCCCGCCTTGAGGCGCCCAAAGGCTCGATCAGGCCGAAGACATAGGTGAGATAGAGGCAACTGGCGAAAATGACCAGCCAGTATTTATTGAGGACGGTCAAATACAGGGAAAACCCAAACGCCGCGCCGAGAAGCGGCACGATCGAGACGTAGACCTCGGGCCGAAAAAAGCCTCGGCGCAGGACGATTGCCAGCGTCGCGGCCGCGAGAGCGGCGGCCGACAGCCAGGGCGAAAGCCATCCCAGGAAGATCTGGCGCGAGACGTCGAAAACAAAGGAAAAACCTCGCGAGGGAGAGATCAGTAGCGGATTTGCGATAATCTGGCTCAGGCTCCTGACGGCTTCACTTTTTCTGTTGAACAGCTCGGGTTGGAGGATGCGCGTGGCCAAATACGGCGTCTCCAGCAGAAAAATGGTCCCTATGATGGTCAGGCCTATCGCCGCCGCCAAACGCGCCGATCCGTTCCGCAGCGCGTCGACGGCCAAGTAGGCGAAGATGCCGCAGGACACCACCAGTGCGGCGGGATGGCCCTGGGTGGCGAAGACGCACAGCGCGGCGATGACCGCCGCCTGCCAGGGGCGGACCGGCGAGCCGATCAAAAGCGTCGAGCCGATGGCAAAATTAAGCAGGGCAAAGGCGAACGGAGGCGCCCAGGGCTGTACGGCCAGGGAATTGAAGTAGCTCGAAGACAGGGCGAACAGGGCATACGCCAGACAGGCCGGCCACGGCGTTTTGCGACGCAACAGGGCGAAGATCAGGAAGGTCTCGCCGGCGATGCACAACATTCCCATGGGCAGGGCCGTGGCCACCGGCATGTCGCCGTACCAGGGGCCCACCACGGCGCGAATCAGCCAGACCCACCAATAATAGATCGGCCCCCAGCCATACATGCCGTCCGTGGTCGAAGCGCCAAAGAAAGGCAATTGTCCGAAGGGCCGTCCGACGTAGTCCCAGGCCAGGCACTGGTCGCCAAAGAAATAAAAATGCTCGCGGATGCCGTCAAACCGGATCATCGCGGCATAGAAGGCAAACGCCAACAGGAAAGCACACTTCACGGGCCTCGGATGGAGTTTGACATACTCCCCGAATGCGGTGAACGAGTTTTGCACCCCACCCCCATTTATGAATGCCGCGCGCTGCGGATTGGCCGGGTCGGACCTTTTCCGGAGCGGGCCTCAACCCGCCGTTCACTTAGGGCACTTCGCCTTGAATATCAAGGCGAAGCAGGAGACTGAAAAGCCAAACAAACTTGACTTGGCCCAGGGCAGGCTTTAGGAATCGACCTCTCGAAGGCCCGCGGTCCAAGGTCGCCAGGCGCGCCTTGCCCTGAGATTTCCCGGATATGTTCATTGCGGTCCTGTCGCCCGAGCACGGCCGTCGCCAGGACGGTCCGCCCGAGCCCCGGTTCGGACCGCAACATCCCGGCAAGCCGTAACGGAGTCTAACAATGGCGTATTGCCGCAACGCAAACGTAGTGGTGACCGGCGGAGCCGGCTTCATCGGCAGTCATTTGGTTGACCGACTATTGGCCCTGGGCAACCAGGTCCTGGTCATCGACGATTTTTCCAGCGGCAGCCGCGCCAATCTGGCCAGCCATGCCGCCGATCCGAGGCTGCGGATCGCAGAGGCCGACATTTGCGACGAGGGCGCCATGCTTTCGCTTCTTTCCGGGGCGGACGCGGTGTTTCACCTGGCCTGCCGCAACGTGCGCCTGAGCCTCAAGCGGCCGACCATCGTCCACGACGTCAACGCCACCGGCACCCTCAACCTACTCAAGGCCGCCGCCGCCGCCAAGGTGGGACGCTTCCTGTACTGTTCCAGTTCCGAGGTCAACGGCACCGCGGACGTCGTGCCCATGCCCGAGGACTACCACTTCAAACCGGAAACCATCTACGGCGCCTCCAAGCTGACCGGGGAATATTACACCCAGGTGTTTTACCGCGCCGGTTGGCTGGAAACGGTCATCGCCCGGCCGCACAACAACTACGGGCCGCGCGAACATTACAAAGGCGTCTTGGGCGAGGTGATCCCAAGGTTCATCCTGCTCGGCCTGGCGGGCAAACCCCCGGTGATTTTCGGCGACGGCGCCCAAACCCGAGATTTCACCTATGTCGAGGAGACCGCCGATTTCCTGGTCCGGCTTGCAAGCAGCGACCAGGCGGTCGGCCGGGCCTTCAACGTCTGCCGGGGCCAGGAAGTTTCGGTTCTGGAAATCGCCCGGCTCGTGGGCGAGCTGACCGGGCTCGACCAGCCGCCGGTCTTTGCTCCGGGCCGTCCCTCGGACGTCTTGCGCCTGTTCGGCGATGCCGCGCGACTCAGGGACTTGCTCGGCGAGGTGCCGAAAATTTCCATTCGCGAGGGCTTGGCGCGCACGACCGAGTGGTTCAGGCGGAACGTTCCGGTTAATGCGGCGCTTCTGGCCTCCCTGGAAGTCGGCAATTGGGAAGCGGTTGAGGCCGAACCCTGGCTGGCGAGGTGGGCGCAGCGCCGGGAGGGGGGACGCCAATGAACTCCATTCCCGTAGCCATTCCCTGGCTGGGCGAGGAAGAGGCCCAGGCCGCCAAAGAGGCGGTTTTGTCGCACTGGGTGACGCAGGGCCCGCGCGTGGCCGCTTTTGAAAAAGATTTCGCCGCCATGACCGGGGCCGGTTACGCCGTGGCCACTTCAAGCTGCACCACGGCGCTGCACCTGGCCCTTTTGTGCGCCGGCGTCAAACCCGGGGACGTGGTCGTCACCGTCAGCCACTCTTTCATCGCCACGGCCAACGCCATCCGGCACTGCGGCGCCGAACCGGTGTTCGTGGACATCGACGAAGCCTCCGGCAACATGGACCCGGACGCCCTGGCCGCCTGCCTGAACGAGGATTTTATGGAGCGCGACGGCGCCTGGTGGTACCGGCGGACCGACCGCCTGGAGCGTTGCCCCGAGAGCCTGCTCTCACGGCTCAAGCCTCCGGTCGGCCGGCTCGCGGCCGTCATGGTCGTGCACCAGGTCGGCATGCCGGCCGATCTGGGCCGCATTCTTCCCTTGGTCCGGGCCAAGAACCTGCCCCTGATCGAGGACGCCGCCTGTGCCATCGGCTCCGAGATCCGCTTCAATGGCGGCGCTTGGGAAAAGATCGGCAAACCGCACGGTGACTTCGCCTGCTTCAGTTTTCATCCGCGCAAGGTCGTCACCACCGGCGACGGCGGCATGATGACCACCGCCGACCCGGACATGGACCGCCTGGCCAGGCTCTTGCGCCAGCACGGCATGAGCGTTTCCGACGCCGAGCGGCACCAGGCCGGAAAGGTGGTCATCGAGCAATATCTCACCACCGGCTTCAATTACCGGATGACCGACATTCAGGCCGCCGTGGGCATCCATCAACTGGGGCGTCTGGAAGAGATCGTCGCCAAGCGCCGCCGCCTGGCCACGCTTTATTGCGAGGCCTTGGCCGCCGTGCCGGGCCTGCTCCTGCCTCCGGAACCGGCCTTCGCCCGCACGAATTGGCAAACGTTCGTCGTGCGGCTCGCCGAACCCGGACGCCGCTTGGCGGTCATGGATTACTTACGGGAAAAAGGCGTGGCCACGCGGCGCGGCATCATGTGCGCCCACCTGGAGCCGCCCTACTCTCCGGCCTGGCCCAAGGGCTCTCTGCCGGCCAGCGAGCGCGCCAGCGAAACCGGCCTGATTCTGCCCTTATATCCTGAAATGACCGAGAACCAAATCGCTTATGTCGCCGGAGAGCTCGCCACGGCGTTAAACATCGTTCCCAGATAGCCCCAAAAAGCTTATAAGCAAATCCTACACCCAGGTATTTCGCTACCCGGATCAAATAACGAGCACCCTTGAGGCGAAGATAAATGGTAGTTCTTTAGTGGCCTTCATAGCAGGACAAAAGCTGGGAAAAGGGACTATATCGCCATGAGAATTTGCTTGGAATGCCAGGCTAAACTCTTGGGCAGTGGTTGGGAATGTCCCCAATGCGGGTTCACACCAGAGTCGCGTGAGGGAATTTTCTACTTCGCACCTGAGCTTAGCATTGTGAGCGATTGCTTTCCTCCCGAGGCCCATGAGGTATTGGCGTGCTTGGAACGTGGATGTTTCTGGTTCAGCAGCCGGAATCGGCTTATCTCCAAAGCCATGAATTATTTTTTCCCATCGGCCAGTACCATGTTCGAAATCGGTTGCGGCACCGGATATGTCCTGGAGCATCTCTCATCCCTTCACCCGGAGATGCAGTTCACTGGGGGAGAGCTATATGAGGCAGGTTTGCGGGTGGCCAGAAGCCGCGTGCCCGGAGCGGAGCTGATCCAAGTTGATGCGCTGCGTCTGCCCTACGATGCCGAGTTCGATTTGGTTGGGATATTCGACGTGCTGGAACACATCGAGGATGATGCCCGGGTTCTCGGGAACATCCACAAGAGCCTTGTCCCCGGTGGCGGCCTGCTGCTTACGGTTCCCCAGCACGCCTGGCTATGGTCCGCCTGGGACGAGCATTCCGGCCACAAACGGCGATATTCCAGACGGGAGCTCATCTCAAAGCTCCATACCGCCGGGTTTGAAATCAAATGGATAAGTTCCTTTCTGAGTCTGCTGTTGCCTCTCATGCTGGCGACCCGGTTGCGTTTTCTCCTGCCTTGGGCGGACCGGACAAATAAAGGCCAATTCTCGGAACTGCGCCTGCCTCGAAAGCTTAACGTCTTGCTGGAATTCATTTGCTCGTTTGAGCGTGGTTTTCTTCGACCGGGCGTTGCATTACCGGCCGGGGGTCCTTGATCTGCGTGGCGGTGAAACAATGAATGGGGCAAACCCTGTCTTCGAGGGCAAATCTCGACGGGATTCTTGCTGAAAACCCGAATTGGCGCCCTCTGGGTCGAGATATCCCAGACTGGAACAAGAGCCCACTGTCCCAGGGATACGATGCTTACGCCTCGGACAAAATGCTTCCGCCCTGTTTTGTGCGCGGGAAAAGTCTCCGGTTTTTTTTGAGCGTTAGGATAATGCCAATTAACCATGAGCGATAAAAATACACTGATCGACTTGCCTTGGGACTCTGATTTTTTCGGGATCCCAATGGGCCAACTGAGACTCGAGAACGCCACCTCGGCTTCGATCGAAGATGTGCTGGACAAATCTCTCGGCAAAAACTTGGCGTTGTTGGAAGCTTTCTGTTCAGCGGCGGATGAGCAAAGTATCCTTGCGCTTGAGGGCTGTGGATTCCATTTCGCCGGAATCAAGGCCTATGCTTCGCGCCCCCTGGGCCAGGAGGAGCCTCCTTTCCTGGAGACGGATCTTCGTTTCGGCCCGGCTCGCAAGCAGGACATCAAGGATCTCATTGCTGCCTTCGGAGGCATCTATCGGGATTCGCGCTATTACAATTACCGATGCCTTGATCCGGGCAAAATCCGCGAGCTTTATGAGACCTGGATCGCCAAGGCGGTCGAGGGCGGCTACGACGATGTGTGTCTTGTCCTTCGCTCCCGAGACAATCCGGCCGCGTTTTGTTCCTTGAGGTTTGCCGGCGAGACAGCTCGCATTGGTCTTTTCGGTGTCGCCGAGGGGTATCGGGGGAAAGGCATCGGGCTGCGGCTCATGGCCCAGGTGGCCGCTTGGTTGCGACCCAGGCAGTTTCGGGTTATTTCCACCGCGACCCAAGGCAAAAACCTTTCCGCGCTACGCCTTTACGAAAGGGCTGGTTTTTTGCTCAACGCGATGGAAATGTGCTATTATCGAAGGATTTCCTAAAATATGCCGGACACCCGCGCTTTATCCATCGTTATTCCGGTTTTCAACGCCGAGGCCAGCCTGCCCGAACTCTGGGACAGGCTGTGCACCGTCATGGACGGCTTAAAGCTTGAGTTTGAGGCTATTTTTGTGGACGATGGCAGCCGCGACGGCAGTTGGAATGCGTTGCAAACGCTGGCCGGCAGCGATCCACGTTGCAAAGCCATGCGTCTTATGCGCAACCAAGGCCAACATAACGCCTTGATTTGCGGTATCCGGGCAGCCCGTTATCCCACGTCCCTCACCATGGACGATGACTTGCAACATCCTCCGGAGGAGATTCCCAAGCTCCTTGCCGCATTTTCCGAAGGATTTGATGTGGTCTACGGCACTTTCAGCGAGCAGCAACACGGTTTTTTTCGCATCCTGGCCTCTCGGCTGACCAAGCTGGCGCTACAAAAAACCATGGGGATCGGGATCGCCACGAGCGTCTCGGCCTTTCGCGTGTTTCGGACCGACCTGCGCCGTGCTTTCGAGAATTACAATGGGCCCTTGCCCAACCTGGACGTGATGCTCTCCTGGGGCACCACGCGATTCGGGTCGGTATCGGTGGGCCATCAGCCCCGCAAGGCTGGCGGCTCCGGCTACACCCTGGGCAAACTTATCGTCCACGCCCTGAACATGGTCACCGGGTATACCGTGCTGCCCTTGCAGTTCGCCAGTCTCTTGGGATTCGTTTTCACGTTCTTTGGTCTTGGCCTGCTCTCTTTCACAATTTTCCGTTACATTATACAGGGTACACCAGTTCAAGGGTTTCCCTTCCTCGCCTCGATAATCTGCATATTCTCGGGCGCCCAACTCTTCTGCCTGGGCATAATCGGCGAATACTTCGCCCGCTTGTATTTGAAGCTCATGGACAAACCCATGTTTACCGTCGCGGACCGCCTCAACATAGATTAACCCCACCCAGTACGAATGAACCTCAGGATCCCCTTTAACCGCCCGTGCTTCGCGGGAAACGAACTGCACTACATCCAGGAAGCTATCGCCAGTGGGAAGATTTCCGGGGACGGCGAGTTCACATACCGTTGCCAAGCGCTGCTCCAAGAGATCGTGGGCATTCCCAAAGTCTTATTGACCACCTCGTGTACGCATGCGCTAGAAATGGTCGCCCTGCTCTTGGAACGTACGCGCTCACGGGGTAATCATTTCCCGAATCCAACAAAGGTCCGGAGTCTTCGATTGAAACGCGGCCACCATAGC
>Ga0302275_10007080_pt1 | contig 10481 bp, 4 predicted proteins | sample III_Bog_N2_2_FD_200229 | JGI IMG/M metagenome (GOLD analysis project Ga0302275, IMG submission 200229) | Peat permafrost microbial communities from Stordalen Mire near Abisko, Sweden - III_Bog_N2_2 | ecosystem: Environmental > Terrestrial > Soil > Wetlands > Peat | place: Sweden: Abisko... | reverse complement strand
CGAAGTGGAGGAGGCGTATTGGGTGGAATTGACCGAACCATCTGATCGTCCAAATGAACCGGAGGGCACATTCAAGGCCTTTCTTGATGAGGACGCAAAATCCGTTTATGAATATGAGGCCCCAGACGAGGAGGATGAGCCGGAAGAACCGCATGAACGCCATAAATTTCGAAATGACGATGAGATCGGAATACTTAATCGTGATCCGTTAAACAACCGCCTCCAACTCGAACGCATCCCCGAGAGGCCCTTTCTATTGCTGCGCCCGAACACGTCGCCCATCAAAAAGCAATTGAAGGCGCTCGCGAGCCTCCGGGAAGTGCCGGCGCCCGGGCATCTGCCCCTGTTGCGCTTGCTCGCCCGAACCGATCGTGTCCAATGGCCCGAATTTCCTCAAAACCACATTCTGATTGATCATTGGGATGTGCTCACTGATAAGCACCGGTCGGGTGCCGAGGAACAGCGGCGGTTTGTGGAAACTGCTCTCAACACCCCAGACTTCGCCCTGCTGGAAGGACCACCCGGTTCAGGCAAGACGACGGTCATATTGGAGCTGATCCTGCAATATATCCGCCGCGGCATGAAGGTCATCCTGTGCGCTTCGACTCATGTCGCGGTTGACAATGTTTTGGAACGATTGATGGAACCGGATTTGAAGCAAGCGCGGGAGCATGTGCTTTCCATTCGCATTGGGGACATAAGCAATGTGTCAGCGAAGGCAGCTCCGCGCCAGCTTGATCGCGTCGTCGAGACAGAACAAAGTGCCATCCAACGGTTCTTAAAACACAATCGTTCGCCAACCGATGCCCAGCGTGCTCTCCGTAACGCATTGGAGAACAATCCGAATCTTTTTGGAAATTTGATTCTCACCACCGCAAACCTTGTGTGCGGGACCACGATTGGCATTCTCCAGCATCCCGAATTCAGGAAAGATCGGGATGACTATAGTGGATTTATCCCTGATTTTGACGTGTTGATCCTGGATGAGGCTTCCAAGACGACGTTTCAGGAATTTTTGGTTCCCGCACTGCTTGCCAAACGCTGGATTATTGTGGGCGATCCCAGGCAACTTTCGCCTTACGTCGACGAGGATGCCATGGCGGTGAACGTCCGCTCCTGTCTACCGGACGCGGAGGCCCGGGAGGCATGCCTGACTGCGTTTCGAACGATGAATCAAGGGCAGAATGATCCCATGTTTGGGGACGAAACGGGCTGGGAGCACGAGCTGGCTTGGCGAATTAGCCGAGTCCACGAGCTTCGCCTTTCAAAAGGGGAAACCGTCGGCAAACTTGAATCAGAGATCAAGGAGTTGATTTCGGGTCCAGACGCGGATGAGATCCGCAGCGACCTCGACCGGGTTCGAAAGGTGGCGTTGCCATCGGTGCTGGATTGCCTGCTTCACGGATTTGACCACCAAGGATCCCAAAGGCATAGAACGACGCTGACCGACGGATTTGAGCGCGATCAACTGCAACTCCGCCACGCTATGCTCACCTATCAACACCGGATGCATCCCGAAATTGCAGCTTTTTCACGGGAACACATTTATCTAGGGGAAGCCCTGTTGGACGCAGCTGACGTAATGGAGAAAAGAAGCGCGTTCGGGTATCGCCAGGCCGGTAAACGGGCCATTTGGCTGGATGTGGCAGGCCAATTCCGACGAGAAACCAATAGTAATCCGGACGAAGCCGCTGTGGTGGCAACCGAGATCAAGCACTTCACCCAGTGGGCGCGGCAAAATCCTCGCCGTGATGGCGGCCCATGGGAAGTGGCTGTTCTGACCTTTTACCGAGGACAAGAGCGCGAATTACGCAATCTCTTGCGTGAGAGCTCCGGTCAGACCAGGGAATACCGGCGTTTCGAATTCGGACCAAACGCCCGAGTTGAACTATGCACTGTGGATCGTTTTCAGGGGCATGAGGCGGATGTGGTTTTCATTTCGTTCGCAAATACCCGGCCCACTAATTTTCTCGAAAGTATGAACCGCCTCAACGTGGCCCTAACACGCCCGCGTTACCACCGTGTGATTATCGGGAACCGCAATGGGTTCTTAAAATGTCGCGCGGAGTTGCTCAGGAAATTGGCGGAAGTGGAACAGTGGGAGCAAAGGGTCGCTGAAAAACGGCATGTCACCAGCCAGATGCCGACGCAAATGCTGGCAAAGCCGGCAAATCTCACGGCCCCGGCCAAATCTCCCAAGGCCATGGGGCCAATTCTCGAAATCGATATCACTGATCTGCATGGGGATCAAGATGGCTGGAATTGGGGCGGGAAGTAATTTTAATCATGAAAGCCACAATCGAATTAAAACGCGCGGTCGCGGTGAATGCCTGGAGATTTCAAGGGGATGTCAGTGTGCTCAAGCCCCTGCCTTGGGAAGTGGCAGTTGTGAAAACGGCAGTTGAACAAGGAGGAGTCATCAGCGTGAACGATGTCAGCCGCCAATTGCTTGGTGACCGGCAACCGATTGCCCGGGCATTGCTGCAACGATGCCAGGTGTTCGGCTTGCTGACGGGCGACCAAACCGACGACAGCAAGGGGTTTCAGCTGACGGACTCGGGCAAAAAGTCGGCGGAAACAAGCGAAGTTTTTGTGCCACAATCGGGTACATGGACGCTCTGGATGACTGAGGATCCAATGATTCCGGATAGATTTCTCTTACTTGAACGATGGCGTGATCCCAGCGCATTGGATGAACTAAAACAAGAGCGCCATACCGGGGTGGTTCGAGACTTTATGCCAGCGCCAGAATGGCTTCGGGAAATGGAAGGCAAGGATTTGAACGTACCCCTGGGCAAATATGACGAGGTACGAATCACAAAGATCCTGGATCAAGTCGAGCATGCTGGTGATGGCCATTTGAGCCTGAAATTCTGTCTGGCCAGTGATCCGTCAGGAACTCACACTTTCCTTGAAGGAACCCTGCGTTTGCCAGATCGCTATCAAATGGAGGAGGCGACGGAATCCAAGCCTTTTAAGTCATCACCAACGGCAGTTCCGACCAGCTATGAAGAATGCTGGCAGGCTCTGCTGGAGAGCGAAGGCATGACTGAGGCTTGGGATCGCGAGGAAAGAGCATTGAAAGTGAAATATCCAGAAGACGAGGATGAGCGCAGGTTTCGAGAAGGGAGCCGGCACTTTCGCTTTCCGGCCATCCCGAATCTGGGCTGTTTTGACCCGGCAACTATACGCAACGTCCCACTTTGCCCTGCCAGTGCCGCCGATGCCCAGCAATGGGTCGAATGGCTCTTGCGCTCCAAAGTCACGGAATTTGCGACCGAAATAAAATTCCAACAATGGTCGGACGAAGCTGGGAAACCGTTTTTGAAATGGCAACCGAAACTTCCTCAGCGCACTGAATTGGCGGCCGCGGCGAGGCCCGACCACGGATTCGCCCATTCCCGGATGTTCTGGCATTTGCAAACCCCTTGTGATTGGAACCTATGAGCACAAACGACGAGATTTTGAACCTGGACCGTGAGGAGGTTATTGACCAGCGCACCAGCCCGCTGCCGCCGATCTGGATCGCTCAGAAGCCGGGGATGGGAACGCGCCAGGAACTCACCATTGCCGGAGTGCATCAAAGCGGGAGAAATGGTGACGCGTTAAGGCGTTTCTGCGAGAGTATCGCCACCGCTCGTGAAGTCGTGGTTGTTTCCAGCTTCCTGCTGGCAGAAATGACCTTGGAGACGGCCTTATTCAAAGCCAGTCAGCGGGGAGTGCGTGTTTATTTATTGCTCGCCTCCGAAACCCGCCTAGGAAGGGAAAATCTCCAGGAAGATGACTTTGGGACGCGATGCCTTGAGGACCACAAGCGCATGCTAAATCAACTGGCAGGCTGGGCGCTCATTCGTTCGGCGGCCCATTTCCACGCCAAGTCGCTGCTCGTCGATCCGCACCTGAATGGGCGCGGATTTCTTTCGACGGCAAACCTCACAACCGATGCGTTGCGTCGCAATGAGGAAATCATCGTGGAACTGACGGCCGCTGAGGCGAGGCACGTTTTTGAAATTTTGCGCTGGGCCATGTGGGAATCTCCCGAGCATGAAATGCTGGAATCATCGCGATTTGAGGCGGTGAAGCCGCTCAAAAAACTATCCAAACCGGCAGCCAACCAGGAAATCAGGGCCGTCATGGATGACACGGACACAATCACCGACGCGGTCTTGCAAGTGATTCGGGAGGCAACCTCCGAAGTATTGGTCGCATCCTTTGGCTGGCAAGCGGATCATCCCGCCGTGAAGGCATTATGCGAAAGAGCCTCCAAAGGTCTTCGCGTGACCGTTTTGGCCCGCCCCCGCGCGGCAGCCATGCCGGCGCTTCTGGCGCTTCGCCTCTCCGGGGCGCGTGTGCTGGGTTTCGACTGGCTGCATGCGAAGGCCATTTGGAATGATGCCGGCCACGGAATGGTCATAACGTCAAATCTCGAACCACTGCACGCCGGCAGGAACTTTGAGTTGGGTCTTCAGTTGCGGGGTGAGCGAGCCTCGGCCTTGGCGGCGCACTTAAATTCATGGATTACCTCAGCCCCGTGGGTCTTGGAAGCCAGCCTAAAACTGGGTGATGTCATTGGGGAGACGATGATCTGGACCGATAAGAAGCTGGAAAAAGCTTTGATCAAAAGTTCGCAAATCCACGACCTTGGCGAATTCATCGCCGAATCGGTTGAACTCATGGAGAGCACGAAAGCCCTTCTGCCCAAATTGTCTCTGATAAAACACCCTGCTCATGAGGTTTGCTTTTGCTATCGAGTTGTTGCCCCCAAATTGGCGGCAAAATCCCGGGAACGGATGAAGCCAGCCTCCAAAGGAATAGCACCGCAGCGCCACACCCCGCCCGTTTTCAAAGAGCCGGGCGGCCGCGTCGTGGTTGCGATCCGGGCAACATCAGAGCTGCCCTTGGCCCTCCAAACCAAGCAGGGGACTCGCGCGGAAGCCATTGTTTTACTAGAGGAGTGTTTAAAATGAAGAGTTCATCAAAGACATCAAACCTCCTCGTCTGCTGGCGGTCTGAACGTGCCGGAGACGAGGTTTTGGCCAAAACCATTCAAGCGCTCAAAAACCGGAGCGTTCATGTTGAGCAGGTCCTGTATCTGATCCAAGCCGGTGGTGATCACTCCGTCTTAAATTTGCCGGTCGGTGTCGCCGTCGAAAAAATGGAGATGGCAGTGAATGATCCAACCCAACACGAAGCACTTTACGCCTTGGTTCGCGATCGAGTTCTTCCCCGGCTCCGGGCTTATCATGGATCGGCCATTCACGTGAACATTTCACCCGGGACACCCGCCATGCACGCAGTGTGGTTGATTCTTCACGCGGGAGGGTCGCTTCCGTCCGGAACCCAGCTCTGGTCATCGCAATTGAATCCCCAGACCCAACGGACCCGGATTGACGAGGTGAATTTTCCGATCAGCACTTACTTGGCGGAAATCCACCGGGAGGCAGAATTGAATCCCGAACTGGCACAGTATGAGCCGGAGGCCAAGTCGCCTGCCCGGCGGCAGGCTTTGGAAAAACTTGCGCACTACGCCCGTGTGGCGGGAGCTCCCCTTCTCATCCTCGGCGAGCGGGGTACGGGAAAGACCCGCTTGGTTGAAACCTTGGTTGCGCGGCTCAAAGGACGCCGGCGGGTAGTGACGGTGCCCTGTGGGGGTTTGAACTCGGATCTCGCGGAGAGTTTCCTCTTCGGGCACAAAAAAGGAGCCTTCACTGGTGCCCAGTCGGATCGCCCGGGAGTGCTTAAAGAGGCGGATGGCGGAATCCTGTTTCTGGACGAAGTCCAAGACCTCCCGCAGACGGCACAGCGAAGGTTAGTGCGCGTATTTCAAGACTATCGGTGTTTTTTCCGCCGCGTTGGAAGCGACCAGGAGGAGAGCGTAAATGTCGAACTGGTGTGCGCCTCGAATTTACATTTGGATGCACTCCGAGGCAGGTTGGACCCCGATTTTTTTGATCGTATCAGCCATCTCGTAGTGGAAGTCCCGCCGCTGAGAAATTGTCGTGAGGATTTGCAGGAGGATTGGCGCAGGGTCTGGTCTGAATTAAGGCGCAGTGAGACACAAGCGGTCGAAACGCCATGGTCGGAAAACTTGGGCTTGGCGTTGAAGAACCATCCCTTACCGGGGAACCTGCGCGACTTTCAACGGCTCGCCTTCTTAATCATGGCATGGAGATCAGAAGATGGCTTAGGGGCATCGCTCGACAAGGCCTTGCGAGATTGGCATGAACGAGTTGATAACGAAGAATCCAGCATTTCGGTTCTGGGTGTTGGAAGCCGTAGCGATCGCGTACGCTGGTTTAGGGGGGAACTCGCACGATGGGCTAAACAGCAATTCGGAACGTGGGCTTCTGCATCCAAACATCTGGGATGTGATGAAAAGACGTTACGCGAAGATGCTGGCAGTGTGCTATAACCAATGAATTCGCTATTTCCAAACGTGATCTCAATTGATATGGTCGACCCAACATGAGTAATTTATCATCCTTAACGTCGGCCCAACTCAGGCGTGCCGCCGAAATCCAAGAGCAAATCGAAGCTCTGAATGGTCAACTGGCAGGTATTCTCAATGGAAACGGCGCGGGAGAAGCACCTGAAACAGATTCTCTTCCTGTATCTGAGCCAACAAAAACGAGGAAAAAATATAAATTGAGCGCTGAGGGAAGGGCGAAAAAGATCGCAGCCCAAAAGGCGCGATGGGCAAAGGCCAAGGCACCTGCTGAACCTATTAGCACACCCGAGGCCGAGCCCTTGGAAAAGCGCAAGAAAATGAGTGCCGCATCCAAGGCGAAAATTGCTGCGGCTGCCAAGGCCCGATGGGCAAAGGTCAAAGCGGAGAAGGCGGCAGCGCAGGCTTGAACGAATCAAACTTTGATGAGAGTGCAGTTCTGCATGGAACTGCACTTTTTCATTGGCACCAACTGCCTGGGCTCAAACATCGCATCACGCCCGTTTGAACAGCCCATTGGCTTCGATGATGCTGTTATTTTTTGCCAGTTTATGAATCTGGCCTTCCACAGCATACCGGAGTTGCTGGCTGGTGTTTTTAAACCCGAGCATCCTCGCCACGGCCGTTGGAATCTCCTTTGCGGCTGCCCCGTGACCGATGTCGATCACAGCGAGCACCCCAGCCCTTAATTCCGCTGGCGCGATACGCTCTGGTTTCCGCAAATCGGGCGACGCCACGTTTTCCCGGTTACGAATAAGCACCGGAGCCCCCTTGGCGAACAAAAAGCCGTCTTCGTTGGTGCATTGCCCGGTGGTCTTCATTGATCCGATGCCCATTCTAACGGTGCCTTGTATTCGACTTCCAACTCGGGCGAAACCCCATAAGGACTTGAAACGGTTCACGACCTCGTCCTCGTGAATGGGCCCTTCGATCTGAACGATTTTCAGAATAATGTCGACCAACCCCGGCAACGAGAGGGTATGGGGTTCCTGTCTGGTTGGGACTGCAAAATTTGCCTCGACGTAAGGCACGGCGAGTTTTTCAAGGACATCATCATCCAACGTTGGCTGGGAATCCCGTTTAATCTCGTCCGCGGACTCAGCTTTGGCTGGGGAATGTCTTTTCCCGAGCTTGGCCGCTTCAATGGCGGCGGCAATATTCCGGAGTTGATCGCTCTGCCGTTGGAACCAGTCCGTGGACCAGACCCGGTGGATAATCCAGCCATGGTCTTCCAGCACGGCCTGCCGCAGACGGTCACGGTCCCGGGCGGAACGGGAGGAGTGGTAGGAAGCCCCGTCGCATTCGATGCCCAACAGGTATCGTCCCGGGGTTGTGCGGTCTTGCACAGCCAGATCAATGAAGAAGCCGGCCTCCCCGACCTGTGGCTCCACGTCATAACCAAGGCCCTCCACGGCTCGACGGACGGATTCCTCAAACGGGGAATCCTCCACGTGCCCGGTTACGATAGCCACCGATAACCGACCGGTTTGAGCATATGAGAGGAAGGTTTTGAAAGAGGCGACTCCTCTACCCCGCGCCCGTTCCAGGTCAATGTCATCGGCCGTAATTGACGCGAATACATGGCACCGCTTCTTCGCCCGTGAAATCAGAACGTTCAACCGGCGTTCTCCACCCTCGGCACCCAATGGCCCAAAACGCATCGCCATGTAGCCACTCGCATTTTTCCCATAGCCGACGCTGATAAAAATCACGTCTCGTTCATCACCTTGGACGTTTTCCAGGTTTTTGACGAAGAAGGGCTCGGTGGCGTGGTTTCCTATAAACGCTTCGGTATCACGGTGGCCTCGGCGTAGCACTTCCAATTCATCAATAATTGCCTGCCGTTGGCGAACTGAAAAGGCCACCACGCCCAACGAAAGATCCGGATGGTTTCGAACATGGTCCATGATGGCCTGGCAAACTGCCTTGGCCTCGACCCGGTTGGTCCCGGAGGCCCCTGAGTCGAAAACCCCGCCCGCAACAAACTCGAACTTCAAACCCAATTCCGGATTTTTGGCATAGGGGCTGGGCACGATGAAGAGTTTGTCTTCATAAAATTCATGGTTGCTCACCGCAATCAGCGAATGATGACGGCTGCGGTAATGCCAGCGGAGCATCTTCTCGGGCAATCCACGAGCCCGACACAATCCCAAAATGCTTTCGATGTCCTGAACTTGCGCCACCTGTGGCTCGCCGTTTTCCTCCTCCTCATCGGGTTCAACATCCGAGGTGAGCCGGGCAAAGAATTTGGTGGGAGGAAGCTGTTTGCTATCGCCAACTACGACGATCTGCTTGCAACGAGCAATGGCACCAAGGGCGTCCACGGGCTGGACTTGGGAAGCCTCATCTATCACCAACAAATCAAAACCCACGGCGCCAGGTTCTAGGAACTGGGCGATGGACAGGGGCGACATCATAAACACGGGTTTGATGCACTGCACGACCGAGCCCGCGTCCTTGAGCAGGCGCCGTACGGTACGATGCCCGCGCTTTCGCTCCATTTCAGATTTTACGATGCCTGCTGCCCCCACCCCGGTACTGGCCGGCGGCATGCGTTCAAAGTGGGCCATCAACGCCCGGTATTTGGCCAAAGCCAAACGTTCACCGTCCAACTGCTTGAACTCAGCAACGTGTTTCTCATGCAACTCCCCATTAAAATGGGCCAATTCGGGTTTCTGTCGAACAATCGATCGTAGGAGTTGGCCGAAATACACCCTGTCATAGCTGTCCACGGCGTCTTTGGAGGGTATGCCGCCATTTTCCAAACCATCCAGCAGGCTGCCGAGTCCCAGATCCTTCGCGTGGCGGGCGCGAAGTGTGTAGTTGGTCCACGCCGGCAATTGATCGATGGTAACAAGCCATGCTGCCAACCGTTCGCCAAGCTGGCCCAAGGGAACCTGACCGGTTTCTTGGATGCCAAAGGCAACCGCGCAATCCAAAGTGAGCTCAGCAAAGAGGTTTTGAGTTTCATTGACCGCTATCTTTAGCCGGTCCCCCAGTTGTTCCACCTGCTTGGCGATGACCGTCTGGCCCTTGATTTCCGAGAACATCTTCCGGAAACTGGCGCTTAAACCAATTTCTGTCTGTCGCATGACCCAGTCGAGAATAACGCCGAACTGGCCCCAATCTGATGCCTCCTTCCGCCACAGGCTGCCAAAAGCCGCATGACCGACGGGCTCAAACTCACGAATTTTCCTGAGCGCCTGCTGGCCGGCAATGAGACCATCAATAAATGTCAGCCTCTCCGCATGCGATTTGGGTATTTCGGCTTTAAGCACGCCACGGATCTGGGCCATGGCCCCGCGATATTTGGCATTTAAAAACCGAAACAGCGACTGCCCATGAGCCGCGATCTGGGTGCGGGCCTCCGTAAAATCCTTTTCCCACGCAGACTCCACCACCTTTTTGCCGGCAAGTTGTTGAGCAGCCAGATATTTTTGCCCCTCCCCGATCAACTCCCGCACCTTTTCCAGGCTCGAATCCCACACCTCATCACATAATGCCGCTTTGTCCAACTGCGGGGCATCGGCCACAAAACCGGCAATAATCCGCTGCTCTTCGGTTTCCGTAAACGTATTTGGGACTGGCTGTGACAGGTTAGCGGCCAGCGCCTGGGAGATTTCCCGCAGATTTCCCAAGGTTGTGCCGGCCTGACGGATTCGTTTTGCCAGCGGCTCCAAATCAATCTGAAGGATGGCCACCAGGTTCACTCCGCGCCATGGGTGCTTCGTTGGCAGGCCAATCTGATCAATGCGTTGGGCTAGTTCTTCTATCAGTCCGCGATTGCTCCTGCGTTGATCCACGGACCAGACTTCGGCGCCGGTAAAAGTCAGTTCGCTCGCCAGCAGGCCACGCTCACCCAGCACTGAAAGATGGCCAATAATGCTGAACGGGGTCAAACCACTCGGGCTGTGCTTTTCATGCAGAGAGTTGACGTGCTTATTCAGCACTGCTCGTTTTTCTTCCAATTTGGGCACCAGGTCTTCCAAATCCGTCGCTTTGGGCCGTCCCAACCGCCAAGTCCTGCCGATTTCCT
>Ga0302275_10007077_pt1 | contig 10485 bp, 7 predicted proteins | sample III_Bog_N2_2_FD_200229 | JGI IMG/M metagenome (GOLD analysis project Ga0302275, IMG submission 200229) | Peat permafrost microbial communities from Stordalen Mire near Abisko, Sweden - III_Bog_N2_2 | ecosystem: Environmental > Terrestrial > Soil > Wetlands > Peat | place: Sweden: Abisko... | reverse complement strand
TGGGGGTACGAAGTCGAGGAGGCCTCGAGCGGGCCACAAGCCCTGGAACAGTATGTCCTGGGCCAGCATGATCTAATTGTTTTGGACATGCTGATGGCCGGGATGTATGGGCTCGAGGTTTTGAACAAGCTAAAGGAGCTAAATCCTGCCGTTCCCGTGGTGGTGGCGACGGCAGACATCCAACGCTCAACGCGTGACCAGGTGAAAGCAGCGGGCGCGAGCGCGATGGTGAACAAACCCATCAATCAGGAAGAACTGGCGGAGGTGTTGGAACTCGTGTGGAAGGGAGCGACTGCATGGAACTGACCCCCAGCCAGAAGGACGCCCTGACCGAACTGATCAACATCGGTTACGCCCGCGCGGCCGCGGCTTTGTCTGATTTGACCGGCCATCGCATTTCCCTCGAAGTTCCCGAAGTCGCCATCCATACCATTCCCGAGATCACGGACCGACTGGAGCATTTGATGGAAGGTGAAGTCGCCAGCGTCAACCAAGTTTTTTCCGGACCCATCAACGGCAACGGCATATTGCTGCTGGACCGGGAAGCGGCGTTGCTGCTCAACCGCCTGTTGACCGACCGCCCCAGCGTGTCCGGTTTTGACGGCGCGGCGCGGGAAGTCATCACGGAAGTCGGCAACATCGTTTTAAACGCATGCCTGGGGGCTTTCGGCAATCTTCTGAAAATTCAGGTTTCGTTTACGGTGCCGGCCCTCCACATCGAATCGGTGCAAAATGTATTGCATACATTGACCATCGAGAAACAGCGTTTGGAATATGCCCTGATCATCCATACCTGTTTTCATCTCCGGGCCAGTAACGTCAGAGGTTATCTGGTCATCATTCTGGGTGTCACCTCACTGGCAACCCTGCTCAAGGAGCTGAAGAAATGGGAAGACCGCGAGCTGGGTTGAAGATCAAGAAGCACCATGGCAAGCCCAGAGGACAATACTGGTATAAAACGGGAACTGGCCCTGCTGGCCTGGATCCAACAATTTGCACCATACGGGGTTTTTACCCTGGATGAATCACTGCGGATTCAAAGTTGGAATAGCTGGATGGAAATCCATAGCCACCTTTCTGGCCAGGAGGTCATTGGTCGCGGTATTTTTGATATTTTTCCGGAAATTACGGAGCGGAAGCTGACCACCCCGTTTCAACGGGCCTTGGAAGGTGAATCCAGCGTGCTTTCTGCGGCGCTCCATCATTATCTGCTGCCGCTCAAGTCGCCGATCAGCGGGAATGAAACCGGCCGCATGCAGCAGACCGCCCGCGTGGCCCCGCTGGTGGCTGGGGAGCAAGTCTGCGGCGTGATCGTGGTGATTGAAGATGTGACGCAGAGGGAAAATCAGGCCGCCAGCCTGATCCGGCAGCATCGTCGCGATGTGGTGCTGGCTTGGGCGCTGGTCCATCTTCTAAAATCAGACGAGCCGCGGAAAACCGTCCGGCAGCTTTTCTTCAAAATCGCCGAGCAGCTTGATTTTGACACGTTCCTGCTTTATCTGCGCGACGCTGAATCAGACGCGGTAACGCTCTACACGGCCGGAGGCATTTCCGATTGTTTGCAGAAGGAGTTTCACGGATATGAAGTGCTGGCCGAAGTGGCCAAGCGATTTGAACCGGTCATTTTCAATGTCGTAAAAAACCATGAAGAACCCGCCTTTGCCCTGTTAAAAGAGGCCAAGATATCCTCGGCCGTGGCCATCCCGTTACGCGTCCATGAGAAAAGTCTCGGGGCCCTTTGCTTTGCCAGTTGGAGCCGCGAGCACATCGCCGCGGACGAGTCCGACTTGCTGACCACCATCGCTCAATACCTTGCCACGGCCGTGGACAAGGAGAACACGAACCTGGAGTTGCGGCGGGTCGAAGCGATCAACCATTGGATGGGGGCGATCGTGGAATCCTCGGAAGATGCGATCCTCAGCAAAGATCTGAATGGCATCATCAAAAGTTGCAATCACGGGGCGGCCCGGCTGTTTGGCTATGAAATCCAGGAGGTGATCGGCCAGCCCATGAGCCTGCTTATTCCGGCCGGCCAACCAGATGAGGAGCGGGACATTTTGGAGCGCATGCGTGGCGGCAGGCGCCTGGAACAACTGGAAACCGTCCGCAAGCGCAAGGATGGCACCTTGATCGAGGTGTCGCTGATGATCTCGCCGGTGATGGATGCGGATGGAAAAATCATCGGGGCTTCCAACATTGCCCGTGACATTACGGAGCGCCGGCAGGCCGAGCAAAAACTGGCCGAAAGTTATCAGCGGGAAAAATTGGCGCGCGAAAAGGCCGAGGCGGCGAACCGCACCAAGGACAATTTCCTGGCCGCGCTTTCCCATGAGTTGCGCACCCCATTGAATCCCGCGCTATTGATCGCAAGCGAATCGGCGGATAACCATCAATTGCCCGAGGCCGTGCGGTTGAACTTTGAGACGATTCGCAAGAACATCGAACTGGAAGCGTTATTGATCGATGACCTGCTTGACCTGACCCGCATCACCGCCGGCAAAATGGCTTTGAACAGAAGCCTGGTGGACGTGCATGACATCCTGCAGGACGCCATCGCCACGGTCCAGGCCGAGCAGCAGGAAAAGAAACTTCATCTGGACATCCAGCTGAACGCACCGCAATGCCTTATGGAAGGTGACGCGGTGCGTCTCCAACAGATATTTTGGAATGTTTTGAAGAACGCAGTCAAGTTCACCCCGCCCAATGGCAAGATCACGCTGGAAACATCCGTGCCCGCGGAGGGGCAGTTGCTGGTGAGGGTTACGGACACGGGCATCGGCATGACACCCGAGGAATTGGCGCGGATCTTCACCGGCTTCACGCAGGGCGATCATGCCGGCGGCGGCGGTGGCTCGCATCGTTTTGGGGGTCTTGGTCTGGGCCTGGCCATCTCCAAGAATTTGGTGGAGCTGCACGGCGGCAAGATAAGCGCCGAGAGCGACGGCCCCAATCAGGGCGCGGTCTTCGTTATTGCATTCCCTTTGGCCCGAGGAATAAAAACCGGGATGGAACCGGCGAAACCTGACGCGGCGGGAAGTTTCGAACCGGCGAGCGGCGAAATGGCCGTTTTGCTGGTCGAAGATCATCAAGTCACGCGTGACGTGATGGCCCAGTTGCTCCGACGAAGAAATTACAAGGTCTTGACTGCTGATTCCATCGCCCGGGCACGAGAGCTTGCCAACAAATACAAGCTTGACCTATTGATCTCTGATATCGGGCTTCCGGATGGCAATGGCAACGACCTCATGGATGAATTCCGTGCGCGCTTTGGCTTGAAGGGCATCGCACTTACCGGCTACGGCATGGAGGAAGACATTACCCGCAGCCGAGCCGTCGGTTTTGTGACCCATCTGATAAAACCCGTCCGAATTCAATCCCTGGAACAGGCCCTCGCTCTGGTTAAACGATAAAACTGGGTTGACCCTCCACAAAATGGAGGCAGGCGACATGGACCTCCGGTTTCGTCGGATAAGAGTTGCCTCAATGAACTGCCGGCTCGGTTTTGGCGGCCACCGTCACTCCCATTGGCAACAGGAAGCTGAAGGGGGAAATTAGGAATCTCCCAATGATCGCCTGGTAAAACTGTCGGCGCTGCGGCCCGCGCAGGTTCCGCGCGCGGATGGCGACAAACAGTGCGAGGCTGAAGCTGACCAGAATATTTAGCAGGCCGATACCCAGTATGCCGATCCCCAGCCACACGGTCGAAAGCATCCGGAAGTGTTGGCCGCCCAGGGCGGCTAACGCCGCGGTCACCTGCCCCGTGGAGAGCGTGACGTGGCGCACATCGAGCGGCAGGCCAAAGAACACGGCGACCGACGGAAGGATGCCGAGCATCAAACCCAGCGAGATGTTTCCGCCGAGGCCCGCAATATTGTGCTCGAGCCAAACCGCCAGATGCCGCGTGCGAGTCGGGCCCAAACAGCGTTGCCATCCGCGATGCTGCGCCAGCGCGGCGCCCAGTTGATGCAACACAAACCAGTTGTCCAGCCAGGCGGCGAACATACTCGACAGCCATAAAAGGACGCCGGTGAACATCGCAAAAAACCAGCACCCGCTCCACGGTATCACGGTTCCCAGGATCAGCTCCGCTTTATGTCCGTTCACGATGTGGGCGCCCGTGAGGCGCCGCCACAACGCATCTAGGATCCACGTCGTGGGAATCACCAGCGCAAGATTACCGAACACGGACGCGATCTGCGACCGGATGAGAAACACGACTTCATCCACCAGCGCTTCGAGCTGGGCCGGCGTGTGCAACTCACCCATGCGCCGCGCCAACGCGGGGGCGGTGGTTGCCGGTTGTTTGGTGGCCACGGAAAAACCGCACAACTGGACCACCACGAAACTCACTGCGTAATTCAACCCGAAGCAGGCGCCCTTGAAAAATTCGGCCAGCACGAGCCGGGTCAACAGCAGCTTCACAACGGTCGTGGCGCCCAGGATCACACCGCCGCCGGCGGCGCTGCGCAGCATCCCGGCGTATTCGCGGCCATTCCGCGCCACATAATGTTCCCCCGTCTCGGCATTGCGCTCCACGATTTGACGGGTGAGGAGGTGCAGATTTTGCCGGCATAATTCGCGCACGCTGCGGCGGGCATGATTCTGCCGGACCAGATCGGCGAGGATGGCCAGCTGGCGCTCCGCGGTGAGCGCGGGCGCCGACCATGCTTCCAGCAGCAGTTCCAAGCGCCGCACCTGGGCGCGCAACTTTTCGATGTCATAGACCAGCGCGGTGCTGACCCCGGTTTTTTCCAATCGTGCGATTACCTCGTCCACCGCGCGGTCGCAGGCATCCGCCACGCCGCGCACCAGGTTCAGTTCCGCGGCCAGTTCCGTCAGCGGCGTGCCCGCCTCCCGGCGCGCGAGTAGCGCTTCGACCGCCGGGGTGAGTTTTTGGAATGGCAGTTCGCGGAATGCCACCTTGTCCAGGCGCGCCCGCACGTCCCGATTTGAGCCCACAACGCTGATGCGGTCGGCGAGTTGGATCATGGCATCCTCCAAGTCGGTCCGCAACGAAGCCCAACACCCTTCTTCCATTGTTTCATCGCAATGAAACAGCGCGCTGATGCGGCCGGCCAGTTCGGCATCCAGTTGTTCCAGCCAGCCCGCCGTGGGATCGCGAGGAAACCACCGGTCAAACACATCGGCGAGATCGCGAGTTTCTGGCGGATCGGGCAGCAGGCCGGAAACCAGTCGGGACAACAATTCATGCGGGAATCCCGCGCCGCGTGGCAGGCCGGTGTCGGCAAACAAATCCAGCGCCTCGGTGTCGCGCACGATGGAACGCAATGTCTGCGCCACGCGCCGGTGCGCTTCGGGCTGGCGGTCCAATAGTTGGAGCAGCAGCCGCAGCCGCATCGCCGGCACATCCCGTCGGACCCATGCCAGCAAATCCTCCACCCACGCCACCCGGACGGCCAGCGACTGATCGGGACGCGCGTTGGTCAGCAAGGCCTCCAAAGCCGGCCGGTGGCGCAGCGACGCCAGTTTATCCTTGAAATGTTGCCACCCAAACATGGATATACCACTGAATTACTTTGGCGTTGCAAGTTGAGCGGGGTTCGATGTCAGGAGCGCCAAAAGCGACGGAGTTGCCGGAAGGATTCATTTTTTACAATTAGCTCATTGCCATGGGTTGTTGGCGGATCGCGCCACCGGCCGCTCTCCGTCAAATCTCAATCAACATCCGCGCCGGGGTTTCAATGACATCTTTTATGCGGCGCAGGAACAACACCGCCTCGCGACCGTCCACGATGCGATGATCGTAAGTCAGCGCCAGATACATCATCGGACGAATAGCCACCTGTCCCTGGAGCACGACCGCACGCTCCTGAATGGCATGCATTCCGAGAATTCCCGTTTGCGGCGGATTAATGATGGGTGTGGAAAGTAACGAACCAAAGGCGCCCCCGTTGGTAATCGTGAACGTGCCGCCTTCCAACTCATACGGTTTGAGCTGGCCCTCCTTCGCGCGACGCGCGAAATCACCGATGGCTTTTTCCAACTCGGCGAAACTCAAACGCCCGGCATCCCGCAGCACCGGCACGACGAGACCGCGTTCGCTGGCAATGGCCACGCCAAGATCGAAATAATTGTAATATACAATGTCGTTGCCGCGAACCTCGGCGTTAAGCTGGGGAAATTGTTTCAAGGCGTCAATCACGGCCTTGACGAAAAACGACATCAGCCCAAGCTTCACCTGGTAGCGTTTATCGAATGCCTGCTGATGCTCCTTGCGCAACGCCTGGACGGCGGTCATATCCAGTTCATTGAACGTCGTCAGCATCGCCATCGTCTGCTGCGCCTCGACGAGATGTCGGGCGACCGTGCGGCGCAGCATGGTCATTGGAACAATTTCCTTATCACGCGCGGAAGAAGATTTTTGTTTCCCATCGGAGGTCAGTGGCGTGACCGCCGCCCTTTTTGCTTCCGTTGGGGCGACGGGCTCGGTTTTATCCCCGGTGTCTTCCGGTGGAGCTTGCGCATCGTCCCGCGCTTTTGGCGCTGCCTTGGCAGGTTCGTCAGGTTCCGGTTCAGGTTTTACCGCCCTGGGGTTTTCAGGAGTTGCTTCCTTCGCTTCGGGTCTGGCCGCCGTTGCTTCGGGTTTGGGTGGGGATTTGCTCGCTTCACCTTCCGCTTCGAGTTGCGCCACCACTGCGCCAACCGCCACGGTTTCCCCAGCCCGGTGTAAAAATTTTGTCAATTTGCCGGCCGCCGGCGAAGGCAGATCAAAAGTCGTCTTTTCAGAATCAATGACTGCAATTGACTCGTCTTGTTTCACCGTGTCGCCTTCGGATTTCAGCCATTCGCTGATTTGAACTTCAGTGATGGATTCGCCGACCGTCGGGATTTTAATTTCGATGGGCATGGTTCAAGTCGGCTCTGGACGGCCGGGTTGGGCTGGCTCGCCACCCGGTTCAGGGGTTTGGGATTTTTTCGCGGCGAGCACTGTTTCAGAGCCGGGTTCAGGGTCGCCGAAGGCGCGGGCAATGAGCTGGGCCTGCTCCAATTTGTGCGCGTGCGCGGAACCGGTTGCCGGGCTGGCGGACTCAACGCGGCCAATGAGCGCGAACGGAAATTTTCCGAAAAGATGTTTGCCGAACTTTTCATGCAGGTATCGCCACGCACCCATGTTGGCCGGTTCCTCCTGAACCCAGAGCGCCGGGGTGTGTTCCGGGTAGAATTTCAATATTGGCTCCAAAACTCCGGAAGGCAGCGGATAGAGTTGTTCCAGCCGAACAATGGCGACGTCCTTGCGTTTATGCTGGTCGCGGTAGGCGGCCAGGTCGTAAAAAACCTTGCCTGAGCAAAGCAGAAGGCGCTTTATGTCCTGCGGCTGGGAATCATCCGGTAATACTCGCTGAAAATGTCCGCGGTTACATTCCGCCAACGACGAGACCACCTGCGGATGACGCAGCAGGCTTTTCGGCGTGAAAACAATCAGTGGCTTTCGCCATTGGCGAAGGGCCTGGCGCCGCAGCACGTGAAAATACTGTGCGGGCGTGGTGGGCTGGACGATTTGAACATTATATTCCGCCGCGAGTGTGAGAAAGCGTTCCAGTCGCGCGCTGGAATGTTCCGGCCCCATCCCCTCGAAACCATGCGGCAGCAACAGCACAATTCCTGACAGCCGCCGCCATTTGGTTTCCGCGCTGGTGATGAACTGGTCGATGATGACCTGGGCGGCGTTCACAAAATCGCCAAACTGCGCTTCCCAAAGCACCAGACCGTCCGGGCAATCAAGGCTGTAACCATATTCAAAACCAAGCGCCCCGGTTTCGCACAGCGGGCTGTTATAAATTTCCACCGGCGATTGACCGATCGCCAAATGTTGCAGCGGCACAAAAGGATAGCCATCCTGCTGGTCATAAAGGATCGCGTGCCGCTGACTGAATGTGCCGCGTCCGGTGTCCTGTCCCGTCAGGCGAATCCGCACGCCCACGGTGGCCAATGAGGCAAGGGCGAGCGCTTCAGCGGCAGACCAGTCGAGCGGGACTCTGTCGCCGGCCATTTCGCGACGTTTTGCCAGGCCGCGTTCGAGTTTGGGGTGAATGTGAAATCCTGGTGGCAACGCGGTAAGCTTGCGCAGCAGGGCGGAAAGGGCTTTTACTTCCACGCCGGTATCGGGTTCCCCGGCCGGTTCCGGGCCGCCGAAGTAATCACGCCAGAGGCCGCGGCGTTCAGGAGCGCTTTCGCATTGATCGGAACGGGCCGCTTGCAACTGCTGTTCCAGCTTCGCGTGGCACCCGGTCAGAATCTGGTCCGCTTCCTCGCGTGACACTTTTTTATGTGCGAGCAAATGCCCCAGATAACCTTCCCGGATGTTGGGTCGCTGGGCGATTTTGCGGTAAAGCAGCGGTTGCGTGAAGGCCGGCTCATCGGTCTCGTTGTGACCCAGGCGACGGTAGCCATACATGTCAATAAACACGTCGGACTGAAATTCCGCGCGGAAATCCATCGCGAGCTGCACGACTTGCGCGACGGCTTCCGGGTCTTCGCCGTTCACATGAAAGATGGGAACCTGCAACATGCGCGCCACCTCCGTGGCGTACGTGGTCGAACGTCCCTCCTCCGGCGGGGTGGTGAAACCAATTTGGTTGTTTACAACGACATGCAGCACACCGCCGACGCCATAACCGGAAAGTTCGCCCAGGTTAAGCGTTTCTTGAATCACTCCCTCGCCGGCAAACGCCGCGTCGCCATGGATGAGCAGGCCAAGCACCTGACGGCCATCGCGGTCGCCGGAACGATCTTGATGCGCGCGCACGCGGCCGAGCACGACCGGATTGACAAATTCCAGGTGGCTCGGATTGAAGCAGAGCGAGAGATGAAGCTTGCGGCCATCGCACAGGGTCCAATCCCCGCTGTGGCCGAGGTGATATTTCACGTCGCCGCGCTCCGGCCAGACCTCGGGTTTGGCGTCGGTGAATTCCTGAAATATTTCGCACGGATTTTTGCCGACAATATGCGCCAGAACATTGAGCCGACCGCGATGGCCCATACCGATGACGATGTTCTTGACGCCTTGACGGCCGGATTTTTCAATGGCGAGATCAAGCAGTGGTAACAGGGTTTCGCAACCTTCGAGGGAAAAAGTTTTCGCACCGAGGAATTTGGTGCGCAGAAACTCCTCGAAAACCACCGCATCCGTCAGGCGGGTGAGAATGCGGAGCTGTTCGACATGGGACAGATCCAGGCGGTTTTGCGAGCTTTCCATGCGGCGTTGAAGCCATTCCCGCCTTTTCCGATCATCAATATGCAGAAACTGCACGCCAATGGAGCGGCAGTAGGTGTCGCGCAGCCTTTGGAAAATGTGGCTGATGGTCAGGGGCGTTTCAGCATGGAACGCTGGAAAGCTCACCAACAAATTGAGTTCGCTTTCAGTGAAGGCATAGAATTCCAAGGTCAATTCCGGCGGGCACGGATGCGTGGGTCCCAGTGGATTCACGGCGGCGATGATGTGACCGCGGCCACGGAAACTGCGGACAAGCTGGTGCAGTCGCTCGCTCAAATTGTCCGAGCGTGGATCCAGTTGAACCCGGGCCTGTCCCATGGAGTTGGATTCCACCGGATTGAACACGCTGCGCGGTGTGAAGGACGGGCCAATTTGCGCGGCTTCATCCGCACCGTTATATGCAGCGGCAAAATGCGCGCGCCATTCCTCCGGCACGGAATTCGGATCGCGACGATAGTCAGCATAGAACTGTTCGACGTAAGCGAGGCTCTGAATCCCAGTCTTGGTGCTAGATTCACTCATGGTTGGCAGCGGAGCGAGTCACGCTATAAGCCGGGCAGGGGAGCCTTCCGGCCGCCTTCCTCGACCATTCTTTCCTTAGCGTTGCGGTCCTCGGCGTCCTCGTTATCGCTGGCAACCGCCGGCGCTTTCTGTGCGGTCGAACGGGATGGGGTATTCCAGTCTTTGGATGCAATAACCTGCGCTGGCGGTTTTACCGCGGGCCGGGTGGTGGGCGCTGCATCGGTCCTCATGGCCAGCAGTATCGCCCAACCAATTCATGTGCGCTATGGGGTGAAAACCCCAGCGTAAACCATGAAGATCGCCAATGACATCCGCTGGCTTGGATCCGGTCCGCGCTGCGGCTTGGGCGAGTTGACGCTGCCGGAGAATGAACCCGGTTCCTCGATCCTGCCGGGCAAAGTGAACCCGACGCAGTGCGAGGCGCTGACCATGGTTTGCGTGCAGGTGATGGGTAACGATGTGGCCATTGGCCTCGCCGGCTCGCAGCGCAACTTTGCGTTGAACGTCTTCAAGCCGGTCATGATTTTCAGGCGCATCAATACGCCTGGAGCACAAAGAAGGTTTGCGGCGCATTGGGATCCACCGTGACGGGCTGGCTCAGATTGCCATTGGCGTCGAAGGTCGTGCTGGTGACGATGGTCCAATCGGCCACGGGCTGCGTCAAATTGGTGCTGGTCAGCAAATTGACCTGGCCATTAGGAAGCCCGTTACCGGCATTCACGGTGATG
>Ga0302275_10007063_pt1 | contig 10496 bp, 9 predicted proteins | sample III_Bog_N2_2_FD_200229 | JGI IMG/M metagenome (GOLD analysis project Ga0302275, IMG submission 200229) | Peat permafrost microbial communities from Stordalen Mire near Abisko, Sweden - III_Bog_N2_2 | ecosystem: Environmental > Terrestrial > Soil > Wetlands > Peat | place: Sweden: Abisko... | reverse complement strand
GTTTTTCTCTTCCGAGTGGTTCGATATTCGATTCGAACACGAAGATGGTCCGCTCTTTTACATGGAGAATGCAAAGACCCTGCACAAGGCAGAGTCCGTGTCCTCTCCATGAAGAGGCTGAGGCGCGAGTTGCGCCAGAGGTTCCTTTTCAGAGTTTAGGCAAGCGAGCCGCTGATGTTTGAGAAAACGCCGTTCATGGCACTTCACGTACAGCTTCAGAAGTGCGTAGTGCGTTTTACTTCTTCATTCAGTGTTATTCCGGCCACAGCCGGCGCGCTTGCTACAAAGTCTCAGTCGCTAAAAGCACAAGAGCTGGAGAGTTCACTCCGACGAGGATGCAGGCGCTACTTGTCTGCTTGCATCTTCGTTGCTCATGCCTCACGTGGTTGACTTAACAGGAAGGGTACAGCCCGGCAGTATGCCAGTCTGTACCCTTCCGCTAAGAGCTGAGGTCCTGGGGTTGATGTGCTGCCAGGAGCTACGCCAGCGAGCTGCTGATGTTCGAGAACACGGTCGTAACCGCACCGGCGACCTTGTTTACGCCAGTGATGGCGGCCAGAGCGATCAAGCAAACGAGAAGGGCGTACTCGACCAGGTCCTGACCTTCGTCGCGGTTCATCAGGTTCTGAAGCTTCACATACATTGCCAGAAATAGGTTGTTCATTTTGTATCCTCTCAGATTCGGTTTCCCCAGCCTCAGCCGGGCACCCTGCTTACTGCATCTGGCGTGCCATTGTTGGAAACTTCAGCTTGCACTTTAGAATCAATGGAATAGAAAAAACCAGCTCCCATGCTCGCTGCGCTTCGTGTATACGCCTGTTTACAACCCCGGCTCAACAGACCCGCACCGTATACATTACTTTCGTTTATTGCCATGTTGTTCTTACTCTGTTGCTTCGGCCGTCTCCGTTCTTTATGCGCATTCCATGCCACGAATGTCGCTTTTCCTCCGTACCCGCTCACGATTGCGGCGCTTCGCCTCTGCACCTGAAGCCGTGCCGTAGAATAGCCTCCATGGCTGGCAAGCACGATCCTCCACCGGCGCAGGAACGCCATGATCTTGCGGAGTTCTTGATTGCATTGGTTGCCGGGCTCGCGCTTGCTCTCGCTACCCTCTTCTTCTTTGCTGTGCCTGTCGTCGGTAGTCTAGCCGGATCTCGTGATTTTGTTTCTTACTGGGCTACCGGCCGCCAGCTCATTCACCACGCCAACCCGTACGACCGCGATGCGATCTCGGCGCTGGAACACGCCGCGGGGCTGGATGTTCGCGCCGTTCTCATCATGCGCAACCCTCCCTGGGCGTTGCCGCTTGCCTACCCGCTCGGTTTTCTCCCACTACGCGTGGCCGCAATCCTCTGGTCCCTGCTTCTGCTCGCGTGCCTGCTGCTTTCCGTGCGCGTCGCGCGCGAGTTGTATGGATCTCCCGCGAATCATCTCCACTGGCTCGCGCTGGCCTTTACGCCGGCCCTGATTTGCCTCACCATGGGCCAGACCGCGCTCTTTGCCTTGCTGGGGTTGGTGCTCTTTCTGCGCTGGCATGGCTCCCGGCCGTTTCTTGCCGGAGCTTCTCTGTGGCTCTGCGCCCTCAAGCCGCATCTCTTTCTGCCGTTTGCCGCCGCCCTGGCGGCATGGATTGTCTTCTCGCGCGCCTGGAAGCTCGCGGCCGGCGCTGCCGCGGCTCTCGCGCTTTCGAGCGCCGTCGCGTCCTTGATCGACCCGCACGCGTGGCTCGACTACACCCGCCTGATGCGCTCACCCGCCGTCGAGAACGAATTCATCCCCTGCCTCGCGAGCGTCCTCCGTCTGTGGGTCGATCAATTGTTCAATGTGCAGGCAACCTGGCTCCAGTACTTGCCCGTCGCGCTCTGCTGCGTCTGGGCGTTGGTTTATTTTTGGCGCCGCCGCGCCGCCTGGGACTGGAAGACCCACGGCAGTCTTCTCATGCTGGTCTCTCTTGTCGCAGCGCCCTACTGCTGGTTTTACGATCAGTGCCTGGCCATTCCCGCTCTGCTCGAGGGCGCCTACGCCACGCGCTCCCGCAACTTGCTGACTGTGTTGGCGCTGGCCATTTTCGTCATGGACATCGAAATCTGCATTGTCCACGTAATCTCGCCTCTCTATCTCTGGACCGCCCCGGCGTGGCTCGCCTGGTATTTATGCGCCCGCCGCACGTCCGTCCATCGCGCCGCCGGCCCTGCCCCGGCAATTTCATGACTTCGGCGCCGTATGTCTCAGCTAGAAAACTTATGGAGCATTTACTCGCCGGATGCGCGCCGGGCGGAATGCGGGGTTTGATTCTCATCGCTGGTTATAATCGCGTTGATTGCACACAGAAAGGCGCCGATCATTGAAGCAGCAATACGACATCAGTGTGCCTTTGACCGCGATCGCGTACGCCCTCGCGATTTTATATACCGTTCTGTTTCTCTGCCTCCTGCCTTTTAATCGCCAGACCGTCGCCCGCCGCGACTTCATCGTCTACTGGGCCACCGGCCAGCAACTCGTCCATCACGGCAATCCGTACGACCCCGCGGGCATCAATCAGATCGAGCACGACGCGGGATTTTCCGGCGGCGCGGGCTATTACATGCGCAATGCTCCCTGGGCTCTGCCCCTGGCTCTGCCCCTCGGCTATGCCAGCCCCATGGCGGCAGCCCTTCCCTGGTCGCTGCTCATGCTGGGCCTGCTGGTCGCCTCCGTGCGCATCCTCTGGAAGCTGCTTGGCTCGCCCGGAAACCATCGCGAATGGCTTGGGGTTTGCTTTCCTCCGGCGCTCTTCTGCGTCGTGCTGGGCCAAACCTCCATCTTTCTTCTCTTCGGGCTGGCGCTCTTTCTGCGCCTGCACAAAACCCGTCCCTTCGCAGCCGGCGCGGCGCTCTGGCTCTGCTCCATCAAACCGCATCTCTTTCTTCCCTTTGTTCTCGTGCTGCTGCTCTGGATCGTGCTTACGCGCGGTTATCGGATTCTCGCCGGAGGCGTAGCCGCTATGGCCGCCGGCAGCCTGGTTACAGCATGGATCGACCCGGCGGCCTGGAGCCAGTACGCCTATTACATGCGCACCTCCGTCGTCACGCGCGAGTTCACTCCCTGTTTCGGTGATCTTTTGCGTGATTCCATCCATCCTGCCTGGGAGTGGCTCGCTTTTGTGCCGGCGGTCCTCGGATGCATCTGGGCTTTGGCCTACTTCTGGCCTCGCCGCCATGCGTGGGATTGGCTGGAACAGGGCAGCCTGCTCGTGCTCGTCTCGCTTCTGGTCGCGCCCTTCGGATGGATCTTCGATCAATCCGTGGCCATCCCCGCCATCCTCTTTGCCGTCGCCCGCAAGCCCTCCCAGGCCGCGCTCGCGGGCCTCGCTATCCTCTATCTCTTGCTTGAAGTTCAGGTCGTCTCGCCATTCCCGCTCGCGTCCGCCGCTTATCTCTGGCCCGCACCTGCATGGCTCATTTGGTATTTGTACGCGCGCGCGTCTTGCCGCAAGGCGGGCGTTACGCCAATGCCCGCTTCGCTCTCTCCCTCGGTTAGTTCCTCTTGCTAAGGTGGCCCATGCGCGCAATCGACGCCCTTCTCAATCCCACCGTCCTCGCGATCGTCGCGCTTTTCCTTTCGGTCCTCTGGATGCTCAGGGACGAGAAAGACAAGGCCCGGGTTGAACTTGTGTTCGCGCTTGCCCTTAATCTCTTCTACGGCATGTTCTTCAACTTCTTCATGACCGGCGAAGGCGCCATCTTTCCCTGGAAGTTCGACCATGTCCTGGTCTGGTTGGACGCGTCTCTTGGCATCCGGGCCATCTCCATCGCGCGGGCTTTGCAGAACATTCCGCACAATCCCCTGTGGGTTTTCTACGATGCGATGGTTCCCATGATGATCGCATGGTACTTTGTGGCTCGACAGCGGCCTAACCGCGGCTCAATCATACTGGCGTACGCAACGGAACTTGTTTCCGGCCCCTTGCTTTACATGATCGTCCCGGCATGCGGACCAATCTACACATTCGGTAAGCAATGGCTGCGCCCGCCAACATTTCCGCCGGAGGTCGTACGCTTAACAGGCATGCCAAACGCATTTCCGTCCCTGCACGTTGGCACCGCTTTTGTGTTTGTCATGTTCGCGCCGGGCAAAATCTGGAAGGCGGTAGCGCTTCTCTTCCTTGCCGCAACATGCCTGGCAACCCTGTCCACTGGAGAGCATTACGTCATCGATCTGATTCCCGGATTGGCCTTCGGCGTGTTTGTCTCCGCCATAGGAATGCGCAACTACCGCCGCGCAGGTTGCTTTCTTGCCCTCACGCTGAGCTGGTCGCTGGGGGTGCGATTCGGTTATACGATTCTGCTGGCGCATCCCATGCTTCTGCGCTCCCTGGCAGGATTAACTGTGATGGCAGCGGCTTTTGCGCTCGGGAGACAATGGAGCGCCGCGCCTGCGCTTGAAGCGGGCCACGACATCCCTGCTTGACAGCCTCTGGCCCTTCGGCAGTTCTCTGCGATTCCTGGCGTTCTGATGATAGGTTTTAGCTTTGCGATGAAGCAGTGACGGGCACCATTTCCACGCTGTCCCCGCGTTCCGTGCGCGCGGCAGCAGCCGTCCCGGCCGGCAACTCCAGCACACTGTGCGCCGCGAAACATGCCGACATGCGCCATGCTCCGACGCTATGGCGCACCTTCTTCACTTTCAGCTTGCGGTCCAGGTAGACAAGATCGATGGGGAAGCGCATGAAGAAGGTGTGCACCGATTCGCAGGGAGCGATCCACAGACCCTCACCGGGCAAAAGGCTATCCCTGCCCAGCAGACCTTTTCTTCGTGTGGCTGCGGTGTGCGCTTTGGCGAGCTGTGTGGCCAGCACCGTGCCGCGGGTCAAGTTTAGAACCTGCAATGGTCCCTGAGAGGCTGCCGACGGGCGCGGAGCAAAGAATTGCCCCACCGCTTTCGCGAGCCTCTGCGGAATCATACCCATTTCCCGACTTTCCCAATTCAGTCTGGAATCAGCAGGCGCTATGGCTGCGGCGGCGCTCCCGTGGACCCGGTCGAGGACCCTCCAGAATTGATCGCTGAACCGCCCTGGCCGAACCCACCTGTCCCGCTCTCGATGACCAGTGGCTTCTCCGGCTTCATGCTGTCTATCAGCGTCTCCACTGGAACTGCCGGCGCAGGAGGCGGCAATGTGTTATCCGCCGTCTTCTCATCCGGCTGGTGCATGGGAATATTCGAATTGGGCGGCATGAACTGATCCGGATTCTTCAGGTCGGGCAGCGGCGTGGCCGCCGGGAACGGGGATACGATCTCCGGCGTGACCAGCACGATCAACTCGGTGTCGTTCTTGGTCTTGGACTCGGCTTGGAACAACTTGCCAAGGATCGGGATGTCGCCAATAAACGGAATCTTGGTGAATTTGTCGGTGAGGCTCTTGTCCAGCAGGCCGCCAATGATGAAGGTCTGTCCGTCTTTCAGCTCCACTTCGGTATTCACTCTGCGCACGGTGAGACCCGGTACCTCAAATCCCGAAATCGTCGCCTCGTTGCTGTAGTCCAGTGCGCTCACCTCCGGCGCCACCTGCAAGTGAATGGTTCCTCGAGGCGTGATGGTGGGGATGAAGTTGAGCCGAATGCCGTACTCTTTGAACTCGATACTTACCGCAGCGGTGCCGCCTGAGGTGCCGGACACTACGGGATACGGGAATTCGCCGCCCGCAAGAAAGCTGGCTTCTTTGCCGTTGGTGGCGAGCAGGTTCGGCTCCGCCAGCACCTGCACCACGTTCTTGGTTATCAGAGCATGAATATCGGCGCCTACGTTCAGGCCGGGGAAGAAGGCAAAAATGCTTCCCTCCTGGCTAAAGCTCGCCGAACCAGCCGATCCGCTGACTCCTGCTCCACTACTCGACGACCCAGAGCTGCCGCCGATGAGAGGTGGAGTAAACTGGCCGGCCGAAACCCCGCCAAGAGCGTTTCCCATACCAAGGTCGAACAGGTTGACGCCAAGCTCGCGGGCCAGACTGCGATCCACAGAGGCAAAGCGGACCTTGAGCAGAATCTGCGGATCGGCCGTGGGCACGTTCACATCCATCAGATTCACTACCTTGCCCGCCGTCGAGGCAATCTGCACCGCGCGCGCCGAGCTGGTCAAATCCTTCACTGTGCCGCGTAAAAAGACGCTGTTGTTGGTATAGGTGACCCTGATCGCCTGCCCCGGCAACTCGGTTTTGAGCTCGCGCCGGATAGCGTCCAGGTTGTCGCTCGACAGTCCTGCGTTGGGCCGCACTGTGACGTTGAAGAATTGCCGGCCGCCGTGAATATCCCAGAGAATCAGGCTGGTCGTGCCCGGCCCTTTGCCGGTGATCATGATTTCGGTGGGGCTGATGGCCTCAGCTTCCGCAACCTCGCCCGCGCCAACGGCCACGTGCTGAATCGGTTGCGCGCAATCCACGAGCACGGCTTTGCCTACCTCCACGTTCAGTTCATTCGTGGAGTCCTCGAAGTGTGATCCCGTGGATGGCGAGGAAGACGGCGCGGCCTGAGCCAGTACCACCTGCCCGGTGCAGAGAGCCACGAGGACCGCGCTGCAATATGCGATGGTGATGCCAGTCGTCGATCTCAATGCTGTCCCTCGGGTGTTGCGAATTTCGATTCCGTGGTCTTTGAGCCGTTGCTAATGGTGATCGAATACGTCTTCGGCGCCGGCTTTTTTCCGCCGCCCGTAGCGCGGTGCGGTGCGGCGGGCGCCGGAGCCGTGCCCGTAAAGATGGTGCTCATCGCCGTAGGCGGCACCTTGGCCATCTGTGTGTCCAGCGGATTGCGCAGCACCAACTGGATCTTTAGCGAGTTGCTGGCCAGGCTGAGCGTCTCGGCCTGCTCCGGTGTCACAAGCAGATTGACAACCTGCACCTGCTGCGGTTTGCCTTCGGCGTCTTTCGCAATGTCGGTGCCTGCCGACAGCACCTGAATGTTTTGCAGCAGAGTCTGGGTCTGCACGCCCTCGGTATTACCTCCCGGGCCCGGCGGATTGCCTGAAACCAGAACGTCAACGCGCGAGCCCGGAATCACGAATCCAGCCACGCCCACCACTTCATCCACCCTTACCGCGCACGCCCTCATGCCTTGGGGGATGGTCGGCGCGAGTCCGCCGCCGGAGCCGATGCCGGCCAGGCGGCTTTCGAGAACCGGCTCGCCCTGATAGATCTCTGAAATCACGCCGCGGCCTACCGCATCATCCATCTTCAGAATGGTGCCTTTGGGCGCCGAACCGCCGATCGTGATGGTCGTTAGATCGGCCTTCGTTATCACGGCTCCCAGGGGAATGTCCTTTGCCGCCGCAACCACCTGCGTCGTCGCCATCGGCTTTGAAGCCGCCAAGCGCACGCCCACCAGGCGAATGACCAGCCAGGTACAGAGGCTAGCCACCACGAGTGCGACGAGAAGGATCGTTAGCAGTCTTCGATTCATCCTTACTCCGTTGGAGGTGACTGATCGTCAACTCCGCCTTACTTTGCCTGCCCATCTTCCGGGCCCGCCAGCTTGCCGTCAATCCTACGAACGGGCCATCGTCTTTGCCCTGCACTGAGCTGTGCGGATTCAGTGTAGTCCCTCACAACCTATTCTTAACCGCACGAAATGTCGATATTACTTAAGTGAGGTATCAAGAGAGCTATGGGGCAAATCTCCGTATTGAGCGATGCTTGAAGCAGGTTAGAATTCCCTCGGGGCTCTATGGCGCGTTGCAGATTCGTACGCTGCCAGGGCCGTTTGGGGCTGCAAATCATCCATGGTGATTTCGCAGTCGGAGGTCACTCTTGGCTCTTCGCGCATCCAGCAAGTTAGATTCAGACTCGCCAGCATGGTCGGTCCTTCAGGATCGACTTGAATTCGTAGTGAATCCAAGTGCTGCCCCCCAAGAGCATGCCGTTCCTGTTGCTCCCGTATTGATGATGCCTTCCAGCGGCAACATGCTCTTCGCAACGCTGGACTCGCAAGGTCAGCGGCCGACATCGCTCGTGGGTTCCATCCTCATCCATCTGATCGCCGGGGCAGTCGTCTTGTTCGGCTTCGCCTACAAGCCTCCTGCGGTCCGAGTGGCACAAGCGCATTACACGCTTCGTGAACTCGATCTGATCCTGCCGCCCGAGTCACAGAAGCCAGCACCTCCGCGCATACCCTACCCGAAGTCGCATGCGGGAGCGGCGGCTCCCGAGGGCCGCACCGAAGCATCACGCTCTCTTCCCAAGCAGATGCAGCCAGGCCCGCAAACGCTTATCCAGGCCGACCTTCTGAACCCCATCACTCTGCCCCAGCTCATTCCTGTGCCGCAGGTGGTTATCTGGTCGCCGAGTAAGACGACCGTGAAACACATCGTTCCACCCTTGCCGGAAAAACCCACCGCCGCCGAGGTCATTCCTGTCCTTGACCGGCCCAATCAGGAGCTCACCCTCGCCGACGTCAACCTCGCGTCCAGCAAACTGCCCTCGGTTAAATTGCCGGTCGCACCCAGCACTACGTCGCCGGTCACCGTTCACGCTCCTGCACAAGTACAACTGCCTCCGGCGTCGGCCTCGCAGCAATCGGCGCCGCCCACGCCCGCTGCCGTCCTTTCTCTCTCCGATCTCAAGATGAATGGAAGCGCCGCGCTGCCTCCGGTCAACGAGTCCCAGGCATCGAATGCGCAAGGCGCGCTGTCTCAGGGCCACGCCCAGAACCCCTCCGATCAGGCCGGCAGGGGCTCTCTTGCTGCCAAGCCAGGCTTCGGCGGCGCTGGCCAGGGCCCAGCCGGCGGGGCGAATCGTTCTGGCCCCGGCTCGGGCTCAGGGAGTCCGGGAACCTCCTCATCCATGTCGGAGGCGGAAACCGGGTCCAACGGAACCGGCCGGGCTACGACCACTCCCATCGCACTGCCCAAAGACGGCCACTTCGGCTCCGTGATCGTCAATGACGCCCTCGATCAGCAATTCCCCGAATTGGAAGGCATGTGGACCGGCAGAATCGCCTACACTGCGTATTTACACGTCGGTCTGCCCAAGAGCTGGATCATGCAGTACTCGCTGCCACGCAACGCGGATGCCGCCGCCGGAGGCACCACCTCCCGGCTTGAAGCGCCATGGCCGTATAACATTGTGCGGCCCAACCTCGCGCCCGGCACCGTCGACGCCGACGCCTTGATGATCCGCGGCTTTGTCGATGAGTCCGGCCGCTTTCAAGACCTCACCATCGTCTTTCCGCAGCCCTTCTCGAACGCCCAGTTCGTCCTCGCCGCGTTGCAGCAATGGCAATTCCGCCCCGCGCAGCATAATGGTCAGGCTGCCAAAGTCGAAGTCTTGCTCATCATCCCCGAAGACATGCAATAGGCCGGCCGTCGCCCTTGCGGCCCACGCCTGCGCTGCACCGCGAAAAAGGGCACGGACTTCTCGCCCGTGCCCTTTGCAAACCGCTCTGTTTTCCTTCCCTTTGCTTGCGGCTTCTAGGCCAGTTTCAGGATCGATGTACCCAGGCTCCTGCTTTCCCACCCATTTCGCAAAAGCGCGAAATGGATGGGGCACGGATGCGATGGGTATAGCTATTGTGTATTCGCTCTAAGATGTGCCGTGAGGAATGATCCGCTGCCCGCTCATCTTGTTGGCGATGGCGCGGAAGATCGTGGTGATGGCCTTGACCCCGCATTTCTCACAGACGTTTCGACGGCAGGTAAGTCGGGCCATTTTCAGCCTCCGGCCTGGGCTGCGGGGGTCCGGGGACCCCCGCTACAGCCGGTCGGGAGACAGGGGTACAAGCTTGCGAAACCGGCGGCACAAGCTCTCGCCGCGGGTGAGAAATGCCGGCTAGGTCGCGCTGTTCGGTATCAATCGCGGACTGGAGAAAGTGGACGCGATGGACTGGAATATACCGGTCAGGGACGTGACCGAGTGCGCGTTGTCCACACAGGAGCTGCTCACTCCGCTTCCGCTCTGCAAGTAGTCGGAATAGAAATACTGCAGGGACGAGGCGACATTCTCCATGGTCACGCACGGGGAGAGCGTGGCCAGCGTGAATGAGACGTTCGGGCTGCTTGGCAGGTTAACCAGCGTCACGTCGGTATAGTAGTCAGGACGGGTGCCGGACCCGCATCCCGTATCCTCCGCGCCATATGCTACCGTATATACCCTGGTTCCGTGACTCGTAGCATACTGGCCCGCCACAATCGCCTGCTGGCACTCATCGAAGAAGTCGGGGTACACGCCGGAGATGGTCCCTGTGGCCTCCTGATTCGGCGTCGACAGGCTGGACGCGACCAATGCGTTCATGTTGGGGGTACTTTTCAAGGTGTCATATTCAGAATAACCAGTCACTTTGGTCGACGGCTCTGCGGAGTTCGTTGACGGCCATTGCCACATCGAGCCTTGCGGAAAGTAGAACCACTGCGTGTTGGCCTGGCCGTCGCTGAGCAGGATGATGGCGTTTTGCGAACCCGGATGGGCGGTCGCTTCAGCGGTCAGCGCCGCCTGCGCCGCGTAAAGCACGCTCGCATAGTAGGTAATGCCT
>Ga0302275_10007058_pt1 | contig 10502 bp, 11 predicted proteins | sample III_Bog_N2_2_FD_200229 | JGI IMG/M metagenome (GOLD analysis project Ga0302275, IMG submission 200229) | Peat permafrost microbial communities from Stordalen Mire near Abisko, Sweden - III_Bog_N2_2 | ecosystem: Environmental > Terrestrial > Soil > Wetlands > Peat | place: Sweden: Abisko... | reverse complement strand
TGTCGGCCTGATTGCGCAGTTTCAGCTGATTGGCCTGGGTGTCATGCCACAGCAAACCGGCCAGGGAAGCCAACCCCAAAGACGAAGCGGAGGGTGCCGTGCCGCCGCTGCACAGGCTGGCCAGGCCGGCTAGGGCGTTGTTGACGTCCGTCACCAAGGCCATCCCCGACAGCGGCGCCGCCGTCGGTATCTGAAGAACGTTCTGGGTCATGGGATCAATATCCTTGCGCGATGATGTTGACGGTACGGGCGACGGGGATTCCGCCGTTCAGCACCTGGATGAAGAAGCCGGAGGTGGTGAGATTAGAGATCACCGGAGAATCGGCGGCGCTGCCCCCCACCACCGTAACCAGCAGATTGGGAGCCGCCTGACCGTTGGAGCCGCCGTTGAAAGCCGCCGCCGGATTGCCCAACAGACCGGCGGTGAAATTGACCTGCAGCCCGACGGTGGGCACCGGCAGGGCGTTGAAGCTGTCCAGCCGGTCCGGCACATCCACCAGATAAGAAAATCCCTCGACCACCGGCATCACCGATCTGTCCGAGGTAGACAGCAGCAGCTGGAAGTCGAACATCCGGCCGGTATAGCTGCCGGGAAGCCAGTTCTGCCAATTACCCCATGTCACGCCGTCCTGAGAGATGCGCAACTGGGGCGCAGCACTGACCAGCGGCCCCAGATTGGCGGCACAGAGGTCGGCCTGCTGCAGGATGTCGACAAAGGTCCGCAAGTCCTGCAGGCAGGGCTGGGCAATGGCATGAACCGCCATAACCACCGGGCAGGTTGCCACCCGCCCGACATCAATGCGGCGCGAGGCCGGGATGCTATAGCTGCCGGCCACCGCCGCTCCACTGGCATAGATGAGATTGCCCTGGGTCAGGACATTGTCGGTGGCGCACAGATCGTCGCCGGCATCCATCTGCAACGTGCCGCCGACAGGGATCAGCGCGCTCATGCTCCCGCCCCAGCCCAAAGCCGCCTCGTCATAACTGGCGACCACATTGCTGACGATCTGCGAGCCCGAGATGGAAACCGAGGCAGGAGTCTTGGAATAAAGCTCGTAGCCATCGGCCACGGTGTAATGGGTCGCCACCCAATAGGTGCCATCCCCCACCGACGGAGTCTGAGGGATGGTCGTGCGACAAACGAAGATGCCGCTGCCCCAGCTTCTGCCCTTGCGGACCTCGAAGTCGGGATTGCGGCTGTCGCTGACGGCGTCCCACGACAGCTGCGAAATCCCCGAGACATAGGCCGTGGTCAGCCCGGTGACCTCGGGCAGAGCCGCCGCCTTGGCGTTGCCCACCACGGTGATGTCATAGGCCGTCACCGTCGATAAATCCTGCTCGGCCGAACCAAAGAGATTGTACGAGGTGAATTTGACCGTCAGGGGCCGACCGATCTGGCTAGAGCTGAAGGAATATTTAAAGATGCCGTCGTCCAGCCGGGCGAAAGCGGTCCCGGCGGCATGACCCGAGGCATTGCTGCCGTAAAGGCCGCGGTAAAGGCTGGTCAGAGTGTAAAGATTGGCCCCCGTCAGCAGGGCGTCCTGATAAGCCAGATATTCGCCGTCCACATAGCAAAGGGTGTTGTAATTGGCCGCATCCAAGGCCGTACCGCTGCCCAATTGGGCGCGGGATATGGACAGATCGACCGACAGGCCATTGACCACATCCAGCGGACTGCCCTCGGCCAAAGCCGCCGACAGCACGCCATGGCGTGAGGGCACCGTCACCGTACCGATGCGGGAATAGCTGCTGCCGTCCTCCGAGACCCAGACATTGGCCCCGCCCCAGTTGGTCCCACCCGACGTCGCCACCCAAAGCTCCAGATCACCGCCGGTCAGGGCGGCGGGGGGCTCGAACAGAACCGGCGGATTGACATCGCCGGGATCGGCGCCATGGTCGGCGGCATAGCCCAGCGAAGCCTGAAGCGGGCGTTCCACCGTGACGGCAATGGCTCCCGGCACCGCCTCGGCCTTGACGCGGAAGACGGTGTCGTCCTCCTCCTCGATCTCCAGCACGCGCACCGGGGTGGCGTTCAGTCCCTGATCGACGTCGGTCAGGGCGATAATGTCCATGGGCTCCAGCAGGACTGCCGGCCCACCCATGCGCCATTCATAGGTGGTCACAATGTTGGTGCTGCGGGCCAGCAGCAGATCGGACACCGTCTGGGCCACTGTGCCCGAGGTGAACTGATGGGCCGTTTCGCTGGAACTCGCCCTCAAACCATAACGGGCGATATGGGCCGGATCTTCGCTGGTCACCACCGTCAGGGCATAGGCGTTGGAGCGGTCGGTATATTCCAGAATGACGCGATTGCTGGCGTCCGCCGGGTCTTTGCGGGTGGCGGTCAGCGGCGGCTCGCCCTCTTGGGTTTGCAGCATGATGGAATCATCGATGCTCATCACCGGGGTCAGGTTGGGAGTATAGGTGGCGGTGGTGCCATCCATGCGGGTACCGCTGACCGTGGCGTCGGCATAAGGCACGATCCGCAGCATACCGGCCGACCATACCGCCTCGGCCTGAGTCATCGCCAGCCAGCCCTGAAGCACCGAACGGGCGTCCTGGGCCTGATCCAGGACCACCGACATGGTGATGCCCTGAGCTTCGCACCATAGGGCGTAATTGGACAGATCGGCCACCCTGGCCGCCGGGAAGCTGGCGCCATAGATGTCGTTGGTGACCAGGTCATAGAGGCAATAGGCCGGCGAGGTATCGAAAGCCTGATTACCGCTTAGAACCGAGGTGGCCCCCAACTGGGCGGCAATGGCCTGCTCGGCGGCGGTGGGCAGCGTCGCCGTCAGCGGCGCCAGGTTGATGGAATAGCCCAAATCGGTCAGAGCATAGACGCTGGCCGCCGGCCCCTTGCCCAACAGCTCGTAGGCGATATTGGGCGTATCATAGCTATCGCCCAGATCGACGCCGCTCATCCCCACATAGACCAGGCCGGGATAGTTAAGGTCCTCGCCGGCGTGATAGGAGGACAGATAGCTCCAGGGCGACTGGTCCAGACCGCCCTGAAACAAGGCGGCGCTGCCCGGCAGACTGGACAGAGTGTAAAGATTCTTCTCCCACCAGATCCGTCCCACATCCACCGCCGAGCCTGCCGCGACGGCAAAGGCAAAGGCGCACTGATAGTCGTAATCGCTGACGGTCGAATTTCCGCCGCCGCCACCACCCTTGCCGCCGCCTCCCGAGCCGCTATTGGAATATTGCGGGATGGCCTTGAAGTCGCCGTACCAGATCATATTGCCGGTCACCCGCTGGGTGCCATAAACCACGGGCACCACGGCGCCCTGGGTCGAAGTCTGGACGGTAAGATCACTGACGGAACTTATGGTCTGGGCCTGGGGTTTCTTGCCCCCGCCGGTCAGCATGCTCATGGCCGCGCTCTCCAAAGACTATAGACATGCCGCTCGCGCGGGCGACCATCGCGGCGCTCGCGCATCAGCGACGGGGATAGGCCGTCGTCCAGCACCACGCCCAGGCGCACGACGGCATGAATGATCCGGGGCCACTCCAGGACGATGGCGCCATGAGCCAGACAGCGGCCATAGCGCCACAGCACCAGATCGCCGGGCTGGGGAGCCTCTTCGACCTCGACCGCATGCTCCAGCACCTGGGCGAGATAGCGTTCGCCACCCCGGTGCATGTTCCAGTCCATGGGATAGAAGGAAACCTCCTGGCGGGGGATCATCCCGCAGGCGGCATAGACTTCGGCGGGGAGCATGGCGCAATCGACGCCGGCTCCCTTGACGCGCCCCATATGGTGGTAGGGCGTACCCAGCCAGCTTCGCGCCTCGGCCACCACGGCCCGGCGTTGCTTTACTTCCAGCTCTGTCATGGAGAAGAAACCTTATGCCGCCGAGCGCTCTAACAACTCCTTTTCAAGAGCACGCTCGGCGGTCAGAGGCCATTGAGGCCGAGGCCAAGCGGCGAGGAGCCGCGCCCGGCGAGGGACAATAGGTCAAGCCACATCAGTGGCGTGACAGTATTAGGTCGCGGTTTCAGCAGCGGGGATGAAGGGCATTCCGCCGAAGCGTTCCGGATTGTGGAAGGCCGTCCAGCAGCTGGCCGAGCAGCCCGAGGCGACGCTGCGATAAGAGATGGTCACGCTACTGCCGGCATCGGCAGCGGCGAAGCTATAGACGCCGGCGTTACTGACCGCATAGTCCCCCTTGGCCGGAGTACCGGTACTGACGCAGGTCATGCTTTGAGTGCTGGTGGAATAGCTGACGACTCCGGTATCCGGGTCCCGCTGGGCGACCTGCACCTGCTGAGACACGCCGTAATCTTCAACGAAACTGGGCGCAGTGATCGTATAAGGCGCAGCCTTCGGCACCGTCTCGGCCAAGGACGCCGTGGTAAAGGTCGGCATGGTCTTGTCGCAGCCGGGATAGATGGTGAAAGCATCCCCGACCGAGGGCGACCAGGGCAAGGGACCGATCAGGGTCAGCAAGCCGCCCACCTGAGTCCGGACGCCTCGACTGACGCCATTATTGAGGCCGCTGGAAAAGCTGATCCAACCCTGGTTCCAGCTGCCATCGGCATCGGTGACAGAGGTGGAAACTTGGGAAACAGTCCCCATGGCCGTCACCGTGGCGGTCTTACTATAGGCCGAGACATTCACGCCGCAGTGGGAATCTCCCAGCATGAAGCGACAATGGGCCTGATAGACCTGACTGGGCACCTGGGTATCCAGCAGCGACAGCCACGACTTGCAGGAAATCTTGACGCCGGTGCGGTCGATAGCGATATCGGCGGCCAGACCGACGAAGCGGGTCAGTGTCCCCACCACATCGGGCGGCGGCCCCCAGGTGTCGATATAGGCCCAGTCCAGCTCGATCTGCGCCCCGTCCAGCAGGCCCCACTGGGCCGCCTGCCGGAAGGGCACACCGTTAAGGGTCATCTCGTTGGCGGAATCTACGGTCAGGGTCAGGGCAAAGGTGTCGGTCTCCAACCCTGCCACGACGCGCAAGCGGTCGCGGGTGATCCGCAGCAGGCCATGGCTGTAGGTCACGCCGTTATAGACGACATCCTGATCGCCCGAGGTCAGGGTCAGGACCGGCAGCCCCACCGGCGTAATGGTATAGAGATCGGCCCGGCCATAGCTGCCATTGGTCAGCAAGGCCTGTAGCTGTGTCGAGACGCTGATCATTTCACGCTCACCAATTCACAGCTCTGCAATTGCCAGAGCTGATGCATGAATTGTTCGAACTCGGCGGTATCGGCGGCGAAGCGCACGCGGAAATAGAAGCTGAAGCTTCCCGTCACCGCCTGCCCCGAGGCCGGAGCCTGGGTGAAGGTCACCTGATTGCCGCTGACCGTATAGGCACTGGACGCCAAGCTCTGCCCGCCCACAGCGAAGGACATGGGCAGGGAGGCGTTGACCATCCCCACCGGTTCCAGAAAGCCACCGAAGTTACGCAGGCAGGTGAAGCTGGTGGTGGTGCCGTCGCCCTGCCCCAGGGTCTGCCCAGCGACGCTATTATCGTCGGGATCGAGATAGAGAAAGCTGTCGAACTGCCCCTGGCGCTGCAAAAAGAAGCCGGCCAGAGTTTTCAGTTCGTCGGTAGCGTCGTCGCGCAGCAGTTCGTACTTCAGCTTGAAGTGCCAGCGCGGGGCCGACCACAAGGCGATGCGGGTCTCGGCTCCATTCACCGCCGTTTTGACGATGGAGGAGAATTCCGGGCTTTTGCCGACCGACCAAGCCAGGCCGGGCAGCGTTGGAAAGACGACGTTGCTCATTTCTTCACCTGTGCGAAATTGCGTTGCTGACGCGACAGAACATCGACCATGTAGCGCCCGTGCTGGTCTAGGAAGTCCCGCGCACCCTTAGTGTCGATAGCGCTGATATTGGGGCTGTAATGCATGGTCATGGCCCCGCTGCCCGAACTTGCGGCGGCGGTGGAAGCCACCTGAGGCTGGGCCGGATTGGCCCATCCCGCCGACTGGCTGGGCAGGCCATAGGCCCCCACCGCCGAGGAAGCCGCGCGCACCGTATTGGCGACGCCGGCCGGCAGCACCATCTCGTCCTTATGCAGTTCGGTCAGGGCGCCGTCGAAGGGCACCCGTTCCCAGCCGCCTTCCGCCGAAAAGGCCGCCACGGCGGCAAAGGCCGCGGCGGCGGCGGGAGGAGCCAGCAGCCAACCCACATAGGGGATCTGCGAGACGTCGTCATAAACCGCCGCCGCCGCCGATCCGGCATGTTTGAGAATCCCCGTATCCTGCGTCGAGGCATCCGTCGCCACCGCCGCCGTGCCCGAGGCTGAGCGGGCTGCGTTGCCCGCCTCCACCGCCGCCGTCTGAGTCGTCTGCGACCCTTGCTCTGCGGCGGCCCGCTTGGCGGCTTCGGCCTGGAGCTCGGTGGTGCCGACCTTATCGGCGGTCAGCATTCCCAGTTTCATCGATACCCAATGAGTAAGGGCCTGGGTTCCCATGGAAATATAAGAGCCAAGCATTGATCTGACCGAGGTGGCGACCGCCTGCCTCAGATTGGTCTGATGCGACATCATGCTACTGATCGTCGAATCGAAGGCATTGCCGATCGGCCTGAGGGCGCTCTGCCAGGATGCCGCCGCCTGCTTGGCTGACTCCTCATTCAGGATTTGTATTTTTTTATTAGCATCATCCGTTATTTTTTCTATTTCTCCCTCGGACGCCCCCACCGCCTTAAAACCATCTGACAAAGACTTCGTATGATCATTGATCCGCGTTAGGTCATCATTCATCTTTTCTAATTTTGAAACTTCACCGTTATCAACCTTAAGATTTTCGAGTTTTTCAGAATCTTTATCCGTTTGTTTACTAAGCTCTTTTCTAAGCTCGATCAACTTCGTAACGTCGGCCTGCTTTTTCTGGGCTGCGGCCTCATCGGCCTGCTGGCTCTCCTGAGCGGCATTCGCGGTTTGAACATAGGCAGCCCCCAAGCCTTCCATGGCTTCCGTTTGCCCCTGCGTCACGCTGCTCAGATTTTTTGTCGTCTCGGATACTCCGCCAGTCTGGCTGGAGATCTGCTCCAGTGCGGACATCAGTTCATCCGCATTGGCGCCAAATGTAATGATTACGTCGTCACTCATAACCGCCTCCGCAATCCCAAAAAAAATGGCGCCATTTCTGGCGCCATTGTCATTTCCATAAATGAGATGATCCGTTAATTTCTCTTGATCACCGTCACAATTCCATTCTCAAAGAAGATAACTTCGTCATCCTTGCCCCCGTACGACCAGTGCTCGATGATATAACCCTTACCGGTCCATGACTTTACGCTGTCAGGCAGACCAAGGCTGCTGTCGATGACCTGCTGCTTCGTCATTCCAACTTTGACAGGACCACCGACCCGTTTCTCGATACGAGGCTTGTCCCTCAACACGACTCTATAAAGCCTTGCCGCATCCACCCAGCCAGACCCACCACTCCACGTGACATAATAGTAATAAAAATTCTTACTAAAAACATCCAGGCGTTCAAATTTCACAGGCCCACTATCAACATCAATCTTAGCTATCTCATCCTCTGGAAAAGGATATGATTTTTGCCTAACAACTGAAATAGGTGTATATTTCTCAACCCAAAAAGTCTTACCAACTTCCGACGAGTATTTATAATAGTCAGCGTCTCGAACCGGGTCCGCGGGCCTACCTCTGACTGAATCATCCGTAGTTACGCATCCTGCCAATAACAGAACCATCATAGCGGCTAATAATTTCTTCATGAAAGCCTCCTCAAATTTTACACCCACCACACCTTGTACTGACGCCAGATCACAAGGCAAAGAGCGCCGCCCACCACATATCAGATCAAAGTTTGCCCTGATAATTGACCGTAGCCGTCAGTTTGATGCGCTTTTCCACGCCAGAGGCCGTCCTCAGCACCAGATAGACGCCGTTCGGATTGAGAGGAATATATTTATTCCGCCAAGACAGATCGATGAGTTCCACCAGACTGTTCGGCCAGATGGACTTGCCAATCGTCGCTCCACTGAAAATAACGTCATCGGGTTTCGGCAGGTTCCGATCCCGGTAAACCACCCCTTCGTACATAAAGCCGCCATTGGTGGTTTCGCCGCTGATAAACGACGTCTTATTCCAGTCAAGGAAGATATCTGAGCTCGACTTATTCCTGATAATCAAGCTATATCCGGCACATCCATAAATACCTAAGGCATGGCCACAATCAACATACTTAATAGAGGCGACGACATCGGCATCCTCGTACGAAGCATTATCGTAATTGAACTTATAATCTTCGATCTTTGGGGCCAGTTGGTCTTGAACGCAACCACTTAGAAGCAACGTCGCCAGCGCGACAAAAAACAAAGACCGCATAGAACCCCTCCGACAAAAACCCAAAGACGAAACGCCAAGAAGATTACACCATCAAATAAGCGAGGTCAAAACCGCCGTCCCTTTCAAGACGGCGGCATCTGCCCGGTCAGCTCCTTGAAGAAACTGTCGAAGTCCTGTTTCGCCACTTTGGCTTTCGGCTCCGCCTCCACCCCCAGCCAGGCCGCCAGCAGGCGATGAGTGGGGGGATGACGGCGCCAGTGCTCGGCCAGGGCCTTAAAGCGGGGAAGAGTCAGACGTCCAGCCTCAGCCCAGGTCCAGCCGGTGGCGGCTATGACCTGGGCGTAAAGGTCGTCCCAATCTAAGTCTTCTTGGGCCAGTTCTACTGGCTCTTCTTCCCCGCTAGGGCCTCCCCCAGTTGCACCAGCCCCGAGACCCGGGCCACCACCGGCACCGCCGCCAGGATCTCTGGGACGGTGGTCCGAATAGCAGCCAGTTCCTCGGCCGGCAAAGCATCGGAGAGGGCGGCGGCGATGATGTCGCGGGCCGCCGCCAGCCCACCCTCGGCCAGCCCCAGCTCGAGCCGGCCAAAGGCCGGCATCATCCGCTGCAGCTGATCGAAGGTGAAGGCCTGAACGGCAAAGCTCCGCCCACCCAGGGTGATCTCGCCCTGCTCCGAGGCATGGCTCATCACGACACCTCGTTGAAGGACCAGGTGAAGACATTGCCGGCCTGATCGGCGAAGGCTTCGAAGTCCATTTCCGGCACCGAGAAGTCATCCTGCTTGGTGGCGAAGGACAGCTTGCTGGAAACACAGGCGTTCAGGGTCAGCACGGCTTTCTTCAGGCCGCCGGGGGCGTTGTAGTTGGTCTCCAGGGCCACCTGAAACACCGGCTGGGTGCCCAGCAGCTGGTTGCTCACCACCAGCTTCTCGCCCGAACCGGCCACGGAATAGGTGTAGCTGATCAAAAGGCCGGTGCCGGCGTCGGCCAGATTGAAGCTATAGACGCCAGAAGCCACGCTGTACTGTCCCTGGGCGGGGGCGCTGGCCACCTTGATGAAAGGCAGGCCGGTGGTGGCATTGATGACGCCGAAGTCCTCGATGAAATTGGCCGCATTGACCACGGTGGCAGTATAAGGCGAAGCCGCAGGAATGGCCGAGACCTCGGAATTGCTGGTGTTGGTCATGCCGCTTTGCAGAGCCTGACCGAAGAACAGGTCCGAGAAGGTGCGGCCCTGAAGCTGGGCGAACTTGGCCTTGCCGCTGATCTTCGAGGTGCCGCGGGCCACCGCCACCGGGAACTGGTACTGGCCGAACAGCTGCTTCGAGGTAGCCGAGAACTCCAGGCTGACATCGTTCAGGGTGCCGAACTTAATGGGGGTGGAATTGCTGATGTCGGTGCGCACGCCCCACAGGGTGCCGGAACCGAAGCTATAGATCGCCATCGGATGAAACTCCTTACGGTTTTGAAAAAAGAGAAACGGGAAAAATCAGGGCAGCAGCATGGAGACGGTCAGCACCGCCGCCGCCCGCTCGCCCTGGGGACCTTCAAAGACCTCGATGGGGCCGTCGATCCAGGCATGGCGGACCAGCCCGCCCAGGGTCAGGAAGTCCGACCCGGGCGGCGGCAGCAAAATCTGATCGACGGCATCCAGAAGGCCGTTCAACACCACGCCCGCCGGGCGGTGGCGGTCGGGATTGGCGGCATAAAGGTAAATCTTGGCCGCCAGGGTGCGTTTGGCCGGCAGGCCGGGCTGTACCGCCGTCTGCTGATGGCTGACCGCCATGAACAGGGCCGGCAGTTCCGACGCCGCCATTTCTTCCAAGAACCGCACCCGGCGGTCGCAGACCTTGACCTGCCCCGTCGTCTTCACTCCTTGCAACAGGGTGAACAGGGCGGCATAGACGGTTTCACGGCTCATGGCGAAAGCTCCTCGAGAACGGCTTGGGTGAAGCTATCGGTGATCTGCGGCGTCATCTCCTCCATGGTCTGAGCCACTGCCCCATGGGCGGGGGCATCCACCTGGCGGGAATAGCTCCGCACCAGCACCTCGTGGGGCGTAGCGACGGGCTTGCCAAAGGCCTCGGTCATTTGGCGCAGATGCTCGGAGACCTGCTCGCTGCCCTGGAAGCCGAACTCATAAAAGGCGGCATAGGGCAGACTGTTGGAGAGAGCCACCTCGACGGCATTGCCTTCGGCCTGCACCTGAACCGCTTAGGCG
>Ga0302275_10007053_pt1 | contig 10509 bp, 4 predicted proteins | sample III_Bog_N2_2_FD_200229 | JGI IMG/M metagenome (GOLD analysis project Ga0302275, IMG submission 200229) | Peat permafrost microbial communities from Stordalen Mire near Abisko, Sweden - III_Bog_N2_2 | ecosystem: Environmental > Terrestrial > Soil > Wetlands > Peat | place: Sweden: Abisko... | reverse complement strand
TCATTTGGAATCATTTTAGTCCCCCTCGGCTGAGACGCTTTTTTGACATTAATCCATGCCACCTTGGAAAGCGTTTTTTGGAGCTCGTCCTTGTTTTCCACGTTCCCCCTGAAAAGTTTGAGGTTGTAAAACTCATCCCATGTCACTTGCGAACTGCTATGGATCGATCGCTGGAGGAGCCAAAGCAATGTTGCAAGCTTCCTAGGAGTCATCACTACTGAATTTCCCACCCCCATAATATCGGCGGCTGGTTGAGTTTCGATACATGTCATCTTACAGCTATCGTAGCCGTAAGTTTCTGCCAAGATGCACAGAATGCGCAAGGGCTGCTGCTCATACTCGTTGGCACAGATAACGCCGTCGGCGATGAACCCCTCGGTGTTCTCCCAGTCAGGAAGTGATTTTTTGATGAGACCGATGATCCGCTCTTTTGCGACTTTGTAAGCCGCTTTGTCGAAGTGCACACAACAGCATACTTCAGACTCCGCCGAATTGTCTGTAAATTTTAACGATTGGCGCCTGCCTCATCCGACTGGATTTCGGTGACGAACCCGTTTCGACGAGCATTTTTTCGCTTCCAGTACCCGACAAATCGTTTAACGCGGTGATTGTCGTCCGCGCGTGGTATCGGGTAATGGTGAAAATGAGAAGCCGTCCCATGATTACCGTTTTTATTTGCGCCCGGGTGCGAATAGAATAAAACTCGCTGCGGGCTATGCCTCTGATTTCCACGATCCCCGGAATGAGCTTGCGGCTTTAACGCCAGCACTAAACGCTCCCCAACCATGAAGCTGATCAAAAACACAGGCAACGACCGGGTCATGGACGCGCTGCGCGCCGGCCTGACGCCAGCGGCTAAACTCGACATCGCCACGCCGGCGTTTTCGGTTTTCGCGTTTGCTGAGTTTGCGGCGCAGTTGCAAAACCTGTCCGCCTGCCGCCTCGTTTTGCCGGACAGTTCGCAGACCGACTTGCAGCTTCTCGGCTCGGATGCCGACCGGGCGTTTCGCAATCAGCTTACCGCCCGCTGGCTCGCCCGCCAGTGCGCCGACTGGATTTCCAATCGCGTCGAAGTCCGCAACACGCAAACCACGCTCCCGCAATCCAGCCTGATTGCCACCGATGCCGATGCCACGTTGAGCCGCGCCATCACCGGACATTGCCCGTTCACCACCGATGGCCTGGGACTCACGCCGGGCAATCCGTTGAGCCTGATTCAATGTTCGGAAACCCCCGATGAATGTGCTACGCTCCAAACTTGGTTCACAAAGCTGTGGGAAAGTTTGCCCGCCTCGCCCGCGTCCAAGCAAAACTTGCTGGCGCAGTTGGCCACCATCACCGACGGCATTCTGGAAATCGATTCAAACGGCATCGAAAATTCAATTCGTCCAAGCGCACTTGGAAAACGCAATTGGATGTTCATAGGGCATCCTGAGGCCGACGAGCGCAGCGCAATCATCCACACCTTGCTGGGCAGTTGTCGGCGGCATGGGATCAACCCGTTCGATTGTCTGCAAGATTTGTTCACGCGCCTGCCCGCAGCCAAGATCACTGGGATCAAGGAATTCACACCAGCGGCGTGGGCAACGCGAAAAACTGTTCGCTCGATTAGCCTGAGTCATCCCCGCTGACGTAAAACCAGTCCCCCCCGTTGTCAAATAAGTCGCAAATGTCTTGAATATAAGACATGGACTTCGCTACGGTCTGATCGTTGCCAGTCTTTCTGGTTCCAAGGCCGCGGACCTCCAATTTTGGTGACACCGGAGTCAGACGGTGAACTCACGGCCAAACGAATCCATGAAAAACAGATTATTTGCAGTCTTGGCGCTGACCCTCGTCGCCACCTTGAACCTCCTGCCCTCAACCGCCTTCGCGCAAGGCACGGCCTTCACCTACCAGGGCCGGCTGAACAGCAGCGGCAGCCCCGCCAACGGCAGCTACGACCTGACGTTCACACTTTACACTACGAACTTCACAGGCACCGCCATCGCCGGGTCGGTGACGAACAGCGCCGTCGCGGTGACGAACGGATTGTTCACCACGCTCGTCAATTTCGGGCCAGGCCTGTTCACCGGCACGAGCAACTGGCTGGAGATCGCCGTCAGCACCAACGGCGCAAACACTTTTGCGACGCTGTCGCCGCGCCAGCAGGTGACACCCGTGCCGTATGCAATATATTCGGCCAGCGTGCCGGCTACGGGCATCGGATCGGGCACGGCTGGCATTAACATCTCCGGCAACGCCTACACCGCCACCACCGCAAATAGTGTTTCCGCCGGTGCAGTCACGGCTCCCGGCATCGCCTCCGGCCAGGTGGTCAAAAGCCTCAACGGCTTGACGGATGGCGTCACCTTGTCGCCGGGTGCAAACGTCAGCATCACACCCATCGGCAACACGCTGACCATTGCCAGCACCGGCGGCGGCGGGAGCGGTTGGTCGCTCACCGGCAATGCGGGCACGACTGCGGGCGTTGATTTTCTGGGCACAACCGATAATCAGCCGTTGGAATTGTGGGTGAACGGAGTGCGTGCTTTGCGGCTGGAACCGGGAGTTTCGGGATTTGCCGGCGAAGCGCCGAACGTAATTGGCGGCTCCTCCGCCAATTTTGTGGCCAATGGGATCGTGGGAGCGACGATTAGCGGTGGGGGGGCCGTGAATTATGAAGACTCTGGTTTTAACTATACCAACAGCGTGACGGCTGATTTTGGAACAGTGGGCGGCGGCCAGAACAACACTGCTGGCAGCTATGGCTCGACGGTGGGTGGCGGCTATATCAACACCGCGAGCGGCTATGACTCGACGGTGGGCGGTGGAGCAGGCAACACTGCGGTTGGCGGGTCTTCAACGGTGGGTGGCGGCGATGGCAATACCGCAAGCGACTATTACTCGACGGTGGGCGGTGGGTCAGCCAACGCCGCGAATGGCCTTTCCTCGACGGTCAGCGGCGGGGAAGAGAACAACGCCAGCGCCAATGATTCGACCGTGGCCGGCGGGTCAGGCAACAACGCCAGCGCCAATGATTCGACGGTGGGCGGCGGAGGAATAAACACCGCGAGTGGCAGCGCTTCGACGGTGGGCGGCGGGTTAGTCAACACTGCGAGTGGCATTTCTACAACCGTGCCCGGAGGATATGGCAACTCCGCGTCCGGGAATTACAGTTTCGCCGCCGGCAGTCACGCCAACGCGACCAATCAGGGTGCTTTTGTCTGGGCGGATTCGCAAACTGTGGCCTTCAGTTCCACAGCCAATGATCAGTTTAGCATCCGTGCCCAAGGCGGGGTGAGGCTGGATAACTCCACCAGCATGGCTTTTGGCAGCCAGCCCCGGGAGATGCTGCAATTGTATAGCGACCCAACTTCGACCTACGTTTACGGCCTCGGGGTGCAAACATCCACCTTTTACATCCGCACCGGCACCAATGGCGGTTTTGCCTGGTATCAAGGCGGCAGCTATAACGGCAACCAGAACAATGCAGGCGGGGGCAAAGTAATGATGACCCTGGATTCCAGCGGCAATTTGCGCACCACGACCGGCACCATCGCCTCCCTGAGCGACCGCAATGCCAAGGCCGACTTTTCGCCGGTGAATCCGCAGGCGGTGCTGGCCCGCGTGTCCGCCTTGCCGCTGACCACCTGGCGTTACAAAACGGCCGACGCTTCGCAACGGCACATCGGCCCGATGGCGCAGGATTTTTACGCGGCTTTCAACGTTGGGTTGGACGACAAAAGCATTTGCGTGGTGGACGAGGGCGGCGTGGCGTTGGCGGCGATTCAAGGGTTGAACGAGAAGGTGGACGATAAGGATGCGACGATCCAGCAGCAATCCGCCGAAATCGCCGACTTGAAAGCGCGGCTGGAAAAACTCGAACAACTGATGACCGAAAAACTCGGAGGTGCGAAATGAAAATATAGATTTTGGAGCTGCGAGTTGGGGCTGGCAGTTGGGTTGCTTTGGTTTCATCCTGCTTAGCCCGACCAGACCTAACTGGTCATCGGCCCGTTCGCTCCGTGGTCTGGATGGGCTGAATTTCGTCCTTGCTACTGTCCAAACGGGATCCGGCCAATTTCGTGGCGGCCAGGCCATGACCTGAGTCAAGGGGCGGTGAAACGAAATATCGCAAAGTGGTCTCCTGGATGAGTTCAAGTCTTGGTTGCTTACTTGTTGAGGAATCCAGCCGATAGCTCTTGGTATTTGACAGGTAACATGTTTATATCGATCCGTCATCATCTTGTGAGGTTTCATGGCCGTGAACCTAGAATCTTGATGACTTCGTCATAATCTCAGAACATCCACGGCCAAAGGAGCTATGAAAATCAAATCATTTGCGGTGTTGGCTTGGGTCTCCCTCGGGGCCTTCAACTACTATCTTTCGACCGCCTTCGCCCAAGGCACTACCTTCACCTACCAAGGCCAACTTCAGAGCAACGGCAGTCTGGCCAAAGGCGCCTATGACCTCCAGTTCTCCCTATTCGACGCGCCGATCAGCGGCAATCAGGTCGGAATCACGGTCACGAATCTCGCTGTCGGCGTGACCAATGGATTGTTCACTACCACGGTGGACTTTGGTAACGTCTTTAATGGGGCGACGCTCTGGTTGCAAATTGGGGTGGAAATCAATGGGGCGGGGGGCAATTTCACCACCTTGGGGGCGCTGCAACCACTTACGTCCGTGCCCTATGCAGTCTATGCGGTGGGGTCCGGCACGGCCAACTTTGCCAGCTATTCGGCCACGGCTGGCAGCGCGAGCACAGCCAGTAGCGTGGCGAACGGCGCGGTGACGAAGGCGGGCATTGCTTCTGGCCAAGTGGTCAAAAGTCTCAATGGCTTGACGGACGCCATCACGCTGACGGCGGGCACGAATGTAACACTCGTTCCCAACGGCAACACCCTTACAATCAATGGCGTCACGTTCCCGGGATTAACCACCAATGTCTGGAGCATAACGGGCAATGCGGGAACGAGTCCGGCAAATGGCGACTTCCTCGGCACGCTTGATAATCAGCCGTTGGAACTTCACGTCAATGGTCTGCGCGCCTTGCGCTTGGAGCCCGGCATAGGTGGTTTCCCCAACGTGATTGGCGGGGCGGCCAACAATGTGGTATTCGGGGGCAAAACCGGAGCCACGATTGCCGGCGGGGCATTCAATGCGGTCAATAATTACAATGGCACGGTGGGCGGTGGGCAGGATAATGTCAGCGACGGAGACTACGCGACCATCTCCGGCGGGCAGTACAACCTGAGTTCCGGCGAATACGCCACGATTTCCGGGGGCGGTTACAACCAGGCCACCGGACCGGGGGCATTTGTCGGCGGCGGGGGATGGGACGGAAACAATCTAGGCGGCAATCTTGCGACCGGCGCGGCAGCCACCATACCCGGAGGTTGGGCAAACACGGCCAGTGGACCCTACGCCACGGTGGGCGGCGGCTCCAATAATTTTGCCGTCAACCTTGCGGCCACCGTGGCGGGCGGTGCGGGCAATAATGCCAGCGGGCCCGGGGCGTTTGTGGGCGGCGGCGGGTGGGATGGACTCTATCTAGCCGCCAACACGGCCTCGGGGGCGGCAGCTGTGATCGCGGGAGGATTGGACAACACGGCCAGCCAGGCTTACACCACGGTAGACGGAGGGACAGGCAACTCCAGTAGCGCCAATTTCGCGACTGTTGGTGGGGGAAACGGGAATCAAGGGAGCGGAATTTATGCGGTGGTCACCGGGGGATCGTTGAACCTAGCGAACAATAGTTACACGATGGTGGGTGGCGGCCAAAACAACAAAAGCCAAGGCGTGAATGCCACCGTGGGCGGTGGCGCCTACAATAATGCCAGTGGCGCGGGGGCGTTTGTGGGCGGCGGCGGTTGGGATGGCAACACGTATTCCGGCAACGTGGCTTCAGGTGCGGCGGCCACCATTGCCGGAGGATGGGGCAACCTCGCCAGCCAATCGTATGCGACCGTTGTGGGCGGCGCGAAGAACGAGGCCACTGGACCGGGAGCATTTGTGGGCGGCGGCGGCTGGGATGGGGGCACCGTGCAGGCTAATGTCGCTTCCGGCGCTGCCTCCACGGTGGTGGGCGGAGTGAATAACGGTGCTTCCAACGTTTACGGCACTGTCGGCGGTGGCGCTAACAATAGCGTTTCCAGCGTGGGATCCACAGTGGGAGGCGGTTACTTAAACCGTGCCCTGGGTGGCAATTATGCGACCGTCCCGGGCGGATACAATAATGCGGCGAATGGCAATTATAGTTTCGCCGCCGGCCTGAATGCAGAAGCTCTTAACGACGGAACGTTTGTTTGGGCAGATTCGCAAGCCAACGCATTTCAGTCAACGGCTAACGATCAGTTTTGCATTCGCGCCCAAGGTGGGATGCAATTGGACAATTCCACCAGCATCGTCTTTGGCAGCCAGCCACGGGAGATGCTTCAATTGTATCGGGATCCAACGTCCACCTACATTTACGGCCTTGGCGTGCAAACCGCAACCCTCTACCTGCGCACCGGCACCAACGGCGGGTTTGCCTGGTATCAGGGCGGCCTTTATAACGGCAACCAGAACAATGCGGGCGGCGGCAAAACCATGATGACATTGGATTCGAGCGGGAACTTGGTGACCAAGGGCTCGGTTACGGCCAACGGGTTGCTACTGACCAGTGACCGCAATGCCAAGGAGAATTTCAAGCCGGTGGATAACCAGGTTGTACTGGCCAAGGTGGCCGCCTTGGCGGTGTCGGAGTGGAATTACAAAACCGACAGCCGGGTGGTGGAGCACCTCGGCCCCATGGCGCAGGATTTCCAGGCTGCGTTTGGCCTGAATGGCACTGACGACAAGCACATCTCCATGGTGGACGAGGGTGGTGTAGCACTGGCAGCCATCCAAGGCTTGAACGAGAAGTTGGAAGCCCGAAGCCAGCAATTGGAAGCGGAGAACGCGGAATTGAAAAAAAGCATGGCCGACCTCAAACAACTCGTGCAAACGCTCGCAATTAAAAAATGAGGCAGCCATCTGGTACCGTAACAACCATTTCCAGCGCGGGAAACCCCAAGCTTCGCTTGGCGGGTTTGGAACCAGCGGCGCGAACATGCGTTCGGAGGTGAAAACCCCAGCATTACGGGAAATGAGGTTCCCGGCGCAAAACAATTCTTCAAAGCCCTAAGTGGTTTGCCACCGTTGAAATCGAGCGGATGAGTTGCGATCCGGTATGGCTCGACAAAGCCATTCGTATCGTCGAAAAGCAGGTCCAGGAACAGAATCAAAAGCAAAGGGGCAAGGAACCGGAAGTGGCCTTGGCTCAGTGAGTTCTATTTCGCCTTGATTTGTCTGGTGACGATTTCGGTAATGGCTTTTCCCCCCTCGCCTAGCAAGAAAAAAAGTCGATGACTCGCTCACGGATGATGCTTTCGCATTCACCACTTTGACTGGCTAGTATTTTAGGTAGGAAATGTTTGATTACGTAAGAGCCACTCTTCTGTTCGACAGAGCCAAGTATTTTACGTGAATTGAACAATTGCCGGGCTTCGGCGATGAATCGCTTGTCATTGAGAGGTGTCCAAACATAACACAAAAATACCTGATTTTACTGCAAGCTATTATCGGGGACAACGGATCGATCGGTACATTTCGAACGCTGGCTTGTGTCAGGGGCAAAGGCATCGTTTTTAAGTAAATCAAAAACTTCTTGAGCCGGCCATAATTTTTAAGGGAATCGCATCCGGAAGAAAGCGCAATTGCCGTTACCAACAGGAATGTTCGTCGAGTGCACCAGAGCCGAGCCTGGGACGTCCACCCAATTCGTTGAAATACCGACGGATATTGTATTTGTTTGCATTTGCAGAATCCAACCGATGTAGTTGGATGGCCATGCCAGTTTGATTACGCCGGAACTTACCTGATAGGAAAGATTAGTTGGGACGCTAGGAAGTGTGGGGAGTACGGTCAAGACGCCGTTGGTTGGATTGAAGGAGTAGGCCAAGCCTGCGCCAGGGTTGCCCATGATATTGGAGAAATTGCCAAAGTAAGTCGCGGCGCTGAAGAGGGTGTAATGGCTGCCAAAAACCAGCGGTCCGCCCAGGTTGGTGATAGTCAGCGTGCCGCCAAAAGTCACGCTCGCCAGACCGGCCACGCCACTGTTCGCGCCTGCGTCTAATGCCACGAAGGTGTTGCCTGCCAGACTCAGGTTGTTGTTGATGGTCAGGGTGCCTGCCGGAGCGCCGGGCGAAAGCGTCCCCGCTGATCCAATGCTGACCGGCCCGCCAATCGTGCCCGTGCCGCCCAAGGTTCCTCCCAGGGCGATCACATAGCCTGGTCCATTGTTCCCATTAATGTCCAGGGTGCCTGCGTTGACGCTGGTGCCGCCAGTGTAGGTGTTGGTGCCAGAAAAAATTTCGCTGCCCGCGCCGGTTTTGATGAGGCCGAGGTGGGAGCTGACTTCATCCTGCAATGTCCCGCTGAAGGTTCCGCCCCCGCCCGCCACGCCGATGGTGACGGTGGTCAAGGCGTTTTTGTTGCCTGAGAAGCCCCCCAGGAATGTGCCCGCGCCAGTGAGGGCGTCAATTTGCATGGTGCCGCTCGGACCGGCTTCCACGGCGTCGAACTCGGCCCCGGCTGCAATGTTGAGGGAGGATTGGTTGGCCGTCCAAATGCCCGCGAAACCGGAACTGCCAAACAGCTTGCCGCCTTGCACGTCAATCAAAGCCCCCGGCGAGAAATCCACATTGATGGCGCCCGGCCCGAAAACGACCTCGCCGTTGCCGCTAAGGCGGAGGGTGCCGGCGCCGTTGTAGGTGGTGGGGGCTTCGGTCAATTCATCGGTGTAATTGTATTCGAACACCGCGTTGGAAGCGATGGTTATCACGGGCGAGCCCAATACATTATTCACGACGCGCAACGTCCCCGCATTGACAGTAGTGTTGCCAACAAATGAATTCGTGGCAGTGAGCACGAGCGTTCCCGCACCACCCTTGGTGAGGCCGCCTTCGGCATTGGGGTCATTGCCGCCGCCAATGGTTTCGGCGAGCACATTCGTGCCGCTGGAAACGGAATACATCAGATTTCCACCCAGAAACAATGCCGCGCCAATCCCGGAAGCCCCCGAGGACATAGAAGCCCCCGGGGCGACGGTGTCACCGGCGAACGAACAATCCTCAACCGATAAAGTGGTCCCCTCACGGGCAAAAATAGCGCCGCCAGCGCCAAGGCCGGCGCCGCCACACGGAGTATTGAATTGTTCCAGGTAGCCATTTTCAGCGCCAAAGCCCCCCAAGCCGCTCAGGCCAATCGGGCCCATTGTTATATTTGAGATACAACCATTGCCGCCGCCGCCGCCGCCAAATCCGCCATTGCCCCCGGGATTCGCCACTCCGTTAAAAGAATATGCGCCGCCGCCCCCACCACCGCCGAATCCGCCATTGCCTGAGAAACCGCTGCTGCCCGAATTGCTGCTGCCGGCGCCGCCGCCGCCACCGAAATCGCTGCCCTTCCCGCCATTGCCCCCGTTACCAGCCGTGATGTTAAGTCCACCGCCTCCGCCACCGCCGTCCGCTGTGATGGGACTTCCGCCGTTGCCGGCATTCCCGCTGACAAGTTGGTTGGACCCGCCCGGCCCTCCACTAAGGCCCCCGCCATTGCCGCCGCCGATAGTGTCGGCTGTTCCGCTGCCTCCAGCGCTCGTGAGTGCACCGCCGCCCCCACCCGGGCCCTGAAAAGTCATGCCCCCGTCAATGCTGCCGCCAAAACCATTCCCGCCATTGAAATCGAGGCCGCCGCCACCGCCGCCACCGCCGGCTGGCGTATCGGTAAACTGCCATCCTACTCCGCCAGACCCGCCTGTGGCTGAGTTGGTCGAGAACACCAGGTTGGTCACCGTCAGATTTCCGCTGTTCAGAAAAATCGCGCCACCTAAACCCGCGCCGCCGCCGCCGCCGCCGGTCCCGATGCCACCCGCCCCGCCGTGGGCCGATCCATGCTCAAGCGTCAGGCTGTTGATCAACACCGTCCCGGCTGGGGCATTGATGAAGAAAATGCGATTTAACCCTCCGCCGCTGATAACATTGGAGTTGCCATTGATGACAAGGTTATTTTGGATTTGCGGCAGCATCCCGGCGACTGTGATCACGCCGAGATTTGACTGAAAATTGATCTCCGCTCCGGAATCGCTTTGTGCCTGAGCCAACGCGTTCGACAACGACCCCGGCCCCGAGGGATTGTTCGTGGTCACAAGATAAATGGAAGCTTGGGCGGGTCGGGCCCACCCAAAACCAAGTATGACACAGCAACCCCCAACTGCAAACGCCTTGGGAGCAATGCTCCAGATGCGCTCCGATTGTCTCCGGCCAACTGTCAGATTTTTCATAGTTATATTTTTCTTTCCACCCCGTTCAAAAGCGTTTCTGCGAAATCCTTTCGCGCCATTTTGCCAACCAAGGTTTTTTGATTCAGAATTGAAACTGCGCCCAGTGTCCGGCTACGGTCTGGAAAGCTTGTGAGTTCAGGAGGCGGCAATCCTCCCGGCAACT
>Ga0302275_10007041_pt1 | contig 10515 bp, 9 predicted proteins | sample III_Bog_N2_2_FD_200229 | JGI IMG/M metagenome (GOLD analysis project Ga0302275, IMG submission 200229) | Peat permafrost microbial communities from Stordalen Mire near Abisko, Sweden - III_Bog_N2_2 | ecosystem: Environmental > Terrestrial > Soil > Wetlands > Peat | place: Sweden: Abisko... | reverse complement strand
CGACCGAAAGCGGCCAGTTGCTTCAGGTGAATCCCGCCATGCTCGAAATGCTGGGGCACGATCCGGACGCCGAGGGCGATTTGCTGATGCGGGATTTGCCGGTCATCTTCGCGTCGCGCGCGAACTTCGAAACCTTTCAGAAGTGTCTGGTGGCGGGCGGAGCCGTGCAGGGCTTCGAAAGCGCCTGGCTGCGGCGCGATGGGCGCGAGATTCAGGTACGGCTCGGTGGCCGGGCGCGGCGCGGGAACAATGGCGTTGTCCTTTGTTTCGACCTCATCGCCGAGAACGTTACCGAGAAAAAGGAACTCGAGGCGCGCCTGCAGCAGGGGCACAAAATGCAGATGATCGGCCAGTTGGCCGGCGGTATCGCGCACGATTTTAATAACCTGCTGACCGTAATCAACGGCTATTGCGACCTGCTCATGCTCGACCATGAGGAAGAGGGCGAGACCTTTCAGGGCCTGAAGCTGATCCGGCAGGCGGGCGAGCGGGCATCGGGGTTAACCCAGCAGTTGCTCGCGTTCAGCCGGCAACAGGTCACGGTGCGGCAGGCCGTCTCGCTGAATGGCGTGGTGTCGGAGGTCGTTACTCTCAGCCGCCGGCTCATTGCCGAGAACATCCGCATCGTTCAGAACCTGTCCCCCGACGCGGGTAACGTCATGGCCGACGCCGCGCAGATGCATCAGATGCTGATGAATCTGGTGGTGAACGCCCGCGACGCCATGCCGTCGGGTGGAACGCTGACCGTTGAAACCTTCCGGAAGGCCGTGGATGAGCCCACCGGCCGGCAACTGGATCTCCCGCCCGGAGATTACGCCATGCTGACGGTCACGGACACCGGCGTGGGCATGGACGAACAGCTCCGTGCGCACATTTTCGAACCGTTCTTCACCACCAAAGCGGTCGGCAAGGGCACCGGCCTCGGATTAGCCACCGTTTATGCGCTCGTGCGGCAGAGCCACGGCGCAATCGCCGTGGACAGCAGTCCCGGCTCGGGCACGGTATTTCGTCTCTACCTGCCGCGTCTCGCGGGCGCCGAAGGCACGGGGCCGGCCACATCGCGCGCGCCGTCGCTGCTTCGCGGGAACAGTACGATTCTTGTGGTCGAGGACGATGCAACCGTTCGCAGCTTCACGACGCGGGTGCTGGCCAATGCGGGCTATGTTCTGCTGGAGGCCTCGGATGGCCAGGAAGCTCTGGTGGTCGCACGGCAGCACGGTGGTCCCATTCACCTGCTGCTGACCGACATGGTGATGCCGGGGTTGACGGGAACGCAACTGGCGGTGAAACTGCGCGCGATCCGGTCCGACTGCAAGGTATTGCTGGTGTCGGGTTATTCGGAAACGCTGGCGGCGGGAAGCGGGCTCGACGAAACGATCCATTATCTGCAAAAGCCGTTCACTCCGGAGCAGCTTTCGCGCACGGTGCGCGGCATATTGACGGCTGCGTGAGCTTCTGCCGTGTTATGGCAGGATTCCCCGTCCGCGCCCAACTCCCGACGTGCTCAGCATCCGCACCAGCCGGTCCAGCAGGTTTTCCGGAATATCCGCGCGCAAAGTAATACTGCGGCCTTCCTGATCCGCCGTAATTCCATCCCAAAGTTTAAGCATTTCCGGCTGATTTTCCGGAACGGACAGCCTGCCGAAGCCGATCAGCCCTTTCGCGGTGTCGCGGAGATTGACGGCGTCCTGCTCGGTGGCTGTGACCCCGTGCACCTGAGCCTGAAGGCCCGTCGTAAATGTTGCCTCAAACCAGGTATCTTCCAGACCGCGAAAGATTTTCGAGAAATCGATTCCTTTTCCGGCGCCCGGCATGTTTTCCGCAAGAAAGCCGGCAAATCCGGAAGATACGCCCCAGAACTGGCTTTGCGGATCGACCGCGCGGGCGCGCGCCAGCAGCGGCTGCGCAGCCGTATGCGGGCCGGAAATCCATTCGTCGAGCGCGGCCGTTACCGATTTCACGTCGCCCGCGATCGCCAGTGTGCCGTCGAGAATGCAGAATCCCGAGCCGCCGCTGGTCTGGATCGTGTAGTGGCCATGCCGCAGCGGTTTGGTGTCCTTAATGTCGGGATGCAGAGGAAACGCGCCGCGCGCCAGCAATACACCGCCCGAAGCGGTGCTGGCAAACAACAGTTCGCGCACATCGCGCCGCGGATCGAAGCCCGTCTCCTCCGCAAAGCGGTCCACCTGCGTGAGCTTTCGTTCTTCCACCAGCCTGCGATAGAACCCTGTGGTCTTGAGCTGGTCCATATGCGCCCCCGCAAGCGATGTGGAGCCCGGCGGAACCATCCGCACCAGCACGTTATCGATGCGCGGCTGCGCGGCGGCTGCCGATGAGAGCAGCAGGAACAAAAGCGTCGTCGACACGAGCGGCCTCAAAAACTCCTCCTCTGAAACTTCCAGATGCCGAAGCCCAGCACCGCCGCGCCGAAAAGCGCCGTGCTCCACACCGGCATCCAGCTTTCGACCGGTTGATTCAGGATGAGATGCCGGATGATCACGCTGACGTCGGCCGTCTTCGGCAGAACGTAATACAGAACCCGCACCACATCCCGCGACCATTCCGAACTGAGCAGCCGCTCCAGCGTCGCCTTCTGCGCCAGTATCGGAGTTACGATCATAATCGCGAAAGTCACCATAATTGCAACGGCCCCGCTGTCCCAAAGAACTCCTACCAGCACGATGACTGCCAGCAGCACGGCGAAAATGAAGATAGTGAACAGGCTGGACAGCGGAAAACCGGTGCCCCAGATGTTCGTCTTGACGCCAAACACAATCCACGAGCCGATCACCAGATAGAGGATATTCGCGCTCACTACCAGCAGATTGCCGACATACCGGCCCAGCAGCAGATGCAGCCGCGACACCGGTTTCGAAAGCAGCAGTTCGATGCGCCCCTGCTCGAACATGGCCGATACCAGACCCGCCGACGCAAACACCGCCAACGCCATGCCCGCGAAGTAAAGGACCATCGCGATGACGCTTTGCGTCTGCGGGACAAGGTTCTCCACGTTCGTTGTCGGAAGCGTGTTGCCGAAGATCGAAATCGTGGCCAGCGATCCTTCCACCACGTCGATTCCCAGAATGAATATCAGGAAAAGCAGCAGCGCCGTGCAGCAACCGAAAAATCCCCAGAAAATGCGCCGTGCGAAAGCCTCGCGGAAGGTATCGACAATCAGCGCGTAGGTTGCGATCATGCGGCGTGCTCCTCAACGGTCTTCATGAAAACCTCTTCGAGCGTGCTCCGTGTGCGCGCCAGCGATTCGATTTCGCACTGATTGGCCCGCAGCAGATCGACCGCGCGATTGGCCTCTTCGCGCGTCGCGTAGAGGAACTGCACGGTTCCGTCCACGGACTGGGCAGCGCGTGCACCGGCCCGCAGTTCCGTCTGAAGGCGCTCGGGCACGGCCGGCGATCCGACCTTATAACCCGAACCCTGCGTCAGTTCCTGCACCGTTCCGGCCAGCGCCACTTTCCCTCTCTGAATGATGGCCACCTCGCGGCAGAACAGCTCCACTTCGGCCAGCAGATGCGAGTTCAGGAAAATCGTGACGCCCTGTTGTTCGAGGTTCTGCAGAACCTCCCGGATATGCTTCCGTCCCACCGGATCCACGCCGTCGCTCGGCTCGTCGAGAATGAGTAGTTGCGGCCGATGGATCAGCGCCTGCGCCAGTCCCACGCGCTGCAGCATGCCTTTCGAATACTTGCCGAGACGCAGATGATGTGCGCGCTCGTCCAGCCCCACCAGGGCCAGCATTTCGGGAATTCGTTTTCGTCGCGTGGATGCGTCCAGTCCGGAGAGCGCGCCGTAGAAATCGAGCATCCCCCAGCCCGTCATGTACGTCGGAAAACGATGGTTCTCGGGAAGGTAGCCGATGGTGCGGCGCGCGTCCGGTTCACGGCTGTCGCGCCCGAAAACCCGAGCCGTACCCGAAGTTGCATGCGTGCAGGAAAGCAGCATCTTGACGAAGGTCGTCTTGCCCGCGCCGTTCGGGCCGAGCAGGCCGTACGTCGAGCCTTTGGGAACCCGAATCGAGATCTCGTCGACCGCGCGCAGTTCCCGCTTCGACCATCCGCTCCGGAAGATCTTGGTCAACCCATTGGTCTCGATGGCGTATTCGGACACTATTCAGAGAATAGCGAAGGGGCTAAGTCAACCCAATAACCAAAGCCTCTTCCTCCTCCGGAAGAACGGTTCTCAGGTCGATCAGCACTTTGTCGTTTTCCATGCGCGCCACGATGGGCGGATCGTTGGCGCGCAGTTTTCTTTCATCGGCGTCGATTGCGATCAGCCACGTGGGCAGCCGCAATTCCGGCGTAGAACCGCCGCCGATCACCGACTCCCCCGCCTGCACGCTCGCCCCCGGAATGCGCGCCGCCAGGCACTCCGCGCGTCCCCGGATCTTATCTGCGCTCATGCGGATCATCCGCATCGCCGGAATCTCATCCACCTGCCCGAGCAGCACCTGCCGCAGAGTGGTTTCCATCGCGCGGCAGAACAACTTATCCTGCCGCAGCGCCCGGAACAGCGGATTGCGCCGTACCCGCGCCACCAGGTCGCTGTCGCCCGCGATAATACCGGCCTGAGGCCCGCCCAACAACTTATCGCCACTGAACGAGATCAGATTGGCGCCCGCCTTGAGACTATCCTGCGCGAGCGGTTCGGCCAGGCCAAGATCCACAACGCAGCCGCTTCCCAGGTCTTCGTAAACCGGAATACCCCGCTCGCGCCCCAGTGCCACCAGTTCCGCGAGGCCGGGTCGAGCTGTGAATCCGGTAATCCGGAAATTGCTCGGATGGACCCGCAGCAGTACGCGGGTATTCGCGTCGATGGCGTCCCGGTAATCGTCGATATGGGTTCGATTAGTGGTGCCCACCTCGCGCAGCCGCGCCCCCGAGCGCGCCATAATCTCGGGGATGCGGAAACCATCTCCGATCTCGATCAGTTCACCGCGCGATACGATCGCTTCGCCCCCGGCCGCCAGTTCATTCAGGATGAGAAACAGCGCCGCGGCATTGTTGTTGACGACAATAGCGGGCTTGCCGAGGATGGCTTCAAGCAGACGACCTGTGTGGATATCGCGCCTGCCGCGCTTACCGGTTGAGAGATCGTATTCCAGATTGCTGTAGCCATCTCCCGCAAGCGGTGCACGCCCCAGATTCGTGTGGAGAACCACGCCGGTCGCGTTGATGACGCGGCGCAGCGACGGGCGCAGCAGCGCTTCAATCGATTCGGCCACGGCGGTTTCGATCACTGCCGATGGCGTCTCCCCGTTGCGCAAAGCCGCGCGACTCTCATCGAGCGCCGCCCGTATGTGATTGACCAGCAAAGGACGAAGCCGTTCCAGGACAAGACTTACAGAAGGAAGATCCCGCGTGGTCACGCTTCGATGTTACACTGGGTAATTCGGGGCGTGGCTCAGCCTGGTAGAGCGCCTGGTTCGGGTCCAGGAGGCCGGAGGTTCGAATCCTCTCGCCCCGACCATTTCATCCCTTTCAATCCGAGGCTTTTCTGCTCCGCCTCTCCATTGGCCTTCGAGGAGTTCTTTTCCCCACTATGGCTACCCTGAGCTTCGCGCGCGTGATCCATCGCCGCCGGCACGGTTTCCTCCTGCGGATGGACGTATCGCTTCGTTGTGGAAAAATCAATGTGACCGGTCAACAGATAGGCGAGGGTGTACGGGTCCATGTGCGCCGCCCAACGTGTCAGGCAAGGGTGTCGGAGCGTGTAGAGCGCGAACGCCTCGACTTTCGCCAGCGCGAGGGCCTTGTGGTGCTGCTTCTTTAGTTAAGTTAGGCCAAAGGCCTACTCCACCGAATCCGCAAACTGTTGATTCTTCGCTGTGGCGACGAAACGAACAGGCCAAAAGACGCAGGCGAAATGCCTGCGCTACAAGGCCGGGAGCGTGAAGCCGCTTTTGGCATCACGATTGCCTTGTCCAGAACGAAAGGAGTCGCACGATGCTTGGAACGCTGCTCATCATCATTTTGATCCTTGCCCTTCTCGGGTCGCTTCCGACCTGGGGTTACAGCCGAGCCTGGGGGTATTATCCCAGCGGCGGGTTGGGGCTGGTATTGCTGATCCTGGTCATTCTTCTGTTAATGGGCCGGATATAAAGAATTTCTTACTGCTGTCGGATTCAAAGTTCCGTTCTTACGCGCAGTGGGCGGATAGGCAAAACAGCCCCGCCCCCTTGCTTTCATCAGGCCGCTCCACGATAATAGGATCAGGGCGTAATCTTACGTTCCGATGGAGCTAAATTTGGCCGTCGAAGCCTCTCGCTCTTCTTTAGTTGGTGCTCTTCTTCGCACCGCAGTCCCTGCAAGCAGACATTCTATCGTTGATTTTCTTCGCGGGTTATCCCGGGATGAACTGGAGTGTCTCGCCGAATTTCAGGGAGCGCGCATGCTGGAAGAGCAAATCGGTCAGGATGCCAATCCGTATCGTTTGATGGCAGAGTTTTTCGATCCCAACGTCTCGGATCGATGGGCAAATGCGGATAATCGGGCGCACAAATCTTTTGTAGTTTTGGCATGGCTGGAGAATACCAGCCGCTGTGTACGTGTGAAGATCGGCCCGGGGTCGATTTCCAGTTCTTTGCACGCCGCCTGATTTCCCTCTGAGAATTTGTCCGCCTGCGGCGACTGTATCGTTTGCAGGTTCGGGAACCTTTAATTATTCCTTTCGCCGCTGTGGCGGCAGGCGTAGCCATCGCGACTTACTGCGCCCTGCCTGTGCAGTCGGTTGTTTTTGGCGGCGTTGCCTGTGCCGGGTTTGCCGTTCTGGCTCACCGCAGCGCCCGCTCGGTGTTCTGGCTGGCGGTCGTGACCGCGCTTCTATTAGGAGGCGCGGCGCTGGTAGCCAGCCGCCCCTTCCCCAATCCGCCGACTCTTTCTGTACCCGATAACGTCCCGGCCATCCTCGTAGGCTGTGTAGTCGACCCGGCCCTGGTAGCGGCCGACCGCGAGCGGTTCACCATCGAACTGGCGCCGGGCGCTCGGGCGCAGGTTTCACTCTTCGCCAGGCCCGACCAGGCTTTCCCGGAACTGCCGTATGGCACCAGGATCGAGTTCACCGGAAAAGTCCGCACTCCGCATAATTACAATAATCCCGGCACTTTTGACGCCGCGCATTATTTCGCACGTCAACGAATTTTCTGGAATGCCTCGGCCGACGCGTCAACCGTGCATATTCTTCCCGGACGGTGTGGAAATCCGGTCGCGCGGGCCATTTTCGCGCTGCGCATGGGGTCTCTCAACCGGCTCGACCGCCTCTATTCGAACGACGCTTACACCAACGGCATGATGCAGGCCGTGCTGATTGGAGCCACCGCCAAACTTGACCGCATGTGGACGGAGGACTATCGCTCCACCGGAACGTTCCATGCGCTGGTGATTTCCGGGGGCCACGTCGCCGTGCTCGCCGCCGTGCTGCTGTTCTTCCTGCGGATCTGCGCCGTGCCCAACTCCGTGGCGCTCTTCGCGACGTTAGTAGTTGCCTGGCTTTACGCGGGAATCACCGGATGGCAGGCGCCCGTGCTGCGGTCGGCGGCCGGCATGACGCTTTTCGGCGTTGGCCGATGCTTTTATCGCGAAGGACGGTTGCTGAACATCCTGGCCGCCGTGGCGCTGATCTTCATTGCGGTCGATCCGGAGCAGGTCTTCGACGCCAGCTTTCAGCTCTCGTTCCTGGCGGTGGCTCTGATCGGGGCGTTTGTGGTTCCCGCGCTCGAACGCACCTCGGCACCGCTCGCACGCGGACTGGGCGCACTTGACGAAACCCGGAAGGACATCCGGATGAATCCCCGATCGGCACAATTCCGCGTCGAACTGCGGCTGCTGGCGGAGACTCTCCACCTCGTGCTGCGGCTTCCCGAGCGCGCGGCGCGCTTCGTCGTCCTCGCCGTCGCGCGAGTTTGCCTCTATGTTTGGGAGATTTTTGTCACATCCTTCTTTATCCAGGTCGGACTGGCGCTGCCCATGATCGTGTATTTCCACCGCGCTTCGATATCCGGACTTTCGGCCAATGCCATTGTCGTGCCAGTGCTGAGCGCAGTTGTGCCGCTGGGATTCATGGCAATCGGGTTTCAGTCGCATCTGCTGGCGGGCGTCTGCGCCTGGCTGCTGGCGGTTTCCCGCCGGGCCGTAGGCTTCCACGCGCGCTGGGAGCCGGACTGGCGCATCCCCTCGCCGCCGTTCTGGCTCGCCGCGGCACTTGTTGTCGCGCTCGCGATCGCGGCTCTGCGCATTCCGGGGCGGGCAAAGGCTGCCGTCCGAATCGCAGCCTGGATTTCCGCCGCTATCGTGCTAACCGCCGTCGTCCTGCACCCGTTTCCGCCCGCCGTCGAGCAGGGCAGTTTCGAACTGAGCGCCATTGATGTCGGTCAGGGCGACAGCCTTCTTGCGGCATTTCCCGACGGCAAACTGATGCTGATCGATGCGGGCGGCATTCCTTCCTTCGGCCACGCCCACAAATCCGGGATCGACATCGGTGAAGACGTGGTTTCCCCCTATCTCTGGTCCCGCTCGATCAAGCGTGTGGATGTCGTAGCCATGACCCATGCGCATGAAGATCATATGGGTGGCATGAGTTCGGTGCTGAAGAACTTCAGGCCGAAGGAACTTTGGGTGGGCGCCACGCAAGAGAGCCCGGAGTGGATCGGTGTCCGGCAGACTGCGAACCAACTGCACATCACGATTCGGGAGATGCAGCGCAGCGACCCGTTTGCCTTCGGGGGCGCGAAGGTCCAGGTGCTCGCTCCGGACTCCGGATATGTGCCGGATATTACACCTAAGAACGACGACTCGCTCGTGATGCGGGTCGAATTCGGGACAACTTCCTTCCTGCTGACCGGCGACATGGAAAAAAAGATCGAGGAGCAATTGTTCTACGCCGGGCTTCTACAAAAATCGGATGTCCTGAAAGTAGGCCATCACGGCAGCCGCACTTCGACCACAGACGATCTGCTGGACGCCGTTCATCCCGCGTTTGGGTTGATTTCCGATGGTTTCGAGAACACTTACGGGCATCCGCACCCGCTGACACTGAAGGCGCTCGAAGAGCGGCATATTGGCGTTTACCGCACGGACCAGCTGGGGCTCATCCGGGTGGTCAGCGACGGGCGGCGCATCCGGATCGAACATTAATTGTTGGCCCGCGGAGGCATTGTGAGCGATCATCGGAGTAGGATCAAGTAAACATATGCCAACCCTTCTCGAACAACTTCGCACTATGACCGTTGTCGTGGCAGACACGGGCGATATTCAATCGATCGAACAGTTCAAGCCGCGTGACGCCACCACCAATCCGTCGCTGATTACCGCTGCGGCCGAGATGCCGCGCTACAAGGAAATTGTGGACGGCACGCTGCTCGAAGCGCGCAAAGAACTGGGCGACCATGCCGACCCGAAAAAGGTGGCGACGCTCGCGTTCGAACGCCTCGCCGTGGCTTTCGGCAAACGCATTCTGCAGATCGTCCCGAAGCGGGTTTCGACTGAAGTGGATGCCCGCCTGTCTTACGACACCAACGCGACCGTGGCAAAGGGCCGCGAGATCATCGCGCAGTATGAGGCCGCCGGAATTTCGCGCGAGCGCATTCTGATCAAGATCGCCTCCACCTGGGAAGGCATCAAAGCGGGCGAGATTCTGGAGAAGGAAGGCATCCACTGCAACCTGACGCTGATGTTCGGGCTGCATCAGGCGATCGCCTGCGCGGAAGCGGGCATCACGCTGATTTCGCCGTTTGTGGGCCGCATTCTCGACTGGTACAAGAAGGACACGGGCCGCGACTACACGCCGCAGGAAGATCCGGGCGTTCATTCCGTTCAGACCATTTATAACTACTACAAGAAGTTCGGCTACAAGACCGAAGTGATGGGCGCCAGCTTCCGCAATATCGGTGAGATTACGGAGTTGGCCGGCTGCGATCTGCTGACGATCTCGCCCGCGCTGCTCGCCGACCTGAATAAGACTCAGGCGGACCTTCCGCGCAAGCTCGATCCGGTACTCGCCAAGACCCTGGACATCAAAAGGATACCGATGGACAAGGCGACCTTCGACAAGATGCACGCCGAAGACCGCATGGCGCACGACAAGCTGAAGGAAGGAATCGAAGGCTTCTCGAAAGCGCTAGTCAATCTGGAAACCATCCTCGCGCAGCGGATTACGGAGATGGAAGAGCAGCCCGAACCCGCTATGGCGTAACTGCCGGCACGGAGGTGCAAATGACTTTGACAATCGAAATTCCGGACGATCAGGTCAATGCGCTGCAGGCCAGGGCTGCGTCGGCGGGACTCAGTCCCGAGGCGTGGTTGAAAGCCCTGGCAGCTCCGGCCCTCGCCGCGAGGGAAGAAACCGCATACTCAATCGTCCCGCTTCAGAAGAGCGATCCGGAAAGTTGGGCGCGGCAGTTTGATGTCTGGGTCGACAGTCATCGCCGGGATATTCCGGTTTTGTCTGATGAAGCAATGAGCCGGTCTAGCCCCAATACTCGTCACTTAACGATCCGGATGGCGG
>Ga0302275_10007040_pt1 | contig 10515 bp, 8 predicted proteins | sample III_Bog_N2_2_FD_200229 | JGI IMG/M metagenome (GOLD analysis project Ga0302275, IMG submission 200229) | Peat permafrost microbial communities from Stordalen Mire near Abisko, Sweden - III_Bog_N2_2 | ecosystem: Environmental > Terrestrial > Soil > Wetlands > Peat | place: Sweden: Abisko... | reverse complement strand
ATGGTAGAGGTGGGCCTCAACGCCTGGCGGCTTACCCGCACTGGCTGAATATGAAGGAACAGGTTGCTGAAGCTGGTGGCAGCCCGGCCGCGATCGGACGACGGCAGCGGGTTGCGGAAGATGGACTTCCTTACGTTGGCAGGGAAATCCATCACGTTTTTCCAAAAGGAGTTGGATTCGTCGCTCATACGCTTAGGTAGGTTCCGGTGTCAATTTCGTTGTCTTTATCAACTTCGAGCTCGCCGCTCGGAGTCAGGGTCACCTGGAACCAGGCCAGGGGCTTGGGCGCCGGTCCGCCCGTGACGTTGCCGTCCACGTCAAACTGCGAACCGTGGCACGGGCAGGCAAATCCGGTCAGTGAGGGAGCGACGATGCAGCCCAGGTGTGTGCAGGTGGTGGAGATGGCGGCCACCTTGTCGCCCTCGCGCACAATGCAAACCCGCTTGTTGTCAATGGCGATCCGCGCTCCGGGAGGGAAGTCTTCAGGGCGGCCAATTTGAAAGCGGTTGGGCTCTCCGTAGGTGGCGCGCGGCTTCATAAAGACAAAGGTTGAAAAGACGCCGGCCAGCGCCGATCCAACAATGCCCACCCCGCTTAGCCACGCCAGCATCGTCCTGCGCGGAATCTGCTGTTCAGCGGGCTCGTTCGTCTTTGGTGCTGCTCCCATGTTGCTGCTCCTCGGTTGCATTTTTTGGGGTTGTTCCGGTCACTTCGTCCCTGTCGGACCAGAACACCTGGTACTTCACGTCCTCAAAATCCCTGAACATATGCGAGCGAACCGACCAGATGAAGATCAGAAGGCCCGCGCTGCCCATCAACAAACTGGCGGCGATGGCAATCCAGGTCAGTCCCATATAGCTCCCTGCCGCGCTCCATGCTTTCGGCCCGAGGTCTGAATCAAAACCCGGGCGGTCCCGGGATAAACCCCTGGATCGCTTTTGGAGTGGTTCCGTCCAATTTCACGGGAACGGGGCTAAATTAACTGGCTTGAGATGGGAGGGTCTGTGATGTGGATTACACACCTCTGTGACGCGGCGGAGCAGGGCGCGGCTGCCCCTTTTCCGGGGCATTCTCCGCCGCCTAAGCGGTGTTTTTTCAGAGAGATTTGCGTTGTCTGAGTCGTGTGCGCTCAAGCAGCGCCGGCAACGGACCTGGCTGCCCGCTAGAGTGAATCGCGGGCTTGGGCGGGTCTAGCGTTTGCGCATGCGCAGGGTTTGCCAGCTTCCGTCCGTGGTCCATCCGCCGTCTACGGCAAGCGCCTGCCCGTTGATGAAGCCGCTTTGCGCGGGGTCGGCCAAAAACAGGATGGCTCGTGCAATATCGTCGGGCATGGCGAACCGGCCCATTGGATTGACGCCCTCAATGTCGGCATCGTTGTAACCGCCGCCGGCTTGGTCGGCCACATCCATCTCCGTCTTCACCCATCCGGGGCACACGGCATTGGTGCGTACGCCACGCCCGCCCCACTCCGCTGCTAGTGTTCGGGTAAGACCGATCAGCCCATGCTTTGAGGCGTTGTAGGCGGAGCGGTCGCCGATGCCGACCAGCCCCGCGATCGAAGCCACGTTCACGATGCTGCCGCTCTTCTGCTCCAGCATCATCTGGCCAAAGCCTTTGGCAAGCAGGAATGGAGCAAGTAGATTCACTTCAAGCACGCGCAGAAACGCCTTGCCTTCCACGGTCTCAGCCGGCGCAATAAAGCTGATGCCCGCATTGTTCACCAGCACATCCGCCCGGCCCCAGCGTTGACGCACGAACTCAACCGCACGGGTCACTACGGCCTCATCCGAGATGTCGCCCATCAGCCGCGAAGCATCAGCGCCCGCAGCGCGCACGGCGTCCAGGGTGGCATCGCAAGCCTGCAGGTCGAGCAGCGCCAGTGCGTAGCCCGCCCCCGCCAGCACTTCGGCAGTCCGGCGGCCAATGCCCTGGGCCGCACCGGTAACAATTGCAACCTTCATGTTCGTAAGGTAACAACAAAAGCGGGAAGGGAATCCACGACTGGGAAGGGAAATAGAAGATAAACTTGCTGGCGGAGGGGCAACGGTGCATCGAGAAGTCACTCGGAGATCGGTTCTGGCCGGCGCTGCGGCCGCCTCGGCTCAACTGCTGTTCAGCCGCACACTCATCTGGCCAGCCAGCGCCCAGGAACTGGCCTCAACTCCCGGCCTGCTGAATGTCAGGCTCACGGCGATGAATCCTTTCACGCTGCGCATCGGTATTGCGCCCGTGACTGCAGAGCCAGTTCAGGAGGAGCTTGGCGTGGTCGCGACGGAATGGCCCGCGCCGCTGGAGAGACACGCTGGCGCTCGCGAGATCCGCTGGGAAAAATACACAGTACGCATCGGCGAGAACCCGTTCACCGTAGCCGTGCTTGAAAACGGCAAACTGCGCCAGGAGATTCGATTCGACACCGACAGCACCGACATTCACTTCAACCTGGATGGCCCCATCTTCGGTCTGGGGGAAGGCGCGCACGTATTCGATCGCCGCGGAACGAGTGAAAGGCTGATTAACGGCCAATCCACGCCCGATTTGCGCACCTTTGGCGCGCGCGTTGAGATTCCCTGGCTCTTCAGTCCCACAGGCTGGGGCATCTTCATCGGCCAGCCGCAGGGCAACTTCGAGTTCACCCGAACGGAAGGTGTTTTTCGCGGCGTTGAAGCCACCTCGACACGAAATGTTTTCTTGATGCTCGGCGATTCGCCCGCCGGCGTGCTTCATCAATATGCGCATTTGACCGGAATGCCGCACATGCCGCCGCGCTGGACGCTTGGCTACCTGCAGTCGCATCGCACGCTGGCCAGCAAGGAGGAAGTGCTCGACGTTCCCCGAACGTTTCGCGAAAAGAAACTGCCGTGCGACGGCCTGATCTATCTGGGCACCGGCTTTTGTCCTTCGGGATGGAACACCGGGCACGGATCGTTCACATTCAACGACAAGGTCTTTCCCGATCCGCAGGCAATCTTCAAGCAGATGCACGAGGAGCACTTCAACATAATCCTCCATGTCGTCCCGCCGGGCGATTTTCATGGGCGCATTACAGATACAGGCGCGGCGGCGGAGGTTCCCAGCGACGCAGCGCCGTATTGGGCAAAGCATGCGGCGCTGCCCGATGTGGACGGATGGTGGCCGGATGAAGGCGACCAGCTCTCGGTCTACAGCCGGTTCGACAGGAACCGCATGTATTTTGAAGGCTCGCGCCACGCGCACCCCGACCGGCGGCCCTTTGCCCTGCACCGCAACGGCTATGCAGGTTTGCAACGCTTCGGCTGGCTGTGGTCCGGCGACACATTTTCAACCTGGGCCACGCTGCGCGCGCAGATCATGGTGGGCATCAATACTGGCTTGTCCGGCATTCCATATTGGGGAACCGACATCGGCGGCTTTGTGCCCACGCCGGAATTGACGCCCGAGCTCTTCCTGCGCTGGTTTCAGTGGAGCGCGTTCTGCCCCTTGTTTCGCGGGCACGGCCGCGCCTGGAAGCTGCGCCTGCCGTGGGGATGGAACACGGGCGACGCGGGGCCGAAGGAGATGACCGGCGACTGGGTTGCTGCGTGGCCGCGTGAAGCTGACCTTCATCGCGCCGACGTTGAGGTGATCTGCCGCAAATATCTCAACCTGCGCTACCAGCTTTTGCCCTACAACTACTCCTCCCTGGTGCGTACGCATGAAACCGGTGTGCCGCTCATGCGGGCGCTGTGCCTCGACTGGCCCAACGATGCGAAGGCCGTGCTCATCGACTACGAGTATCTATGGGGCGAGAGCTTCCTCGTCGCGCCTGTTCATGAGAAGGGCGCTCGTGCGCGTGAGGTCTATCTGCCCGCAGGCGACTGGTGGGATTTCTGGAGCGGTGCGCGCGCGGCCGGAAATAGATCCCTCACGCGCGAAGTGGATCTTGAAACCATGCCGCTCTATGTGAAGGCGGGCGCCATTGTGCCCATGGGGCCGGTGCGTCAACATACCGGCGAGGCCGTCGGAGATCCGGTCACGCTGCGCGTCTATCCCGGCGCGGACGGCCGCTTCGCCTGGTACGACGATGATGGCTCGAGCTACCGGCATGAGACGGGCGACTTCATGCGAGTGGAATGCGCATGGAACGACAAGTCCCGCACGCTGACGCTCAACCCCGACGGAGCCGGCAAGATGCCGGTCCCGGCGGCGGTGAGGGTGGAACTGGCTGGCGAGGCCATTTCCAAACTTGTTTCTCTCGGTCAGAGCGTCACTACCGTAAAACTCTGACCGCGACAGCCCAGGAAGCAGCTCAAACGAGCGTGGCCGGTACGAGAGTTCGTACCGGCCGTCGATTGCAGAAAGACATTCTTTCTATTTTGTAGGGCTCGATGCGGTGAACTTTGAGCAGCAGGGCTCGCCCACCGGCTGAAACTCCATGGTTTCCGCGCGGGTGCCATCCGGATCGAACAGGTTATATTGCCACTTGCCATCGCGTCCGAGCTTGGGCCCGCTGTTCTTCTGCGGCAGGCGGTCGCCGAAGTAAAGAGTCTCCGACAGCTTCTTGATATCCGGCACGCCGAGCGAGAAGTGGTCCATCGAGCCCAGCGAACCAGGAGTTACGCTGGCCGGTATGCCCGTCGTCTCCGGCGTGTAAACCATCATGTATTCAATCCAGTCGGTTCCATCCGGGACCTGCTCGGAAACCCAGCTCACCACGGCTTCTGAAAATCCGCCGTACCAATAGGGGCGGAAGCCAAGCACCGTTTGATAGAACGAGTCCTCTGCCGTTCGGTTATGGACCATGTAGCCCATGTGAATGATGTGATTGCTGATGGGGTTCGGCGAGTTCACTGGCTCAGGGTGCGCGGGCGGTTGAACGAACTCTACCTTGTTGCCTTCGGGGTCGGCCACGGCGAACCATTGGCTGCCATCGCTGCCTCTCTCCACTTTGCCGGGCGTGGTAATGCCATGCGCGGCCATATACTGCCGCAGTCCGTCCGCGTCGGCGGTGACAAAGGCCACGTGGTCGAGCCGGTTGATGGTGTGCTCGGCGGGCAGCGGCAATACTTCAACAAATTGCGTCGGGCTGAAGTAGTAGCGAACTCCGTTTGCGTTCTCAGGGTCGCCGCGCTTCACTGCGCCCAGGTCGTGCACATAAAACTCCTCGCTCTTGGCGCTGTCAGAGGCGTAGACCGAAATATGCGAAATTCCCGTGATGGGCGGCCGGTGCTCCGCCGCCTGCGCCTGCGAACATACCGGCGTCATGACCAGAACCAACCCTGCAACAGATGCGAATGCCTTCAAGTTCACTTGATCCTCCGGTCAAACAGTGCCGGGCTGGCGGCCAAAGTCCCCAACCGCCTGCGCACCGTAAGTCAACCGTCATGAATTCTAGTCATGCGCCCCCAAAGCTGTCCAAGAAGGTGTTGGGAAAAGCCGAAAACTGCTCGAGAAATACAGAAGAAAAAGCCTTTACCTCGAATGACCAGAGAGACGCGCACCTTGATTTTCCTGTGCTATAGTCCACAATGATGAAAATCAGAAACGCAATTACGGAGTTCAAACCCATTCAATGGGCCCTACTGCTGGCGTTGGCCTGGCCCGCGCTGGCGGCTTCATCGCATGCGCAGACCAGTGCTAACGCGATCCAGGTGCCCGACTGGGCTCAGCCCGGTTCGGCCACCCACAAGCAGGTCGCTCCGCCAGCAGACTTTCATCGGGCCACGCGCAACTTTGCCGTTCCCATTGGCATCTTCGATGGACAGTCCGACGTCGGGGCTGCCCTCGTTCCTTCCAGCGCCAGCTTCGACCCCGCGACCAACCAGTACACCATCAGCTCCGCGGGCTACAACATCTGGTACACGCGCGACGAGTTTCGTTTTCTCTGGAAGAAGATGTCGGGAGACATTTCGCTTGCGGCAGACGCCAGTTTTCCCATCGCTGCGCCGCCCCACGACCGTAAAATCGTGCTGGTCATCCGCCAGGATCTCGACGACGATTCAAAGGAAATCATGGTGGGCGAGCACGGAACCGGCATGGTGCACCTGGCCGAGCGTCCACTCAAGGATACGGACATCACGGATATGCAGTATCGCATCGGCGGCGGACTGATCCCCGACGGCATGCCGCAGCGCATCGGGATTGAGAAACACGGCGACACCTTCGCGCTCTACATCAGCGTGAGGGGCGAACCGATGCACCAGTTTGGTCCGCCCATCGTGCTTGCTTTCCATGAGCCCTTCTACGTGGGCATTGGCTTCTGTTCGCACTATCCTGCGACGGTTGAAACCGGCGTGCTTTCAAATGTCGTGCTTGAGAACTCCGCGGGAAAGATGAACTAGCGGATTCAAGCGTACGGTATACTTCGTTTGCGGTAAAGAAACGTAAAAGGAGCTGCAATGAGCCTGCGATCGATTGTGAAGTTGGCGGTAACCGGAGTTGTGGCGCTGGCGGCAATGGCCGGCACGCAAACAATGGCACAAGGGAGTGACACGGTACTGAAGCCTGCGGACGTGCAAAAGCTGCTGCCGGCGTCGGTTTATTACAAGGGGCAGTCGGCTCCCGTGCAGGCTCGGAACTCGGGCGGCGTAAAGTTTGGCGACGGCCAATATGTGCTGGCCACCTTGGTGGATAACTCCGGCTACTCCACGGGCATTGCCGCCAAGTATCAGGGATACTTCATTGCTGAGGCGCCCATCAAGATCGGCAGCGCGAGCCTGCCGGCCGGAATCTACGGTTTTGGATTCATCGCCGACAACAAATTTGTCATTACCGACGTGGGCGCGCACGATTTGTTCACCGTGGACACAGCCAGCGACGACGGAATGAAGCGGCCCATGCCCTTGCAGGTGCTTGCCGATCCGGGTGGCGGATTCAGGCTGTATGCGGGGCGTAAGTACGTCAACTTCAGCCGCTGAACAGGGCAGCACGATTCCTTCTGAGTGGTGGCGGGCTGCGCGGGATTCTGTGCAGCCCCGACCTCGAGCCTGTAATTAGCCAGGGTGTGACCCGTGTGGGGCGCACCCCGGCTAATCACAGGCTCTAAGATTGAAGGGACGAACTCGAGCGCCCGTGGCCCCATCCCATCCCAACGCGACGAACCAGGTGAAAACGGCTCCTACACGCGCATTTTCCGTCGGGCGTCGCGCCGGCAGAGCCTTTTTTCTTCTCTCGATCCTGGTTCTGGTTGCAGCGCGAAGCGCCTCTGCGCTTGAACCAACGACACCGTTGGCCAACTATGCGCGGCAATCGTGGGTGATGGAGAACGGGCTGCCGCAAAACACCATCCACGCCCTTGCCCAGACGCCCGATGGCTTTGTGTGGCTTGGGACCGAGGCAGGCCTGGTCCGCTTTGACGGCGTTGGGTTCCAGGTTTTCGATCACGCTTCAACTCCCTCGCTTCCCGGCAACGACATCCGCAGCCTGCTTGTGGCAAGCGATGGAGCTTTGTGGATCGGAACGGGCGACGGCCTTGTCCGCTGGAAGAGCGGGGATTCGGCTGTGTTTACCGTCGCCAATGGGCTGCCCGCCAACGGGATTCGCGCGCTCAAAGAGACCAGCCCCGGAGCGTTGTGGGCGTGGACAGACCAGGGCGCGGCAAAGTTCAACGGCACGCGCTTTGAGGAGAGCGGCAGCGGCTCGTTGAACGTCGCCATGACGGCAATCGTTCCTGACTCCCGGGGCGAACTTCTGGCCACTGCAAGTGCCAGTACGGTCGAGGTGGTTCGCCTGGGTGTGGAGAGCGCGCATCGCCAGGACCCCATCGCCCGGCTGACCGTGGGCAGGGAATTGCCGGGTACGCGCATTCAATTCCTGCTGGCCGATCGCGAAGCAAGTTTGTGGATCGGCACCAATGGCGGCCTGGTTCGATGGGCAGAGGGCAAACTCGAGTCGCTTCCCGTCACCGATCCGCTGGCCAGGGCGTCGGTGCTCGCGCTTATGGAAGATCGCGAGGGAAATCTGTGGGTGGGCACTGAGACCGACGGTCTTGATATTCTGCGCGATCAGCGATTCCACACGCTCGGCGTGCGCGACGGCCTCACCTCCAATGCGACCACGGCGGTTGTGGAGGACAGTGATGGAGCGCTCTGGGTGGGAACCGCGGGCGGAGGATTGGATGTGCTCGGCAGGAACGGGCACGTGCGCAGCTACACGGTGAAAGACGGTCTGCTGAGCGACGTGATTCTTTCGCTGGCGGCGGGCCTGCACGGAGAAATCTGGGCCGGCACTCCCGACGGCCTCAACCGTATCAGCACCGGCGGGATCGGCGCCGGCAGCGTGGCCCGGCTCACCTCGGCTGACGGGTTGCCGGACGATTTTATTCGCTCGTTATTGGTGGATGCCGATGGCTCGGTATGGATTGGAACGCGGCGAGGGCTTGCGCACTGGAACGGCAAGGCGGCTGCGGCAGGTTCTCCGTTGCAGATGGAGAGTTACACACTGGCAAACGGGTTGGGCAGCGACCTGGTGGGCGCCATGGCGCGCGATGCCGGCGGCGATCTCTGGGTGGCGACGCGGGCCGGTTTGTCGCGCCTGCATGCGAGCTCCATCGCAAACTTCACAACCGCCGACGGGCTCGCAAGCAACGTGGTTACGTCGCTGCTGCCGCGCGCGGATGGAACACTGCTGATCGGCACCCAGGACCATGGATGGGCCGTGTGGGGTGAACATGGATTTTTCCGGGCAGGCGGTGAGCGCTCCAATGCAACCACGATTCATGCGATTCTCGACGATGGCGCGGGACGCCTCTGGTTCGCCACCGGCAATGGGATTGCGCGCTGCGAGCTGAAAGTTGCCGCGACGCCGGAGTGCGCGCAATGGGTTGAGTTCGGTGCTGCTGACGGATTGCGCAGCCGCGAGATGGCCTCAAACAGCCATCCCTCCGCATGGCGTTCGCGCGACGGACATCTCTGGTTCGCTTCCCCTGACGGACTCGTTGAGGTGGATCCGGCGCATTTCTCGCTGAACGCGATTGCTCCGCCCGTGGCTCTGGAGCGGTTTGTAGTGGACGATGTGGACCAGCCTCTGCGCCCGGCTGAAAACGGGTTGCGGGTTGCGTCCGGGCACGTCCATTTTGAGTTTGATTACGCGGGGCTCAGCTTTACGGCGCCACAGAAGGTGCGCTACCGCTATATGCTGGACGGTTTTGACCATGGCTGGACCGAGGCCGGCGCACGAAGGAGCGCGTACTACACCAACATTCCTCCGGGCAAGTACACGTTTCGCGTGCAGGCGGCAAACAACGATGGGCTCTGGAGCACTGCCGGCGCGGCGCTTGCGTTTGAATTGCGCCCGCGTTTTTATCAGACCGGATGGTTCTATGTACTTTTGCTGGTGGCCGCTGCCGCCCTTGTCCTGCTGGTGCTGAGGCAGCGGTTGCGCCGCGCTGAGAGCGAGTTCCGTGCGGTGCTGGGCGAGCGCAGCCGCATTGCCCGCGAAATTCACGACACGCTGGCCCAGGGCTATGTCGGAATCTCGGCCCAGTTGGAGGTCCTCGGCGAATTGCTGCGCAAGGGAAAGAAAGAGGAGTCCGTGGCGCAGCTGGATCTGACGCTATCCCACGTGCGCGAGGGGCTCGCGGAAGCGCGGCAATCAATCTGGGCGTTGCGTACGCAGGACTCAAGCGAGAATACCCTGCCGGTAAAGATGCGACGCATCGCCGAAGCGGCCGGAGGCGCCGGTCTCAAAGCCGAGTTCAGCATCTTCGGCGCGTATCGTCCACTCCCGCCCGGGACCGAGCAGGAATTGCTGCGCGTGGCCCAGGAGGCCATCCATAATGTGAAGAAGCATGCGGGGGCCCGGCAGCTTTTCGTCCAATTGGAGTACCGGCCCGGTACGATTACACTGGAAGTCCGTGACGACGGCCGTGGTGGAGCAGCGGAGAAAAAGGCCGGCTCCGCGCAAGGGCACTTTGGCTTGACCGGCATGAGAGAGCGAGCCGAGGCCATCGGCGGAACGCTTGACGTAAGCAGCCAGGCCGGCGAGGGAACTGCGGTTCGCTTGAGCGCGCCGGCGCCGCGCGTGGGACGGGAACAGACGGGAGAACCGAATTGAGCAACGACACGGCCAACACATCGAGCAATAAACCCACCGGCGATTCGATCAGGGTCCTGGTTGTCGAAGATCACCACGTGGTGCGCCAGGGACTGGTGGCGCTGCTGAATGTGGTGGATGGTCTTGAGGTGGTGGGCGAGGCTGCCGATGGCGTTGAAGCCATTACCCAGTTTCGCAAGCACAAGCCTGACGTCACGCTGATGGACCTGCGCCTGCCAAGGATGGGCGGAGTGGACGTTATCCAGCGCATACGCGTTGAAACTCCCCACGCCAGGTTCGTTGTGCTCACCACCTACGATGGCGACGAGGATATCTACAAGGCATTGAAGGCAGGCGCGCGCGCGTACCTGCTGAAGGGCATGACCACGGATGAACTGGTGGCGACCATCCGCACCGTTCATGCGGGCAAGTCGCACATACCGCCCGCCATTGCCGAAAGGCTTGCCGAGCGCATGGGCACTGAAGACCTGACCATCCGCGAACTCGACGTGCTGGAGCAGATTGTCC
>Ga0302275_10007034_pt1 | contig 10518 bp, 7 predicted proteins | sample III_Bog_N2_2_FD_200229 | JGI IMG/M metagenome (GOLD analysis project Ga0302275, IMG submission 200229) | Peat permafrost microbial communities from Stordalen Mire near Abisko, Sweden - III_Bog_N2_2 | ecosystem: Environmental > Terrestrial > Soil > Wetlands > Peat | place: Sweden: Abisko... | reverse complement strand
CGATGCCCATTCGCATGCAAAGCTGTTTCAACTCGTTGACCAGGGCGATGTTGACGCAGCGGTAGATGTTTTCAAGCAGCTTGGTCATCTCTGCGACCGAGGGGCTGCTGACAGGAACCACGCGGCGAAAGATCGCACCGTAGAGAGCCGAGGCCAGCTCAGTGGCCTGCGGGCTGCAGCCGCCAACCACCTTGGGAATATCGTGCCGTGCTACGGTGTCGTTGCCGGGGTCTTCGCGTTCGGGCGAGAAGGCTACGTAGACGCCGGGCTGATCGGCGTTGCGCGTCACTTTCAGAGCTTGGAGGTTGCCGGCTTCAAGCAGCGGGACCACGATTTCTTCGGTGGTGCCCGGATAGGTGGTGCTTTCGAGGACGATCAACTGTCCCGAATGAATATGGGGCGCAATGGACTCGATGGTGCCGGTGACGTAGCTGAGGTCGGGTTCGTGATGCTCGTTGAGCGGCGTCGGGACGCAGATGATGACCGCATCCATTTTGGCGATCTGGGAGTAGTCCGATGTAGCGCGGAAGCCGGTCTGCTGGGCCTGCTGAATGGCGGATGGCAGAATGCGGACGATGTACGAGCCGCCGGCGTTGAGCTTGCTCACCTTGTCGCGAGCTATATCGAAGCCCGTCACGTGGAAGCGTTCGCCGCTGAAAAGGAGTGCCAGCGGAAGCCCCACATACCCCATCCCGATAATCCCGATATGGGCTTCGCGGGTCGCCATTCGGAGTTTGAGCTCGGCCAGCCGGTTTTCTGTTGCAGTTGCCATGTTGTCGATTGTAGAGCCAGGAGGCGGCGGAGCGAGCACGGTGTTCGGCGGCACGCAGTAGTATCCTTTGCCTTGCGGTAGTTGAGCATTGCTGTCTCGCATTGTGGCCTCAGAGGAGCAGGGATTGGCACGTTTTCTTGTTACCGGAGTTGCGGGGTTCATTGGACGCTCCATTGCCGCTGCGCTGGTGGCGCGCGGTGATTCCGTGCGCGGCATCGACAGCTTCAACACCGGCAAGCGCGCCAACCTGGCCGGGCTTGAGGCGATGGAGTTCATCGAGGGCGACCTGGCCGATCCGGATGCCTGCGCGCAGGCTTGCGCCGGCGTGGAGATCGTCTTTCACGAGGCGGCGCTGGCATCGGTCCCGCGCTCAGTGGCCGACCCAATTGCCACCAATCGAAATTGCGTGGATGCAACGCTGAATCTGCTGGTGGCTGCGCGCCCGGCTGGAGTGCGGCGGGTGATTTATGCAGGCTCGTCGTCGGCGTACGGAGACACGCCCACCTTGCCCAAGCACGAGGGGATGCTGCCGAATCCGATTTCGCCTTATGCCGTGGCAAAGCTGGCCGGTGAGCTCTACATGCGTGCCTTCGCGCGGGTTTACGGGCTGGAAACGGTGGTGCTGCGCTACTTCAATGTCTTCGGGCCCTACCAGGATCCAACCTCGCAGTACTCCGGGGTGCTGGCGATTTTCTGCCAACGCATGCTGGCCGGAGAGCAGCCAACCATCTACGGGGACGGCGGGCAGAGCCGCGACTTTACCTACATCGACAACGTGGTCCACGCCAATCTCCTGGCAGCCGAAGCGCCGGCGCAAGAGGTATCCGGCTCGGTGGTGAATATTGCAGTTGGCAAACGCTTTACGCTGAACGAGACGTTTGAGCTGCTGTGCGAATTGACCGGCTACAAGGGCAAGCCGGTATACGCGCCCCAGCGCGCCGGGGACATTCGCGACTCGCTGGCGGACATTCGACTGGCCGGGGAACTAATCGGTTACGAGCCAATTGTCGATTTCAGGGAGGGGTTACGCCGTACCGTTGAATGGTACCGGGCGGGCGGAGGAATGAATTGAATCCGGGTCAACGACCCCGGTGAATCCGTTCAATTTGGTATGTGATGGAACGCACTAACTTTCGGTCCCAGGTCTGAAATACTGCTGGGGATTTCTCCGCAGCGTATTTTTGGATTGAATAGGGGCGGTAGTCCTGCGCGAGGGCTCATGGGTGTGAGGTTCCCGCGCCGTGACGAACGTTTCCGCTCGCCTGAACGATTTGCCGCATGAAGAGGATGGCGGTTCCAGGACTGAGAGATCCGGGACCGGGGTCAGCCGGCAAGGATCCTCAACATCTCTGCGCGAGGTTTGGGCGATTCTGGTGCGCCGGCGCAAACTGGTTGCGCTTGTGGTCGGCGGATTGCTGCTGCTCTGCCTGCTCTACTGTCTGATCGCTCCCAATCAATATGAAGCGACCGCACGGGTGGAACTGCGCACGTCGCCAGCTTCGTCCCTAAGCATGGATGAGGTCGAGCCCCAGGTATCCTCGTCGATTCTCTCCGCGCCAATGCAACTGGAGACGCTGGCCAACGTTTTTCGCAGCGACCAACTGGCGTGGCGCGTGATCACGAGGCTCAAGCTCTACCAAGCGCCGGGATTCATGGGCAATTTTGCCGGACGCTTTCCGCAGTTTCGCCCCGAAGCGCCGGCGGACGATGGAGCCAATGCCGCGGCGCAGGCGTGGCTGCTGGAGCGGTTTCAGAGGCGTCTTCAGGTGCAGAGCCTTCCGCGCACGCTGCTGATCCAGATTCGATTTCGCTGCAGGGACGCGGCGCTTTCGGCTGCCGTAGTGAACGCGTTGATTCGCGCGTATGGGGAGCAGGAAGGCGAGTCGCATGTGCAGGCGACGAGTAAGGCCGTGAGCTGGCTGGAGAGCCAGTTGAAGGATTTGAAGGCACGGGGAGAGCAGGATCAGCAGCGTCTGGCGGCTTTTCAGCGCGATCACGGGATTCTGAGCACGCCGGAGACACTGGCAAATGGCCAACCGGGCGAGAGCCAGCATGCGACGGCCCTACTCGAGGTGGACGAACTGGGACGGCAGTTGGTGGCCGCCACTACCGATCGCCTCCTGCGCGAGGCTGAATACCGTTCCGCATCGCAAGGCGATCCGGAGGTTGTGATCGCTTCCGACCCCCGGTTGCAGGAGGAAAGCGGCGGCTTTGCGACAGCGCTTTTGCAACAGATTCATGCGCAGCAAAGCGAACTGGAGCTGGAGGCCGCGCAACTTGCGGCGGAGCATGGGCCGAATTTTCCACGTGTCGTGGAGATTCGCAGCGAGTTGAAGAACCTGGACAAGCAGAAACTGGCTGAGGACAGCAAGCTTGTGGAGCGATTCAAGACGGCTTGGCAAACAGCGGTGGACCGCGAAGAGCTAGTGCGCAAAAGCCTGGAAGAACACACCGCGGAGGGAATGAAGCTGAATGAGGCCTCCGCCGAGTATGAGGTTATGCGCCGCGAGGCCGACGCGAGTCACGAAGTTTATATGCGGGTGCTCGAGAAGGTGGAGGAGGCGGGAATGGCGGCGGGCGTCCATGGCTCCAGCATCTCGGTCGTGGACTTTGCGCGGCAGCCGGTCAAGCCGGTTTCGCCGGACCTGCCGCTCTATATGGCGATTACGTTGTTTGTCAGCCTATGGCTGGCTGTGGGAGGCGCGCTCATGATGGATTCGCTTGGACGCTCCGGGAAAGGCGCGGTTGCGGCGCTGCTGGTGGTGGTCCTGGCCGGCGCAGCAGCGCGGGGGCAGGCGCCGACACCGAACACGTCAGGACTTCCGTCGGGCGTGGTGAAGTTTCCGCAAACGCAGGAAATTCGGACGCTGCCTAGCCCGAAAGAAGCTCCTCCAATTTGGAATGAAGCGAATCAGGCTGAGTTGCCGCCGGGCACAGCGCAGGCGACGTTGCCCATGCCGGCTCCCATCGGGCCAGGTGATTTTTTGGATGTGAGCGAGTTTCGCACGCCGGAGTTTCATTCGGCGGTGCGTGTGTCCGCGGCGGGCACCGTCACGCTTCCCATGATTGACGAGGTGCAGGTGGGCGGCATGGATGAACGGGCGGCGGCGCACGCGGTGGAAGCGGCGCTGGTGGCTAAGGGAATGCTGCTTCATCCGCAGGTGTCGGTGTTGGTGACGGCGTATGCCGGCCAGGACGTGAGCGTTCTGGGGGAAGTGACGCGTCCGGGGGTGTATCCATTTACGTTGCACCATCGCCTGCTGGACCTGATCTCCGCTGCCTCAGGAGTCGCGCCAGCCGCCGGAACACTGGTGAATATCTTCCATCGCAGCGAACCGAATACGCCGCATCCGGTGGTGCTGGACCCAAGTGGTACCGACACCAGCGCAGATCACAATCCGGAACTTGCGCCTGGAGACACGGTGCAGGTGAGCCGCGCAGGGCTGGTGTACGTGGTCGGCGATGTGATTCGGCCGGGTGGATTTCCAGTCGATCCGGCGCAGGGGCTGACGGTGGTTCAGGCGCTTTCGCTGGCCTGGGGTCCGACGCAAAACGCAGCCGCAGGAAAGGCGCTGCTGATTCGCGAACAAAAAGGCGGACGCACGCTAACCACGTTGAACCTGCGGCGCATGCTGCATGGGCAGGATCCTGACCAGCCAATTCACGATCATGACATTTTGTACGTGCCCGACTCGATGGCCAAGAACCTGATGAACAAGACGATGGAGTCAGCCATCCAATCGGCGATCGGCGTGACCATCTACGCCGGGCTGGTTTACTCGCAGAGGTTTTAGGAATGCGAAAGCTTGCGTGGGGATTGTTGCTGCTGTTCGCCTTTGCAATTCCATGGGAGTATTCGCTCGACTCCGGCGAACCACTCGGCAACGTTGCCCGCATCATTGGATTGCTGCTGCTCCTGGTAGCGATTCCGGCCATTCTGCATTCCGGGCGCCTGCGCACTCCTGGGCTCCTGCAGTGGGTGGTGCTTGTCTTCTACCTCTGGTTCTGCTGCTCGTATTTCTGGGCCATCGATCAGCATGCAACCCTGGAGAGGCTGCGCGGCTATTTTCAGGAGATGATGATTGTCTGGCTAATATGGGAGTTTGCTGAAAGCCCGCGTGACTTGCGCGCATTGCTGCGCGCCTACGTTGCCGGATCGTGGGTGCTGGCCGCGCTGACTGTGGCTAACCTCGCATCGGCGGAAGCGATGGCGGCGGGCCAGACTCGCTTTGTTGCAGTTGGACAGGACCCGAACGACGTTGCCCGCTTTCTTGATATTGGAATTCCGTTGGCGGCCCTACTGGTGAACTGCGAGCCGCGCTGGCCGGCTCGCGTACTGGCGCTCGGCTATTTGCCACTGGGCCTGGTTGCCGTCCTGTTGACTGCCTCTCGCGGCGGATTTCTGGCGGCGTTGGTAGCGCTGGCGGGAAGTGCGCTGCTGTTTTTGCGCAGGCCTACTCGGGCAATGATGGCCGCGGCATTTGTTTTGCCGGTGATCGCTTTTGTTCTCTGGTTCGGTGTTCCCCATGAGACATTTGAACGACTGACAACCATTCCCGCACAGATGGCAGGCGGAGACCTGAACCAGCGACTAAATATCTGGGACGCGGGTTGGCATGCGTTTGTGCAAGCTCCGTGGCTGGGCACGGGAGCCGGTTCATTTGTTGCCGCCGCGGGAATGAATCCGCAGGATACAGCGCATAACAGCGTGCTATCGATTCTTGTGGGTGGAGGGTTGTGCGCCTTGTTCATTGCTGCATGCATTGTGGCCGCGACAGTGTGGGGGTTGTTGCAGACCCGCGGGCCGCTGCTGCTGGCGCTGGCGACGGCACTGTCGGTCTGGGCACTCACATCGCTTGTGGCCACCGTGGAGGAGAGCCGCACGACCTGGCTACTGCTGGGAGCGATTGCACTGGCCGGGCGGCTGGCCAGGGAAGAACCACAACGTTTGGCTGCGTGTTTCGCGGACCGCACCCATCCTTCTGGGGCTGCGTTGGCAGGGCCCGCGCCGGCCGCACATCCTGCGCTGTAGATTGGCGGCTGGCCCGACCCATGTCAACCATCGCCAAAATCGGACAGCTCTTCAACGGCGCCAGCGTCAATCGGCGCATCTTTCGCGCCGCCGCATCGGTTACGGCGGCCGGGATTCTGGTGAAGCTTGTCGCAACGTTGAAGGAGGTTTCTGTTGCCGGGGTCTATGGCCGATCGGACGCCATGGATGCATTTCTCACGGCAGCGCTCATTCCCGGACTGCTGATTAACCTGATCTCCGAGTCGATGAACCAGGCGCTTGTGCCCACGCTGATCCGGGTGAGGGAACGGGAGGGCCACGAGAGCGCCCAGCGGCTGCTGTCGAATGCCACGCTGTGGATGTGCGTTCTGCTCATTGCCGCCTCGGCTGGCATGGCGTTGACAGCGCGAGAATTCTTTCCGGTGATTGCGTCGCGCTTTCCAGCGGCAAAGCTGGATCTTTCGGTACGGCTTTTTTATGCCCTGCTGCCGGTGGTGCTGCTGACCGGAATCGCCACCAACTGTACCGCCGTTCTAAATGTTTTCGAGAAGTTTGCGTGGCCTGCACTTGCTCCGGCGACGATCTCCATATCGATCATCGTGGGTGTGCTGGTGCTGAACGGCCGCTTCGGCATCTGGGCGATGGTCTACTCGACGCTCGCGGGCGCGCTCATTCACACGGCGGTGGTGACGCGGATGATGAACGCCCAGGGTTATCGCCTGAGCCTGCGCTGGTATGGGATGACCGAGGCGACGCGCGAAGTGGCGCACCAGTACGGGCCGGTGCTGCTGAGCGGAGCAGTGGCGTCGAGTGGGTTGCTGGTGGATCAGGCGATGGCCGCGATGCTCCCGGCGGGCAGCGTCTCCGCACTGGTGTACGCAAACCGCTTTGTGAGCGTAGTGCTCTGGCTGCTCGCCGGGGCGGTTTCTACGGCTGTCACGCCTTACTTTTCCGGCATGATTGCCAGGCGGGAGTGGACCAGCTGCCGGCGAACCCTGCGGACCTGGGTGCGGCTGACCGCGCTGGTGTCAGCGCCTGTCGCGGTGGTGCTCATCGCTGGATCGCACTTGCTGATCCGCATTGCATTCCAGCGCGGCGCGTTTGGTCCGCACGATGCGGCCGTGGTTGCGCCGGTGCTCGCCATGTACGCCATGCAAATTCCTTTCTTTGTATCCAGCCGGGTCTTCTACCGCTTTTTGATTGCCATGCGGCGCACGGATCTCATTTTGTATTGCGGCGTGTTGAATCTGGTTCTGGATATTGTCTTGAACCTGATTCTGATGCGCTGGTATGGCGTGGCCGGTATCGCGCTGGCCACTTCTCTCTGGACCGTGAGTACATTCTTCTTTCTCTGGTATTGGACCGCCAGGGTTTTGCCGCGTGAGGAACAACCATGATGCCCGTGACGGCGCAGTATCTGCTTCGCTTCGACGATCTCTGTCCCACCCTCTTGCGCCGGCGGTGGGAGCGTTTTGTGCCGCTGATCGAGCAGTTCGGCATTCGCCCGATTCTTGCGGTGGTTCCCGACAACATGGATCGGGAACTGAATGTTTCGCGGCCGGACCCTGCGTTCTGGGAGCAAATGCGCGCGCTGGAAACCGCGGGGGCGACGATCGCTTTGCATGGTTACCGGCATGTTTGCAAGAGCAGCGGAGAAAGCTTTGTGCCGCTGCATCGGCATTCGGAGTTTTCCGGCGTGCCGGAGGAGACGCAGCGGGCGTGGATTCACGCGGGTCTCGAGATCCTGCGCGGTCACGGGTTGAATCCGCGTGTGTTTGTTGCGCCACGCCACGGCTTTGACCATGCCACGCTGCTGGCACTACGCGAAGAAGGAATTGGGCTGGTCTCTGACGGATTTGCGCGTGTTCCTTTCAAGCGCGACGGAATAATCTGGATTCCGCAACAGCTTTGGGCGCCGGTGGAGAAATCAAAAGGTCTTTGGACCATTTGTATCCACAGCAATGCAGCCGGCGACGCGCTGGTGGATGAGGTACGCGATTTCCTTGAAGTTCATGCGGCGCAGTTCACTTCAGTGGAGCGTGTGGAGCGCGAATGGAACCCGACGCGGCTGAGTTTAATGGAGCGGGTATCGGGCGCGGCGATGCTGGGTCGCGTGCAGTCTTCGCGGTTCAGGAAGCGATGGCGACGGCAGATGAAAAAGGTCTGCACGAAATAGGCGTTCTCACATGCGTTTTCGCGCAAAACGCGTCGGCCTTCGATTTCGCTGGAGCAGGTCGGCGTAGAGCGCCTCCCAGCGGTTCAACGCGCATTCCAGGCCGAAATGATCGATTACACGCTGGCGCGCGCGCACGCCCATCGCTTTGCGCTCCTCGGCCGAGGCATTCATCATCCAGCTCATCGCTCCCGCCAGGGACGCCGCACGGCCTTGCGGGGCAAGCAGCCCGGTGTCGCCATCGACAACGACCTCGCGCGTGCCGGGAACATCGGTTGCTACAGCAGGCAAGGCACATGCCGCGGCCTCAAGCAGGGCCATCGGCAGCCCTTCCCAGCGCGAGGAGAGAACGAATCCATCGGCCGCCTGCATCCAGCGCAAGATATTCGGTTCAAAGCCGAGAAAGCGCACATGTGAGTCGAGGCCGAACTCCGTTGACAGTTGGCGGAGTTGAATCTCAAGCGGGCCGCTGCCTGCAACGATGAGGCGCGCTGACTCCGGGAGGTCGGCCATCGCCTGAAGAAGCGTGGGATAGTCCTTTACCGGTTCGAGACGTCCGGCGGCGAACCAGATAAACTCGTGTTCAAGCGCAAGCTCGCGGCGAAGCGCAGTCCGAATTGCGGCATTGGGCCGCCAGGCCGCAACATCGACGCCGTTGGGAAACACTTCGATGCTGCCGGCCATCCCGGCCAACCGGTGCGCATCCGCCACTGCGTGGCTGACGGCGGTGACCTGGTCGGAAAGCCAGCCGCTGACGCGATAGCCAAGGCGCCGGCCTGGAGTGCCAGTGAAGGAGCTGTGCAGCGTGTCAACCACTACGCGCACGGGCGCCCCCAGCCTCGACCAGCGCGCCATCCAGGCTGCGTGCGGAAGGTGAGCGTGGACCACATCCGGCGCCTCCTGCTGGAGCCAGCGGTGAAAGCGCATCCATCCGCGCGGATCGGCGAGACCCTTGCGCATGCTGAGGCTCAGGAAGGCGACACCCGAGGCGGTCAGTTGGGCAGCTGCATCGCCTCCCGCGCCCGAAAGCGCGACCACGCTGACCCGCCATCCGCGTGCGCACAGCCCATGCGCCAACAGGATCACCTGGCGCTCCGCGCCGCCAATGCGATCGAGACCGGGAATGATGAGGGCAATGTGTCTCATCGGGCACCCTCTTTGAAAACCAAGTCGATCAGCTCTTCATAGGCATGGATCGCGCGGTCCATTCGGAACTGCTCGACGAAAGCGTGTTCGAACCGCTGACAGGGCCGCAATGCTTTGAGGGCTAATAGCAGGCTGGAACCAAGCGCTTCGGACGAGACTTCCTGCGCCAGCCAAACGCCGGGTTGGCTTCGAAGCAGATCCTTCAGGCCGGCAGAGGCCGGCAGGGCCACGATGGGAAGGCCTCCGGCCGCGGCTTCCAGCAGTGCGTTGGGCAAGCCCTCTTGGCGAGACGAAAGCACAAATGCCGATGCGCCCGGAAAGTAACTGTGTGGGTGGTCCACGTAACCCGCAAAGCGCACGGCGGCTGCCAACCCCAACCTGCGACACTCAGCTTGCAGAGCCGCATGCTCCGGACCGGCGCCGGCGATGACCAGATCGGCATTGGGGAACGTTTCGCAGACCTTTGCAAACGCATTGAGCAGCAGGTCGAAGCCTTTCTCCCGCGAGAGTCTGCCGACGGCGAGCAGATGCGGGCCTGCGCCGGACCATTGAGTTGGGGCATCTTCGCGTGAGGTACGGAGCATTTCAACCTGCACCGGATTGGGCAACACAGCGAGGCGCAGCGTGGGGATTCCGAGCTGTGCAGCAAGTTCCGCAGCCATGGCTGGCGTCTGGCAGATCACCCGGTCGGCCCTGGGGTAGAAGAGGCGATACAGGATGCGCGTACCAATGGGTAGTTCGGCAAAGGCCAGAGAAGCAGAGATGGACGCATTCTGGCGTACCAGGACACATGTGTTTCGCCGTAGGAATGGGCGCATCATCAAGACCAGAAAGTTCAGATGGGCCATTCCGGACAGGATCACATCCGGCTGAAGCAGACGGATCAGGCGAAGCAGTGGAATGGCAGCGGCACGCACTCTGGATCGACCGAGCGCGTGGGTGATGAGTCCGAGATGCAGCTCATACTTCGTGCTCGAAAGATTGCGCGCCAAGTGGGCGGTGACTCGCTCCGCGCCGCCGCCGCCGAGATGTGGAATCAATAGGAGAACCTTGAGCCTATGCATTATGAGCTTTTCCACAGAAAACTGAGTATAGGGCAGTGATTCGATACTTTCGTGTTGCCTCTGTCACGCATTCACACTGTGCCGAAGTGATACAGTTCTGTTTTGCTCACTAACAACCCGTACAAGGACTTCAAAACGACTCCCGCGGATATTCTCTCCTCGGGGCAATGCGTAGTTGTGTCTTCCTTACCAGGTGCATCGGCGAAAGCATGATCGTTCTGGACACCTGCGTTGGGAAATGTTTACGGACGGATGCAGAGAGCTGTCCGTGAATTGCAGGGAGTGCGGTCAGGCCTATGTTCACATCTGAAGTTCCTGGACTCGTTTCCGAGCTGAACCGCCGGTCAACGCT
>Ga0302275_10007028_pt1 | contig 10525 bp, 7 predicted proteins | sample III_Bog_N2_2_FD_200229 | JGI IMG/M metagenome (GOLD analysis project Ga0302275, IMG submission 200229) | Peat permafrost microbial communities from Stordalen Mire near Abisko, Sweden - III_Bog_N2_2 | ecosystem: Environmental > Terrestrial > Soil > Wetlands > Peat | place: Sweden: Abisko... | reverse complement strand
AGCGCGCTCACACCAAGCCAGGCGGATTTCGGGAAGCCAAGCCTCTTAACGAACGGGAACAGCACGCCGCGGAAAACAAACTCCTCCGCCACCGGCGCGATGACGACGGCGAACGCGCCGAGATATATTTTCAGCCAGTTGCTTTTCGCGTCCGCGAACAGCATCACGGCAACCTGGTTTTCCACCGGCCAGCCGATTTTTTCCAGCACCGCGACGGACGCGCCTTGCAGCAGCCACGCGACCGGCAAGATCACAACCACTAGGACGACGGCTGCGGTCAGATCGCGTTTTAGATTTGTTCCGCTAAGGCCGAACGCGTCGCGCCAGAGGACTTGGTGCAGCCGCAAAAAAAATGGAATCAGAATCCATGTCGCGCCCTGAAAACTCAACGTGGCGAGCAAAATATTTCCGAAATCTTCATCCTGCGCAAAACCCTGGATGCGGAATTTGTGCAGAAGGCCGGCGGCTAAAATGCCGAAGCAGAGGCAGGCGAATTGCGCCGCGACAAATTGAATCACGGTTTCGGGCCGCCACGGTTTTTCCGAAAACATGATTTCAGCTTATCGCGGCGCGGCGCAAAAGTCATCGCGTTTCGTTTGCGTCGGTTTTATTTGCGCGTATCTTGGCAGCGTGAATTTTACGAACCGGCTCGCCCGCGAAAAATCGCCATACCTTTTACAGCACGCGCACAACCCCGTGGATTGGTTCGCATGGAACGCCGAGGCGTTTGAACAGGCCCGTCGCGAAAACAAGCCGGTTTTTCTGAGCATCGGCTATTCGACCTGCCACTGGTGCCACGTCATGGAACGCGAAAGTTTTGAAGACGAAGAAATTGGGAAATTTCTCGCCGAACATTTCGTCAGCATCAAGGTGGACCGCGAGGAACGGCCGGACGTGGACAAAATTTACATGACGTTCGTGCAATCCACGACCGGCTCCGGCGGATGGCCGATGAATGTTTTTCTCACGCCGGAGCTGAAACCGTTTTTCGGCGGCACTTATTTTCCGCCGGATGCGCGTCATGGCCGTCCGAGTTTTTTGCAATTGCTGGAACAAATTGCCGGGCTTTGGCGCGAACGAAAAAATGACATTGCCGCGAGTGCGGATGAAATCCATGCGCGTCTTGAAAGCGTGATGACAAGTTCAGCCGGGGCGGATTTTTCATTGACCGCCGATGTATTAATAAATGCGGCGGAAATTTTCAAGTCCAGCTACGATTCAACCAATGGCGGATTCGGCGGCGCGCCGAAATTTCCGCAGCCGTCAATTCCGTCGTTCGTGTTGCGCGCCGCAAAAAGATTCGGCGACGACGAAGCCGTCAAAATGGTATTGCGAACGTGCGACAAAATGGCCGCCGGCGGAATTCACGACCAGCTCGGCGGCGGTTTTTCGCGCTACGCCGTGGATGCCGAATGGCTCGTGCCGCATTTTGAGAAGATGCTCTATGACAACGCGCAGCTCGCGCAGTTGTATCTCGACGCGTTTCTCGTGAGCGGCGATGCACGGCACGCGGAAGTCATCCGCGACATTTTGGATTACGTTTTGCGCGACATGAAGCATCCCGACGGCGGATTTTTTTCAGCCGAGGACGCCGACAGCGAGGGTCAGGAAGGAAAATTTTATTGCTGGACGAAAGACGAACTTTCCAAGCTGCTGACCGTGGATGAATTTAACGTCGCCGCAAAATATTTTGGAATCACGAGGGAAGGAAATTTTGTTGACCACAGCCACCCGCAGCCGCTGGCAGGGTTGAATGTTTTGAGCGTCGCTGATCCATCCGTCGTCCGCGGAGACCTGTCATTGCTCGGTTCTGCAAAATCCAAAATGCTCGCCGCGCGCGCAAAAAAAATCCGGCCGCATCTCGACGACAAAATCCTCGTATCGTGGAACGGGCTCATGCTCGGCGCGTTTGCGCGGGCCTCTGTGATTTTAGGCGACGAAAACTATTGCTCGACGGCGGAGAAAAATCTGGCGTTCCTGCGTGAAAAACTTTGGGATGAAAAATCCAGGACGCTTTTTCACCGCTGGCGCGACGGAGAATGTGACGTCGTGCAATTGCTCGAAGACCATGCGTTTCTGTTGTCTGGCGTGATTGATCTGTATGAGGCGACGCTCACGCCTGGTCATCTGGATTTTGCGGTTGATCTGGCGACCGCGATACTTGCGAGATTTTACGACGCCGAAAATGGCGGCTTCTGGCAAAGCGTTGCCGAGGCGAAGGATTTGATCCTGCGTGTAAAGGATGATTACGATGGCGCGGAGCCATCCGGCAATTCCGTCGCCACTCTCGCGCTTCTGAAACTCGGCGCAATCACCGGCATAAAGAATTTCACTGAAGCCGCCGAAAAAACTCTCCGATTATACATGCATCGGCTGCAAACTTTTCCCCAGGCCATGCCGTTCATGCTGCAAGCACTGAATTTTTCACTGCAGGAACCGAAGCGCTTTGTCATCGCCGGAGATAACGGTTCCGAAAAATTCCACAAACTATTGCGCGCCGTTCATGCGGTTTATCAGCCGAACAAAATTGTTCTTGGCAACGCGGGAGCGGTCGAGGAATTTGCCAAAACACTGCCCGCAAAAGACGGTGCAGTCGTTTATCTTTGCACAGGCAACGCGTGCAAGCCGCCGACGGATAAGGCTGCCGAAGTATGGGATTTGCTGAAATAGCCGGGGCGGCAATTAGTCGTTCGGCTGTGGTTCCTGGCCTTCGTGTTGTTCAGCAGATTCTGGAGATTCCAGACGTCCCACCTGTTCGAGTGGCGACTGGTTCTCGGAACGTTGAGGACGATTTGGGCGATAGGGCAAACTTCGGCGTTCCGCCGGTTCGGTTCGATCGGGCCTGCCACCGCGCGATTGTAGCTGGCGCAGCGCGCGGAGAAGCGATTCGATTTCGCGCTCGTCTGTGATTTTCTGACGTTCGGCGTGTTCGACGAGTTCCAAAACATCCTCCATCTGTTCCAATGTCTCCCGCAATGATTCGACGACCTGCATTACTTCATTGACGGCCTGGCTGATCGCGGAAACATCCGGATTGCTTTTGCGCGGCACGGGGCGGATTTTCTCCTTGGGAGGTTCAATTGGATCTGGAGCCGGTGATGCAAATTGTTGATTTGATGGCGTGGGACGAACCAATTTTTCCTCGCGCAGGCGGATTGGCGGTTCGGTATGTTTGGCTGGCGGTTCCGATTGCGCCGGTTGCCCGGAAACTGGGATTGCCGGCACGGGGCGGCGGCGTCCGCGTCCGCCGCGGCGTCCGCGGCGACGTGGCACCAAGCCTTTCGGCGGCACTGGTCTCATTGATTCTGGCTGTTGTTCCTCTGGCATCCTGAAATGAGAATGGCTTTCCGGCGCACAAAAGCAATGGCGAATTATTCCCAGTCGCGATTTTCCGAAGGCGTCACAATCATTTTTTTACGAACAGCGCGAGCGATGCAGTGAAGCCATGAAGGTAATTCTTTTCGCCGACGGGGCCGATTTCGCCATTGCAGAAAAACCCGGCGAGGCCGAGCGGGCCGATTTCCTTCTGCACAAGTTCGGCGTCGTGGTCAGGCGTGCCAAAAAGATTTTTCCCCCGGCCGTTGCAACAGCAAAGGCAGCCGCCGTAAATCGTCGCACCACCTATTTTCGTCTTTGCGCGTTCCAGCAGTTCGCGCATGTCTTCGCTGGCCGCCGCCGCGTCGCGCCGCTGGAATTGCATGGTCTGACCTGCGCGAGGCTGCGCGCCGACCGCCAGCACGCCAGAATTCGGATCGCCGCCGATGAGCTGGCGCACTAGAAAATCGCCGCGATGAAAATCCTCGAGATATTCATTTACGACGAGGCCGATGAAAAGGTTTCCGCGCGCCTTCTGCTGGTCGGCGGGTGAAAGCTTTTGCACCGTGTCGGCGAGGACCGCATACGCCGGGCGGTTCGCAATCTGATGAATCAGGTTATGCTCCACGCGCGTGAGCGTCCAAGTGTCGCCAATCGGCGTGCAGCCTTGCGATATGACGCCGGACAATTTCACCTCGCCGCCGACGGATACCGCCACGCCGCCATCCTCAAAAACCTCGCCGTTCAGGTAAATCTGCGTGGCTTGTTCGGAAACAGGCCCGCTCGCCAGCCCTCCGAATGTCGGCAACGGTGCGAACGATTCATTCCATGAACGGATCCAGTTTTCCGCGTCCAGATGAAATGGGTCGATGAACGCGAGCCAGCCGTTGGTGTGCGTCGGTGGAACGCCGGATTCCAACGCCCAGTAACTTTGGCCATCAGCCGCTTCGACTTGCGTTTGCGTGAAACGAAAGCCTTTCAACTCAGCGCCGGGCAGCGAGTAAAGCGCAAGGACGATGCCGGTCGCATCTTCAATTTCTTTTGAACCGGCAACCAGGCTTGTGCTCGAGCAACCCGCGAGCAGAGGGATGCGAGCATGGACGCGCAAAATTTCCAGGGTGGCCTGCGCGTGCGGGAAAAATTTCGGCGACATGAAAACGAGGCCGAGCGAAACGGACCGGTCGCCGAGCTGCGTGCGCAAGTTCTCCGCCCAAAGGCGCAGGCCATCTTCATCAAAATCGCCTTCCCAGTAGGCGGCGGTAGAAAATTCACTGTTCACAAGTCCAGCTTAACTCCGCTGGGCGCGATTGCAAATTTTCTGCGCGCAGAAACGGATTTTGTTTTGATGAGATTTTTCGGCTATGCTGTCGCCAGATGGTTTCAACTGTTCCAACTGAATCCGCGAATGATGAAGACAGCGCAGCAAAGACGCGGCGCCCGCCCGAACTGCTCGCGCCCGCCGGCGATTGGGAATGCGCCAAGGCCGCCGTCGAAAACGGCGCGGGCGCGATTTATTTCGGCCTCGAAAAATTCAACGCCCGGATGCGTGCGGATAATTTCACCGAGGCTGATCTGCCGAAGCTGATGGAATTTCTTCACCGGCGCGGTGTGAAAGGCTACGTCACCTTCAACATTCTCGTTTTTCAAAATGAACTGGCCAATGCGGAAAACTATCTGCGCGCCATCATCACCGCCGGCGTGGACGCGGCGATTGTGCAGGATGTGGGTATTTGCCGGCTCATCCGAAAACTTTCGCCGGATTTTCCGATCCACGCCTCGACCCAGATGACCGTCACGAGCGCGGTCGGCGTGGAATTTGCCCGCGAACTCGGCTGCAATCTCGTCGTGCTCGCGCGAGAATGTTCGATTAAAGAGATCGAGAAAATTAACGCGGCGCAAATTTCTGACTCTCAACCATCAACTTTCAACTCTCAGCTGCCTTTGGAAGTTTTTGTCCACGGCGCATTGTGCGTCGCCTATTCCGGCCAATGTCTCACCAGCGAATCGCTCGGCGGACGCTCGGCCAATCGCGGCGAATGCGCGCAGGCGTGCCGGATGCCGTATGATTTGATTTCAGACGGCAAACTGGTTCCCCTCGGAGACAAACGCTATTTGTTAAGCCCGCAGGATTTGTCCGGGCTGGAAGTCTTGCCGGATTTGGTTCGCGCCGGCGTCGCCTCGCTGAAAATTGAAGGCCGTTTGAAGTCGCCTGAATACGTCGCCAGCATTACGCGCGTCTATCGTGCTGCGCTCGACAAATTGCTTTTGAACTGCGGAGACGTGGAAACGCGTCGAAATGAAAATGATTTGTACGGCTCGGCGTTTCCGCTTCCCGGCGGTGAATCAAAATACGAACTGGAAATGGCCTTTTCGCGCGGTCTGTTCACCGGCTGGTTTGGCGGCACCAACAACCAGCAGCTTGTCCACGCCCGCTTCGGCAAAAAGCGCGGAGTGTTCCTCGGCGAAGTCACGCGGGTTAAGAACGAAAGAGTTTTCCTGAAGCTCGAAGCTCCGCTGAAACGTGGCGACGGTGTTGTGTTCGATGCTGGCAGACCTGATGAAAAAGAGGAAGGCGGCCGTGTTTACGAAATTCAAATTTCGAATCATAAGACTAAAAACTCCGGCGAGTCTGCATTGGAGTTTGGTTACGGCAACATTGATTTCAACCGGGTCCACGTTGGCGATAAATTGTGGAAGACGAACGATCCTGAACTCGACAAGCGCCTACGCCAGAGCTTTGCCGGTGACACCCCGCGCTTTCAACGACCAACCGAAATGGAAATCCACGGTCTCGTCGGCAAACCGCTTACGTTGATCGCCCGCGACGAAGAGGGTCATGTCGTCCAGCTTGATTCCGCGATGCCGCTGGCCAAGGCCGAAAAACAACCGCTCACAATCGAACGGTTGCGTGAACAACTGGGCCGCCTCGGCGGAACGCCGTTCAAGCTGGGCGAAGTGAAGAATTTTCTGACGGGCGAAGTCATGCTGCCGATGAGCGAACTGAACCGCCTGCGCCGCGAGTTCGTAGGCGAACTGGAAAAACTCCGCGCTCAGCCAAAACGCTGGCAATTAAATGTCCACCGAGACGCAGAGATACAAGGTTCATTTACTTCCTCTGCGTCTCTGCGTCTCGGTGGCAAATCTGATGATTCGGAACTGATCGTCCTCGTCCGAAGCCTGCCGCAGCTCGAAGCCGCGTTGAAATGCGGCGTGCGGACGGTTTATTGCGAGTTTGAAGACCCCAAGAAATATCGCGAAGCGGTTGCCGCTTTTCATACGGCTCGCAGTTGCTGTGCGCCGCAAAGTTCAATCTGGGTTGCACCTCCCAGAATTTTCAAAACAGGCGAAGAGTGGATTTTGAAACAAGTCCTTTCATCAAACGCCGACGGCTATCTTATCCGCAATTACGACCACCTGAAATTTTTCGCCGGTTGCCGAAAGCGGGGAGATTATTCATTAAACATAGCCAACCGGCTGGCGGCAGATTATTTCAAAAATACATTTGGCTTGGAAAGCATCACGCCATCCTACGATTTGAATTTTGCGCAACTCGAAGCTCTGTTGCAGGCCGCGCCGCCGGATTGGTTTGAAGTCACAATCCATCAGCACATGCCAATGTTTCACATGGAGCACTGCGTATTCTGCGCGTTTCTGTCGAGCGGAACAGATTATACGAACTGCGGCCGTCCCTGCGACACGCATGTCGTCAAGCTCCGCGACCGCGTCGGCGCGGAGCACGCGCTCAAGGCAGACGCCGGATGCCGCAACACGGTCTTTAACTCGCAGACGCAGACCGGCGCGGAATACATTTCCAAGATGATCGAACTGGGCGTGCGAAATTTTCGCGTGGAATTTCTGGATGAATCTCCGGAAACCGTCGAACGCACCATTGCGAAATACCGCCAGCTATTGCGCGGTGAAATTGATGGCGCGCAACTATGGCGCGAGATGAAGCTGATGAACCAGCTCGGCGTCACGCGCGGGCAGATCGCAAAGTGAAATTCACTTCTGCCACGGCGCGATTTTTTCATCCGCCCAGATTTTTGCCACGGCCTGACGCTCGCGCACGGCGGCGAATTTTTTGCCGTTCACCAAAACTTCCGTCGGCAGCGGACGCGCGTTATAGTTTGAACCCATGACCGAGCCATAAGCGCCCGCGCTCAACAAGGCGATGGCGTCACCTTCGCCGAGCTTCGGCAGGGGCCTGTCTTTGCAGAAATAATCGCCGGATTCGCAAATCGGACCGACGACATCGGATGAAATCGGTGCGCCACCCTTTCTCGTGAGCGGAACGATTTCGTGATACGCGTCGTAAAACGCCGGACGGATCAGATCATTCATCGCCGCGTCCACGATGAGGAAATTCTTTTTTCCCGTGCGTTTCACGTATTCGATGCGCGTGACGAGGATGCCTGCGTTGCCGGAGATGAAACGTCCGGGTTCGAGCAGGATTTTCAAACCAAGCGGCCTGAGCAAGGGCACAAGGCGCGCGGCATATTTCGCTGGTGTCAGCACATTTTTTGCCGCCGCCGACTGCCACCAGTCCGCCGAACCGCTCGCGAGAACGGGCTGATATACAATGCCAAGTCCGCCGCCAATGCTGAAAAATTCCAAAGCATGTCTTTTCTTCAGCTTCTCCACCAGCGGGAGAACTTTCCTGATCGCCTGCTCGAATGGTGACACGGTGGTGAGCTGCGAGCCGATGTGCATCTGCAAACCGCGCAGCCGCAGGTTTTTTAACTTGCTGGCGCGGGCGTAGATTCCCTCGATCTTTTCAAACTCGATGCCGAATTTATTCTCATAGGTGCCGGTGGTGATCTTGGCGTGCGTGTGCGCCTCGATGTTCGGATTCACGCGCACGGCAACGGGCGCGATTTTTTTCAGGCGCGCGGCTACTTTGTTGATGCGCTGCAATTCCGGCTCGCTCTCGACGTTGAAGCAATAAATATTTTCCCGCAGCGCAAATTCAATTTCAGCCTCCGTTTTCCCCACGCCCGCGAAAACGCATTTGCGCGGGTCGCCGCCCGCCGCGATGCCGCGCTGCAATTCGCCGCCGCTAACAATGTCGAACCCGCCGCCCAGGTTCGCAATCGTCCGAAGCACGGCAAGGTTCGAGTTCGACTTCATCGCAAAGCAGACCAGATGGTCGAGCGCCCCAAGCGCGGAATCGAGTTTCTGGAAATGATCAGTCAGCGTCCGCTGCGAATAGACGTAAAGCGGCGTGCCGAATTTTTTGACGAGCGTCTCGACGGCGACGCCTTCACAGAACAATTTGTTTCCGACGTAACGAAAATCGTGCATGGCGGATGAGTTTAGGGTTCAGCGGGCAAAGTTCAAGTTCGGGAAACAAAAAGCCCGCCGGAATTTTTCGTCCGGCGGGAGCTGGAAAAATAATTTCTTACGGCTGGGCCAGGATGGCCGCGCGCTGCTGCTGATACTCCTCCGGAGAAACCTGGTCAGCCATGTATTTCGCCAGCAATGCCTGAAGCTGCGCCTGTTTGTCCGCCGATATCGGCGGTGCGGGCGCCTCAATCGGCTTCAATCCAAGCTCTTTTCCAGGATAATTCACGTCGGCCGCCGACGGCGTGGGCGTGGGCGCGGCCGCTGGAGCCTGAACCTGTGCGGTTGGAGCCGGTTGGGTTTCCACCGGATGACTGGTTTGTTCCGGCGCGGCCACGACCGGGGCGATCGTAATCACCGGCAATGTTACCGAATTTGTAGCAGCTTCCTGCTCATCCAGTTCCTGCATTTTTTGATTCAGAGCTGCCCGTGCGGCGGCCTGCGCATCGTTGTCTGCGGGTATGATCGCGGGCGCAGGCTGTGTTTCAGCCGGCGCGGTTGCTGCGGGAGTTGTGGTGACGGTTGCGGGCGGAGCGGGTTGTTCCTGCGCCGCGCCGGAAGGAGTTACCACGACTACCGGCGGTGCCGCCGAATTTGTGGCAGCCTCCTGCGCATCCAAATCCTGCATCTTCTGCTCCAACGCCGCGCGCGCGGCGGCCTGCGCGGGATTGTCATCAGCGCGTGCGGAAATAAAACCGGCGCAAACGGCGGTTGCGCAGAACAGCGACAGGAACTTGGAAAATTGCATGATGCTTTTTACGTCAACTTCGCTTCAGATGCAACAGCTTTCCTGCCGGTTACAAACAGTTTTTGCCAGACGCCCGCAAACGGATAACCCGCCACCGACCGCAATAAAATCCCGCGCACCTCCCCACGCGTGATTTTTATCCGGTTTTGCGGGTCGAGAATGCCGCCCTCGCGCAGCCGCGAAATGGTTTTTGCGCCGATCAAGACCGGCCACGCGCACGCCAGCCGCACCCGCACATGGCCGCGCGGAATCGAATTCGTGTAATTCCAGCCCGCCGCCAGGAGCGTCTCCGCCATGTCCAGGTAGGAATTGTAAAGCCCGCGGAATCTGGCTTCGTTCGCGGGCGACAACAAATCTTCCGGCGACAATCCCGCTTCCGCCAGCTTTTCCCTCGGCAGATAACAGCGGCCATTGCGCAAATCCTTCGGCAAATCGCGCAAGATGTTCACGAGCTGCAAACCCTTGCCGAACCGGATGCCGTCCGCGATGAACTGCTGCTCATCCAGCGTCGCGTTCGGGAACAAATGCGCCCGGCAAATCTTCGTCCAAAACTCCCCCACGCAGCCGGCCACGCGGTAAGTGTAATCATCCAGCTCCGCCGCCGTTTCCAGCGCGACGATGTTTGGAGCGCGGCTGTCCCCAGCCGCAGCACTTGATAAATTATTCGGAGATGCGCTGGGTGAGGACACCCGCGTTCCGGCGGAAAATTTTCCAAACCGCCGCAAGTCCAGCTCCTGTCCGCTCGTGATCGTGTCGAGGACTTTGCGAATCAACTGCCGGTCGGCTTCGGAAAGATTTTGCAGCGCGGACAGACTCGCCTCGACTTTCTCCAGCAACAATTTTTCAGCGGACAAATTCTGCTGCTTCGCCAGCTCCCCAAAATTCAGCGGCGCGAAACTTCTTCCAGAAATTCGTTTGCGCAGATCTTCCAGCGCCACAATCCGCAGCGCGGGCGGGACGATTTCCGTGTCCGCGATGGTGTCCGTCGTGCGCGCGAGCAGGTAGGCCAGGCCGATCTGCGGGCGCACCGCCGCCGGCAGCACGCGCAACGTCAGATAGAACGAGCGCGACGTCGCCTTGAGCAGTTCACCCGGCAAAACTCTGTGCGCATCGGACATCGCC
>Ga0302275_10007027_pt1 | contig 10527 bp, 9 predicted proteins | sample III_Bog_N2_2_FD_200229 | JGI IMG/M metagenome (GOLD analysis project Ga0302275, IMG submission 200229) | Peat permafrost microbial communities from Stordalen Mire near Abisko, Sweden - III_Bog_N2_2 | ecosystem: Environmental > Terrestrial > Soil > Wetlands > Peat | place: Sweden: Abisko... | reverse complement strand
AATGAGGCGGCGTGAGCGCGCCGTAAGCACCGATTTCCTTGCCAACGGGGCGATCTGTCCACCTTTGCTTGACCAGGCCTGACTGGCACTAATCAGGGCTTTCAACCAAGGAACTTGGGCCACCGCCCTGGTTCCATGGAAGGATTCTCCCTCCAGAACCTCCCGTCGAAGCTCTCAGCAGATCATGGGTCACGCACCAAAAGTCAAGAACGGCCCGAACCAGCCTGAATCGTCGTACAGGGAGATTCCTGTAGGTCCAGAAGCATACCCACTCCAACCTTTCTCGGAACCGGATTACGCTATGGATCCTCGCTGGTCTCCTCGCTACATCCGTCGCCATCCAGTTCGTCCCCTACGGCAGGGCTCACACCCAACCGCTGGCGAAGAACTCGTTCCGATGCCATTCTCCGGCGGCGGAAGGGTTCGGACCTGCTATGACTGCCACAGCAACGCAACCCGGTGGTTGTGGGCGGTCAAGGTGGCTCCTTTCTCCTGGCTGGCCCAAAGCTTCAGCTGAGGAAGCAGCCTGGATGGCCCTCTCAGAGGCCCAAGCAGGTCTTCTTGCTTTGCTCGAGGTCACGTCCGATGGTGTGGACCGAAGAGCCGCACCCGGGCTCAGAGGTGCCCAGGTGGTAACCCATGGGGCTTTCCGCAAGGCGATCCGAGGCTTCTATACCGCATTCCCTAACGCCATGGTCGAGCAGGATATGGGCATGGTTTTTCGGAAGGTTGCGGCTGCATGCGTAGATGCCTTTTTGGCCGGCATCAACGAAGAAGACGCTGACCTGCGGAACCAGCTTGCCCAGGGGCTCGAATCCAGTGTCCTTGAAACACTGGGAAAGGCTATTGTGGATGAACCCATTCATTGATGCCTGTTCCAGACCAGGAAGAACTGTGCTTTCGTCTGGCAGATGAAGGTGGAATCAGGCATGGCCTTGCGCGGAGGCCATCGGGCTCAAGGCTTCTGGCCAATGAACTGGACCACAGCGCCAAGGCCCAGGTGGTATTTCCCTTCCAGGATCTCCCGCTGAAGTTCTCGACAGATCACCGGTACCAGCCCGGCAAAATCCTCGGCAAGGTCAACGGCCGAACAGAGCCGTTCCGGTTCCCGGGGACCGCCGGTGCCGAGGGCGAGTTGGGCCGGGCTGTAGGCTTCGAGCAGCAGGATGCCACCGGGCGCGAGGGCCCGGACCATCCGCTGATGCACCTCCCGGCGGATGGCGGCAGGGAGGTGAACGAAGATGGAGACGATGCCCTGCCAGCAGGCCAGGCCGGGATCGAACCCGCCAAGGTCGGCCCGGAGGGTCCTGATCGTCACCCCGCGGGCGGCGGCCAGGGCCTGGGCCTTGGCCAGCCCGTGGGCAGACTGGTCCATGGCCTCGACCTCGTAGCCCAGACCCGCCAGATGGACGGCATTGCGCCCCTCTCCTTCGGCCAGGCAAAGGACCTTGCCGGGGGGAATGCGGCCCGCTTCCGCGCGCAGGAACGCATTGGGCTCCTGACCATAGGCCCACCCTGGTTCGAGGTAGCGCTGGTCCCAGAAGTCCGGGGTCGTGGCGGGCCTGGAAGGTGCTGGCATGGTGGGGCCTCCCTTTCCAGTCTACGCGCTCATGGCCGCTGGCTGGGGCGGCTGAGACGCTTGCGGGCCTGGCTGAGCAGCTGGCGCATGCCGGCGCCCCCGGGAACGGCCTGGCTGGGCTGGTCCGGGCTTCCTTCGAAGAACTTGGCCCGGGCGTGGGCGCAGACCTTGCCACCCTGTTCGAGAGTGGCGTACAGGAGATGGAGCGGGCCCTCCGCGCGCAGCCAGACGCCGCGGATGGTGGCGGGCACCCCCGTGGCCACGGCGGTCCGGAAGCGCACCCGCAGCTCAACCGTGTAGGCTTCCAGTCCCATGGCCAGAACACAGCTGGCCATGGCGCCGTCCAGGAGACTGGAGACGATGCCGCCATGGACCACGCTTTCATAGCCCTCGGTGGACTTGCCGCATCCGAACGTGCCTTCGACGGCATGCTCCCCGGTGACGCGGTAGTCCACCTGCAGGCCGAAGGGATGGCGGTCCCAGCAGACCACGCAGTGCGGGTGATGCTTCCGCTTGGACGTTTCCAGCCGCTGCTGCGCGGCCTCCACCGCCGGATCCAGCCCGCCCACGGCGGTCAGCCGCTCCAGCAACGGGCCTACATCTGCCGCGGCTGGCTGAGCCGGCAAGCTGCAGAGGACACCCAACCCTTCGGTCTCCTGATGGAACGCTGGGGGTGTCAGGTCGGTGATGACGGCTGTATTCAGCCTTGCGTCGAAGGCCAGCAGTCTTGCCAGAATCTCCCGGAAGGGCAGGCGCAGGCCGTCCACGATCACCAGGTTCCAGCTTCGGGAAGGGGCCGCCTGCAGGAAACTCCAGCCGTCGGCAAATTCGTCCACCCGTGCGTTTCGCTGTTCAAGCCCGGCCCGGAACGCCGCCAACGGGCCCTTGCGGGCGGTGATCATCGCTATTCTCATGATTGTGGCTCCTGGCCCGGTGGGCGATCGAGGCCCCGGTCCGTTCGATGCGGGTCAGTGCTGGCCGCCTTGGCAGGTGGACTCCTGGCTGAAGCGCTCCAGGCTGCCCTGGAGCAGCGCCTGGACCGCCGCCTCGACGCTGGGGGCGCCGGTGCCCCGATAGACCTCGATTCCGGCCTGCTGGAACCCCATCAGGGGCCGCAGCCCCATGCCGCCGGCAATGAGCGCCGTCACGCCATGGGTGGCCAGATGGTTCACGGCCGCCAGGCAACCGCCCTGTTCATGGGGAATACTGGGCAGGGTGCCCACCTGGGTGATCTGTCCGTCCTTCAGGTCGATCAGCGTATAGATATCGCAGTGGCCGAAATGGCCGCCAACCTCGGCGGCGAGGCCGCCGGGAAGGGTGGAGGGGATGGCGATGCGGGACTGGTTCATGGTGGGGTCTCCTGGAGACGGGAAGCGGGGGCCATGCCGGAAGGATCTGCCTGGGATGGGCGGACGGTCACGGAGGGTCCTGGAATCATTATGATCATATGCTCAATAACTGACGCGATGACCTGGATCACACTTCGGCCTGAAGCAGGTCATGGCTCCGCATCCAGTCATCGTTGAAGAGGGTGCTGAGGTAGCGGGAGGCGCCATCGGGGAAGACCGTCACGATCCGGGCGTCCGGGGGCAGGCTCTTGGCCACCTGGCGGATGCCCCAGATGGCTGCGCCGCAGGAGCCACCGACCAGCAGTCCTTCGCTCCGGGCCAGGGCGCGCGCTTCCCGGAAGGCGTCCCGGTCCGTTACCTGGAGGACATCGTCCAGGAGCTCGAACTCCATGGTCGGGATGGGGAATTCGTCCCCGAGGCCTTCCAGCAGGTAGGGGCTTGAAACCAGGTCTTTCCGGCCATGGAAGTGATCGTGGAAGACCGAACCCACGGGATCGATGGCGATGACCTGGATGCCTGGGTCCTGCTCCTTCAGGTAGCGGCCCACGCCGCCGATGGTGCCGCCCGTGCCGGCGCCCGCCACGAAGGCCGCGATCCGGCCATCCATCTGCTCCCAGATCTCGGGCCCGGTGCCCTGGTAATGGGCGGCGTTGTTCTCGCGGTTGCCGTGCTGGTCCGGGAAATAGCAGTGGGGGGTCTCCCGGGCCAGCCGGGCCGCGATCTGGTTGTAGCTGTCCGGGTGCTCCGGCGGCAGAGTGCTGTCCGCCAGGTGGACCTCTACGCCCAGGACCCGGAGCTGGTCCAGCTTTTCCCGGCTGGTCCGGTCCCGGACCACCACCTTCAGGCGGTAGCCCTTCTGGATGGCCACCAGGGCGAGGCCGAGGGCGGTGTTGCCCGATGAGTTCTCCAGAATCAGGTCGCCCGGATGGATCCGGCCATCCCGTTCGGCGGCCTCGATCATGTGGCGGGCCACCCGGTCCTTGATGCTGCCCATGGGGTTGAGAAATTCCAGTTTGGCGAACACCTGGCACCCGGTTTCCCGGGACAGGGATTTGAGTTGGACCAGGGGCGTATGGCCGATGGCCTCCAGGATGTCGTAGCGGCGATCTGCCATGGGGAACCTTCCTTGCGTGGGGGGCGATCCGGGAACGGGGACGCTCCGCAAGCGTCCAGGTGTGGCGAAGTATTGAGTATATGTTCATAATAGGCTCCTCCGGAACCCTGGCCGGCGGTCCGCGCCGACCTTCCTGAAAGGCATCCCATGTCGAGATCCCCCCGCATCCTGATCGTCGGTGGCGTCGCGGGCGGCGCCAGTGCTGCCGTTCGTGCGCGCAGACTCGCTGAGGGGGCCGACATTGTCCTGTTCGAACGGGGACCCCAGGTCTCTTTCGCAAACTGCGGGCTGCCGTATCACATCGGCGGGGTCATAGAGGACCGTTCGGCTCTGCTGGTGCAGACCCCCCAAAGCCTCCACGCCCGTTTCCAGATCGATGTGCGGGTCGACACCGAGGTGCTGGCCATCGACCCCCAGGCGCAGGTGGTGGTGGCCCGCAACCTGAAGACCGGGCAGGAGACCCGGGAGCCCTATGACGCCCTGGTGCTGAGTCCGGGCGCGGAAGCCATCCGGCCCGGCATCCCCGGCGCCGGTTCGGAGCGGGTGTTCACCCTGCGCAACCTGGGGGACATGGACGCCATCCTGGCGGCGCTGCCCGCGGCCGGGGCGGGACGGGTCCTGGTGGTGGGGGCAGGTTACATCGGGCTCGAACTGGCGGAACAGTTCCGGCACCGGGGGCTGCCGGTCACCATGGTCGAGAAGCTGGACCGGGTGCTGGGGGTGGCGGATGCGGAAATGACCTTTCCGCTGCGGGAAGAGCTGGTCCGGAATGGCGTGGATCTGCGCCTGGGGCGCTCGGTGACCGCCTTCGAGCCGGGAGAGGGCTCGCTGGTCGCCATCCTGGACGATGGGGACCGGATCCCCTGCGCCCTGGCCGTCATGAGCATCGGCGTGCGCCCCGATACCCGCCTGGCCAAGGCGGCGGGACTGGCCATCGGCGCCACGGGCGGCATCCTGGTGGACGACCGGATGCGCACCAGCCAGCCCAATATCTATGCCGTGGGCGACGCGGTGGAGGTCCGGGACTTCGTGAGCGGCGAGCCGGCGCTCATTCCGTTGGCGGGGCCGGCCAACCGTCAGGGCCGGATCGCAGCCGAGGTTATCCTCGGTCGGGACAGCCGCTACAAGGCGACTCAGGGTACGGCCATCTGTCGGGTGTTCGGTCTGACCTTCGCCACGACCGGGCTCTCCGAGGCCTCCCTGCGGCGCAAGCAGATGCCCTACCGGTGCATCTACGTGCATCCTCTGGACCACGCAGACTATTATCCCGGGGCGCGGCCGATCACCCTGAAGCTGCTGTTCGAGCCGGGGGAGGGACATATCCTGGGCGCCCAGGCGGTGGGGGCCGCCGGGGTGGACAAGCGGATCGACGTGATCGCGGTGGCCCAGCGGGGCGGCCTGACCGTGTTCGACCTGGAGGACCTGGAACTCTGCTACGCGCCGCCGTTCGGCAGCGCCAAGGACGCGGTGAACATGGCCGGATTCGTGGCCGCCAACGTGCTTCGGGGGGATGTGCGGCTCTGGGAGCCGGAGGAACTGGCGACCCTGACCGGCGATCAGGTGCTGGTGGACGTGAGGACCGCTCAGGAGCAGCAGTCCCTGGGCGCCATCCCCGGGAGCCTGTGCGCGCCCCTGGATGGTCTGCGGGAGCACCTGGGGGAACTGCCCAGGGACAAGGAACTGCTGGTGTTCTGCCAGGTGGGGCTGCGCGGTTATGTCGCCGCGCGCCTCCTGGCCCAGCATGGTTTCCAGGTGCGCAACCTGTCCGGCGGGTATCGCCGCTATGCCATGTGGAAGGGCGCCCAGCTGGCTCCGCTGCCTTCCGAGCCGCTGACGCAACCTGGAACGGTAAGCTAGACCCCAGGGGCACGCTCCTCGGTCTGCCTGGTTTGCGACCCCCGCCAAGGTCGGCTGCGCCATGCGGACCATGACCGGGGTGGACGCCGAGATCCTGCGGATCAGGCAGGACAAACGGCGGCGCAGCCGATGGCTGTGGCTCGGAAAAACGCCCGAGGATGGAGGGAGGAATTCCCTGGGTTTCGTCCAGCCGGCGCCGCCGCCCAATAGAATCATTCCTGTTTGCAACGACTTCCAATTGCGTATCAGTCGGCACGGCCTATGCCATAAGGTCGGGCACCATTGGTTGTGACACCGATGGTTTCAGGAGGTCGAACATGCACAAACTCGCTGCTCTGCTTGTGGCAACGGCTCTGGTTGGGCCTGGCTTCATCTACGCTGCCATCCCGCCTGAACTGAAGGACGAATCCCACAGAATCGAGGTCAAGAAACCAAGGGTGGCCAAGAACCGGAAGAGGAACAAGCCCCAAACCCTGCCGGCGGTGTCGCGCCTGCACAACCCGGACTTCCCCTGGCAGATGCCCACCTGACGTTACCTGACGTTACCGTTGCCAGCAGGTCCAGGGCGGCGAGCCGAACGGTTTGCCGCCCTGCTTTTTCGGGGAGCCATTCCAGAGCTCTGCTTGGCATTGGATCGCTCAACCCCGATCGCCCCGGCATTCGCGGAGCCTAGCAGGCCCGTGGTCAGGGCGTTCGCCGAGGGTTCCAGGAAGTGGTAGACCACGGCCCAGAGTGGAAGGGCCAGCAGCAGCCAGCCTCCCTTCCTCCAGAATCCAGGGCCGGTCCTTGGGGCGGGCTTTCCTGGAACCATGCAGAATATGCAGGGTCATTCAGACATGTTTTCGGCTTTCTCAAAATGCCCAAGAGAGGTCGGGACTTCAGCTGTTCCACCCTGGTCCGCAGATCGTCTGCCATCTGGGTCCTCCCTCCGGGCTTCGGGGCCCAAGGCGGGCTGCTGCCAACCTTGGGTCCTGATTCATGATGGCAAATATCGGAAAATATCGAAATACAGGAATGTAACTTTGAAGGGGAGGCTTGTTGCGGTGCTGGAATCACGAATGGGGTGGTCTGGACGACTTGTAACGCGGGACCAACTTGGGCTTTTGGCTTATCTGTTCGAATGTGACTTTTCCAACTGGAGTCGGCTATTGCACTGGCAGCGCCACGAACATGCTGGCATTCGTGCGCTTCACCAGGAGCAGGACACTCCCGGCGTTCCTGCTGGACGCCACGGCGCTGTTCAGTTCGCCGACATTGTTCACTGGCTTGCGGTTCACTTCGAGGATGAGGTCGCCCTGCTGCAATCCGGCCCTGGCGGCGGCACTGCCCTGGTCCACGTCGATGATCACCAGGCCACTCTTGGCGGTCAGGCCAAACTGCTGGGCCAGGTCCGGGGTCAGGGGCTGGACGCTGAGGCCAAGCTTGGTCGCTTGCTGGGGAGCATGTTCCGCCGGGCCCGCGGCCGCCCCACCCGTCGGGGCTTCGCCGATGGTGGCCATGAGCAGAAGTTCCTTGCCGTCCCGCATGACCGACAGCTTGACCTTGGACCCTGGTGCCGCACTGCCGATCCGGTTGCGCAGGTCCCGGCTGTTCACCACCGCGTGGCCATTCATGCTGGTGATGGCGTCGCCCACCTTGATGCCGGCCTTCGCGGCGGCTGAATCCGGGCTCACCGTGGTGACCAGGGCGCCGCTTTCATCATTGAGACTGAACTGTTGGGCCAGATCCTTGTCCAGGTCCTGGACGCCCACGCCCAGCAGGCCCCGGGCGATCCTGCCGCCCTTGATCAGGGTGGGCAGCATGCGGCTGATCATGTTCGACGGGATGGCGAAGCCTATCCCGGAGGACTGGCCGCTGCTGGTTGCGATGGCGCTGTTCATGCCGATCACTTCGCCCTTCATGTTCACCAGCGGCCCGCCGGAGTTGCCGGGATTGATGGGCGCGTCGGTCTGGAGGAAGTCCTCATAGTCGGCGATGCCCACGTCCGAGCGGCCCATGGCGCTGATGATGCCGGTGGTGACGGTCTGGGTCAAACCGAACGGGGCGCCCACCGCCATGACCACCTCACCCACCTGCAGTTGGTCGGAGTCCCCCAGTTGCACGATGGGCAGGTCCGCGGGCACCTTGTCCTTGATCCTGATCACCGCCACGTCGGTCTTGGGGTCGGCGCTCACCAGCACCGCCTTGAACTCGCGCTTGTCAGACAGCCGGACCTTGAGGTCGTCGGCGTCCTTGACGACATGATAATTGGTGAGGATGTGGCCGGCCTTGTCCAGCAGCATGCCCGAGCCCATGCCGCGCTGAGGCACCTTCTGTTCCCGGGGCGCCTGCCTGTGTGAGGGCCCCTGCTGGCCGAAGAACTGCTGGAAGAAATCGCCCTCGGATGGGAACAGGTTGTCTGGCGTCTGATATTTGATGAATTTTTCCGAGTAGACGCTCACCACCGCGGGGCGCACGTGGCCCGCCACGGCCGCGTAGGCGTTGCTCAAGGCCTTGGCCTGGGCGGTCACGGAATCGGTCAGGGGCGGCGGCGGAGCGGCCGCCTTGGGTGAAGCACAATGCCCGGAGATGGCCAGGACGCCTGACCCCAGCAGCAGAGGAACAGCCAGCAGGCTGGCGGTATAGCAGGCGAGGCGCTTCATCGCGTGTCTCCTCGCCACAAGCAGAGCAGCGTATTTATTCATTTTCGACCTCCTGGAACCACCGGGGTCATAACCGATGGTGCCCAACCCATCGCAAAGGCATTGCCAATCTGCATACGACTGGAAGTCATTGTTAATAGGAACGATTCTTCTCGACGGCATCTCAGGCTGGATGAAACCCAGGGAATTCTTCCCTCTATCCCGGGATTTTATTCGAGGGGTGCTGGTACCTTCCGTGCCCCCGTTGTTGGAAGCGGGTCTTTTGGACTCTTTTCCCACCCCATCCCGTAGAACGACTCCGGTTTTTCCTGGAGACGTCGAAAAGGATGCTTCCGAGCCAGGGGACAACCGGGAATGGTGAGGCAGGTTAAGCCCCTCCCGTGGCTGGCTTGGCCGGAGCCAACGCGGGGTAGTGGTAGGTGAAGTATTCGGCGAGCCAGCCGGCCATGGTGGCTGCTTCCCCTGGCAGGAGGGCGAAGCCGTGGGCTTGTCCGGGGACCAGCCGGACATAGATCCCCGGTTCGTCCTTGAGCAGGGTGGCGTTGGCGGCGGCTTCCCGATCGTCCCCAGAGGCCATGACCATCACCGCCGCGTGGGCGGATTCCACCGCGCGGACCAACCGGTTCTTGGGGTTATCGCCGAAGGCGCCATTACCGGCAGGACTCAGGGCCACCACAGCCAGGGGATGGACCTTCCGGGCGGCCAGCAGCGCGGCGAAGGCCCCCACGCTGGAGCCGGCGAGGGCCACGCGGCGGGGATCGATCCGGGGCTGCTTGCGGACCCAGGCGGCTGCCTGGACGATATCGTCCTGGATCCGGTCGAACCCGATCGTGCTGGCGGATCCCATGAAGTCGTCGGTGATCTCGAGGGTCTTGCCGTCCTTCAGCGTGCTCTGGCCATGCCCGCGCAGGTCCATGGCCAGGGTGGCGATGCCCTGGGCGGCAAGCAAGTCGGTCAGGGGTTTCCAGCCGGTCCGGTCGGCCTTGAACTGGTGCGCGAGGACCACCACGGGACGTGGACCGGCCTGGGCTGGGACGCTCAGGGTGCCCCGGAGGACGAATCCGTCAGGGGTCTTGAGGCTCACGTCCCGGAGCATCGGCTGGGCGGCGGAGAGCAGGACTGGCAGGCCAAAAACCAAACTCACGATGCGCATGGGGATTCCTTTCCCGGGAGCCGACACCCAGGGCCGTGGGCGGGGCGTCGGAGGCTCGTCTCATCTTTTACCTTGGTGATCGGCCGAAAGGATATACAAATCTCCGGGATTTCCACAGACCAGGGCGCCCTCACGTACCAGCAGGCGCCGTCCAGGATAAGGGCGGCCTCGGGAACCGCCGGGCCGGGAAGCCCTTGGGTCAGGTGAGACGCTTGCGGGCTTGGCTGAGCAGATGTCGCACGCCGCCAACATGCTTCGGGGGGACGTGGGGGCTCTGGGAGCCGGAGAAACTGGCGACCCAGACCGGCGTTTAGGGACAGCGCTGCCATGCCAGGGGCCCGGAGGGGGGCAGGTCCAGTTCCCAGCGCGCGCCTGCCTCGAGCATTCCCTTCAGCAGGCCGCGACCCTGGCGGGTGGGGGCGGCGAGCCGATGTTCCGCTTCGCTCCCGGTGCAGTGCCCGGAGAGCACGCCCTGGGTCCCGGCCCGTTTCACGATCTCCAGGACATTCCGGATCTGTCCGGCCTCCGAACGCACCAGGTGCAGCCCGCCAATGAGGAAAGCACAGCGCGGGTCGCCCGTGATCCGGGCGGCCCGCAGCAGGGTGTTGGCGACTCCGGAATGGCAGCAGCCGGTGATGACGATGTTCCCTTGCGCCACCTTGAGCACCAGCGCCTGATCGTCATGGAAGCCATCCGGCGCCAGGCCCTGCGCGTCCTGCGTGAAGGCCTGCTGGGGGTGTTCCACCGGGTGGAGCCTGGCGATGGGGCCCGTGGCCCAGATCCCTTCCGCGATCCGCACGGGGGCCGAACAAAGGCAGGCCTGCTCCAGGCGC
>Ga0302275_10007021_pt1 | contig 10533 bp, 10 predicted proteins | sample III_Bog_N2_2_FD_200229 | JGI IMG/M metagenome (GOLD analysis project Ga0302275, IMG submission 200229) | Peat permafrost microbial communities from Stordalen Mire near Abisko, Sweden - III_Bog_N2_2 | ecosystem: Environmental > Terrestrial > Soil > Wetlands > Peat | place: Sweden: Abisko... | reverse complement strand
CTCTGGAATTAAAAAATACGCCATCTCAATCCAGGGTATTAACCGTCTGTCTGTCCTCATTCGCAGATGCGCCCACTGGCAAACTGGCAAACTGGATTGATGGATTGATGGATTGATGGATTGATGGATTGATGGATTGATGGATATTGATGGATTGATGGATATTGATGGATTGATGGATATTGATGGATTGATGGATATTGATGGATATTGATGGATTGGCAGAGTTCCGGATTGTTACGACCGCGTGAAAATCACGCAATATGCGTGAAAATTTCACGCATATTGGGTTTTCTTTGAGAATTTGGCCATAAACACGTGGCGGATTTCAGCGATTTCGGGGTTTGCCGGGGTTGGCACTGGCTGTGCTTAGGAAGGATTCAGAAATCCGTTTGACAGACGCCGAGAGTTGAATATGATTCGCCGCCTGACCCGGATAACAAAACAACAATTAACATAGAACCGACGTAATTATGAAACAAAACAAGAAAGCGTTTACGCTCATCGAACTGCTCGTCGTCATCGCAATCATCGCGATTCTGGCGGCCATGCTGTTGCCCGCGCTCGCGGCGGCCAAGAAAAAGGCGGCCAAGATCGCCTGCGTCAACAACCAGAAGCAGGTGGGGCTGGCCTACCGCGTTTGGAGTGGTGACAATAATGACAAGTATCCCCAGGCGGTTCCCGTGTCACAAGGCGGTGCCCAAGACTATATTTGTTACCAAGCCACTGCAGCCGTTAATTTCAATCCTGGCATGGTGTTCATGGTCATGTCCAACGAGTTGGCCACCCCAAAAGTAGTGTGGTGCCCCAGTGATTCTTATCACTCCACCAATGCCACTGTTTTCAACTATGGCAGCGTGGTTTTTTCAACTGTTCCCAACGCTGCTGGTCTTGCGGGAAAATCCACTGCTCCTGGCACGGCCAGCTATTTCGTGAATGGGGATGGTTCTGATGTGGATCCGCAGGTCATCCTCGGTGGTGATGAAAATATTGGTTTGACGGGTACCGGTGGAGCTGCGCCAATGAACTCGTTCACCACCCCCACGAGTCCCCAAACCCCCACCAAGGATTACAGCTATGGTCTCAGCAGCACCGGTAGCGGTACCGGCAGCTCTTCACTTGGTGCCCAAAATGCTTGGGGCACGGTTGCTCCTATTAACGCGGCTCAGAACGCGTTCGGTTGGACGGCCAATGACTACCATCAGAAGTCCGGCAACCTTCTCATGGGCGATGGCAGCGTGCAACAGGTGACGATTTCTGGTCTCTGGCTGGCCATGCGGAACAGCACCAACAGCATTGGCATTCAAAACTGGTGCTTCCCGGAGTGATCGGATTCGTTTTCTTCAAAGGCGCTCCGCAAGGGGCGCCTTTTTTGTTTTGGGCCAGCCAGACATGATGACACGATGACGATCATGGCCATCAGGCAGCCCTGCATGGCCATTGGCAATTTTGGCAATTGCTTTATGGAGTTGTGTTATTGCCGCAATAGCCTTATCAATCAACTCCTCATCGTATGAACTACCATAAATTTGCCCTGCCGTTGGCGGGCACCTTGTGCTTCAGCGGCGCGATCGTGCTCCAGGCAGACGATTCCTGGCCCGACCAGGACCGGGTGCAGCTGGGTTTGCGATCGGGCTTTAATCTCTCGCTCAAGTTGCGTAATGTGGCCGACGGGTTCGTGGGCACAGACAACACCGGCAACGGCAATGGCCGGACCACGTATTGGGGCTATCAAAACGCCAGCCAGGTGGTGGATGGGAACAATTATCTGGTGCTGCAAAATGCCAGCGGCCAGCTCGCTTCCGCCTTGGATGAGGACTTGAATCCTGGGCTGGAGGTGAGGTGGGATCATGAATTGATCCGCCGCGATCGGGTTCACCTCGGGCTGGAATCGGCTTTCAATTGGATGGAGTTTTCAATCCACCAAACGTACGTTGCGCCCGCCGGGGAGAATGCCTATCCGCTCGGGTACACCCCGCCCAGCGCGCCCTTTACGGGCACCAGATCGTTGGCACCGTACGCGCCCACCTTGGGCACTGCGGCCACCGGCCTGCCCCTGACCGTGACCCCTGATTTTGAAGCCAACTTGTATGGCTTCCGGCTGGGGCCGTATTTGGATCTGCCCATCAACCATCGCCTGCTGCTGACCCTCTCGGCGGGCATGACTTTGACCCTGGTGGATTGCCAGTTCAGCTATACGCAAACCTTTATCACTCCGGGCGGCACCACCGTGCCGGGCAGCGGCAGTGCCTCGGATTTTGGAGCGGTGGTCGGCGGCTATGTCGGCGTGCAAGGCTCGGTAAAACTGTTGGATCACCTGAACCTGTTCACGGGCATGCAGTATCAGGCCAGCGACAGCTACGATATCACCGCCGGGAGCAAACAGGCGGTGCTGGATTTCGGCAATGCCTGGTATTGGACGCTGGGACTGAGCTATTCGTTCTGAAGCCAATCAATACAGCCACTTTTCGATATTGGCGTCCGCATCCAGCAGGACGCCCTGGCGCCGAAAGGCCCAGCACATGTAGCTGATGCTGACAAAATAGGAGGCCGGCACGCGGTTGGCCGTGCAGATTTTGACGCCCAGCAGCGTGGTCTTGCCGCCAAAACCCATGGGGCCGATGCCCAGTTCATTCGCGGTCTTTATAATGTCCTGCTCCAGCGCGTCCAGCGTGGGCTCGGGATTGCGGTCATCCAAGCGGCGGAGAAATTGCGTTTTGCTCAGTTCATAGCCGGTCGCCCGGTCGCCGCCAATGCACACGCCCAGAATGCCCGGGCCGCAGCCCTTGCCCTGCGCCTGCAAGACGGCGTCCAGAATCGCTTTGCGGCAGCCGTCGAGGTCGCGGTTGGCGTGGAGGGCGTCATCGGGCAGCGAGTATTGCGCGCCCACGTTTTCGCAGCCGCCGCCCTTGAGGGCCAGGCGCACGGTCAGTTCGGCGGAGCGATGCTGGTGGAAATGCAGAGCGGGGGCGCCGGGGCCCACGTTGGTGCCGTCGTTCTTGCCGGTCAGGGAATCCACGGAGTTCTGGCGGAGGTAACCTTTTTGGGTGGCAAACGTGACAGCCGCCCGGGCGGTTTCGGCAAAGGTCACCTGATCGTAACCCACCGGGCAATCCACGTAAAACAGGATGCTGCCGGTGTCCTGGCAGAGGGGCTGCGACTTTTGCCGGGCCAGCGCGATGTTCTGGTCGATGATCTTGATGGCGTTGGCGGCGATGGTGCCCTGCTTTTCATTTTCCAAGGAGGCGAGAATGGCCCGATGGACGTCATCGGGAATCTCGACGGAGGTGCGGCGGATCAGTTCCACCAGGGAATCATGCAGTTGGCTCATAAGCGTTATTTTTAAACAGGGTAAGACCTGAGGGCCAAGGCGTCAATTTGAGATGTGTCTGCGCATGCTCCCCTGGCCTGCGCCGTGCGGCGACTCGCCGGACGGAACGGAGAGACGCGTTTTTCTGACCCCGGCGCGTTTGAGAAACCCGACGCGTCTGGCCATTCCGGTTGGCGGGTCGCCCACCGGGACGGGCGGGTCGCCCGTTCCACCCATTTTGAAAACACGCCCTCACGATTGGGAATCGATAATCGGCAATCGGCAATATCGGCAATTCTCCCTGCAAGCTTTTGCGTGCGCATTAGCGCCGCATCTGGTTTAATCCCAGGCTCTGAATCGTATGGACGACACCAATTCACTCATCGAACAGCGCAAGGCCAAGCTCAAATCGCTGGAAGCCCGCGGCATTTTCCCCTTTAAAAACAAGTTCACCCCCGGCGAATCCTGCCAGCAGGCGCGCGGCAACTATGTGGAAGGCCGCGAAGTCTCCGTGGCCGGCCGCATCACCGCCCACCGCGACATGGGCAAATCCATGTTCATTGACGTGCGCGACCAGAGCGGGCGCATCCAATGCTATGCCCAGAAAAACGTCCTCGGCGATGACCCTTTCCAGATCTTCACCCATCTCGATCTCGGCGATTTCGTGGGCGTCAAAGGCACGCTGTTCACCACCAAGACCGGCGAAATCTCCATCAAGCTCGCCAGCTTCACGATCCTGGCCAAGGCCCTGCGCCCGCTGCCCGGCAAATGGCACGGCCTCGAAGACACCGAGACCCGCTACCGCCAGCGTTATCTCGACCTGATTTCCAATCTCGACGTCAAGGACGTCATGCTCAAGCGCAGCGCGATCATCCGCGAGGTCCGCGAGTTTTTCCACGGCCGTGGCTATGTGGAAGTGGAGACCCCGATCATGCAGGCCATTCCCGGCGGCGCCGCCGCGCGGCCCTTCATCACCAAGCACGAGGCGCTGGGCTGTAATTTCTACCTGCGTATCGCCCTGGAGCTGTATCACAAGCGCCTGCTCGTGGGTGGCGTGGACCGGTTGTTTGAAATCGGCAAGAACTTCCGCAACGAAGGCCTCTCCCGCCGGCACAACCCTGAGTTCACGATGCTCGAAGCGTATTGCGCCTATGGGGATTACGAGAGCATGATGGAAACGGTGCAAGCGCTCATCTGCTCGATTGCGCAAAAGGTGTTGGGGACGCTCCAGATTGAAACCAAGGACGCGGAAGGCAAGGTCACCAAGACCATTGACCTCACGCCCAACTGGCGTCGCGCGAAGTACAAAGACCTGATCCGCGAGAAAGCCGGCCCCGACTGGTTTGCGCTCACGCCGGACGAACGCCGCGCACGCGCCCTCAGCCTGGGCGCGGAAATCGGCAAGGAATACGAGGATTTTGAAGTCACCAGCGCGGTGTTTGAAAAATTGATCGAGCCCACCCTCATTCAGCCCACCTTCGTCACGCACCTGCCCAAGGAACTCGTGCCGCTCGCCAAATTGACGCCGGACGATCCCACCACCGTGGAAGTCTTCGAGTGCTGCATCAACGGCCAGGAGGTCTCGCCCGGCTACACCGAGCAAAACGACCCCATCGCTCAGCGCGCCACGCTGGAACATCAGGCGGGCGGCGAACAGCAGAAGCTCGACGAGGACTTCCTCGTTGCCCTCGAGCACGGCATGCCCCCGGCTGGCGGCATTGGCATTGGCATCGACCGCCTCTGCATGATGTTGCTCGGCCAGGAAAGCATCCGCGACGTCATCCTGTTCCCGCAGTTAAAGCCGAAATAATTGCCGGGATAGGGGTGGGTGGTCGCCGGGAGGGTGTGATCATGACCGGGTTTTGACAAAAACTATTGGTGCATATTAGTAGCACGAATATGCGTGCCTTGCCAAGGTTTGTTGCCAGGCCGGGCAAATCTTCCCAGGCGGAATCAAGTGCCCAGCCGCTGCTCCAACACCTGGCAGGTCTTGCGGAAGTGGTGGCCAAAGATGGAAAGCGTCACCGCCAGCGGAAACAGCCGGGGGCGATGCCAGGAAGTCCACAGCAGCAAGTACCAGTATTGGAAACGTTCGCGCCCGAAAATGCCGAGCCGGACATTGGCCAGGAGGAACGCCAGAACATAGGACCACGTCACGGGCAGGGAGATTTTGGGGCGATGATACTCGCGCAGGAAGGTGCGGATGCGCCGGTAATAAGGGCCCGGCGCATACAGGTATCCCATCAGGCTCTGATAGCCTTCGCGCAACGTCTCGCGATTCATCTGCGGCGTGAAGTTGGTCGTGCCGTCCAGATTGTTGCCCGTGGTGTGGCCGACCAGACGGCCCTGGCGGCCGAGGCGGAGGTGCAGTTTCGTGCCGGGAATGGCTTGCAGCAGGCCGACCATCGCGGTGACGATGCCGCTTTGCTGGATGAATTCGAGCTGCCGCGCAAAAATCGCGGGCGTGTCGCTGTCGAACCCGACAATAAACCCGCCCTGCACCTCGAGTCCCGCGCGCTGGATGCGTTTGATGTCGGCGATGAGATCGCGCTGCTGGTTCTGGCGCTTGTTGCACTCGGCCAGGCCGGCGGCGGCCGGGGTTTCGATGCCGATAAACACCTGGTTGAAGCCCGCCTCCACCATCAGCCGCATCAGCGCCGCATCATCCGCGAGATTGATGGAGGCCTCGGTGAACAAGGGGGTGCCCCGGTGGCTGCGCTGCCATTGGATCAAGGCCGGCAGCAACTCCGCCTTGAGCGCGTGCTTGTTGCCGATGAAATTGTCATCCACGAAAAAGACCGCCCCGCGCCAGCCCGCGCGGTGGAGGCCGTCCAGCTCGGCGATGACCTGGGCGGTGGTCTTGGTGCGCGGCCGGTGGCCAAACATGGCGGTGATGTTGCAGAATTCACAGTCAAACGGGCAGCCCCGCGAAAATTGCACGCTCATGGCGGCGTAATTTTTCAGCTCCACCAGCTCCCACAAGGGGGCGGGCGTCGCGTGGAGATCGGGAAATTGTTCCGCGGTGTACAGGCGGCGGGCGGAGCCGAGCGCGAAGTCGCGCAGAAATTCCGGGAGGGTCGCCTCGGCCTCATTCAGTACGAAATGGTCCACGGCGGGGAACTGTTCGTGGCCCAGGGTGAACAGCGGTCCGCCCGCCACGATGGTCTTGCCGGCGGCGCGGCAGCGGGCGATCAACGCCTGCGCCGAGTCCTGCTGCGCGATCATACCGCTGATGAACACCACGTCCGCCCACGCCAGATCCTTTTCGCGCAACGGCCGCACGTTCACATCCACCAGGCGTTTGGCCCACGCCTTGGGCAGCAGCGCGGCGACGGTGAGCAGGCCCAGCGGGGGCAGCGAGGCGCGTTTGCGGATGAATTTCAAGGCGTGCTTGAAGCTCCAGAAGGTGTCGGGAAACTCCGGGTAAAGCAGGAGCACATTCATCTCGTCAGAATAACCCAGGCCAACCCGCCGGGCGATGGGGTCTTTACCCCATATACAAATCAAGGCAATTGCCCGATGTTTATAAGTGATTGGCGGATAACGATCCCCGGCCGTGCCGCCCGTCTCGATTTGCGCACATGAAACCAACCACCATCGGGTGGTCACAGCACTATGTGACCGCCCTGCGACGCTATTTGCAGCCGGGGCCGCGTGCGGGGCAGGCGGGCCTGCAGCCGGCGTGGCGACTGGGACGGCAGGCGGCCACGCTGGGGTTGGAAACGCTGGAACTGGCGCGCATTCACGAACAGTCGCTCCGCACGCTGGCGTCGGCCGCAAACGGCGCTGGGCTGGTCAAACGGGCGGGGATGTTCTTTGCCGGGGCCCTTGCTCCCATCCTGGAGACGCCTCGCGTCATGCGGCAGAACGAGGTGAAGTTGAACCGCTTGAATATAACGCTGGGGCGGCGGACGGCGGCACTGGCCGTGGCCAACGACAAGTTGCAGCGCAGCATTGTCTGCCGCCAGGAGGTGGAAGCCTCCCTCAAGCTTAGCGCCAACAATTATGCCCGGCTGTTAAAGGAGTCCCGGCAATTGCAGCAAGGCCTGCGGTGGCTGACCCGGCAGGTGCTCCAGGCGCGGGAGAAAGAACGCCTGAAGCTCAGCCGCGAGCTGCGCAACGAAATCGCCCAGACGCTGCTGGGCATCAATGTCCGCCTGCTCACTTTGAAACAGGCGGCCCGCCGCAATACTGCGGGGCTCAAGAATGAAATCGCCAGTTCCCGGCGGTTGGTGTTAAAATCCACGCGGTCCGTGCAGCGGGCCGCCAGGGAAATCGGGAACGCATGAAACGCAAATTTTCAACTCGCTACCAGACGGTCTTGCTGGCCTTTCTCAAGCAGGGGTCGGCAACCTGCCTGCAATCCGCCCGCGGCATGGGCCGCCGGGCGCTGGAGGTGGGGCTGCAAACGCTGGACCTGGCCAAGCTCCATGAGCAGATTCTCATCACCCGGGTGTTGCCGGGCTGCCCGCCCCCCCGGCGCGACAAGCTCATCCGGATGGCGGGGATTTTCTTCACCGAGGCGATCACCCCGATCGAAGGCATCCGTCGCGGCGCGCATGAGTCAGCCATCCATCTGAACCAGATCGTGGAGATGTTGAGCGAGCGCTCGGTGGAACTGGCGGCGGCGAACCTGGAGCTGGAACGGGAAATCACCCGGCGCCAGGCGGTGGAGGCGGCGCTCAAGCAAAGCGAAACCCATTATTCGCAGTTGCTGGCCCAATCCGACCGCCTGCAGGAGCAGTTGCGGCAGTTGTCCCGCAAGGTGCTCTCGGCGCAGGAGGATGAGCGCAGAAACATCAGCCGGGAACTGCATGATGTCATTGCCCAGACGCTGACGGGCATCAACGTCCGCCTGGCGGCCCTGGCCAAGGAGGCGGCGAACAACACCAAGGGCCTCGACCGCAACATCGCCCGCACCCAAAAGATGGTGGAAAAATCCGTGGACATCATCCACCGCTTCGCCCGCGAGCTGCGCCCCGCCGTGCTGGACGATCTGGGCTTGATTCCCGCCCTGCACTCGTTTTTGAAGATCTTTTCCCAGCGGACGGGCCTCCGGGTTCACCTGAAAGCCTGTGCGGCCGTGGAGGAACTGGACATGGCCCGGCGCACGGTGCTCTTTCGCGTTGCGCAGGAGGCGCTCACCAACGTGGCCCGGCATGCGCACGCCAGCCGCGTGGAGGTCTGCATGGAACAGCAGCCGACGGGCATTTGCCTGCGGATCAAAGACGATGGGAAATCCTTTCAGGCGGACCGCATGCTGAATGGCAAGGGCAGCAAGCGCCTGGGATTGCTGGGCATGCGGGAGCGCCTGGAAATGGTCGGCGGCCATCTGACCATCGACTCGGTTGCGGGCCAGGGCACCACCATTCTCGCGCAGATACCGGGCGGCAAAACCAAGCGGAGCCCGCTCGCGGGCGCGGCGATCAAACCAATCATCCTATAATAATATTATGAAACGAATCACTGTCCTGCTGGCCGAAGACCATACCATTGTGCGCGAGGGGTTTCGCCGCATGCTCGAATTGGAGGCCGACCTGGAAGTGATCGGCGAGGCGCAGGACGGGCGGGAGGCCGTGGCGCTCGTCAAAAAACTCCAGCCCGACGTGGTGCTGATGGACATTGCCATGCCCCGGCTCAACGGCCTCGAGGCCACGCGGCAGATTCTCAAAGAGCGGCCCGCCGCCAAAGTGCTCATGCTCTCCGCGCACAATGATGACGCGTATGTGGACACGGCCATCGCCTCCGGGGCGCTGGGTTTTCTGCTCAAGCAAAGTTCCTCGCATGAGGTGTGCCGGGCCATCCGGGAGATCCACCAGGGGAAGGCGTTTTTTAGTCCGGCCATTTCCCGGCGGCTGAACCGCTTGCAGACGCAGGCCTTCAACCGCTCGGGGACGTCCACCCACAAAGGCGTCCAGCTGACCTCCCGCGAGATGGAAGTGCTGCAGCTCATTGCCGAGGGCAAGGCCAACAAGGAAACCGCGGCGGAACTGGGCATTGGCATGAAGACCGTCGAAAAGCATCGCGAACATCTCATGCAGAAGCTCGACATTCACGACACCGCCGGCCTCACCCGCTACGCCATCAGCGCGGGCATCATTGAAGGCAGCGTGCAGTTGACGATTATTTAACCCGGATTCCGAAATGGGCAATGAAATCGAAAGGCCCTGCCGCGCCTGCCACCAGGGGGTGCAAATTTTCCCCGACGTCGCTTTCCCGACCCGTTGCCGATCACGGCATTTCTCGGGTTTTTCGTCCCCACTTCGGTATTCGGGTTTAGCGAAAAACGTTGATGACGTCCGGCAGCTTTTTGCCGGTGTTGAATTCCGTCCAGCGGCCGTCTTTGTCCACCACTGCCCAGCAGCTGAACTCAGGGCATTGCACCCAATAGGGCCGGCCGCTCTCGACCAGTTGGGTGGCGGGGATGTAAACCTCAGGCCGTTGGGATGTATTCTGTGTATTCTGTGATGTGTGCTCAAGCATCCCGTATTTTAGCGCACGGGATGCAAACGGCCATGGGGTGTTGTCCCCAGCAAAACCGGACGGTTTTCCCGGTCGGTTTCCCCATCCTGGGGAAAACACCCCATGGCCCGCGCGCACATCCTCGACTTATGCTGTCGCCCATGAGTCCGCCAAAAAACACGCCGGCTGACGATCCGGTCCGTTCGCCCGTTTCGTGCCCACCCAATCCACGCCAGCGTATTCTGGTGGTGGACGACGAATTGCAAATCCGCCAGGTCAACACCGTGGCGCTGATTTACTCGGGCTATCACGCTGATGCCGCCGAGGATGGGGCCGTCGCTTGGGACGCGCTGCAACGGACCAACTACGACCTGTTGGTCACCGACTATCAAATGCCGAAGGTGACGGGCCTCGAACTAATCAAGAAAATTCATGCTGCCCGCATGGAGGTGCCGGTGATCCTGGCCTCGGGAATCATGCCCGAGGAGGAATTGACGCGCTGTCCCTGGCTCCAGCCGAACCTCACCCTGCTCAAGCCCTACGGCTTCCACCAACTGCTGGCGGCCGTGAAACAAGTGCTGCGCACGTTCAGCGAGGCGCGCAACCAGACCGCGCCGCCGCCGGACTGGCAGCCGCAGGTCGGGCAGCCGCAGGTCGGGCAGTTGCGGCGCTGAGAAGAAACGATGCCATTCAACCTCAGATGGCCAACAAGGCTGCACCAAACCCGAACTCCGAAGTGGGCAATGAAATCGAAAAGACCT
>Ga0302275_10007020_pt1 | contig 10534 bp, 7 predicted proteins | sample III_Bog_N2_2_FD_200229 | JGI IMG/M metagenome (GOLD analysis project Ga0302275, IMG submission 200229) | Peat permafrost microbial communities from Stordalen Mire near Abisko, Sweden - III_Bog_N2_2 | ecosystem: Environmental > Terrestrial > Soil > Wetlands > Peat | place: Sweden: Abisko... | reverse complement strand
GCCGAGGCGGCCAAACATGTAGTCACGGCGGAGATTGAATTCATCGCGCATATCGGCGACGGGCTGCTGATCGCCACGCAAGGCGGCGAGGCCGCCGTACTGGGAGAAGGAGCAGGGGTTGGAAGTGCTGTGGCTCTGGATGGAATCAATCGCCTTGGCAATCGGCTCGGGAGCCCCGAGATAACCGAGACGCCAACCGGTCATGGCGTAAGCTTTTGAAAAGCCATTGACGGTGATGGTGAGCTTGTAGGCCTCGTCCGAGAGGCTGGCGACGGAGACGTGGGTGGTGTCATCGTAAACCAGCTTTTCATAGATTTCGTCGGAGAGAATGAGGATGTCCTCCTCGGCCGCGACCTCGACGATTTTCTCGAGTTCCTCGCGGGTATAGACGGAGCCGGTGGGATTGCCGGGAGTATTCAGGATGACCATCTTGGTGCGCGGGGTCATCGCGTTCTCAAATTCCTCGGCGGTCATTTTCCAGCCGTTCTGCTCGCGGGTCTGGATAAAGATGGGATCCGCGCCGGCGATGCGGACCATCTCCGGGTAGCTGAGCCAGTAGGGGCTGGGGATGAGCACTTCATCGCCGGGCTCGCAGGTGGCGAGAATGGCGTTGAAGCAGGATTGCTTGGCCCCGTTGGAGACGATGACCTGGCTTGGCTTGTACTCGATGCCGTTGTCGGCCGCGAATTTCTCGGCGATAGCCTGGCGCAGATCGGGGATGCCGGAGCTCGGTGTGTATTTGGTGAAGCCCTTGCTCAAGGCCTCGATGGCGGCGGCCTTGATGTGCTCCGGGGTGTCAAAATCGGGTTCGCCGGCGGCAAAGCCGCAGACGTCGAGACCTTCGGCTTTCATTGCCTTGGCCTTGGAATCGATGGAAAGAGTCAGCGAGGGGCTCAGACTATTCGCGCGTGAGGAGATGGACATAACTTTTGCGTTCAAGGAACAGGTTCTAGTGACGATCAGGCAAAGTGCGCCTCGATCAAGGGTTTCAAATTATTTTCTTCGAATTGAACAATCTTCATTTCACGTTCCGCGTTCTCCGGGGAGTCCGAGGCGTGGGCGGCATTGACCATGATCGTCGAGCCGAACTCCCGGCGTATCGAGCCGGGAGGCGCCTTCGAGGGATCGGTGGGACCGAGGACTTCGCGGATTTTCCGCACCGCGTCAATGCCTTGATAGACGAGAGCGATGCATTTTTCCGATCCGGGCTCGTTTCGGCGGTCGGGCGGGCACTCGCTCGGCTTCATGCCGGACATGAATTTGACAATGGATTCCCAGTTTTCGCGCCCGGCAAGCGGCCCGAGGAGATCGCCAAGGCGGCGCTGGACATCCTCGCCGAGCTGAAAGCCGAATTCGCGCTCGAAGGCGAGCCGCGCACGGACCCCGCTGGGCTCCCTGAGCTTGTCCATAAGGACATCGAGCACCGGGCGGTAAAATTCCTCTGCCTGGGCGACGGTCATGCGGTGCACCTTGAAGCCGATGATATAGAGACCGGTCCGGGAGAATAGGTCGATGACGCCGCCGGGCCGGGCATTGGGAAAGCGGAAGTTGTCCGGCTTGATAAGGACGAGGGTCTTCTGGACAGCGCCGGACGTTGGAAATTGGATGGTATCGTCGAGGAGGCCGCCATCTTCGTCGGAGTAGGAGGACCAGAGCTTAAGATTCGCGTCGGCGCTGGCGACATCGGGCGGGGCCAGCACGGCGGGCTCAAAGTAGGTGACGTTGCCATTCTTATCCGCAATGTAATCGCCGTAGGTATCGCGGATGGTCTCGCCGCTGGTGCGCTCATTGACAATGTGGCCCACGGCCCCGCGGATCTTGAGGACGGCGTTCTCGCCGCGAAATACCAGGAGGAGGACGCGAGGCTGGTAGCCCTCGCCATCAGGCTGGAACTGCTTGAGCACGTACTCCTTGATGAGCTGCTGTGTGGCGCGGTGGCGCGGCTCGGGATCTGTGACGATGGTGGAGGCGTATTTATCCGTCAGGTCCCTCCCGGGGGCGAACATGCGGGCGCCAACGAGATCGAGGCCCGTCCGGGAAATGAGGCGCGCGATAATGCCTCCGGTGCGCGATTTACGGATCGAGTAGGGGGTGACGAGTACGTACGATAATTCCTCTGCCATGACGAAAAATGTCCGGCAGGTTAAGGAGCGGGGTAGGGGTGCGTCAAGAAATACACTTGGGACAATTTTCGCCATGTCCCGCTGGCTGCGATGGTTACCGGAGGGCCGCGATGGCGGTGACCCACTTCCCCTTTTTCACGATCCGCTCGAAGGTCAGGCCCTGCGTCTTGAATGCGGCGAGCGTTGCGTCGGCCTGTGGGGCCAGCATTCCCGAGAGGATGAGGCGGCCGCCGGGCTTGACCGCCGCGGCGATGCGAGAGTGCACTTTGACCAGCATCTCGCTATAGAGATTCGCGGTGACCAGGTCCCATTGGCGGGTCGGGGTCCACTGGGTCACGTCGACGCGGGCGGCGGGGACGTTGCGGAGGCCGTTGAGCCGGGTGTTGTCGCGGGTGGCGCGGATGCAGGCGGGGTCAAAATCCCAGGCGTCGCACCGTGCTGCACCCAGCAGGCGGGCGGCGAGGGCGAGGATGCCAGTGCCGGTGCCAAGGTCGAGGGCTTCCCACGGGCCGACTCTAGCGGCGGCGAAATCGCTGACCATGCGCAGGCACGTAGCCGTCGTGGCGTGGTCACCGGTGCCGAAAGCCATGGCGGCGGGGATGATGAGGAGGGGACGGCCCGGGCGGATGCGAGCGGCGGCTTTCGCCGCGCGTGCCGAGCGGACTACGACGAGACGATCCCGGATGAGAAGGGGGGCAGTGTTTTCATCGGATGCCAGGAAGAGGGCGTCCGGCTTCATTTTGCGGAGCTGACCGCCAAATGCGGCGACGAGTCGGCCACCGTCGCGCGCGTTGAGGCCGTAAGCCTCGATGCGAATCCGGCGGGAGCCGGGAAGAGAAAAAATGGCCAACCGGGCCGGCCCGAGGAACTGGAGACGCTCGACCCAAGCGTCCTCCCATTTGGTGGATGCGAGTTTGCTCCAGGTGAATCGGGCGGGCATGGGCGGAGCGGGAAAGACGAAAGGGACCAATAAGAGCTGAATAGCGCCGTGAGTCCTCCAACGATGGGAGGCCCGGCGTAGCCTGACTTATCCTCCCTGGGAGCTCTGGGTGGCCTGGGAGGTTTGGGGAGGCTGGGACGGCTGGGACGGCTGGGACGGCTGGGACGGCTGGGACGGCTGGGACGGCTGGGTGGGCTGTGGAGTGTCGGATGGCGCATCGGTGCTATCCGGGGACTCGGGGAGCACCAGCTTCGTGAGGCGGCTGACGCCGTCCTGGGCGAATTCGCTCGAGGGATAAATCTTCTGGGCTTTCAGATACCAGGCGAGGCTGGAACCGATCTCGTCCTTTTGCTCGAGGTCCTGTGCGGTGCGGATGGTGCGGACGAAATCAGCAGCCTGGGTCGTAAGGTCGGCGCGCATTTCGTTCAGCTTCGAGTCATCGGGGAATTTCTCGAAGGTCTTCTCGACGGCCTCCCAGGCGCCGGCGTAGTCGCCTTGCTTGGCCATTTCACGGGCCTGAATCATGGATGTTTCGATGGTTTCCATCTGCTCCAGGACGTCGCTTAATTGCTTCTGCCGGTCGGGGTACATCGCGGCAGCGGCGATGAAGCGCATCTTGTCGTTGTAAATCTCGCGGTAGTTGTGCTGGCTGAGGAGCTCATCCAGGTCGACGAGGGCCTTCTGCTGGACGTCGCTTTGGTCAAAGATGAGGCCCGAGATCTTGGTGAGTTCCGGGTTACGGGGCCAGATTTCCGTGGCCTCCTTGAGTTCCTCCTCGAGGGTGACCTTGTCGCCGCTGACGGCGGCATTGCGGGCCTTGGCGAGGTGCAGGGCGCTGATCTGCTTGGCGGTCTCAATCGCGGCGGTAGCCTTCGAGGTATCGAAATCCGTAGCCGTGGTGCTCAGCTCGCCGACCAGCTTTTCCGCAAGGGTGTAGTCCTTGACCTCGAGCGCGGAGAGCAGTTGGTCGCTCTTTTGGACAAATTGGAGCGCCTGGCGCTTCTGGGTGCGCGGCAAGGTGCGAATTTCCGGCAGATATTCGCCGGTGGTGAAGGACTCCGCGAGGCGTTTGGACGCGCTTTCCATCTCGTTCTGGCTGAGGAGATACTGGAAGGCCTGAACGCCCTCGCGCACGTCGCGGATGATTTCATCCGCCATGCTGTCCAGGGTGCCCACGGTCGGGGGCATGCCCGTCGAGTTCTCGAAGAGATCGTGGCTATCCTTGCCGAGCTGGAGCCCAGTGTCGCCATCGGTGAAGATGGCCCGGTAAAAACGGGTGCCGATGAGAACATGCTGGAATCGGCGCTGGAGAAAGAGCTGCACCAGGAGGGCCTGGAATTCCACCTTCGAGTCGAGTTCTGATAGCGCCTTCTTGGCTTGGTTGGCCTTGATGGTGGCCATGATTTCCGCGAGGCGCACCGAGTACTGGCCCATCTCCATGTCGCGCTTCTGGTTCTCGTCATTCTGCCAGGCCTGGGCGGCGGCCTTGTCCTTCGACCCAGGGGCGTTGTCGAGCTGGAGGTCGCTCGCCGCGATCTTGGCATTCCACTCGTTCGCCTTCCGCTCGGTTTCAAGGGCTTCATTGGCCTGCGCGAGCCGGTCCTGATTATCCTCGGCGCGCCACGCGCTATAGACGGCGTCGGCGATGGAATCGCACAACCGGGCGTCGATATCGTAGGCGGATGCCCTCGCAAGCAGACGGAAGGCATCGTCAATATGTTGGGGAGAGGCATTACCCGGGGCCAGGTCATTGAGAACCGTCATGATAATCTGCTGGTAGGCAGTATCCTGGGCCGTGGTCTCCTCAGGGGCGTTGAGATATTTTTCAAACCGGGCCTGGAAAAGCCGGTTATCGGTGGCATGCCAGCTTTTGCCGTCCCAAGTGAAAATCTCCGAGCCGGGGTCGAAGACGGGGACATCGCCTCCGAGGAAGGAGCCTTCCTGCTTCGAGCCTCCCGCCGAGTCCTCGCTGCCGCCACCCCCGCCACCGCCTCCTCCCGAGGAAGAGGGTGCCGGCGCCTGCTGGGCCGGGGCCCCGGATGAGGCCGGGGCGCTATCGGGGACTTGGGCGCGGCCGATGACCGCACCGGCGGCGATGAGTGCGAAGACAAAAAGGGGGCATTTCATTTAGACGTTTCCTCAAATCTTTTTCAAGTCCGACGCAGTCAGGATCCCCTTGTCGCCGACGCTTATTTTAAAGAAGAATCGTTGATCCTTCTGGATATTGACGGAATCGAGGGAGGCAGGGATGAGGAGGGGAAGCACATCCGTCTTGCTGCCATCCGCAAGGACAGAGAAAAGGCGACCCTGGGTGGGAGACCAGGCAAGTTCGCTATCGATGGTGCCGGTAAACTTGTACACATTCCCGCGCAGACTGTTCGCATTATCCAGGTAGGTCGGCACGTCGATTGGCGCGAGCGTGCGGTAGGGATCCGCGAGCATGACCCAAAGGTAAGCTCCGCCCGCAAGCACGCCGGCAAGGATGATAACCGCGACGACAAGCGAGATGGGGTTCGTTCTGGAGCTGGCCCTTCTGGGCATCGGAGGAAGGTACGTTCAGAAGAAGCCTATTGCAATGCAGTTCAATCCCACCGGCTTTCACGGGAACCGAAGTAGGCAAGCACCAGGCCGGCCAGGGCGTGGGCGAGGAGGACGCAGCCGCAAATGAGAAACGGAGCGAGGTCCGTTCGGGATGTCATCTGGATGATGTCGTAAAAACGGGTATCGCGCATCGTCTCAATGTAACCCGACCATCCCCAATACGCGGCGATAAACGGTCGCGTGAGCCAGCCGATCGCCTTGGGCAGGGCCAGGACCGCGCCGGAGAGGGGTAACTGGAAGCCGACCAGGTAGACACTGACCAGCGAGGCCTGGTCGGCGGTCTTCATCTGCGCGGAAATGCCAAGGCACATGCTCGTCATGGCGGCATTGACGGCAAACAGGATGCCCGCCTGCGCGAAGATATCGCCCGGGAAATGGCAGATCGTATTGACAAAGAGCGCCATCCAGAGCGACTGGGCCGCGACCAGCACGGTGAGGTAGACCGTCTTGCTCGCGAGAAATGCCGAGGTGCGCAGCCCTGCGAACTTTTCCTTCTCGAAGATGGCCCGCTGGCCGGCGATCTCCCGGGCGGAATTATTTGAGCCCATGAGCGTGAGCAGAATGACCTGGAACATGACGAGACCGGAAACCAGCCCCCCCACGCGGACCGCCTGCAGCGTGAAGGAGGTGTCGGCGACCAGTTGCTCGAGCGCATTGTGGGAGGGGCCGCTGGCCAGGTTCGCGATCTGAGGCAGGCCGTCCCAGGCGAAGATCACCACCAGGCATGGAAACCCGAACAGCAGTGCGAGCTGGAGCAGGAGCTGTCCATGATCCCGCAGGAGCAGCCGTCGCTGCCGGGTGAGCAGGACGGCAAATTGCGTGAACCACGATGGCCGCTGGAAGCCGGAGGGGCTTCTCGAACCGATCTCCATGGCCTCCGCCTGTGCGATGGCGATGGTTTCCTCAATGGGCGGCGCCTCGGGCGGATCATCCTCGGCGCGGCCCACGGGAGCCACGGCGTCGATGAGGCTCGCGTAATAGGTGGCGCGATGCTTGCGCCACGAGGAGCGCCAGCCGTCCGGCGGGCGGGTCTGGAGGCAATCGAAGAGCTGCTCGGGCCCGCTGATCGTAAAGTAATGGGGCAGCAAATCGGGTGCGCCGTGATAAACCAGCCGGCCCTCGTAGAGCACCGCAACGCTATCGTGCAGATCCATGTGCCGAAGGCTGTGGGTCACCGATATCACAGTCCGGCCGGGTCCATCGTGGGCTAGACTGTTGAGGAGGTACACGATTTCATCCTCGGATTTCGTATCGAGCCCGCTGGTGACTTCGTCGCACAGGAGCAGGATGGGACGCGTCGCCATCTCGAGCGCGAGCGCGAGACGCCGTTTCTGGCCGCCGGAAAGGACCCCGGTGCGCCGGTCGGCGATCTCTTCCAGCCCGGCGTCGCGAAGGATCTCGGCGGCCCGCTGGCTGCGGGTCCCGGCATCCAGGCCGCCGACGCGCAGGCGCAGCGCGGCGTCCATGCTTTCCGCCACTGTCAGGAGATCGAAGGAAATGCCGAATTGCGGCACATAGCCGATCTCGTGGGGATCGAGGTCACGCTCGTTGGAAAGATCGCGCCCCTCCCAGTGGACAGTCCCTTCCTCCGGCTCCCGGATTCCGGCGATGACCTTGAGCAGCGTGCTCTTCCCCGAGCCGGACGGGCCGACGATCGCGCAGAGATGGCCCCGGGGAAAATGGGCCGAGATTTCCCGCAGGAGCATGAGAGGCTCGCCATCGGGCATGAGGCCGGCGGTGAGGGATACGTCACGAACTTCGAGCATGGGAGGGGGAGATGGGACTGGGGAGTATACTGGCGGGCGATTTGCGCGCCAAATAGTTCGGATTCAACCGCATTCGTGGTTTTGGGGTGCGGGAGATTTCGTTCCAGGCTCCATCGAGGATTGGATTCTTGCGGAAATGCTTTAGGGTTGAAAGTCCGATGAACAGGATTCTAGCACGGATTGGAGTGGGATTGGCGGCACTTTTGGTGCTGTTTTTGGTGGGGCTGCTGGTGGCGCGCATTCTTTTCACGCGGTACCTCCACAGTGACGCGTTCCGGCAATCGCTGGCACAGGCGGCGGCCAATACGTTGAATGCGAACCATGCGGATTTCGCGCCCCTGGAGTTCGATGGCTCGATGGTATATGGGGAGAATTTCAGAGCCACGCGGAACGATGGCGGCGGGTTCTCGACTTTGGATGCGGACCAGTTGCGGGCCACGTTTGACTGGCATGGGCTGTTGCGGCACACAGTGCAGATCGATGAGCTTGCGATCCAGCGGCTGAGCATCGAACCCCCTGCTGCCCAGGGGGCTGCGGGCACGGAGAATCCATCCGAACCCGAATGGACTGCGGGAGCGGCACCGGCGCCGTTTGGACTGAGTCATCCTGGGTGGACCGTTGACTTGCGGAAGACAACGATCGCGGAGGCGAACTGGCATTGGTCCAGCACTCCCGAGGAAGGTATCACTGGCACCGCACTGACCCTGATGCCGGACGGGCAGAACGCCTGGGTGATCGATGCGGAGGGAGGCACCGTGCAAACAGCCGGCTTCCCGTCGCTGGACCTTGAAACGGCGAGCATGCGGTGGCAAAGCCCGACCCTTTACATCAACTCCGCTGACCTGAAGAACGGCTCCAGCCGCCTCAACGTGACCGGGTCCATCGAGGCGCGGCAATCCGTGGACCTGCAGGTAAAACTGGACGGCGTGGATGTGCAGCCGCTGCTGGCGCCGGATTGGCGGGAGCGGCTGACCGGGCGAATGGCCGGGCAGGTACACATCCAGGCGCCCCTCGGATCCGGTAACGCCGCCAACGAGTTGACGGTTTCCGGTTCCATGGGCCTGCTGGAGGGCCAATTGACAGCGCTGCCCATCCTCGACGAGATCGGGACTTTTACCCATACCGAGCGATTCCGAACCCTTGAGCTGACACGCGCCTCCGCCGATTTCACCCGCACCCCTGAGCGGCTGGAGGTTCGGAATATGGTCGTGGAATCGGAGGGTTTGATCCGGGTGGAAGGCACCTACACTATCGTGGACGGGAGGATAGACGGCAGTTTTCAAGTGGGGCTCACGCCGGCGACCTTGCAATGGATACCAGGTTCGCAAGAGGAGATTTTCACCGACTCACGAGATGGATACCGGTGGACGCCGATGCGGCTGACCGGCCCGGTGGACCATCCTAATGACGATCTGACTCCGCGCCTGGCCGCCGCCGCCGGGGACACGATCATCAAAAGCGCGGCCGGGGTCGAGGGGACGGTGAAGAAGGTGGGGCAGGGGGTGCTGGATCTATTGTTGCATTGACCTTGCGTTGACACTCCGCCGCCCGAATCCTACGTTCCCTTGCAGCGTGCAGCAGGCCCCCGCGATATCTCGCTCTTCAATCGGACGCACTCTTGGTGCGGCCGGGTGGGTTCTTGCTGTCGCGGGCCTCGTGGAGATCGGGCTGGCTTGCGTGGCCATGGTGGATCGTGCGCGCCACGTCCCACCCCTTACAATCCAGGTGCCGCCGCTCGATTTGACCGAAAACTCGCCGACTGCCGGCGCAACCCATCCGGAGCCATCCTTTGGCGACCCGTTTGCATCGATCACGACCAGCAGTCCCGCGCAGAATGTGAGCCAGCCGGTGCCGCCGCTCCCCATGCCGACCCCGGTAGTGGCACAGGCCGCGCCTAAGGCGTCCCCGCCCTCCCCGGCGGCATCCAACGCCCCGGCTACGACAGCTCCGGCGGCGACTCTTTTGCCCATGGTGGCTTCCCTGCCGAAGCCGACGCCGGTGGACGAGACGCAGGTGGCCATGCCGCAATCCCGGCTCGATGGATTGGTGGCCGAGGCTACGGCGCTACGCCAGCGCGGCGATATGAGCACGGCCATCACACGGCTGCGGGAGGCGCTCGCCATCTCCCCCAAGAATCCGCAGGTCATCGCCGAGCTTGCCGGGACTTATGAGAAGATGGACCTCGATGACAAGGCGCTCGAGCAATGGCGAGCCATTTATGACATGGGGGAATCCGCGGGCATCTATTACCAGGCCGCAGATGCCAAGCTGAAGGCGGCGGAATTGAGCACGCCGGGGGCTCAGTCATCGCCCGCGGCGGACCAGGGGAGCGGACCTGCCGACGAAACCGGGTTCCAGCAGGGAGCGCAGCTCGCCCTCGTTAATATCACTACCGACGAGAAACCGGAGACCTCCGAGGGCTACAAACAGTTTACGGTCAAGATTCCGGTGAAACGGCGTCCGGATGCGAAGATCGATGTAACCAGTGTGGTGATCCAGGTGTTCTTCTACGACCAACTGGGCGACGACACCATCGTCCGGACCAATGCGAATGTCTCCTCCCATTGGAGCGAGTTGCCGGCGGATTGGGTGCAGAATGACATGGAAATCCTTGAGGTCGATTACAAGCAGGCGCCTCCGGAGCCGGGCAAGATCGAGCAGGGCCGCCACTATTACGGATACGTCGTTTGCGTTTACTACAACAAGGCATTGCAGGATCAGGCGGCGGACCCGGTCTCGCTCATCAAGGCATACCCGCCCCCGCTGGTCCTGCCGGACAAGTAAGCAAGAAAAGTCGCATGAAGATTATCGTCGTTGATCGTGAGGAGGAATTGCGCGGGGTGCTGGACATCCTGGAGCGCACGCCTGGTAATGAAATCCAGTTTGCGCGCACAGGGGACGAGGCGCTGGAAATGGTGAATGGGAAGCAGATCGACCTGCTGATCACCGAGGTCTTCATGGAGCCGATGAATGGCTTCACTCTCCGCAATAAGATGGAGAACCGGCACGCCGGGGTACGGACAATTTTTCTGACCGGGTATGACCTTACCCCTTATGCGGAACATACCGCCGGGTATGAAGTGATCCAAAAGCCTGCCACGCCG
>Ga0302275_10007014_pt1 | contig 10544 bp, 7 predicted proteins | sample III_Bog_N2_2_FD_200229 | JGI IMG/M metagenome (GOLD analysis project Ga0302275, IMG submission 200229) | Peat permafrost microbial communities from Stordalen Mire near Abisko, Sweden - III_Bog_N2_2 | ecosystem: Environmental > Terrestrial > Soil > Wetlands > Peat | place: Sweden: Abisko... | reverse complement strand
TCAAGAAGATTATTGAGCTCACTCTGTTCCGCGGAGCACCGAAGGCAGAGATCGAAGACCTCTTCAGCCACCTGGAACTGATTGCGCCCGCCCTGGCTGCCGCCGGGTTGCTGATCCTGCTTGCCGGATTGCTGGAAAAGCGCAAAGAAGACTTTGCCGGACGCTCCAACTCCGCGCCGGAAGAAGCACTCACCAGTCCCCAGGCGGGATGGATGGGCATCGTGCAAGGCCTTGCGCTGCCGTTCCGCGGCTTCTCGCGTTCCGGCTCGACCATCTCCGCTGGAATGCTTGTGGGTGCGGACAAGCAACCGGCCGAGCGCTTCAGCTTTGCCATGGCTGTTGTGCTCACGCCGCCCGTGGTGGCCATGGAGGCCATGCGGCTGGTGAAGGCTGCGCATAGTTCAGCCACGCCGGTCGATCTGCACGCATCGCTGGCGCTCAGCCTGGTTGGAGCCGCGTGCTCGTTCTTGGCCGGGCTGATCGCGCTCAAGTGGCTGAGCAGCTGGCTCGAATCGGGCCGCTGGTACTGGTTCGGCGTCTACTGCCTTATCGCCTCTGCCGCCGTCTTCTACATGCATGCACGCGGGTTTTAAGCTGCCGAAGTCGATGAGGGGATTGCGCAAATTTCTGCGCGCCGCTCACATCTTCTCCATCAGAATGGTTCCGCGCTCGGCGCCAGCAACGGTCCCGCTCAACACCACCTTCTGTCCCACGCCAGTCATGGAAACGATGAGCACATTGCGCGTTCCCGGCTCGCGGCGGACCAGATGCGTGACATCGGCTCCATCCTGTTCGAGTTTCAAGTCGCCGACGCCGGTGACCGCGCCCGTCTCGGCAATCAGCCGGATCCGGTACTGCGTGGCCTCAGTCATCTTGCTAGATAAATCCACGGCCAATCGGCCCTCAACCCAATGCCCCACGGTGTTGTCTGCCCACAGACTCGCCGTTGCATTCCACGTTGCCGGAGCAGGCGCAGCAACATGGAACGCCGCGAGACGACGGATGCGCGCCTCACCCACACTTTCGGTGACGACCAGCCGCAGCGCGGCAAACTCGCCCTCCGCAACAGGCACAATCCGCTTGTGCCCGATGGAGCTGCCCGCGTACAGTTCGCTCCACTTTCCGCCCGATTGCCCTTCAAGGCGAAAGCCGCGCACGCACTGTCCATAGCGGAGATCTTCCTCAAGAATCATATGGTCCACGCGTTCAACTGTTCCGAGCTTGAGCTCAACTCGCTCGCCATGGCCTTGGGTTTCTGCCACGCTCCTGCCGAATTTCCGCGCGATCTCATCGCCAAATTCCTTGGCGCGTGCAAAGTCAGCATCCGCGATATGCCCGCGTCGGTTCGGGGGAATATTCAAAAGCAACTGCGCGCCACGGCCCACTGACCGGTAGTACACCTCGATCAACTGGTCGAGCATCATCAGATTTTTCTCATTCTTCGTGCTCCAGAACCAGTTCGGCCTGCGGATCGATACGTCACATTCAACTCCCACCCACGCTTCGCCGTCAGGATCGCCCAGCAGCGACGTCGATGTCCCGCTGGTGGCGTCGGCTTTCGACTCCGCATTCCACAAGGGGTAGGGAGCAAAGCCCATCTCCGTGCCCACCCAGCGGATGGTCGCGTCCGGCCCCTGAAAGATGGCCGCATGGGCCGCGTACTTGCTTACCAGGTCGTGCGCCGGCACCACGCTTGACCCATCGAACCACACTTCCACCATTTCGCCGTAGCGCGTGAGCACCTCGGTGAGCTGCTCGCGGTACATCGCGTTGTATTTCGCCTGCGTGGCGGCATCCTTGCACACGCCGCCCAGCCCCGCACCGAAATTCCTGTCGCGCGGCGAAAGATAGACGCCCAGCCGCAGCCCACGCTTGCGGCACGAAGCAGAAAGATCTGCCAACACGTCGCCCTTGCCGTCCTTCCACGGCGTGTTGCGGATGCTGTACTCGGTGGTTTGGGTCTGCCACATGCAGAAGCCGCCTTCGTGCTTGGCCACAAACACGATGTACTTGGCCCCGAGATTGACGGCGCACTCGGCCCAGTTGTCGGTATCGATGTCAGGATCGATTGCGCTGAGCGGCGTGGAGAGATCGTCGCCTTCCTTATCCTGCCAGGTATTGGGCGCAATGTGGACAAACATCCCGATCTCAAGATCGTGCCACGCAAGCTGATCGGCCGAAGGAATCGCGCGGGGAGCCATGGCCGCTTGTGCTTGAACTGCGCGCATGGGCCAGGCTGCCACAGCAGCCGCTGCTCCCTTTAGGAAGCCCCGCCGGTCAAATTCTGAAATCAACATTCGCGTCTTGCCTTTCTAGTGCCAATCCGGAAAGTTGAATTCTATGAGCCGAGGCGCAGGCTGCGCAAAGCTCCGCCACCGCGACGGGAATGCGCGGGAAAGATTCGCTTGTTTTCGAAAGGGTGCAGTGTTCGAAGTCAGTTAGGCGAACCGGTCGTTTCTGTTGCCTCAAAGGTGCACTCGCCGCACTGGCACGCGCGGCGCAGATACTCCCATGAATAGATTCCGCCGGAGTGGCCGTCCTGCCAGTTGAACTGCAGAGCGTAACGACCAACGGGCTGTGCGCTTTTGGGCTTGGCGGGAGGCGTGTACATGGGCAGAACGGCAGCGGGCTTTGGTTTGGGCTGGCCGGCCTTGCGGCCCTCCTGCTTGCGCTGATCGATGCAGGTGGCGCAGGGACACGCTTCGCGCAGCCACGCAAAGGTCCATGAACTCTTGTGGCCGTCAGCCCAGTCAATCTCAAGGCCTTTGCCCTCTGACAAGAGCACGCGCACCTTTTCCGGCGTCATGGCAATCCGCGGCAGGGGTTTGTTCTCAGCGTTCTCGCGTTCCTGCTGCTCTTTGGTGGCAAAGCGAATGCCTTCGTGGCTCATGAGTACAGTTTACAGTGGTCAGTGGTCAGTCCGGAGCCTTGAGCTATTCCCTATTCCCTGTTCTTCGTCCCTGCCTCACCCGTTTTTCCAAAAGAACCAGGCGGCCATCGACAGGCCGATGACGACCACCATGCCACGCAGCACCTTTTGGGGAACCAGGCGGGCGAAACGCGCGGAGCTATAGCCGCCGACTGCGGCCGCCACCATGGCCGCCAGGCAGAGCCGCCACACTACCTGCCCGTCGATGATGAAGATGACAAAGGCGATGCCGTTGGCCATCAGGTTGGTGAGTACCTTGAGCGCGTTAATCTCGTGAATATCCGTGTAGCCGAACAGGCCGAGGAGGGTCATGAAGAGGAAGCCTGCCCCCGCGCCAAAGTAGCCCACATAGAAACTGACCGCCAAGGTTGCAAAGAACAGTGGCAGGCGACGGGGGTGCTCTCGAGCCGCGAGGCTGCCCTTGCGCCGCTCAAGCCAGCGCGTGACGGGTCCGCTGGCCGCAAAGATGGAGGCAGCGCCGAGCAGCAGCCACGGCACCAGGTGCAGGAAGGTCGTCTGCGGCGTATTCAACAGTACGACCGCACCCGCCGTTCCGCCCAGCAGTCCGGCCACACCCATGGGCCACGCGGAGCGCATGTTTTTGCGCACATCGCCCCAGTATGCCGCAACTGAAGTTAACTGCCCCGGCCAGATGGCGACGGTGTTGGTGGCGTTCGCCTGCACGGGCGGAATCCGCATGCCGAGCAGCGCGGGAAAGGAGAGAAACGATCCGCCGCCCGCGATGGCGTTGAGCACTCCGGCCAGAAACGCAGCCACCACCAGCCAGACAAAGTGCCAGTCAATTGATGCGGGGAACAGAGAGGAAAGGACCATCCGAATTATTGTATTAGCCTCCCGAGGGAACCTCGCGCAAGGCGCGGCCCGACCGCGCTCGAAGGCCCGTCAAAAAACTTCTATCGTCAACAGAAAGAGCAGAGTATGCTTCTCACATGTCAAGGCTTCCCCGCCGTTTGCCGCTCCTGCTGGGGTTTGTTCTCGCCACCGCCGCCTCACCTCTCGTCCTGCACGCTGCCGTGCTCGCACAGGCAGGCCCAGCCCAGAGCCCCGTGCTCGCCATCGACGGATTGGGCAAAGGGGTGACGCCGCTTGCAGGCCCCTGGCAGTTTCACCTGGGCGACGATCCGTCCTTCGCCCTGCCCCAGACGGCCGACGCCACCGGCGTGCAGGGCTGGGAAGCTCTGAGCCCGGACGCGACCTGGGGCGCACAGGGGCATCCCGCCTACACCGGCTATGGCTGGTACCGGAAGCACATCCACCTGACCACGTCGCCCGGCGCAGAGCCAGACATCGCGATGCTCATCCGCCGCATCGACAACGCCTACCAGATTTACTGGAACGGAAAGTTGGTAGGAAAAAGCGGTACCTTTCCGCCCAATTCCTCGTATCCGTATAACCCTCCGCCGCAAACGTTCGGGCTGGGGCCCATTCGTGACGGAGTGCTGGCAGTGCGGGTGTGGAAGGCGCCACTCAGCTCCTTCGACTCCGACCTGTTGGGCGGGCTCAACTTTGCGCCTGTCATCGGCAGCCCCAGTGCGATTGAGGCCCTGAAGGCACAGTCGGATTACTCCTGGCTGCGCAGCCGCCAATATACGTTCGGACAGCAATCGCTGTATGTCCTGGTGGCCCTGCTTGGTCTGCTTGCCTGGTTGCGCAACCGTTCGCAGTACGTCCTTTTATGGCTTGCGGTATTTTGTGGCGCGCAACCTGTCTCCACGTTTCTGGTAGGCCTGCGCCTTCCGTTCACGTACGATTTTGCGCTCGGCTGGCTGCAGCCGGTTCTGGCAACTATTGACATCGGCCTCTGGTTCCTGCTGCTTTATCTCCTCAAGCTGGATGAGATCCCGTGGCTCCACCGCCTGACGCGCATCATTGCCATTATCAGCATCGTCTCCGCTTCGCTTGACGGCTTGCTGTCCATGAGCGACTGGAGCAATCCGCGACTCACGGTCTGGTTTCAAATCGCTGACGGTTTACTCACCGTCATCTTCACGGTGCTTGACGCATATCCGTTGCTGCTGGTGGGCATGGCGCTGCGCAAAAAGCTCGACCGTTCAACATGGCTGCTTGCCATTGCCGCCTTCGTCGCCGAAATGTTCTCCGTGCTCCGTATCACCTTAAATCAAGGCAGCCGCTATACGCACTGGACCATAGGCAAGCAGCTGACCGCGCCACTGTTTACCATCAACGGAAACGTCTTTGTTCTGCAGACGATCCTTAACTCGCTGCTGCTGCTGGCCATCATCTACGCCGCCTATCGCTACGTTCGCGATGCGATGCACCGCCAGGGCGCGCTGGAGCAGGAGTTCAAAAGCGCGCGCGAGTTGCAGCAGGTTCTCATTCCCGATGTCCTGCCGGAGTTGCCGGGCTTTGCGGTCACCAGCGCCTACCGCCCGGCGCAGGAGGTGGGCGGCGATTTCTTCCAGATCATTCCTCTCGAAGGCGAATCCGCAGGCTCCACGATGATCCTGCTTGGCGACGTGAGCGGCAAGGGGTTGAAGGCGGCGATGACGGTGTCGTTGATTGTGGGCGCGGCGCGCACACTGGCGAAATTTGCTCCGCACCCGGCCGACATGCTCTCTGAGCTGAATGTGCGCCTGTGCGGGCGCATGCAGGGCGGATTTACCACCTGTCTGGCAATGCGCCTCTCGCCCGACGGGCAGTGCACCATGGCCAGTGCGGGCCATCCGGCCCCGTTTCTCAACCTGCACGAGCTCGAGTTGCCGGGCGCGCTGCCGCTCGGCGTCATGGCCGATACCGTGTACAAGGAAGCCACCTTCAACCTGGGAGAAGGCGACCACTTTGCGCTCTACACCGACGGCCTGCTTGAAGCGCGCAGCCCCAGCGGAGAGATCTTCAGCTTCGCGCGGCTCGACAAGCTGTTTTCGTCGCGTCCCAACGCGGACCAGGCGACGCAGGCCGCTGTCGACTTCGGCCAGGACGACGACATCACCGTGCTCACACTCACGCGGCTGGCCACCGGACAGCGCGCATCAACGGCGCTCAGCACACCCGGCTTCGCACCTGCATAGCAAAACTGTTCCGCATGAGGTTTCCGCGAACGATGCGCTCTTTGCCGAAAGTATTGTTGCTCTTGTTGCCGCTCTTCGCCGTCGCCCTGCCGGCGCAGTCCGTCATTTCCATCGCAAACGAGCAATGTGTATGGCATGAGGGCGACGATCCAACATGGGCCGCCGCCACGCTGGACGAATCGGACTGGCGCCCCTTTGCGGAATTCAAACAGCCGTTCGGCCTGACACGCATCTGGGTGCGCTGCCACCCGGATCTGAGCCTGCTCCAAAGCCAGCCGCAACCGGCGCTGCAGGTGTCGTTGGTGGGCGCCTACCAGGTCTACTTGAATGGCCAGCTCATCGGTGGCGAGGGTGACGTTGAAAACGGATACTCGAGCGTGAATTCGATTCGCTCGTTTCCAGTATCTCCCGGCCTTTTGGGCTCGCAGCCTGCGAGCGTGGCGTTGCGCGTCACTTATCGCACCGTGACATTTCTGGGCGGGATCTCCTACCTCTACACCAACGACGCCATGCATCTCCGCGCCGGCAGTCGACCGCTGCTCGATGCCCTTTTCGCGGCCGCTGTTGTCTCACGCACTTTGCCCTTCGCCCTCCCGGTGCTGTGCTTCGGCGTCATCGGCGTGATTGCTGTCATGCTCCTTGGGTTGTATTTTTACGATCGCAGCCGGCTTGAGATTCTGCTCCTCAGCCTCGCCTGTCTGGCCCTTGCGGGCATCCGCGTGAATGAACTCTGTCGCGCGGCGATGCTTGCCTACCCGCTCCCGGTCTGCCTTGCGATCATTGGCGCCGGCAACATTACGCTCACGGTCACCGAGGTTCCCTTTTTCTACGCCCTCGCCAAACGCCGCGTGCCGCTGTTCATTCAGCTTTCGATTGGTGCTACCTCCCTTATTTATTTGGCCCAATGCGCGCCAATTGTATTCATAAGCAGCGCAGCTCTTGCGCCGATCAACGACCTGATCCTGCGGCCCGCCTCGCTGGTGCTGCATCTTCTGTTTTCGCTTACGCCGTTTCTGGTTTTCTGGCGGAATCTCAAGGTCGCAGACCGCATGCGGCCCCTGGCCCTGTTATGCATGGCGTGGGGAGCTGCTGACTTTATCTGGTTCGCGGTCGAGCTCACCGGCATTCCCATTCCCGGCATCCCCAACCTGTTTGCGCTTTGGGGCTTCACGCTGCTCGGCGCACGTGGATTCGCCGTCGCCGGCCTTCTCACCGCATTGCTGGCCTTGATGTTCCGCGAACAGCGCCAAGTCACCGAAGAACGTGCCATCCTCGCCGGCGAGATGCAGGCGGCGGGCGACATTCAGCGCATGCTTGCCCCGTCAGCCCTTGAAACCGCCCCCGGCCTTCTCATCGAAGTCGCCTTCCGCCCCATGCGCGAAGTGGGCGGCGACTTTTACCAATGTCGCGTGCTGCCCGATGGTCGCCAGCGTCTGGTCGTCGGCGACGTCAGCGGTAAAGGCACAGGCGCTGCCATGGCGGCTGCTCTCATTCTCGGCGGAGCGGCAGCACGCGATTCCGATTCGCCGGCCGAACTGCTGGCGCACCTCAATCGCGTGCTGTGCGAGAGCCAGGTGGGTGGATTCGCCACCTGCCTCTGCGCCGATGTGGCTCCCGGCGGCCACGTCCAATTTGCCAACGCCGGCCACTTGTCGCCCTATTGCCGTAACCGGGAGATTGCCGTCGAGCCAGGCCTACCGCTCGGCGTCGCTTCCGCCCTCGAAGAGCGCTACGAGCAGCGGGAATTCGAGCTCGCCCCCGGTGCGATGCTAACCTTTCTGTCCGACGGCGTCGTCGAAGCCCGCGACGCATCCGGCAAGTTGTTCGGCTTTGAGCGGACCCTCGATCTGAGCTCCCAGCCAGCATCCGCCATTGCCGACGCCGCCCAGAAGTTTGGCCAGGAGGATGACATTACTGTACTCACGCTCACGCTGGCCGTGGAGGAGGCCGCCCGTGCGTAAACCGAGCCGTACCCTGCAATGCGCCGGCCGGGTTGCCGCGCTTGCGCTTGTGTTTCTTGCGCATGGACATTTCTATCGCGCGCAAGAGATCGTGGTGCACGGGGACGCCGGGCCGGCACGGCTTGGTGGACCCTGGCGTATGGACAAGGGCGACCCTCCGGGCGGTCCCGGCGCCGCTGCCGATCCTGGTTCCGGCCAGGCCTATTGGCTCGGCCGCAGCAGCAGCTCCGCGCAGGGGAACCACGTTGTCTGGCTGCGCGCCACCGTAACCGAGGACCAGCCTGTTTCCAATCCCGCCTTGCTTCTGAATCCCAACGCCGATGAATGCCAGGTGTTTGTGAATATGAAGGAAGTGGGCGATTGTGCCCGTTGGCCTCGTACCAGCATCGAGGCTCGGCGCTGGATGCTTGTACCTTTGCCCGCTGGCCGGGCCCAGGTCGCCCTTCGCATTGTCGGGCCTGATGGCCGGGCGGCAAAATTGCCGCGCGCGGGAGATGTTCTTTTCGGTCCTGCGCGCGTTCTTGAAGACGTCCGAACAGCCGCGGATGCGCGCCGCTTTTACGAGGGATTGCCTCAATCGTTGCTCTGCCTGGGCGAACTCCTCGGAGGATTGATCCTCTTGGTCGCTTTCCGCGACGACCGCGGCGGGCGCGCCTACCTGTGGTTTGCCGCATTCCTCTTGCTCGATGGGACGATGTCGCTGGAGTCTGTCTTCAACTGGGTTTATCCTCTGGTTCCGCGCTCGACCTCAATGCTTACCGACTCCCTGGGAATGATCGGGCGGTACGCTCTGCTCGTCGGCTTCATCGCGGCATTCATCGGAATACGTCTCAACCGCTGGATGCGCGGTTACCAGATTCTGCTTTTGACCGTTGCAGTCCTCGTGGGCCTGTCCGGATTGGGCCAGGCGTTCGGATGGTTTCCCGGTTTGCCTGGCCTGGCATTTCACTGGATCGTGCTCTTCGTTCAACTACCGTTTGTCGCAGGCTCGCTCGGTTATCTTGTTTGGAAATGGCTTCGCGGAAATCACGAGGCCGGGCTGTTGCTGCCGTCGTTCCTGCTCGCCAGCGGCATTGAGATTCTGGGGCTCACCGTCCCCTGGTTCAACAGCTTCCACGCTGGACGCTTCTCCTTCGATTTTGACGACCTGTCAATGTTCTTCTTCCTTGTTTCCATCGGCCCGGTGATGCTGTACCGCCATCGACGTACCAGTCTCGATCACGCCCGGGTGAGCGCGGAACTCGACGCCGCCCGCGAGGTGCAGGAGCGGCTCGTCACGCCGCCACCCGCGGTGCCCGGCTTCCGAATCGATTGTGAGTACCGGCCTGCCGCCCAGGTCGGCGGGGACTTCTATCGAGTGGTGCCGTTCGAGAACGGCAAAATCCTGGTCGTGGTCGGAGACGTGAGCGGCAAGGGACTGCCTGCGGCCATGACCGTCTCCAGCATCGTCGGGGCCTTGCGCATGGTGGGCACTGAAGCTCCCGGGGAGATCCTCCACGCACTCAACCGATCTCTCGCTGGAAATCTGCGTGGCGGCTTTGTCACCTGTCTGGCGGCCCTGCTGGACCACGACGGCGCCTGCAAGTTCGCCAGCGCCGGCCACCTTGCCCCCTATTTCAACGGCGAAGAACTCACCATCGACAATGGGCTTCCGCTCGGTCTCTCCCCCGATTCCGAGTATGGCGAGACCACCTTCACGCTGCCGCCGGATCTGCAGCTTACGGTGCTGACCGACGGCGTGGTCGAAGCCCGCGACTCCCGTGGCGAGTTGTTCGGCTTTGAGCGGACCCTCGAACTGAGCTCCCAGCCAGCCTCCGCCATAGCCGATGCTGCCCAGAAGTTCGGCCAGGAGGACGATATCACTGTGCTCACCCTGACGCGATTGGCACCTGGTCGCCAGCCCTCAACGGGGCTAGGTTCTGCAGCTTTCGTATCTGCCTGACGGCAGGAAACTCTCCAAAAACTGCAGTAACGTATTGAAAAACAAGAGGATTGTCTCCTTTTCTGAATATTAGCGCATTACACTCATATTTTGTGAATCATCTATGCTATAGTTTCATCAGATTGGTTGTGAGGCAGGGTCGAATCCCCGCCCGATCATCAACAATTCATCACTGGAGAAGAAAATCTCATGGTTATCACCCGTTGGCAGCCTTACCGAAACAACGCATTGCAGAACCGCCTGAACACGCTGTTCGGCGAATTCAATGAATCTGACAGCCAATTGACGACTGCTGCTTTTGTGCCGGCCGTCGATGTCTATGAGGACGAAAAGAAGGTCGTTCTCAAGCTCGAAGTTCCCGGCATCGAGGAAAAAGACCTCGACGTCAGCGTCGAGAAGAACACCCTCACCGTGAAGGGCGAGCGCAAGTTCTCGAGCGAGGAGAAGGAAGAGAACTTCCATCGCATCGAGCGCCGCTACGGCAGCTTCTTCCGCTCGTTTACGCTTCCCTCCACCGTCGACACGGAACAGGTGCAGGCGAGCTACAATGCAGGCGTGTTGAAGCTGGAGCTGGCCAAGAAGCCTGAGGCCCAGCCCAAGCAGATCAAGATCAACGTGGCTGCGTAAGTGCAGCCACCAGCAATTGACGATTAGCTTCCGCT
>Ga0302275_10007007_pt1 | contig 10554 bp, 7 predicted proteins | sample III_Bog_N2_2_FD_200229 | JGI IMG/M metagenome (GOLD analysis project Ga0302275, IMG submission 200229) | Peat permafrost microbial communities from Stordalen Mire near Abisko, Sweden - III_Bog_N2_2 | ecosystem: Environmental > Terrestrial > Soil > Wetlands > Peat | place: Sweden: Abisko... | reverse complement strand
AACTCCGGATCGGTCTCGCTCGAAGCGATCGCTCCCAGCGCTTCCGCTCCCTTGCTCCCCGCGGCCACATACGAGTTCAGAATGGCCGACTTCAGCTCTTTGCTGGAAGTCGTCTTATAAATCTCAGAGAGCTTCGACACCGCCCCCATCGCCCCCAGCTCGGAGACCGCGTGGCGCGCAAGCTCCGGATCGCTCTCATGTTCGGCCGCCTGCGCCAGCTTCTCCGGGTCGTTCATCACAAGATAGGCATCCAAAACGGCACGTTTCACCGCCGCATCGTTCGATTTGCCGTAGATGCTCCCGAGCGTCGCCGCCGAGTTCGTCCCCTGCACCGTGCCCAACAGCCGAATCGCCTTGATTTGCAGCTTGGGGTCTTTTTCGCCACGCACGATCTGCCCCAGCAACTCCTGGCCCTCCTTCGATCGGTCCTCCGCCAGCACAAACAGCGCCCGCTCTTTCAGACGCTCCGACTGCTGACCCTCCAATATCTGCTTCAGAATCGGCAGCGCATTCGAGTTCCCGCCCTGCATCAGCGAGTTCAGCGCCAGCAGCTTCAGTTCCTCGTCCTGCTCCGCCTGCGGCTGCACCGGACTGCCGCTCTTGCCCCGAATCTCAATCTCCAGGGCGCTGCAGTCCTTCACCCAGGTGCTCTGCGCGTAGTTTTGCCGCAGACTCGCGCACTCCGCCAGCGCATCGCCTCCCCGGCCCTCCTTGTTCTTCACGTACGCCTTCCAGTAGAGCGCCGCGTCCGCTCTCCGCCCGCGCAGGTTCGACACCTGATCGAGCAGCGGCTCGGCATCCGCCCAGCGCCCTTCGTTGATCGCCCGAGTTGCGTCCGAATAAAGCTGCTCCTCGTGTGTATCCTCTCCAAGCGATGCGTCGTCGTAAACGTCGTAGATCAGTACAACCGCTCGCGCAGTCCGGCCCGCGAAAACCGTCAGCGCCCCGCATAACCCCAGCATAAAAATCCAGCGATTCACTCTCATTTAGATCCTTGCTCCATTTCTCGAAGGCGCAGCCTTCGGTTCCTGCGGTAAAGTTCGTGCGCGGAGAACTCGAATCTGAAACAGCAGCGAATCCGTGTTCATCTCCCGCTCAATGCGCTCCACATCGGCGCCGTTCAGCTTGTCCGGCGAATTCGCCACTTCCTGCAGCACCCGTTCAAGATGCTCCAGCGCCGAGGCCATCATCGGATCGCTTCCCCCCGGCAGCGCCTGGCGATACAACCGATTGTCGGGCAGCAGTTGCCGCGCTTCCGTCAGCAGCAGGTCATCCGCGCCGCCCGTCTCTCCCCCGGCGTGACTCAACTCCACCAGCAGCCGCTCCGACCGGTCGAGATGATCGCCCAGGATTAAGAGAACGACACGTTCCTTTGCCTCGCGTGAGGCTCCAGCCTCCAGCGAATGAGTCCGACCCCGCTGCCAAAGCGCCCCGCCCACAAACGCCGCCGCCACCCCCAGCAGGCAAACCGCCGCCAGCGCCAGCCGCGGCCAGCCAAACCACCCGCTCTTCACCCTAGCCGGGTAGGGCGTCAGCGGCGCTTCGATCGACTGCCACACGCGCCGTCCGTATCCCGGCTCCCGCGCCGGCGGTTCCGGCCCGCGCACTGCCAACGCCTGTGAAATCTCCTCGTACATCTGTTCGCACCGTCCGCAGACCCGCAGATGCGTCTCCGCAACCCGGTTCGCGTCTTCGCCAAAGAAGTAGTCGACCAGTTGTTCATCCGTTAAATGGCTCATGGCTTCACCCATAGCGGCGTCAAAGCCCGCCGCATCTTCTGCACCGCCCGAAACACCGACTGCTTCGCGTTGTTCGGAGTCACCCCCAGGGCCGCCGCAATCTCCTGCGTCGAGCGGCCTTCCAAATGCCTCAAAACGAAGGCCATCCGCTCATCCTCCGTCATCCGCTCCATCGCCCCGCGCCGGCGCTGCTCAATTTCCCTGTCCAGCAGCGCCCGCTCCGGTCCAGCCCCGCCGTCGGCCAGTTGAACGCCACGGCTCTCCTCGTCAAACTCTTCGCCAATCGTCACGGCCGCCTCCGTCTTTCGCCGGCTCAGCACCCGCAGCGCGCAGTTCACCGCAATCCGATAAATCCACGTCCCAAAATCGGCCCGATGATCGAACTCCGCCAACCCGCGATAGCCGCGCAGAAAGGTCTCCTGCACAATCTCCTCCGCATCCGCCTCGTTCTCGGTAATCCGGAACGCCACGCGGAACATGGCTTCCCCGTGACGCTCCACAAGCCCGCAGTAAGCGTCCTTGTCTCCGGCCAGCACCGCCCGGATCAGCGCCTTGTCGCCATTTCCCATGTGCGTATTAGATCGGAAGAGCCCTCAGCGGTTAGGAAGTTTCTTTTGCGGCCAATCACTCCCCACAGGCCGCCATCGCCTTGGGACTCTCTATCGATTCCGGTGCGGAGTCTGGATTCGAGAGGGAGGATCGCGGTTCCTCCGCGTAAAGCGACGAACGAAGGGCAGGAACCGGCGAGCCGGCACTCCTGCGAGACTTGGAAGCTTTCGATTGCGAGTGTTTTGTATAGGCAAGAACTCAGTGCGGGTCGGAGGCGGCGCGGAACTGCGCATCGGCCAGAGCGGGCGGCGCAGTTGGCGGGAGCGCCCCTGGCGATGGAGAGGGGATGGCCTTTCTGAGCAAAGCCTTGAACCTTGGCTCGTCTTTCAGCGGAGCCCACTCCCCTCCCGAACCCAAAAGGAGCGCACGCGGCGAGGTGCCCGGATCGCGATGTGCGTAGGACTCCTCGAGCAGTTGCAAAGCCTCCTGCTTCCTACCCAACCGGACGCACGCCAAGGCCAAAGCTATCCATGAGACTTTCCCCTCCGCGTAATATTTCTCTTCCGCCATATACAGGTTCTTCAGCAGCCCGCGCTCCCCATCGCGCGTGTACCCGGTTCCTGCCGCGGCTATAATCTCCTTGAGCGCCGGATCGTTCATGGTTTCCGCAGTCTTTTCGCCCTCCGCCAGATACGCCGGGTAGTCCCGGAGTTCAAAACCGGCGATCATCAGATATTGGTGCGGAGAGCCGAGCTCAGGCGCGGCGCGCTCCACTTCCTTGAGAATTGCGACGCCTTCCTCTCTTTTCCCGGATTCGAACAAAATCGTGCCCTTGTCGGCCAACGTCGAGTGGGAGCCGGGATCCAGTTCCTGTGCCTTGTTTACCTCCTCCAGGCTCTCGGCATACCGTTCCTGTGTCGAGAGGGCATCGGCAAACCATTTGTGTGCCAATGGATCATTGGGATTGAGCTCGATGGCTCGCCGAAACTCCTTTTCCGCGCCCGCAAAATTCCATGTCCCCCAATATTCGGCAAAGGCCAGGGCACGATGGCCCTCGGGCAGCGAATTGTCCAACTGCACCGCCCTCCTGGCCGCGCCAATGGCTCTGGAGTAGGCGTCGGCTTGCGGCATGGTGGAGTAGATCCGCAACATGTCGTACGTATCCGCCATACCCGCGTAGGCCGGCGCACTGTTGGGATCGTGAACGATCGATTGCGTAAAGTCGTCCAGCGCACGGTTCAGGCTTTCGGGGGTTCTTTGATTCCATTCGTAGCGGCCCTTCAGGTAAAGCTCGTGCGCGCGCGCTTTTTCCGCATCGGAAACGGTCGCGGAACCAGAAGGAACGGGCGCGGCATTCGCCGCGCTCAAGAGCGAAGAAATCCATTGCTGGATACGGCCACTGGCGGAACGAAGGGACATGTCGTAGGCGCCGGCGCAAAGCGCTCCCGCCACCAAAATTCCAGCAAGTACCGGTTTCCAGCCAGGCTTGAAGCCCAGCCCGCCGATTCGCAAGGTGCGCGTTATCGCGATTGGCGGCGTGTCCGGCTGAGCTGCCGTCGGAGCATCAAGCGAGGGTTCAACGCTGCTTGGGCCGGGAGTTTCGTTTCCCGCCGCTGCCCAAGCAGTCTCTTCGCCAGCCCCGGCAGCGTCCAGCGCGTGAGCGCGGCGCAGCTTCAGCCATTCATCCAGTTCGGCGGTGTACGCATACACCGACGTTCGTCCGGCGCCCGGCGCACGATGAGTGGGCAGTCCCCGCTCTATCTCCCAGCGCCTTACCGTCTTTTCGCTTCTGCCCAGATAGGCGGCAATCTCTTTCCAGCAATCGAGGCGGCTTCCTCGAGCCAGATCTCCGATGCCGCTCCAATCTGGCGTGGTCAGGGCCACAACTGGCCTCCATTCGGGCTCTTGTCGGTAGATGACCGTTCATGTCCGGTCACTGCGCTTGGTCCAGCGATAAATTGCCATCATTATCGCACTTAGCGGTTGCCCCGGCAACCGGAAGATCTTCTCCTGAGGAGCGTTGAGATGAAGCGGGTCGGAAGAGTATTAATGATCGTGTTATTGGCCATTTCCGGCATCGGCGCATACTCGGCCGCCGCACAGGAAAGTTTGGTGTGGAGCTTCGAAGGCTACCCCACGGACGGGTCCAAGCCCAATGCCGGCCTGATCTCCGACGCCGAGGGCAACCTCTACGGCACCACCGTGTACGGCGGCGCGTATGGCAATGGAGCGGTCATCGAGTTGTCGCCCACTGAGAGCGGCGGATGGACGGAGAAGCTGCTGTACAGCTTCCTCGGCGGCAACGCATTGGAGGCGCAAAATCCCCTCGGCAGTCTGGTCTTCGATAAGTCCGGCAATCTCTACGGCACCACCGTGGGAGGCGGCACGAATAATGGCGGGACGGTCTTCGAGTTGTCGCCCGGCGCAGACGGGGTCTGGACGGAACAGCTTCTGTACTCCTTCGCTCAAGGGAATCAAACCGCTCAAACGGGCCCGTCCCAGCCCCAGGCCAACTTGATCCTTGACACTCAGGGCAATCTCTACGGGACGAGCTTGTCAGGCGGCAAAGATAGCTTCGGGACGGTCTTCGAGTTGGTGAAACCCAGCGCGGGCGGAACCTGGACAGAGAAGACCCTGTGGAACTTCCTTGCCACTGGGGGTGCGGACGGGTTCAACCCGAGAGGAGGTTTGATCTGGGACGCCGAGGGCAACCTTTACGGGACGACCTCGGCCGGCGGGTCCGGAGAAGGAAATGGTACGGGTCTAGACGCCAGCGGCGCTGTCTTCGAGTTGTCACCCGGTAAAGGCGGCGTCTGGACAGAGAAGCTGCTGTGGAGCTTCGGCGCCGGAGCCTACGACGGAACTGCGCCCCAGGCCGGCCTGATCTTCGACTCCAAGGGCAATCTCTACGGCACCACCCACACAGGCGGGGCAACTCCCTACAACACCGGAACGGTCTTCGAGTTGTCGCCAAATGGCGGCAACGCCCCCTGGACAGAGAAGCTGCTGTGGAGTTTTGGAGGCGCACCATCGGACGGTGCCCAGCCCTACGACACCTTGATCTTCGACGCCCAGGGCAATCTCTACGGTACGACTCTGTATGGCGGGCCCAACGGTTACGCTGCTTTGCAGTGCTACTGTGCCGGAACGGCATTCGAGTTGTCCCCCGCTTCCGGCGGCGCCTGGACGGAAACGATTCTGCACGACTTTCTCTCGACCAGCACCGACGGGTTTGAACCCTCTGGCGGTCTGATCGCCGATGCTGCCGGCAACCTCTACAGTACGACCTACGGCGGTGGCGCGAAGGGCAACAACGGGACGGTCTTCAAGCTTGAGGCGGCCGGATTGCTGTCCTTCACACCCCCAGCCGGTACTTACGTCGGAACCCAGACCGTAAGAATCACTTCCGCGCCCGCAGATGCAACCATTTACTACACCACCGACGGAACTACGCCCACCACCACGTCCACCAAGTACACCGGGGCGATCGAAGTGCCGGAATCGGAGACCTTCAAGGCCTTCGCCTTTGCCGCCGGCTATCCCAACGGCGCTGTTATCACGGCTGCTTACACCATCCTGGAGCGTCCGACGGTGGGACTGACACTCTCTTCGGACGCCATCACCACCCTGCAGGCTCTCACGGTGGGGGTTGCGCTCAACAGTGTCGCCGGCAGGCCAACGCCAACCGGCTCGGTAACCGTGACCAGCGGCTCCTACACCTCCGCTGCCGCCATCTTGAGCGGCGGCAAAGCCAGCATTGTCATCCCGGCCGGGTCGCTGACGGCTGGTGCGGACACGCTGACGGTTACTTACACGCCTGACAAGGCAAGCTCGCTCGTTTACACCCCGGCAAACGCGGCCGCGGGCGTTACGGTGCAAAGAGTGACGCCCACCCTCACATGGCCTGCGCCCGTGGCGGTCACCTATGGAACGGCGCTGACTTCCAAGCAGCTCAACGCCGTTGCCTCGGTACCGGGAACCTTCGCATACAAACCCGCTCCCGGCACAGTGCCAACCGCTGGCACTCAAACGCTCTCGGTCACCTTCACGCCGGCCGATACCGCCCAATACAACCAGGTGACCGGTTCCGCCGCGCTGGTCGTAAACAAGGCAAGCCTCGCGGTAACGGCAAACGAGATCGCCAAAGTCTACGGCGCGGCGATGCCGGAGCTGACCTACACCATCTCCGGCTTCGTCAATTCGGAGACGCAAAGCACCGCGACCACCGGAGCTCCCAGCCTCACGACCATCGCTACGGCGAAATACAACGTGGGCGTTTATGCGATCACTACGGCAAAGGGCACGCTTGCCGCGGCCAATTACACCCTCAAATTCGTGCCGGGGACGCTCACCATCACCAAAGCGTTGCTCACCGTTACCGCCATCAATCGCACCAAAGTCTATGGCGCGGCCTTTCCCAACCTGGGCTACGCCATCACCGGCTTCGTGAATGGCGATCTCCAGGTCCACGCCGTCTCCGGCGTACCCAGCATTACTACGGTGGCAACGGCAAAATACAACGTCGGGAGCTATCCGATCGTTGTGGCTGCGGGCACAATGGCGGCGCGCGACTACAGCTTCAAATTTGTATCGGGCGCAATCACCATCACCAAGGCGCTGTTGACCGTATCGGCGGACAACCGGAGCAAAGTCGTGGGCGCGGCTGTTCCCAGCTTGCCTTATGCCATCACTGGATTTGTCAACGGAGACCTCCAGGTTCACGCGGTTTCCGGCTCTCCCATCCTCACCACGACAGCCACAGCAAATTCCCCGGCCGGCACCTATCCAATCACTCCGGCGCTGGGCACACTCGCCGCGCGCGACTACACCTTCGCCTTTAAGGACGGAACGCTGACGGTCATGCCTTGAGTAACGGCAGTGGCGTTAACGCCAAGCCGTTACTCCGCCAGCCGCGCCAGCGTCCGCGCCAGCACTTCCACGCCGCCCGCGATCCACTCCGGCGACGCGTACTCGTCCGGGCGATGGCTGTAGCCGCCGCGGCAAGGCGTAAAGATCATCGCCACGGGCGCAATCCGCGCCATGAACAGCGAGTCGTGGTAAGCCCGGCTTACCATCCGTCGCGCCGCAAGCCCGCTCACGGCGACAGATGCCTCAATCGCCGCCAAGACCGCCTCATCGCAAGCCGCGGGCGGATCGGCGTTCACCGTCTCGAACGTAATCTTCACGCCGCGCCGCGACTCGACCATCGCCGCAAATGCCTTGACCTCAGCCAGCACGCGGTCGCGCCGGTCGCCATCCGTGTCGCGCACATCCGTCTCCAGTCGCACCCGCGCGGGCACCGAGTTCACAGCGCCGGGAAACACATCGCAAATCCCCACTGTCGCGACGGTATCGATCGCGCCCGTCGCCCGAGCCGTATGCTCCAGCGCGAGTATCAACTCCGAAGCCGCCGTCAGCGCGTCATGGCGGTCCGGCATCAGCATCGCTCCGGCGTGGCCGCCCTCGCCGTCAATCAAGATCCGCACACTCGCCGGGGCGGCAATTGCGGTGACAATCCCCAGATCGAGCCCCTCGCGCTCCAGCAGCGGCCCCTGCTCGATATGCAGCTCGGCAAAGCCCGAATATTGTCCCGGCGAAAGCCGCACCGACTCCAGATCGCCCACAAATCCAGCCGCGGCCCGCAGTTCATCGAGAGTTTGGCCTTCTTTATCCCGCAGTGCCCGCGCCTGCTCCGCTGTCATCACGCCGCCCATCAGCCGGCTACCCAGGCAGCCAATCCCAAACCGCGTCGGCTCTTCCGAAGTGAAGAGGATCAGCTCGATCGCTCGCCGCGGCCGGTATCCGGCGCGCTGCAGGGCGCGAATCGCCTCCAGACCGCCGAGCACACCCACCACGCCGTCATAGGCGCCCGCATTGGGAATCGCATCGATATGCGAGCCAGTCGCCATCGCGGGCAATTCCGGATCCGATCCCTCCCAGCGGGCAAAGGTGTTGCCCACGGCGTCTTCGCGGATGCTCAGCCCGGCGTCATGGCACAGGCCTTTTACGTAGGCCCGCGCCCGCAGGTCGGCCTCGGAGAAGACGATGCGTGTCACCACCGGAGGCTCAGCCGCGGAAATCAGCGCCAGCGCGGCCAACTCCGCCATCAGCGTATCGATTGCGACGATTGGCTTCATGTCAAGCTCCCAAAGGATGGCGGTACCAGTCCTTGTAAATGAGGTATTTGGAAGGCACCTTGCCCAGCGCGCCAAACCACTGCGGGCAATACGCGCCCATCCAGATAAAGTCCCCCGCGGCAACCGGGTACCAGCTATCGCCCAGCCGGTAGATGCCGCCCCCTTCCAGCATCAACAATCCGTGCTCCATCACATGCACCTCCACCATGGCCAGCGACGCGCCGGGAGCGTAGGTCATGGTGTTCACGGCAAAGTCCCAACTGGGGCCGTCGGGCATCAGGTGGCGCACCTGCAGGTCCACATCGCCACCCAGCGGTTCGCTGGCCACGGCAAACTCCGAGCCGACCATCACTTCCGGCTGATCCACCCGGTCGGGCCCGGCGTATGGCGCATATCGTTTCTCAATCAGAGCCGCTTTCGCCGGTTTCCGCGTCCGCATTCCATGCCCGGTGCCTGCGGGCAAATAGGCATACATCCCAGGGGAGAGCGAGTGATCGCGCCCGCCGGCGATCTCCAGGTCAACGTGCCCCTCCAGCACATACAGAAAGCGCTGTACGCCCGGCTGCGTCGAGCCGAGTGAGCTGTCGGCGCCAAACTCCACTGTCATCTGGGAGAACGCGGCGCCCAGTTGCGGCGCGGCATGCACAATGAAATCCACGTTCTTCGCGCCCGGCTGGGGGATGCGGATAAACGTGTCCGGCGTGTGCAGCAGGTGATCGGCCTTGAGGCTGCTTCGTGTGGCTCCCAGGGAATGCACGATGGTTTCGCCCTCCAGGGCTCTCTCATCAGACTAAACCGCCCGCGCGCTGAATTGCTCAAGGAACAGGTCGCCGACCCTGAGTGCGGCCGCGACATCCTCTTCGCGGACAGTTTCGTTGGGGTGATGGCTGAGCCCTCCGGGGGAGCGAACGAAGAGCATCGCGGCCGACAGCCGAGTGGCCATCACCATGGAGTCGTGCCCGGCACCGCTCGGCATCCGCCGCGGGGGATATCCGGCAGCCTGCATGCAGTCCGCAAGGATTCCGGTCATTTCCTCGTCCATGGGCACAGCGACTTGCTCCATCAACAGGTTCACTTCGCAGCGCAGGCCACGCCGGGCGGCAATAGCGCGCGCCAGCGCCAGCAGTTCGGCCGCAGCCTTGCTCCGGACCGCGTCCCTGGCGTGGCGAAGGTCCAGGCTCACCCGCACGCGGCCGGGAATCACATTGACCGCGTTGGGTTCCACTTCCACCTTGCCTACCGTCGCGACTAGAGTGTCAATTCCGCGTCCCATCGCTTCCACGGCCGTGATCCACTCAGCCGCGGCCACCAGGGCGTCGTGGCGCAGTCCCATTGGGTTGGTCCCGGCGTGGTTGGCCTGGCCCAGAAAATGAACCATGCTCCGCGTTTGGCCCACAATGGCGGTGACTACCGCAACCTGCAGGTCCTCAGCCTCCAGCACCGGCCCCTGCTCAATATGCAGTTCCAGATAGCCGAGCGCATCCCTGCTCACCTCGGCGGCGCGCATCCCCGCCGGGTCCAGGCCAAAGGATCGAATCGCTCCGTCGAGCGTAATCCCCTCGGGATCGGTGAGCTTCAGCAGCGCGGGATCGAAGCGCCCCGCCGCGGCGAGGCTTCCCAGGTAGGGAACACCGAAGCGCACGCCCTCTTCTTCACTGAAGGCGATGATCTCAATCGTCAGCGGCAGCGCCTTTTCGCGGGCCGCGCGCACCAATTCCACCGCAAGCGTCACCCCCAGCACGCCATCGAAGGGTCCCGCATCCGGCACCGTATCGATATGCGAGCCAATCACCAGCCGTTTCCGAGGCGCTCCGGCCGACGACCAGACTCCCCGCAGGTTGCCCGCGGCGTCCACCGCCACAGCCATCTCCAGCGCCTCCATCCGGGCGCGCAGATGCGCATGGACCTCGGCCACCGGAGGCGTCAGAAAGCGCCGCGTCGTCCGGCCCGGCTCCTCGCTCATTGTCGCGAGCAGCCGGCACTCGGCGATCGCCGCTCGCGCCCGTTCGGATGCGCCGGTCATGCGTCCCGCCTGAGTTCCCGGCCGGCCGCGCCGCTTCCAAATCCTTCTTCGCACGAGAAAATCGCCTCGCCGCGCAGGTACGTTCGGCGCACACGGCCCTGGAGGC
>Ga0302275_10006990_pt1 | contig 10570 bp, 11 predicted proteins | sample III_Bog_N2_2_FD_200229 | JGI IMG/M metagenome (GOLD analysis project Ga0302275, IMG submission 200229) | Peat permafrost microbial communities from Stordalen Mire near Abisko, Sweden - III_Bog_N2_2 | ecosystem: Environmental > Terrestrial > Soil > Wetlands > Peat | place: Sweden: Abisko... | reverse complement strand
TGCTGACGGTGATTTTGGGGTATAGCGACCTGGTGCTGGGCGACCTGGCACCGGGGGACCGGCTGCGGGATTCGCTGGAGGAGGTCAAAAAAGCCGGGGAACGCGCGGCGGGCCTGACCCGGCAATTGCTGGCCTTCAGCCGCCAGCAGTTGCTCGAACCCCGGGAACTGGAGTTGAACACGGTGGTGACCGACTGTGCCCGCATGTTGCAGCGCCTGGTGGGCGAAGACATCACACTGAAAGTGGAACTGGACGCGGACCTGCCGCACATCCGGGTGGACCCCGGCCAGTTGGAGCAGGCCATCATCAATCTCGTGGTCAATGCGCGGGATGCCATTCCCCAGTTTGGCAAAATCACCATCACCACCACCCAGGCAGCCCTGACGGAGGCGGATTGCCGGTTGCAGGCCGGCGCCCGCCCCGGTCCTCATGTGATGCTCACGGTGGCCGACACCGGCAGCGGGATGGATGAGGCCACCCTGGGCCGCATTTATGAGCCGTTCTTCACCACCAAGGATCCGGGCAAGGGCACGGGCCTGGGGCTGGCCATGGTCTTTGGCTTCATCCAGCAGAGCGGCGGCCACATCACCGCGGCCAGCGCGCCCGGGCAGGGCACGACGTTTAAAATCCATCTGCCGGCCCTGGCGCGCGGGAGCCCGGTGGCGGCCGGCGGAACGCCGGCGGAACCGCTGCCCGGCGGCACGGAAACCATCCTGCTCGTGGAGGACGAGGCCGCGGTGCGGCAGTTGAGCCGGCACCTGCTCGAAGCGCGTGGATATACTATATTGGAGGCCGCGCGGGGCGACGTGGCCCTCCGGCTGGCGGAAACGCACGCGGGCGGGATCGACCTGCTCATCACGGACGTGGTGATGCCGGGCATGGGCGGGGGCCAGCTCGCCGAGGCCATGCGGACCCGGCGGCCGGACATCAAGATTCTGCTGGTATCCGGTTATTCCGGCGACGCCCTGCACCGGCACGGCGGGGTCAACCCGGGGATCAGCCTGCTGCCCAAGCCCTTCACGGTGTCCGCGCTGGCGTTGAAAGTGCGCGAGGTACTCGATGGCGGGAACGGCGCGGGGCACTAACTCCGGGGCGCGGAACCGGCCAGGTTGACACCCTCGACGGCGAGGAGGGTGCGCTTCCAATCCAGACCGCCGGAAAATCCCCCCAGCCGGCCATTGGCCGCGAGGGCGCGATGACAGGGAATCAGGACCACAATGGGATTGGCCCCGCAGGCACCGCCCACGGCGCGGCAGGCGCGGGGCCGCCCAATGGCCCGCGCCAGTTCGCCATAACTGGCGGTGCGGCCCGGGGGAATGGCTTGCAACGCCACCCAGACCCGGCGCTGAAAGTCCGTGCCGCCGGTCACATCCAGCGGGGGCAAATCCAAGGGCACGCGGCCGGTTAAAATCATTTTGAGCGCGCGGGAGGCGAGCCGGTGCCAGGCGGCAATTTGGTGGAGCCGATCATGGGGGATGGCCGGGCGTTCGCGCGGGGCGGAAGCGGGCCGGGGAAAGGAAAGCCCGGCCAGACCGCGGGCCGAATAACGGGCCGTAAATTCTCCCCGGGCAGTGGGGATGGCCAATTCAAACCGGGCGGCGGGATCAATGGCAGGCATGGGCGTCAGCGGGTTCGGTAGTAATGGCAGAGCATTAGGAATAAAATCACGAAGAGGAGGGCGGCCAGGCCAAAAAACCGGTTGCGGGCCACGCGTTTTTCATAGCGCATAGGGCGCAGGCCGTGAAAGCCGCCGGCCGCCAGGTAACTGACCAGGCGCGGGTTGGAGGTGGTGGGGCCGCGCAGGTGGTGGCACAGCCGGTTCCACAAGGCCGGCAAATCATATTTGCGCACGCCAAATTCATTGAAGTGTTCCGGGCCGGGCTCGGGTTCGGGGGGCTGGATGGGGCGCTGTTTGACCTCGGCAAACACTGGTTCGCGGACCGGGGCGGCCGGGGTGGTTTCCGCCGGCCGGGCGCCGGGAGGCAGGGTGCTGGAGCGCAGCCGGGGTCCGGGAGGCTGGTGCAGTTGGGAATCCAGCTTTTTAATTTGCGCCTCCAGCGCGGCAATCTGCTGGTTCAGCGCCCGGGCGTGCGCTGAAATCGGGTCGGGTTTTTTGTTGAGCCAGCCCATGAGAATGCGACGCATCGGAGGTTAATGCCGCTGCCAGAGAAGCACGAACGCGGCCAGCGCGAGCAGGCCCACGCCCACAAGCGGCAGGGTGAACGCCAGGCCGATTTTGCAAAGTTGACCGAACGGCAGGGTGGCCAGGGTGGCGGGGGTGACGGTTGCGGGCGAGGCGGATTTGACCGGCCCATGCTCACCGGCCAGCACGGGCAGTTTCAGCCGGGCGGCGTTCCATTCCATGCGGGCGTTTTCCACGGCGGTCAGTCCGCGAGTGAGTTCGACGTTGAAGGAGTCGCGGGCCCAGGCCTCCTCCCGGATGGCCTGCACCTTGGTCAGGGCGTCCCGGAAATCGGTAATGGTGCGGGCCATTTGCTCGGCGTCCCGGCGGGCGGTGAACTCAGCCTCTTCCAGCAGGCCAATGCCCCGGGTGAGGTTCTGAATGATTTCCTGGCGGCCGGTCTGGAATTCGTTCTGGCGGCGGCGCACTTCCTCCAGCGCGGCGCGTTCCCGCTCCAACTCTTCCTGCGCGCGCTTGAGTTCCGCCAGCTTTTGTTGGGCATCCACGACCTTGCGCTCCACTTCCTCCCGGTTGGGGGCACGGTGGAGCTCGTGGCTGAAGGGGGAGGTTTTGGGGAGCGAAGACGGGGTATAAGGAACCTTATGCCCCACAAAGTCAGGGTCAACAAACTCCGTCGCGTCGTGTTCGCCAGCCATGTCCTGACTTTAGACCCGGCGTGCGCCCCTGTAAAGGCGCGTGTTGCCGGCGATTGATTTTCCGGCGGGGCTAGAGTGGGGAAATTACCCTATTTTATGTGGGGCCATCTGCTTATAGCAGTTCCCGGATTTGCTGGGAAGATAGGGTCATGAAGAGATACTTGAATGTCTGCGCACGGCCGAACTTCAACCCTAACTTCCTGTCCCATGACAGGTTGGTACAAACCGGAGTAATTTATTATGAACTATAACCGACCTTGGATGCCGCTGGCTTTGGCGAGCATTACCTGCTGGCTGCCGCAAGGGCGGGCCAGTATCAATCTTGGCTCCGCGGGCAACTTTGCGGTGATGGGGGCGACGGCGGTGACCAGCACCGGTGGAACAGTGCTCAACGGTGATTTGGGGGTTTCAACGGCGGGGGCGATCATGGGCTTCGGGCCGGGGAAGGTAAGCGGTACAACCTACCTCGGCGGAACGGTCGAGCAACTGGCGGATAATGATGCCACCGCCGCCTATAACGCGATTCTCGGGGAGGCCTCCGGGCAAAACTTGACCGGTGACAACCTGGGCGGGCTCACCGTTTTCCCCGGAGTGAACAACTTTAGTTCCTCCGCCCAATTGACGGGCACGCTCATTCTCAATGCGCAGGGCAATCCCAACGCCCAGTTCATCTTTCAGATTGGCAGCACGCTCACGACGGCCAACGACGCCTCCATCGAACTCATCAATGGGGCGCAGGCGGACAACGTTTACTGGCAGGTGGGTTCCTCCGCGACAATTGGCACGGGCTCAGTGCTTTATGGCAATATTATCGCCGACACCAGCATCACCATGACCACGGGATCCAGTCTGTACGGGAGTGCCATCGCATTAAATGGCGCGGTAACGCTGGATGACAATAATGTTTCCATCGCCATTATTCCCGAGCCGAACACACTGTGGGCGGGGGTCTTGTGCGGCTCCACGCTGGTGTTGGGGCAGGGCTTTAAGTTCTGGCGGAGCCGGCGGCGGTTGGTTTGAAGAGCTTTTCATAACCCACATTTATTTCCCCCTAACGGGGCAAGCCCGCGGGTCCCGGGGGCGGTATGTGGGCCGTCAACAGGGAGGCCAGACCGGCGGGAATGCGTTTGGGTTTTTCTCCGGCACCCGTGCAGGCATGAAAGGTTTCAGCCAGCAAAATCACCCTATTATCCTGATTTAGAATGCGATGGGCAAAGTTGACGCGCACGCCCTGCACCAGGGTGGGCCAGACTTCAATGGCCAGGAGGTCATCATACCGGGCGGGAAATTGGTAGCGCAACCGGGCCTCGATCACGGGGAAAATCGTGTCCTGCTCCTGCCAGTGGAGCACCGGCGCGCCCAGCGAACGGAGCCATTCACCGCGTGCCGCCTCGAGAAAATCCAGGTAGCGCGCATGGTAAACGTGGTTTCCCACCGTGCATTCGGCATAGCTTACCCGGTGTTGGTGGCAAAAAAAACTGGCCATGAGCCCAGCGTAGGGGCCGCCTCAAAAAATTCAACGCGGAAAATTCACGGTTGCACAAATCGGTTTAACGGGTATGTTCCTCAGGTATAGCAGAATTTGGAAAGCGTACGTCCGCCCGGGCTCCGGGCAGGCGGCAAAATCAGGATTTATCATGGCTGTAACCAAAGTTAGTTCAAAGGTTCATTTTGTGTCACATGGGACCACGGGCACCACGCACGACGGCGGGCCCAACGGACGCTGGGTGCCCAACACTGATATTTATGTCACGCCTGCGGGACTGGTCATCAAGGCCGAGCTGGCGGGGATGAAGAGCGACAGCTTGGAAATCACCATTGAGGGCAGCCGCCTGCGCATTTCCGGCAGCCGTCCGGACTGCTGCCGCGAGCACCACTGCAATTTTCTGGTGATGGAAATCACCTATGGCCCCTTTGAGGCGGTCCTGGATCTCCCGCCGGGCTACGATTTAAGCCAGGCCAAGGCGATCTACGTGAACGGTTTTCTGCGCATCGACGTGCCCGTGGTGCATCCGGTCCAGCCCAAGACGACCAAAATCCCAATTAATTGATTCCGCATGGCTTCCAGGGTATCCGGTGTAAATTGGGCTTGAACTTTTCAGGCCCGGGGGTCTCTAATTAATTGTGGAAAAAACGATGCCATCGCCCGAGATTTCGCCCGAGACGGAATTCATCAGCATTCTGGGGGCGGAAAAGTCCGAGATGCCGCCCCGCATCTCTTCCCGTTCCCTGCCGGACACCCTGCCCATACTGGGGCTGGCCGACATCGTAATTTTCCCCGGGGCAGTGGTTCCGTTGCTGGTGGAGACCGGCCCCAGCCTTAAATTGATTGATGACATCGTGGCGGGAGACCGTTTGCTGGGCGCGGTCCTGCAGCGCAAGAGCGAGGTGGCCGAGCCCGGTCCGGAGGACCTGCACCAGGTGGGCTGTGTGTCCCGGCTGTCGAAAATGGTGAAGTTTCCGGATGGTACCGTGCGGCTCCTGATCGAGGGGCTATGGCGCATCCGCCTGCGGAATTATTCCCTGCCGGCACCGTATTTGCGGGCGACCTATGAACTCCTGCGGGATGAAACGGAGGACAGCGTGGAATTGCAGGCCATGCTCCGCAACGCGCACAAGCAGTTCCAGGACATTTCCAAACTCTCCAGCGCGCTCACCGAGCAGGTCAAAATCGCCGCGCTTAACACCGAGCATCCGGGCCATTTTGCCGACCTCATTGCGGCGAATCTAAACCTTTCCCTGGAGGACCGCCAGAAGCTGCTCGAGATGGTGTCCGTGCGCGAACGGTTGCAAAAGTTGCTCCCGCTGCTCAACCGCGAGCAGGAGGTGCTCACCCTCAGCACGAAAATCCAGAGCGACGTCAACTCCTCGTTCGCCAAAAGCCAGCGCGATTTCTTCCTGCGCGAACAATTGCGCGTCATTCAGCGCGAGCTGGGCGATGCCGATCCGAATGCCGGGGAGATCAAATCCTTCCTCGATAAAATCGAGGGCACCCCCATGCCGGCCGAGGTGCGCAAGAGCGCCCGGCAGGAACTGGAACGCCTCCAGCAAACCCCGCCCGCCGCCGCCGAGTACGGCATCACCCGCAATTACCTGGACTGGCTCGTCAGCCTGCCCTGGGAAAAGGGCACGGAGGACAAGCTGGATCTCGCCGCCGCCGAAAAAATCCTGAACGAGCAGCATTTTGGCCTGACCAAGGTCAAGGACCGGTTGCTGGAATTTCTGGCCGTGATCCAGCGGCGCAAAGAAATCAAAGGTCCCATCTTGTGCCTGGTGGGACCGCCCGGGGTGGGCAAAACCTCCCTGGGCAAAAGCCTGGCCGACGCGCTCGGGCGCAAGTTTGCGCGCATCGCCCTGGGCGGCATGCGGGACGAGGCGGAAATCCGCGGACACCGGCGCACCTATGTGGGCGCGATGCCGGGCCGGCTCATCCAGACGCTGCGCCGGGTGGAGAGCCGCAATCCGGTGATCCTGCTGGATGAAATTGACAAGGTGGGCGCGGATTTCCGGGGCGACCCCGCCGCCGCGCTGCTGGAGGTGCTCGACCCGGCCCAGAACCACACGTTCGCGGACCATTACCTGGACCTACCGTTCGACCTGTCGCGCGTGCTCTTCATCGCCACGGCCAACTGGCTGGAGCCCATCCACGCCGCGCTCCGCGACCGCCTGGAGGTCATTGAGCTGCCCAGCTATACGGAATCGGAAAAGCTCCAGATCGCCCGGCGCTTTCTGGTGCCGCGCCAGCTCGAGGAGCACGGCCTCACCCGGCAGGACGTCACCTTTGCCGACGCCGCGCTGCGCAAGCTCATCCGCGAATACACCCGCGAGGCCGGGGTGCGCCAGCTCGAGCGCGAGATTGCCGCCCTGGCGCGGAAGTCCGCCCGCAAGCTCATCAGCCAGAACGGCGCCGCCAAAGCCCTCAAGGTCGAGGCCGGGGATTTGCCAGGCTTCCTCGGCCACGCGCCGTTTGTGGCGGAAACCGCCGAGAAAATCACGGAAATCGGCATTGCCACCGGGCTGGCCTGGACGCCCGTGGGCGGCGACATTTTGTTCATCGAGGCCACGCGCATGCGCGGGCGCGGGCAGTTGCTGCTCACCGGTTCCCTGGGCGAGGTCATGAAGGAAAGCGCGCAGACCGCCGTGAGCTATCTGCGCAGCCACGCCAAAAAACTGGCAGTGGATCTGGATGATTACGGAAAATTTGACCTGCACATTCACGTGCCGGCCGGGGCCACGCCCAAGGATGGACCCAGTGCCGGGGTGGCCATTGTGGCCGCGCTGGCCTCGCTGCTGGCCAAACGCCGGGTGAAATCCACCGTGGCCATGACCGGCGAGATCAGCCTGCGCGGGCGCGTCCTGCGGGTGGGCGGCATCAAGGAAAAAGTGCTCGCCGCCGCGCGCCATGGGATGAAAGCGGTCATTCTGCCCGAGCAGAACAAATCCGACTGGGAGGACGTGCCCGAGGAGGTCCGCCAGCGCCTCAAGGTCCATTTTGTGCGGCAGATCGCGGAGATTTTTCCGCTGGCGCTGGAGGAGGCTTGACCTTTTTGAATATCAACGCATTTCGTTCATTCCAGGGCCATGCCGCCGCCGCGCTGCTGCTCGCCGCGCTGCTGCCGGCCCGGGCCGGGGAAAACGCGGACCCCGCGCAGGCGGGCCGGGAACTGGCCAACCAATTGCTGGCCCAGCATCCCACGCAGGATTATACCAACCACGGGACCTTGAACATCAAGGGGGCCGGCGGCTATCGAGCCGAGGCCGAGCTGGGCGTGGCGATTACCGTGACCGCCACCAACTGGTCCACCACCTACACCATCGGCACCGGGGCAGCCGAAACGCTGAGGATTGTACACACGGACGGCGCGCCCAACCGGTATTATTATCAGGCCCCCCGGGCTGCCGTGAGCGAAGTCGCGGGCGATGCGACCATGTCCCCGGTGGCCGGCTCGGATTTCTGGATTGCCGACCTGGGATTGGAATTTCTCCACTGGCCCAAACAGACGTTGCTGAAAAAAGAGGTCAAGCGCAGCCGGGGTTGCAGTGTGCTGGAAAGCGTAAACCCCCAGCCCGCCGCCGGCGGTTATGCCCGCGTGGTATCGTGGATCGACACCGACTCCGGCGGGGTGGTGCAGGCGTTTGCGTATGACGCGAACAACCAGTTGCTCAAGGAATTTTATCCCAAAGACTTGAAGAAAGTCGACGGCCAGTGGCAGGTGGGGCGGATGGAGATGAACAACGACCAGACCGGCTCCCGCACCCGGCTGGAGCTGGAAACCGACGGCGCCGCACTACCACAGAAATGATTGCTGCGTGGCCAGCAACTGGTCCCCGGACCAGAGTGTGGCGCGCCAGGCAACGATGCTGCCCAGCTTGAGGTAGGCATCGCCCGTGAGCGGCAGTTCCGTCCAATGCCGGTAATGGCCGGGCGTCACGGCGCCCTCCAGGGTCTGCAACCGCGGGCTGCCATCCGGTCCGACGGCCCGCAATTCCACCTTCACTTTCACCGCGCTCCCCGCCGTGCCGCTGGCCCGCCAGAGGACATCATAGCGGATGCCGGCGATTTCGTTGGTATGCTGGCGAAGGTAAAACTGGTAGGCGTCGCGGTCAAACAAACTGGGGGAAAGGGCGTCGTGCCCCCCGCGGTTGAGCAGCAGCGGCAGCACTTTCACCACCTGCCCGGCGGGGGCCGCCGGCGCGGGATCCGCCGCCCGGGATTCCTGGTTGAGCACCAGGGAACCAAGGAAGACCAGAGTCATGAGTATCCGTCGCATGGGGGGGATGATAATTTTTAACCGGGGGAATTCAACACCCATTTGTGCCAGTGGTCACCGCGCAGCTATAATGTGGTCGTATTCGCTATGATGTCCAATCCAGAACCAAACCAGATCGCTTCCGTACTCAACCGCAATGGCACGGTAATGAAGGCCAATCCGGGCGGACCAGTAGCGTCCGATTTTTTGAAATGCAGCAAGGTATGCCTCAGGTTTTGCTTGAGCATTTCAAAGCAGTCATCAGCGAGTCGCTGCCCGCTTTCTGGCAACCGGGCCCGAAACTGCCAGAATCTGGCACTCGTCCGATGTTTCACAAATCCCGGCCACGACCGGCACGGACATCCTCGATGGCCTCCGCAGCAAGGGTGTCCAGCCGTCCGGCCCGCACATCCGCCCCAAACTGCCGGTCCCAAGTGTCGGCGTCAAAGTCCTGAAACCAACGGCGGAAGGATTCCAGTTCTTCTCGCGACAGTTTGCTAACGGCGGCCTCAATTTCATTGACCGTGCTCATAGTGCAAAATTGATTCACCCGCCCGCTTTCAGCAAGCAGAGTTCGTCCCCCCAACCCACGTTACTTCCACCAAAAACCCACGATTTCAATGTCCGTGGGATTGTTGCGCAGCAGCGTCGCCACATACTCGCGCCGGTAACTGCCGAGCTGGGCGGTCACATGCACCTCAAACGTGCGGCTGCGGACGTCGCACACCTGGCCCAGTTGGTTCATCAGTTGCGGGTTCACGCCGGCCGCCTGGAGCTGGCTGACACTGCGGAAGGGGGTGTCGTCCTCGGTGCCATCCTGGCCGTCGGGGCCGGCGCGGAACTTGATGATGTCTGCCGCCACGTTGGCATCCACCCCGGGAATGATTTGCAGCACGTTGGCATCGGCGGTGTTGATGTTGATCTTGCCGGTGGAAATGGGAGTGAAAATATCCTTCAAACCAAAGGGATAATTGGGTTCCTGGCCGGGCGCGCTGCCAAAGCCCAGCTTGTGCTGGAACGCTGCCGGGCCGTGATCCCCCGCCTCACCGCCCCAGTACATTTCCGGGGTGACGCCCTTCACCAGCAATAGTTCGGACAGGTCATCGATCGGCGCCTCCTTGGCATAATAGGGCGGGGTGAGCCCCTGGTAATACTCGCTCTTCGCCCCCGCCGGCCGGGGGGAATCCCCGGGCTGGATCCAGTCCTCGATGGAATCCGCCACAGTGTTGATGCTATCGGCGTCCACGCCCATGACCGTAAGCGCCTGCTGGAGGAGCATGGGCGGGGCGGCGTTGATGTTCATTTTGCGCTCGGTGTCGACGATCTTGATGGAATAGGTGCCATCGCCCATCGGAATGTCATTCAGGGAAAACCCGGAGAGGTCGCTGTTGGTTTCGCCGCCGCTGCCGGGGCCGCCGGCCCAGATTTGGTTGAGCGAATCATAGCCCTGGTAGCCCGAGCGCATCTCCTCGGAGAGCACCCAGCGCGCCGTCTCCACCCCGGCCCGGCCGAGCCAGAACATCTGCTGCTCGGAATCCGCGTTCATCGCCAGCCGGGTCTCAATTTTCATGGAGAAGGCAAACGCCGCCGCCAGCACCGTGAGCACGGCAATGGCGATCATCGCCACGATGAGGGCGATGCCGGAATTTTTTTGGGCGGCGGGCAGGTTCATGGATTCACCCCGGAAACGGGGGCGGCCTGGGGCACCCCGGGCGGTGTCAGCCCGCCCCGGCCCGGCATGCCCCCGGGCATTTGCATGCCGGCGGGGAGCGTGTTGCACGGCAGGGCGATTACCCGGGACAGGGTCAGGTCCGGTCCGGCCAGCCCGTTTTCATCCCGGCTGCCCAGGGTGAAGGTCACCCGCACCAGGGGCGGAATCGAGTTGGTGTCGTCCCATTCGGTGGCCCAGCTCATTTGGTTCGTATCCCAGCACTCCACGGAAAATTCCTTGACGTTGCGCGCCAGCACCAGCGGCGTGCTTT
>Ga0302275_10006987_pt1 | contig 10573 bp, 9 predicted proteins | sample III_Bog_N2_2_FD_200229 | JGI IMG/M metagenome (GOLD analysis project Ga0302275, IMG submission 200229) | Peat permafrost microbial communities from Stordalen Mire near Abisko, Sweden - III_Bog_N2_2 | ecosystem: Environmental > Terrestrial > Soil > Wetlands > Peat | place: Sweden: Abisko... | reverse complement strand
CACCGGAGTGAACACGTCGCCGCCGTCGCCAATCTGGTTCCACACATCGTGTCCCAGCACCTTGCGATCCGCCAGTTCCACGGCCATTGTCTGAATATTTCCGTCGCGGCTGATCTCAATGCTCACTTTGCGGCCCGAAGGAATTTCCTTCAACATTCTGCGCAGTTGTTCGGCGCCTTCAACGTTCTGCCCATTCAGCTGAATCACAACGTCGTTGACCTTGAGCCCGATCTGCCCAGCGGGGGCGTCATGGTCGATCAAGGTAATAATGGCGCCGCGTACTTCCTTCAGCTTGAGCGTCTGCGCCTTTTCTGCGTCCACGTCCGCCAGGTCCACGCCCAGGTAGCCCTGTGAGCTGGAAAGCAGCAGAGGACTGGACCCAGCTACCAATTGCCCAAGATCGTTCGCCTGGGCGCGTGCCGCGTGGGGCGCTGCGATCAATCCCGCACCCAGCAAGACTGCACCCGTCGACATTGCGCCCACTAAACCCGCGATACTCAAACTCTTGTACGGCCTCGAAAGGTATTTCATTTCGTCCTCTCCAGCACTTTGTTTCTTCATTCCGGCTTCGCGCTCTCACTTTAACTGGCGTGCTCGCCGAAAGTTACTCAACCTCTTACTGAATCTCAGGAACCCGGCTCAATACCTGCCGGGAAGTATTCCTGATCTGGGGATTATCGTCTGACGTGGAGACCGAGTAAAGCACTTGCCTCACGCTTGTGTCGGCTTCCACAGGCTCCAGGAGATTGATTGACTCGGTGCGAATCCGCGGATCGCTGTCGTTGAGCAGCGCTTCAAGCACAGCGTTGCGCACCCGCACGTCCTGTGACACGTAGGGCTCGAGGCCCTCCAGCGCCTTCTCGCGCACGGCGGCACTCCTGTCATAGCGCAGCGCTACCATCAGAGCATCGCGAATTCCGGCTCCCTGGCAACTGTGTCCGGCGCGGCACTCGGCCGCCAGCAGGCCCACTGAGTCGTCGCGCACGCCCGCCGATGACGAGTTCTCCGTCGCCAGCATCAGCAACTGCCTGATCTCAGGATCGTCCAGCGATCCGTTGATCTTCCTGGGCACCAGCTGGTTATAGCTCACTTCCACCATCTCTGTACCCGGCTGCCTCACAATGCCTGAAATACTGGCAACATTGGCGATTTCGGGTTGCGGTGCCGCCGTGGCCTGCGCTGGCGCCGGAGCTTTGGCAGTTGCAAGTGCAGGCGCTGCGAGAGCTGCGTGCGCCGTCCGATTCTGCGCAAACTCAAACCCGCCCAGTCCACCCGCTCCCAACCCTGCCACCAGCAGCAGGCAAGCTGCCAGCGGTGCGGCCTGCAAGCCGGCAACGCTGTTCATCAGCCGCTGCACCACGCGCTCATACCAGTGCATGGCCGGCAGCGCGTCCAGCGCTTCATCCAGCCGCAGCCGGCTGCGCGCCACAAGGTTCGGTCCCGGCTCCACTACCGGCAGCGCGTCTGCCAGCACCTTCATCGCCAGCAGCTGCTCGCGCTCCTGGCGGCATCCGGCGCATTCCGCCAGATGGCGATCCAGTTCGTGGGCCTGGTCGTCGGGCAGTTCACCGTAAGCCCCCGTCACTATCCGTTCATGTGCAAGTTCGCATTTCATATCAACGCCTCTTCAGCCTCGAAAGAATTCCAACTGCAGCTTCCAGCTCTTAACTCCTGGCTTTTAGCCTTTTACTGCCAACTTCTACCTCAACTCCGCCAATTGCGTTCGTAATTTCTTTGTTGCCCTGAAGAGCGTGTTCTTTGCCGTCTCCTCAGTCGTGTTCAACATCTCTCCAATGGTCCTCAGCCGCAGGCCCTGGTAATGCTTCAGCTCAAAGACCATCCGTTCGCGCGGCGTAAGCTTCACCAGCGCCGCCTGGATCTTCTCGCCAAGCTGCTTGCGGTCCAGCTCGCGCGCCGGGTTTGAAAACGACCGGTTGTCCGATACTGAAGCCAACAGATCGATCTCGTCCCCTGAGTGGTCCAGCACCACGGCGTGATCCTCGCGCCGCGTCTTCTTCCGCCGGAGTTGATCCAGGCAGAGGTTGGTGACGATCCGGTAGATCCACGTATAAAAAGAGCACTCGAAACGAAAGTTCCCAATGTACCGGAAGGCCTTGAGGAATGCCTCCTGGTAAATATCCTCGGCGTCATGCTCGCTGCCAGTCAGGTGCAGCGCCAGGCGCAGGACCTGGTGCTCGTATTGCCGGACAAGGGAGTCAAATGCTACACGCGATCCACCCTGGGCCTCGCGGATCAACTCGTTCTCATCGGCGCGAGCCTGCAGGCGAGCCTGTTCCTTGCCCGCAGCGTCAGGTCCTGCTCCGTCGCGTCCTGCCCCGCCCATCGCCCTCGTCGCAGCCATACCTGCTGAGGATTGTACCTTTCGCGCGGTCGGCCAGCCCAAGGCTGGCGAAATTCCGACTGGAGAAACCGGGTAGCTCACGCCGTCTGTCGCCATCTGATCTCCGTTCCGGGGGACATTCTGCTGCCAATTTCACTACCGGGCCCATGATCTCTGTTTCAAGTTCATCTTTCCCCAGGAAAGATACCCTCACGGCGGCCCAGATGTTGACCCTCAGTCTACGGCCCACCAGCCCCGGCGATCCGGGCCATACCATAGAAGGAGTCTGTACCGGAGTAGACGAGGAATCCCCCATTTAGTCACCCATTTTTTGCGAATTCTAGCTCGTTGCCGCGGCTCCGGTGCAGCTTGGAGGAAAATCGACCGTGGAGGCACTAAACTAGGACCTGATGACCGGAAATCTGTTTGAAAATCTCGCCCCCGCACCTTCGACGAATCAGTGGTTTACCGCTCATTGCGATGGTGGTTCCCGCGGCAATCCCGGCCCATCGGGCTACGGCGCCGTGGTGGAGAACCCCGAGGGCGTCGTAGTCGCGCGCCTCAGCCGCTTCCTGGGCCTGCAAACCAACAACTACGCCGAGTACTCCGGCCTGCTCGCCGTGCTCGAATGGGCGCTCGCCAACAACGCCGGGCGCATGCGCGTTGTTTCTGATTCGGAACTGATGGTGAAGCAGATGAAGGGCCAGTACAAGGTGAAGAGCCCCGGCCTTTTGCCCCTGTGGCAGCAGGCCCGCCGCCTAGCCGCCCGGCTGGACGGGTTTGAAATGCGCCACACCCTGCGCGGTGGCAACAAGGAAGCCGACCGGCTGGCGAATGAGGCTATGGATAAGGGGATTGGGCGGGGGTAGGAGCTTAGGGAAGCTAGGCGCTATAGTGCGCGATAACGCGAACCACTTTTCCGGTGGCTGAAAGCTCCATGAACTCTCCAGTGCGCGTCCCTTTCTGGTTGGTGTAGTAGAGCACGACGCTGTTGATGCCCCAGAGCACATCTTCAAGATGGAAATGGAGATCCGGATAGGCTTCCAGGCCCCGCTGAAAATAAGCTTTCAGCGCTGCCTTTCCAGCCACTTTGCCATTCGGCACACCCAACAGCCCGGCGGCAACGGGGGACGTGAGCTCAATCGCTTCGTCATAGTGGGACATGATTGCGTCCAGATCGTGCGCGTTCCAGGCGGCAACCCAGTGATCCGCCAGTTCCAAGGCTTCGTTCCTTGTCACTCTCACTCTCCGCAATGCTGATGCACTAACCGGCTAATCCCTATTCCCTGTTCCCTGCTTTTCTTACACCGCCCGTCCCAAATTGTTCCGCCAGGTGTGGCCCCATTTCTCGAGGAGATGTTCGGCGCACTCGGGGCCCCAGGTTCCGGCAAAGTAGTTCGGAAAGACCTCAGGCTTTTTCGCGGCCCAGGCTTGGAGAATCGGCGTATACAGCGCCCAGTTGATCTCTACGCCATCGCGATGCGAGAACAGCGTTTGGTCGCCGAGCATGGCGTCCAGCAGCAGGCGCTCGTAACCGTTGGCGGACGATTTCCCAAACGCCGCCGCGTAGTCGAAGTCCATGATGACGGGGCATACGTCCATGTTGGGCGTCGTCGGCACCTTGGCGCCGAAGCGGAGTGAAATCCCCTCATCGGGCTGGATGCGGATGGTGAGCAGGTTGGGCTGAATCTCCTGGCACGGGCTACTCGCCGCCATGCGGTTGAAGATGAGCAGAGGCGGTTGCTTGAACTGGATGCTGATCTCCGTGGCGCGCTTCTTGAGCCGCTTGCCGGCACGCAGATAAATGGGAACGCCCGCCCAGCGCCAGTTTTCAATCTCAAGCCGCAGCGCGGCAAAGGTCTCGGTGCCCGACTCGGGATTGACACGATCTTCGTCGCGATAACCCACCACATGCTGGCCCTCGACGATGCCCGGCCCGTACTGGCCACGCACCGCGTTCAAGATCGGCACTGGCGGAATGGCGCGCCATACCTTAACTTTTTCCCGCCGCACCGCTTCGGCGTCAAAGCTCGAAGGCGGTTCCATCGTGACAAAACTCAGCAACTCCATTACATGGTTCTGCACCACGTCGCGCAGTGCGCCGGCCTTCTCATAGAAAGGCCCGCGGCCTTCAACACCGAGCGTTTCGGCGGCCGTAATCTGGATGTTGTCAATGTAATTGCGGTTCCACACCGGCTCAAAGATGCCATTGGCGAAACGGAAAACCAAAATGTTTTGTACGGTCTCCTTGCCCAGGTAGTGGTCGATGCGAAACACCTGGCTCTCGTGGAACACCGCGTTCACCTGTTGATTCAACAGGCGCGCCGAGTCAAGATCGTGGCCAAACGGCTTTTCGATCACCACCGCCGCTACGCCCTTCTCCGGCTGCGCCATGCCGTGGGCGCCAAGATTCTCAATGATTCCGGCAAAAAACTCAGGCGCCGTTGCCAGATAAAACAAGCGGCTGCCGCCGATGTTCTTTTCCTTGTCGATGCGGTCGAGCTCCGCCTTCAGGCCCGCATAATCGTCGGGATCGTCAAAGTTCAGCGGGAAATAACTGATGTGCTGCGCAAAATCTTCCAGCAAGGGATCGCTTGAGTCCACTCCGCCAAACTCAACGATCCCGTCGCGCATATCCTTGGCGAACTCATCGCCCAGCGGACGCCGTGCCACGCCCACAATCGCAAACTGTTTGGGCAGCAGCGTCGCCTGGCGCAGGTGAAAGAGCGCCGGCAACAGCTTGCGCTTGGTCAGGTCGCCCGAGGCTCCAAAAATCACCAGGATCCCCGGGTCGGGAATCCGCTCGTGTCCCTTGGGAACCTGTGAAAGATCCTCAGGCCGCACGCTCATTTGTATTGTCGCCATTCCCGCTTCCCCTCCTGAATTTCGTAAAGCAATCTCGCTGCCTCGCTAATCCTTTTTCACTGCGTGGCCGCCGAATTCGTTGCGCATGATCGCCAGCATGCGGTCGGTGAAGTTATTCTCCTCGCGCGAGCGGATGCGGCGCATCAGCGACTCGGTAATCACTGGCGCGGAGACGTTGAGGTCGATGGCCTCAATCACCGTCCAACGCCCTTCGCCGGAATCCTCGACAAATGCTTCGAGGCCTTCGAGCGTGGGATTCTTGGCCAGCGCATCGGCGGTCAGGTCAAGCAGCCAACTGCGCACCACGCTGCCGTAGCGCCATATTTGCGAAACCTGCGGAAGGTCCAGCGCGAAGTCTTTTTTCTGCTCCATGATCGTGAAGCCTTCGGCATAGGCCTGCATCATGCCGTACTCAATGCCGTTGTGAATCATCTTCACAAAGTGCCCTGAGCCTCCGGGGCCCACGTGTCCCCAGCCCTTGTCCGCCGCCGGAGCCAGTGTCTCGAAGATGGGCCGCAGATATTCGATCGGCTCCTTGTCGCCGCCGATCATCATGCTGTAACCCTCTTTCAGGCCCCACACGCCACCCGAGGTTCCCACGTCCACAAACTGGAATCCCTTTGCCGTAACTTCAGTGTGACGGCGCATGGAATCCTTGTAGTTCGAGTTGCCTCCATCGATGAGAATATCGCCGGGATTGAGCAGCGGCTCGAGCTTCGCGATGGTCTGGTCCACGGGCGCGCCTTGGGGCACCATGATCCAGATGGCCCTTCGGCCTTTCAGGTTTTTGACGAGATCTTCGAGGGTGCCGACACCCAGGTTGCCCGTAGCTGTCAGCTTGGCCACAGCATCTGCATTAAAGTCGAAGCCCACCACCTGGTGCCCGCCCAGGCGCAGGCGCTCCGCCATGTTGCCGCCCATCTTGCCCAGGCCTATCAGTCCAAGTTGCATAATTCCTCCAGGGGAAAACTGTTAAAGAACGCCCATTCTCGTCAACTCATGCCGCAGATCGGCCGACCCGTCAAACCGAATCGCCTTCAGTCCCACCTGCATGGCCGCGTTCACGTTTTCGGTCCTGTCGTCGATAAACAGCACCCGCTTTGCCGGCCTGCCCAGAATGTCGAGCGCCCTCTCGTAAATCGCCGCATCCGGTTTGCGCAGGCCCAGGTAGCACGAGCTCAAGGCCAGCTTGAAGTAGTTGCGCAGGCCGAAGGTCTTGAACCGGTATTCATTCGTTTCACGTGCTTCGTTATTCAGCGCGCCAAGCAGGCATTTGTTTGATGCGGCAAGTTCCTCAAGGGTTCCCAGGGCGCCATCGGCAAGGAGCTTTGACTGCTCCAGCATGAACCCAAAAAATTCGTAGGGGGTAAAACTGCGCGACTCATTGAAGACGGTTGCATCCAGGTAGGCCCTGATTGAGATGTCGCCCCGCTCCCATGCCGGATAAACCGCATGGTGACGCTGTTCGAACCCTGCCAGATCCAGATTGAAGTGTTCAGCCGCAAGCGCGCGTTCTCCGGTGTCCCAGCCGTTGGTCAGCAGGACCCCGCCCACATCAAAGAGAATCACGTCGAAGGGGAACATCGGCGCCTTTCATTGTGCGTTGCCCAAATGAATCACCCAAATGAATTTCTGATGAAGTGAGAACGGGCAGCTTGATCCCGGGACCTCCAGTAAGTCGCTGCCTTGGTCGATCTCCTGCTGTCAGGCGGGGCTGTTTGAGCCGTCCCCGCACTGATACTTCGCTTCGATGGCCAGCACTTTCTTGAAGCGCCGCGTGAACCGTTCTTCCTTGCTGATGAACTGGGCACGAACAAATGCGTCGACACACTCGAAGGCGAGCGCTGGGCCAATGATGCGCGCGCCCAGCACAATCACGTTCATGTCGTCGTGTTCCACGCCCTGGTGGGCCGAGTAGGTGTCGTGGCACATGCCGGCGCGAATCCCTGGAATTTTGTTGGCGGCCACGCACACGCCCACGCCCGAACCGCAGATCAGAATTCCGCGCGGCGCATCGCCCCGCTTGACGGCCAGGCCCACTTTCTCGGCAAAGTCCGGATAGTCATCGAGGGGGTCGATCTCATAGGCGCCGAGGTCGACAATCTCGTGTCCGGCCTTGGTCAGATAGGCACGCACCTCCTCCTTGAGAGGAAAGCCTGCGTGGTCGGAACCGATAACGAGCTTCACGGCGCACTCCTTCGGAGTTAGAGATCAGAGATCGGGGGTCAGGGTTCAGAAAAACCGCGATCGCAGAATTGATCTGTGAACCTTGATCTCCGCCTTTACTTCACCAGCTTCTTCGCTCGCGCGGCAATGTTCTCGGGGCTGAATCCCAATTCCTTCATCACAATCGGTCCTGGCGCTGAGGCTCCAAAACGGTCAAGGCCAACCACGTCGCCGTCCAGTCCAACATACTTCCACCAGCCTTGCGTGGCTCCGGCTTCAATCGCAATGCGCGGTACGCCTCCCGGCAGTACGCTTGCTTTGTAGGCTGCCGACTGCTCTTCGAAAATTTTCCAACTCGGCAGGCTGACGACGCGCGCCTTGATTCCATCGCCGGCGAGCAATTTGGCGGCATCGAGCGTGGGCCAGACTTCAGAACCGGTGGCAATCAGCACCACCTGCGGATTCTCTACGTCCTGAAGCACGTAGCCGCCCTTGCTCACGTTCTCATAGGCGTTGTGCGCAACCGGGTCGATGATGGGAAGATCCTGCCGGCTCAGCGCAAAGAAGCATGGTCCCTTGCGTTCGAGAGCAAGGCGCCATACGGCAGCCGTCTCGTTCGCATCCGCGGGACGAAAATCGGTCATGTGCGGAACCGCGCGCAGGGCCATCAGGTGCTCAATGGGCTCATGGGTAGGCCCGTCTTCGCCTACGCCGATAGAGTCGTGCGTGAACACAAACAGAGAGTGAACTTCCATGAGACATGCAATGCGCAGCGCGGGCTTCGCGTAGTCAGAGAACACAAAGAACGTCGATCCGAAGGGAATGAGGCCGCCGTGCGCCGCCATTCCATTCACCGCCGCGCACATGGCCAGCTCGCGCACGCCGAAGAAGACGTTGCGCCCCGCCGGATCCACATGGAAGCTCACACCCGGCTTGAAAATTGTCTTCGTCGACGCAGTCAGGTCCGCCGCTCCACCAAAGAGTTCCGGCACATTCTCCGCAATCGCGTTCATCACGCTGAAGCCGGCGTTGCGTGTAGCCACTCCCTTGCCCACGGGGAAGCTTGGAATCGACTTCTCCCATCCGGCTTTCAGGGTGCCTGCCTGCGTGCGTTCAAACTGCGTCGCCAGCTCGGGAAACGCCACAGCGTAATTGGCGAACACACTCTTCCACTCGGCTTCAAACTTGACGCCGCGCTCGCCGGCCTTGCGCCAGTTGGCCAGCGCGTCGTCGGGGAGATAAAAACTCTGGTCCTCGGGGAATCCGAAGAACTTCTTGGTCGCCACCACGTCGGCCGCGCCCAGCGGCTCGCCGTGCGACTTACTGCTGCCTGCCTTGGGCGATCCGTAGCCGATCACGGTGCGCACGGCGATGAGTGAAGGCCGCTCTTTTTCCGCCTTGGCCGCTTCAATCGCCGCTTCAATCCCGGCCAGATCGTTGCCGTCCAAGACCCGCTGGACATGCCAGTTGTAGGCCTCGAAGCGCTGATACACATTTTCGGTAAAGCTCAGCTCCGTGGGCCCGTCGAGCGAGATCAGGTTGTCGTCGTAGAGGACGATCAGCTTGCCCAGGCCGAGGGTCCCGGCCAGCGAAGCGGCCTCGTGCGAAAGGCCTTCCATCATGTCACCGTCGCCGGCCAGCACAAATGTGTGGTGGTCAACCAGGTCGAAGCCCGGCTTGTTGTAGGTGGCTGCCAGGTGCACCTCGGCCATCGCCATGCCCACCGCCATGCCCAAGCCCTGGCCCAGTGGCCCGGTGGTGGCTTCAACGCCATCCAATACCCCGTATTCCGGGTGACCCGGCGTCCGCGAGCCCCATTGCCTGAAGCTCTTCAGGTCGTCCATGGTCACGTTGTAGCCGGTGAGAAACAGCGAGGAATAGAGCAGCGCGGATGCATGACCGTTCGACAGTACAAAGCGGTCGCGGTTCGCCCACTTGGAGTGCGCCGGATTGTGCCTCATCAGCTTGTGATAGAGGAGATACGCGATGGGCGCGCAGCCCAGGGGCGCGCCGGGGTGGCCGCTGTTGGCTTTCTGTACCGCATCCACGGCGAGCAGCCGCAGTGTGTCAATTGAGAGCGTATCGAGAGATGTTTCCGTAAGGCTTGAAGTCATAGGAGTTGAGTTTAAAACCTGTCCTTTCACTGGGGGGCCGTGTCTGGTCCCTGGACTGCTCGTTCGGCTGAATCAGTTGGCATCAACCTTGACAACCACATTGTATCCAAGCCAGGCGTCCTGTTCTGGCCAATAGAGGGTCCATTCCACGGCCTCGACGCCGGGGCCGGGCACGATGTCGGCGCTGGCTCCAACGTTGCCCACGGTCCGGCTCAACAGCTTTTCCGTCGTTTTCCAGCCGTCCCGCGTAAAGACGAGTAAAAAAATCTGTGTATCCAGAATTCGCAGCGTGTTCGACGCTCCTATTTTCTGGATGGGTCTCTTCTTGGTGAAGATTTCCAGGTTGCGACGGAGCTTTTTTCTGCCTTCCGGCAAGGAATAGCGTTCGTAGACGGGATCGACGCGGTCAAAAACCTTGCCATCGAGCGCCGACCGCAACAGCTTGAGGTACTCCGCATGGGCCCACACCAGCGGGCACGCCGAGCCGGTGGGTTTTCCCAGCTTCAGTCCCAGATCGGGCCGGTCCGGCTGATCCCATACCTGCTCGGGCATCATCTGTCCTGAGGTGGCAAACGCCTCATAGGTGCGGATGAGCGCCTCGTACCCATTGCCAGCAGCCAGTTCGTAGTGCGCCCGTTCGCCGGTCAGCAGCGGCCACGGACGCCCCTGTCCCCACCCCTGAAAAGGCTCTCCATCAGCTGTTTCTCCGTAGCCGTCCCAGTTGTAGCGCAGCCATGCCGGCCCCTGTGGCAGTTCCCTCTTCAGCACCGCATCGACCACCTTGAGCGAGTCCACAATCAGCGGATCGTCGGCAGGCCGCACGCCGTATCGCACCAGTTCAAGGAACCCAGCATCAATGATTTCGCGCGCCTCAAACTCCGAGCGTGTGCCGGGCGGGCGGTTTGCGAGGTGAAGAGTCTCTCGTCCGCAGCCCTCATGCGCATAGACCTCGCCGCACTCCGGCGGCCGGATGCGCATGTAATGGCGCTTGATGTCCGGGTGCAGCACGCCGTCGTTGGTGACCGTCCACTGTTCGAGATGCTCCTCGATCCAGTCGGCAAACTCCTCGAGAAACACGGCCAGTTCA
>Ga0302275_10006973_pt1 | contig 10588 bp, 12 predicted proteins | sample III_Bog_N2_2_FD_200229 | JGI IMG/M metagenome (GOLD analysis project Ga0302275, IMG submission 200229) | Peat permafrost microbial communities from Stordalen Mire near Abisko, Sweden - III_Bog_N2_2 | ecosystem: Environmental > Terrestrial > Soil > Wetlands > Peat | place: Sweden: Abisko... | reverse complement strand
ATCTGCTCGATCTTCCGATGCAGTTTCGCCGTCGAGGTCGCACCCGAGAAGCGCACTTCCTCGCCCCGCAGAATCTCGCAGGTCATCTGCAGATTGTAGGGGTCCGTAAGCTCATCCACCGTCACGATCACCGGCCCGAGCGCGCAGCACGCCGTATAGACCTTCGACTGCGGCAGATACAGCGCGTTCTCCCGCTCAATATCCCACGCCGAAACGTCGTTCGCCAGCGTGTATCCCACGATTTTGCCCTTCTTGCCCAGCACCACGGCAAGCTCCGGCTCAGGCGCCGTGAACTTCGAATCGGAACGAATTCCGATGTTCTGCCCCGGCCCCACGCAGACGCGCGCGGTGCCCTTGAAGAAAATCTCGGGCCGCTCTTCGCGATAGACATAGGCGTACATGCCTTCGCGCGTGGTGTTGTCGAGCGCCACGGTCTCGCCGTCGCGGAAGGCCGCGCTGGTTTCGTAAGTGCAGCCCGACGCCCAGACTTCCCCGGGAAATATCGGAATCAGCGGCGTAGCCGCCACCGGATGGCGGCTGGCCAGACGCGCGGCGAGTTCATGGAGGGGAATCCCTTCGGAATCGGCCCGGCTGATCAGGTCGCAAACGGTATGCGCCGGAATGGGGCGCGCCGAATTCGGCGTCTCGAAAATGGCGGCTATAACGGCGCCGTCGTGCCGGATTTGTCCGAGATGCATTTTAATGTTTAATATTTCAGGTAAACGGTCTTGAAATCGCTGTAGAAATCGAGCGCGGCCGGCCCCTGCTCTTTCGGCCCGAAACTCGAATCCTTAGTGCCGCCGAACGGCAACTGATACTCTACACCCGCGCTGGGCAGATTGATAGTAAGCAGACCCGCTTCGGCGCGGTAGACGAAATCGAGCGCGCGCGAAAGGTTGCTGGTCTGAATGGACGACGACAGGCCGAACGGAGTGTCGTTGGCGATGCGCAGGGCATCCTCGGGATCTTTGGCGCGGATGATGGCGAGCACAGGTCCGAAGATTTCTTCGCGCGCGATGGTGGCTTCCGGCTTCACGTCGGCAAAGATGGTCGGTTCGACGAAGTAGCCCTTGTCGTACGCGCCGCCGGTGAGCCGGTTGCCGCCGCACTTCGGCTCGCCGCATTCCTTTCGTCCGATTTCGATGTACTTCAGGATCGATTCGAGCGCGCCCTTATCGACGGCCGGCCCGATATCGATACCCGCCTGCATGCCGTCGCCGACCTTCAGCTTTTTGGTGCGCTCGACAAGCGCTTCGACGAACTGGTCGTAGATGCCGTCTTCGACGATGGCGCGGCTGGTGGCCGTACACTTCTGGCCGGTGGAAAAGAACGCGGCATTGCAGACGTTTTCGACGGCCGATTTGAGGTCGGCATCGGCGAGCACGATGGTGGGATTCTTGCCGCCCATTTCGAGCTGGATGCGCAGGCGCCGCTTGCTGGCTTCGGCGTGCAGCCAGTGGCCGACGTCGTTCGATCCGGTGAAGGAGATGGCTTTCAGAGGCCCGGCCTTCACGAGCGCTTCGCCCAGTTCCCCGCCCGACCCCGCGACGAAGTTCACAACGCCTTTCGGAATGCCGGCTTCATGCAGCGCTTCCACCAGACGCCATGCGCAGAGCGGCGACGCCGACGCGGGCTTAACCACGATCGTGTTGCCGCAGATCAACGCAGGGGCCATCTTCCAGGCCGGGATGGCGATGGGGAAATTCCACGGCGTGACCAGGCCGATGACGCCGATGGGCTTGCGCACAGCGAACACATGGACGCGCTCACGTTCGGACGGAACCATCACGCCATCGAGCCGCGAACCTTCGCCGCCGAAATAGCGGAAGATGTTGATGGCACGGCGAACTTCGCCTTTGGCTTCGGGAAGCGTCTTGCCTTCCTCGCGGGTCATTTCCGCGCCCAGCTGATCGAACTTCTTTTCCAGAATCTCAGCCGCTTTATAGAGGATGTTGCCGCGGGCGGGCGCGGGCAGGGAAGCCCAGCCAGGCAGCGCGGCTTCGGCGGCTTTGGCGGCGGCGTCGATATCGGCGGCGGTGCCTTTGGCGAAGAGGCCGACGATCTCGTCGGTATTGGCGGGATTGCGGTCTTCAAACGTACGCGTGGTGGCGACCCACTCGCCGTTGATGTAGTTGGCGAATGTGGGAGGCGTGCTGATTGGGGGTGTACTCATGGATATGTTTAGTAGATGTCTAGAACTGGACTTTCGGCGCGACGCGCGCGCCCGGCTCGGTCTTAAAGTACGCATCTTCACGCGCGAAGCCGCTCAGGGAGCCGACAATATTCGCAGGGAAAAGCGATAAATCGGTATTGTATTTCTGCACCGCTTCGTTATAGCGGCGGCGCGCCTGCAGGATGCGGTTTTCGGTGCCTTCGAGCGAAAACTGAAGCTGCCGGAAATTCTCGTTGGCCTTGAGGTTGGGATAGTTTTCGACGACGACCAGGAGGCGGCTGAGCGCGCTGTCCACCTGATTACTGGCGTTGATTTTCTCCTGCGGCGTGCGAGCGCCACCCATGGCCGCGCGCGCGTTGGCCAGCGCTTCGAAGACTGTGGTCTCTTCCTTGGCGTAACCTTTGACTGTTTCGACGAGGTTGGGGATCAGATCCGAACGGCGCTGCAGATCGGCATCGACCTGGCTCCATTCGGCGTTGATGGCTTCCTTCTCGACGGCCAGCTTGTTGCGGGTCTGGACGAATTCACAGCCGCCGAGCACAAGTGCCAGGCCGACCACAATCAATACAATCGTTCCGGTCTTCATTCCGCGTTCACCGTTTGCGCATCCACCACGTCGATCACCTTTCCGATCTCGTTCATATAGGTTGCCAGCAGCGCTTCCGGATCGTCCAGCTTCGCGCCCGGTTTCTCTTCGCGCAGGTCGAGCAGGGTCTCGAATGGCGCCGGGTCGATCGCGAAGACGTCTTTGGCGCGGCCGATAATGTCGCGCTTCAGCCCCGGCGCCGCATCCCCCCGCAGAATCAGGGCATGGCGGAACAGGACGCAGAAGGTCGAAACGGAATCGACCATCAGCCTGCGCAATATGTCTTTATCCGAAAGTATACCGGAGGCTTTCTGGCGCAGCCGCAGGAGCTTGGCACGCAGTTCATGTTCGACCTGGGCGCGGTAATAAATGGTGTCGATCGCGAGATCCGAGACGACGTCCGGGCCGTGCAGGATTTTGTGGTGCTCGCGGATGTCGTGGAATTCGATGGGGAAGCAGTCGGTGGAAGTGCGCAGTTCGTGTTCGGTGAGCAGGAGCGGCGAGGGGTTGCCCTGCTCGCGCCACCAGCGGAATATGGGTTCCGTTGCGCGGAGCTGCGCGGGCGCAATGGCGGTGAGCACGCAAAGCACGTTGTAGTCGGAGAACTTGCCCTTGTAATCCCCGGTGGCGGCGGAGCCGTAGAGCACGGCGGAGACGAGCTCCGCGCCCAGCGCTTTGCGAAGTTTTTCCACGAGTTGGGTTACGGCGTCCGCCATAGGCATTGGCTATTCTATCGGGTGCTTCGCTACCAGTCGCTCGAGGCTCCGCCGCCGCCGGAATCGCCGCCCCCAAATCCGCCGAATCCACCGCCGGAACCACCGGAGTCGTAGCCTCCGAAACCGCCGCCATCTCGCCCCCCGCCGGACCAGCCGCGTCCGCCGGAATTGAGAAGCTGGCCGAGAATAAGGCCGGTCCAGAAGCCACTCCCGCCTCCGCCACCACCGCTGTGCCGGCCACCGCCGCGGCGAAGGAGGCCGAGGAGGATGAAGATGCCGAAGAGAATCAGCGGCCACGGGATGCTGTCCCACGTGGACCGGTGCACGCGGCGGCGCAGGACGGGGCCGGGGATGGCGACGCCTTTCGATTGCGCGATGCTGGAGCCCAGGCGGTCGGCCGCGGCGATGAGGGCGGGGCCGTACTGGCCGCTGCGGAGGGCGGGACGCATGTCGTCGAGAAGCAGGCCGGCCATGCTGTCGGGCACGCTGCCGCCGAGGCCGCCGCCCACTTCGAGGCGGGACTTATGGTCGCCGACGGAGAGGAGCACCATGGCTCCGTCGTCTTCCTTCTGGTGGCCGATGCCCCAGGCGTGGAAGAGGTCGTTGGCGACGTCTTCGATGGGTTCGCCCTGGAGGGAGGGCAGGGTGACGAAGGCCAGCTGGGCTCCGGTGGCCTGCTGGACGCGGGCGGCGTAGTCTTCGAGTTCCGCACGGCTCTGCGGATCGACCACGTGAGCGAAGTCGCTGACGTAGCCTTCCGGTTTGAGGGCTTTCCAGTCGACGGCGAGGGCGGGGAGCGTGAGGCAGAGGAACGCCGCGAGCGGTCGGAGGGGAAAGGTCATCGGAAGCCACTTTCAGTGTATCGAGAGGCCGGTTGGTTGGCAGGGGCATAGTTGGGGTGTGGCGTGGCCTATGCGGCCTTGTTTAGGACCGGCGGGGCATCTTCTGCGCAACAGCTCTTGTATTTTTGACCGGACCGCAGGGACAGGGGGCGTTCCTGGGTGTGAGTTTCGGCGCAGCGGGGGTTGCGGGAGTCGTCTTACAAAACGAACTGTCAGACCGGAAGTCTTGCGTCTTCGAATCAGCCTGGTCAGGGATACGATCCGACGAGATCTTCGGGCATTACAAAACGAACTTTGATCCGGTCCTTAGAACGCACCCGCGGGCTTTGCCTTAAAGACGCGGCAGCTGAATTCCGAAAAAGGCCGACGCTCTTCTTGCCGCGAATGGCAGTTGGCGCAATCCCACGCCCATGAAAGCGTGCTGAGTCCAAGAGTGAAACGAGGTTCTCTCTCTGACTTACTGCCCCGTCTGGCTCCGTCCCGCAAACATCCGGAACACCTCGGCCACCGCGATCCAGACATTCACCAGGCCCAGACCGCTTACTCCGCCGCGCACGTAGGGGTTATTCCAAAGCGTCCGCCATGTCGAAAGCGCACTGTCCGGAACCGCAACCGAGAAGTAATTATCGGCCCACGCGTCGGTCCACGGATATACCAGCAGAAACAGCCCCAGTTCAAAACAGAACACCACAAACAGCACCGACGAAAGCCGCCGGAACCATCGCGGGCCTGAAGCGTTTTCCACAACACCCTGTTCCACAACACCCTGTTCCACAACGCCCTTTTCCACAACAATCGGGGCGGGTAGCGGATCTGGTGTTACCGCCGGTTCGTCACTCATGGGGATCGGGCTCAAACCGCGGCGAACATCTCCATCTGTTCCTGCCGTGCCAGAGGCGAATGAAAGGCATACTGCCGGACGGGCGCGAAACTGAAGCGATGCAGCGGCGTCGGGCCCAGACGCCGGATCGCGGCCATGTGCTCGGGTGCGTGATAACCCTTGTGATTCGCAAGGCCGTACTCGGGATAAAACCGGTCCCATTCGCACATCATACGGTCGCGATAAACCTTGGCCAGAATCGACGCCGCCGCAATCGCGTGGCATCGCTCATCGCCCTGAATCAGGGACTGCTGCGGAACAGGAATATCGAGGGGAACCGCGTCCACCAGAACGAAATCGGCGGTGGGTTGCAACTGGCCGATAGCCATCTTCATTGCCAGGCGGGAAGCTTCGTAGATATTGATACGGTCGATGGTGGCCGCGTCAACGGCTGCCACCGCCCAGGCCAGCGCACGTTCGCGAATGCGTTCGGCAAAAGCCTCGCGGCGTCCCGGCTCAATTTGTTTACTGTCGTTCAGGCCGCGAATCGGGGCATCAGGCGAAAGGATAACGGCACCCGCCACAACCGCGCCGAACAGAGACCCGCGCCCGACTTCATCGGCCCCTGCAATAAATCGGAAACCGCGCGTGCGCAGTTCATCTTCGAGAATTCCCTGGCATTTCCAGCTTTTCCGCCCGGGTTTTTTCGGCGCTTCTGTTGCGGATCGGGCCATGGGAGGCGGCCTTTGCGAACCGCCTGCCTTAGGTGCGTTCCCGGAGACGAGCCGCTTTACCCTTAAGGGCGCGCAGGTAGTAGAGTTTCGTGCGCCGCACCCGGCCAGTGCGAACCACGTCGATGTGGTCGATCACACGCGCGTTCACGGGGAAAATTCTTTCCACTCCATGGCCGAAGCTGATCTTGCGGACCGTGATGGATTCGCCCATTCCGGTGTTATTGCGCGCAATCACGACGCCCTCGAAAGCCTGAAGGCGCTCTTTGTCGCCTTCCTTAATCTTGACGTGGACGCGGATCGTGTCGCCGCTGCGGAAAACCGGAGTATCCGAGCGGAGATTCTTATTGATGTACTTGCTTAACAGCGCATTCTGCATGACGGGAACCTTAACAGGTGGGGTTAACTTCCTATCTTACTACAGAACGCTACGCGGCCATAGCCTTCAGCGCGCTGGACTCCCGGATCACCAGTTCGCAGGAAAATAACTCCTCGCGCGGTTCGCAGCGTTTGGCGCTCTCGATCCGCTCCATCAGCAGTCCGGCGGCGCGCTTGCCCTGTTCAACCGAGAACTGATTCACGGTCGTTAAAGGCGGCGCGGCATAGGCGGCGCACAGCACGTTGTCGAAGCCCACGATCGCGATGTCGTCCGGAACCGAAACGCCGCGTTCCCTCATGGCGCGCATCGCGCCCGCCGCGGCATAGTCGTTGCGCGCAAAGACCGCATCGGGCCGCTTTTTCAGATCGAGCAGGCGGTTCATGCATTCGTAGCCATCGTGGTGTGTGGTCCATGTGGCGGGTTTGGCGGGCGCAATCGTCAAGGATTTGTCCGCTTTCAACCCGTATTCCTTCAACGCATCCAGATAACCCTGAAATCTTCGCATCGGGCGGGGGTCGTCCATCGCGCCGCCCACGAATGCAATCCGCTTCCGCCCCTGTTCGATCAGATGTCTGGTTGCCTCAAACCCGCCGCGCCGGTAAGAAGCGATTACATGATCGATACCATCGCCGCCGAACTCAGGCCCCACTACCACCACGGGAAAACGCTTACGCGCGATATCGGAAATGGCATCGCGGCCAAGGCCGGAACTGCGCGTTGCAAGCACAGCACCGGCTACCCGGTGGTCGATAAATCCCTGAAGGGCCGCTTCCTCACGGCGCGTACCCGCGCCCGCGCTCACCACAAACGGATAATATCCGTGAAAAAGCAGGATTTCTTCGATTCCCGAGGCGAGATCCGCCGAAAACGGGTTGCCGAGATCGGGTAAAAGAACGCCGATAGTCTTACTGGAACAGCCCTTCAGACTGCGGGCCAGCCGATTGGGAGAGTATCCCAGACGGGCAATCACCCGTTCGATCTTTCGGCGCAGTTCCGAACTAACGTAGCCGTTTCCGGTCACGACCCGCGATACGGTCATCGGCGATGCTCCGGCGGCGCGCGCGACGTCCGATAGAGTTGCCTGGCGATTCATGCGTAACGGCATTTTTTCAGATCCTGGGTTTTAGACGGTTCCGCCCGGATTTTGTTACCTGAGATTGCCTAAAGTTCTGTGCTTTATCTGCCGATAGAACACACATGTGCTGCCCGAAATGCCGCTCCGAATATTTGATGATCAAACAAAAGAAGGGCTTTGAGCGAATCCGGATCTATTTTACGGGTTTGCGTGAGTACCTGTGCCGCGACTGCGACACGAATTTCCGCGGTCCCGACCGGCGCCGCGTGCCTCGTGAAGAAAAAAAGATCGCCACTGGTCTGGTCCTCACACCACGCGCCTGAAAATCGTGGGGTGAAGGCCTGCGTTGTCTGCGAAGTCTGTGTGCCGGCGGACACGCGCTGTGAGCCGCGTCTGTTCGGCACTTGCACGCAGCGCCACGCCGTGCCGAGCTCCGGGCCTTAGCGGAAACGCGTCAGATAAGAATCCCGCGGAGCGCCTTCGCGCCGCGCCAGCGTCAACTGCCGCCGCCCCTGCGCTTCATTGCTGAAGCCCGATCCCAACACGACCAGATATCGCTCGCCGCCCAGGAACACATGCGGTGCCAGCTTTGGATGCGCTCTCCGCATTTCCGCGGCGCGCTTTTCGGCATCCGCGGACTGGCGAAACGCGGCGCCTACAACGGCCCATCCCGCGGGAACCGCCGGCACTTCAGGCCGGGCGGCCGGAAGCGCCGCAACAACAGGCGGGGCCTGAATCGTGACCGGCGGAGCGGCCGGTACCTGCTGTGCGCTTCGGATCAGCAGCACGCACACCGCCGCCGCAGCCAGCGCGCACCCCACTGCCAAACCCGCGAACCGACGATATCGCGGCCGCTTCGGCTCAACTTCCATAGCGGCTGCAGCCGGCGACGCACAGACTTCGCGCGGCAACTCGCCGCTGAGCGCAGCCGACATCCGGCCGGAAGTCCATCGCGCTCCCGTGTCCCGGCGCAAACCTCCTTCCACAATCTCCCGAAACGGCGCGGACAACCGGTCGATCTCGCTCATGTACGGCGACCTCGTCAGGCTTTCGAGCGTCAGCACCGCCAGCGACCAGGCATCCGCCTCCGGTCCGAACCTCCCCGTCGCGGTTTCGGGCGCGCCATACAATCCCGGCGCATCGCCAAAATCTCCACCCGCCGAGACCGGACGTATCCCGTCGGCGCTCAGCTTCACGGTCTCGCCGCACGCCAGCACTTCCGAGGGCCGCAGGCGACCGTGAACATACCCATGGTCATGCAGAAATTCGAGCGCCGGAATGACCCCTTCCAGAATCTGCCGTGTTTCGGCCGCATCGAGCGCCCGTTCGCGCAACACCCCGGCCAGATTTTCATCCGGCCGCTCGGTGACCACGTACACACAGGGCGTGCCCAGCACGGAAGCCTCGCCGAAATCGTAAACCTCCAGCAGATTCGGATGCCGCAGTCTCTGTCCCGCGCCGAATCCCGCCAGCAGTTCCGAAGCCTGTCCCGCCGTCGCCGGCGCGAACATCCGGATTAATGCCGGCCTTCCGTCCCGCAACGTTTCATATGTGCCCTGCCGTTCCGCCACGCCGGAACCAGGCACGGACAACCCGATCCGATATAGCCCGGCTACTTCAAAGCCCTCGAGGCCCCCCGCGTAAATACCCGCGGCCTCCAGCCCGGAGCCTGTACTCGTCTCCATAGTTCCATAGTACGGCCTGAGAGGCTCCTTTGGCGCGTAACTCAATTAAAATCGGATACTTGCAAGGCACGACGGCAGTCGCAGTTCCCTCAGGTGCAAGCTTATTCACAACCCTGGCACTCACCTTGGCCCCACTGGCCACATCCAATCGCGGGCCTGACGATCAGTTAAGGTCTTCGCCTTCGGCGCCGGCAGCTTCCGCCTGCGCGGCAAGCTCTTCGTCGGAGAGGTGCAGCCCGAGAGCATCCAGCGCCTGGAACAGGTCCGCCGATCCGACCAGCAATTCCATCTGGACGCCTTCCATATCTCCCGGAGCCTCCACCAGCCGCGCGGGGATCTTCGCTTCATCGAGCACGGTCTTCGCACTTCCGGCTTCTTCGGCGTCGTCATATGTTGCGACCACCACCAGATCTTCTTCCTCAGGACTGGGCTCTTCAGCGACCGCTTCTTCCCCGACAGCCTCCTCAGGCGCCGCATTGAGCCCGCGCTTTTCCACTTCCTCGTCATAACATTGCTGGGCCAGTTCGATGAGTTCGTCGCGGTTGGTGTCGAGTAAAGCCTCGTCTGAGAGGAGGTCGAAATGGCGTCTGAAGTCTTCGGCGGTGATATCCATGAACGACATCTTATAGCGGGGGGAACCATGCCTGAAGAGTGGGATTGAAGAGTAGCGATGAGTTCCTGGAATGAATAACTCTGGAAAGCGCTGGCCCACGATCCGGCAACGCTGTGACACGATTGACCGGGGCAAAAGGGCGTATCGCGCTCAGATGGCGAGCGCATTGCGAAACATCATGCGCGACAGATCGAAGCGCGCCTGAATGGTCATCTGACCCAGGGTCATCAGGAACCGAACCGCGCGATCCGCAGCGCTCAGCGGCATCGCCCGCGAGGGGAAAGCGAACTCGACGCGACCTTCGGGGCGCTCGATCTGTGCGAGATCCGCGTTGATCCGCCTCTTCCGCGGCATTCCTAAAGATGCCTTCCTCATCTCCCCGGCGTTGAGTCTTTTCAGTACCGCATCGGGAAGTCCCGTCACACGAATTACGTAATGCTCCCGGAACTCGGGACCCGGTTCACTCCTGCGAATCAGCCGCATCGGTTCCGCGCTCTCCCAAGTCACAATGACTTCGCCATAGAACGCAATCGATGCGCCAGGGGTGCGATGGGCCTTCTCCGCCGCGGCTACGGCAGCCTGATTAATCTGGTCGATCTGATCCCATGTGGCGTTTCTCGGCGCGCGAAGCGAGCCCGCTACCGGTGCCTCGCCGCCCATCGTGGCCCGCGTCTTCACCGCCCACGGCGATGCCGTCGAGAGCCGTGCAATCTCACCTGGGGTCCACTCCGATGCCGGCTTTGAATCCCAAAACTCTGCAGCGGCGCACAACCTCGGCGAGACTGCGCACAGAATGAGTGCGCGGCGGGTGAGATCGGCAGCCAGGCTACACCTCCGCTCGCCGGAAATTCCGATATTGGATGTTCATCGGCACGCCCATTCGGATGACGGAATTCTACTCCGGGGCGATGAACTTCGCAAGCGAACTGTCCGGCCCGTTACCCGTGCGAGGGCAGCATCGGTTTGCC
>Ga0302275_10006961_pt1 | contig 10595 bp, 9 predicted proteins | sample III_Bog_N2_2_FD_200229 | JGI IMG/M metagenome (GOLD analysis project Ga0302275, IMG submission 200229) | Peat permafrost microbial communities from Stordalen Mire near Abisko, Sweden - III_Bog_N2_2 | ecosystem: Environmental > Terrestrial > Soil > Wetlands > Peat | place: Sweden: Abisko... | reverse complement strand
CGACGCACCGGCTCGTGCTGCTGCTGGTCAAGCGCGACGGGCATTCCTACAGTGAGGCTGCTCGACTCTCCGGATTGTCGATTCATACGATTGAGAAGTACGTGGTGGAGGCGCGAGCTCGGCTTCGCGTTCTACTCGCGGATACGCAACGCTAGGCACTTACATGGACAGTCAGACTCGACAACTCGAACAGTTACTGGCTCACCGGGCGTCCGCCTGGCTGGAAACGTTAAGGGATCCCACCCAGGCGGAACGGGCGGCGTTCGTGGCGTGGCTCAAAGAGTCGCCCCGTAATGTCCAAGATTTTTTGCTCATGCTGAGCCTGGATCGGGCGCTTTGCGACGTAGACCCGAACCGTGAATTTAACGTCGACGCGTTGCTCAGAGAGCTCGAGCCGCGAGTCGCCGTGCTGCCGCGCCGGCTGACGCCGACGGCACCGGCCACGCACAGGTGGAGACGGAGACGCTGGCCAGCCCTTGCCGCCGGATTGATGTCCGTGCTGATCGTCGGCTGGATATGGCACGACTTGCGCAGCGATTCCGGGCGAGAATTCGAGACATCGATCGGCGAGCAACGGGCATTCGAGCTCGATGACGGCTCCGTCATTCAGCTGAACACCAACTCGCGGGTCGCCATTCGGTTTTCTGGTACGTCACGCGAGGTGCGCTTATTGCGGGGCGAGGCGCTTTTCCGAGTGCACCATGAAGCTGCCCGTCCTTTTCGCGTATACACCAGCGATGCGCTCATTCAGGCCGTAGGTACGCAGTTCAATGTCTACGATCGACCTGATGGGACCGTCGTGGCGGTTATCCAGGGCCGTGTTGCCGTAGATGCCGCGCCTGCTAAATCGGATGCTGTGTCCGCTGAATCGGCTGCCGGGCCTATCGCGTCGGTGACCCCTGATGCCAGCAGCCGCGCGAAGAGCGTAAGAATTTTGGGGACCAGCGAGGAAGCCATGATCAGTCACGGCGGAACGATGAGTGTTCGCGAAGTGCCGAATGTGCAGGAAGTTGTAGCGTGGCGAGAGCGGCGGCTTATATTCAGGGAGCAATCGCTCGAACACATCATCAGCGAATTCAATCGCTACAGCCGCAAACGCATCGTACTCGAGGGACCCGCCTCGCCCAGCCGTGTTTATTCGGGTGTCTTCGATGCCGACGATGTCGATTCCTTCGCACAAGTATTGGCCCGCGATCCGAGCCTGGTCGTCGAGAGCTCAGAACAGCGGATTACCATCAGGCCGCTATGACTAGAATCATGCCGGCGATGGCGGCGGCCATGCTGCTCGCAACACAAATGGCGGCCGCAGGACCTACAAAGAAGGCCGAGTTGATTCTGAGGAACGGGATCATCTACACGCTGGATCCCGCCAATCGCGTGGTTCAATCCGTGGCTGTGTCCGGCGGCCGAATCGCATACCTCGGTGGCAACGAGGGCGCGGAGCCGTTGCGCGGCAAACATACGCGGGTGATCGACCTGGAAGGAGGGGTGGCGCTTCCGGGGCTGGCCGATGCGCACGTGCATCCGGCGCTTGGCGAGTTTCTGCACCAGCGGCTGTGCGACGTGCGCGGGTTTACGGTGGACGACGGATTCGCCAAGCTTCGGCGCTGCGTCACGGCCGCGCCTCCCGGCGATTGGGTTGTAGGTTTCGGCTGGTACGATGTGGACAACCCCGCATTTGACCGGCTGACGCTCGCACAACTCGACGCACTCGTCCCCGATCGCAAGCTCGCCGTCATCTCTTGGGATCTTCACACCCTTTGGGCGAACTCAAAAACGCTGGCCGAGTTTGGCATCGGACCGGCCACGGCTTCTCCGCCCGGAGGGGAAATCGCACGTGATTCTGCGACGGGTGCGGCAACGGGAATGCTGATTGACGCGGCCAATGCCGCCATCACGGAGAGAATCCGGCATCATTCTCCCTACGCCGTCCCCGAAGCGGAACTCTTGCAACTTGCGATGTCGCATCTGAACAGTCTCGGAATCACATCGATTCTGGATGCGTACGTCGATGGCGACACGGCGGTGGCGTACCACGATCTCGATCGAGCCGGAAAGCTCTCGATGCGGGTATCGCTCGCCGTCCCGGTTCTTCCCGGCAACTACCGCACGGAAATTCCCCGCATCGCGGGCAATCGGGAGAAATGGCAGTCTCCGCGTGTTCGCCTCGACTTCGTCAAGGTATTTGCCGATGGGAACCCTGAAGTCGGGCTCAGCAGCCTTCTCAATCATGACGGACCGCCGGAGACCTCCACGCCCGGATACTACACGGCGCCGCAGATGCGCGAACTCGTGGCGCTGGCGGAACAGAAATCTCTCAGTGTCTTTGTTCACGCAATCGGCGATGGTGCCACGCGCGAGGTACTCGAAGCGGTCGCGGCGGCGCGCCAGTCTGCGCCCGCAACGGAGCGTCGTCACACGCTCACGCACCTGTGTTGGGTCGATGATGCAGACCTGCCGCGTTTCCAGCAGCTCCGCGTGATTGCCAACATTCAGGAGGGCTGGCTCGCGCCGAGCGCGTTCGGCGGGCCTCCAGGATACGACTACGCCCGCACCATGGCGGCAGGACCCATCGGGCCATGGCTGGGTGGCCGGTTGATGCCGTATCGAGCGCTGCGGGACGCCGGAGCCTTTCTTGCCGGCGGCAGCGACTGGTTTTACACAGAGGAAAACCCCTGGTTCACGATGGAAGCGGGAATCACGTCGAAGGATCCCGGCGGCTCGAATACGCAAGCGATGATCCCGAATCACGCCGTGGACCTGATGACCGTGATGCGTGCCCGCACCACGGGCGCCGCGTATCAGATGTACCGTGAAAATGAAACCGGTTCGCTCGAGATCGGCAAGCGAGGGGATTTGATCGTCGTGGACCAGGATCCGTTCCGGGTCCAGCCGCAGGAATTGCACAAGACATCCGTGGTCATGACGTTTCTCGACGGGAAGTTGATCTATCGTCGACCTGTTTCGCCCGCCGCGGCGGCTCCGTGACCGATCGACGAACAATGTGGCCCATCGCTCGCTCCCCAGCACTTGTGGTTGCGCTGTGCCTCGGTGCGGCGCTCGCGAGAGCGGCAGCGGGTGACGCGTCTCCTTGTGCGGCAGCGGACGGTGAGCAGGTATTTGGAAAATGCACGCTTTGTCATTCCTTACGGGCCGGGGAGCATCTAACCGGACCGAGCCTTGCAGGCCTCAGTGGGCGCCGAGCTGGGACAATTACCGGCTTCACATTCTCAAATGCGCTCCGAGAGTCGAACATTGTCTGGAACTCGATGACTCTCGATGCCTTCCTGACTGATCCACAAGCGCTCGTTCCCGGCACGGCCATGCCATTCGGGGGTATACGCAACTCGCCCCAGCGGCTGGCGCTTGTGTGCTACTTGCTCGGCGGCCGATTACAGTGAGCGTTCGCACTGACTCACCCGCGTCGGAGGGACTTCATGTCGCAGATAGCCCCATGACCGCGCGGGATGGCAACCTGACGCGGCGCGATTTCATGGCGGCTGTGGCCGCAATCGCGCCAGTGGCGGCGTGCGCCGCAACAAGCGTCGCCGCTGCGCCGACGAAAGACTATGACGTCATCGTGATTGGGGGCGGATTCTGCGGCATCACAGCTGCACGCGAGTGCCGCAAGGCGGGATATCGAACTCTGGTACTGGAGGCCCGCAATCGACTCGGCGGGCGAACGTTTACGACCAATGTCAGCGGTCAATTGATCGATTTGGGTGGCATGTGGGTTCACTGGTCGCAGCCTTACGTATGGACAGAGATCAAGCGAAGCGGCGTCGCACTGACGGAGTCCTTGGGCGCCAGTGCCGACAAGATCATAGTGCGTACCAGGAGGAACCGCATCGTCACTCTGTCGAGCGTGAGCTTCAATGCCCAATTTGAACGAGCCCTGGCGCAGTATATGGGCTCGTCTCGCACTCTCTTGCCGTTGCCCCATGACCCTTTTGGTTCCGACGAGTACTTGAAGGTTGATCAGATTTCCAGTGCCGAGCGACTTTCCTCGTTGACCCGCGTGGACGACGTATGCCGCGATTATCTAGACGGCTTTCTCGCCTCATCTGGGCACAACAGCAACGATCAGTTCGCGTGGCTCGAAATGGTTCGTTGGTATGCTCTGCCCGGACACAATCCTACGGACATGAGCGACAGCGTCGGACGGTTTCACTTTGCATCCGGAAGCGTTTCACTGCTCAACGCGCTCGTGGCCGAGGGTAACCCGGACATTCGTCTGGGAACCCCTGTGCGTCGCGTGGTACAGGAAGGGAGCCGCGTCACGATCGTGACGAGCGCCGGCGAAGAACTGAACGCAAGGGCGGTCATCTCCACAATTCCTCTCAATGTCCTCAAGGACGTCGACTGGCAGCCGAGTCTCAGCGAAGGACGCATGCAGGCGTCGCGCGAAACCCACGCCGGTGGCGGAACAAAGGCGCACGTGGTCATAGAGGGAAATCACGGAAATGTTGCTTGCGCCGCGCCGGATCTGTATCCACTCAACTGGCTTGCCACGGAGGAAATCCACGAAGGAAACACACACCTGATCGGATTCGGCGCCGATGCTAAGCAGGTGGATGTCAACGACACGGATTCGGTCGAGAAGGCTGTGCGGCTTTTCATTCCGAGCGCGAAGGTTCTAAGTACGATCGGCTACGAGTGGAACTTGGATCCCTACTCCAAGGGGACGTGGTGCACACTTAGGCCCGGCATGTGGTCAAAATATCTTCGGGATCTCCAGAAAGAGAGTGGCCGAATCGTATTCGCCAGCGCCGACTGGGCAAACGGATGGCGAGGATTCATCGATGGAGCCATCGAACAGGGTCTATCGGCAGGCGCACGCATCAAGGCTATGCTTGCATAAGCGCCGGCGCTCAGCAGGCCTTAGGGAATTCAGCTCGCACGGAAATCACCATGTGTCGGGTACTGGCGGTCAAGGTAGGGAGCTCGCCCAGCTGCGCAACGTGTTGATCGAACTCTTCCCAAATAATGTCCCGCGTCGATCATTGAGGCCACAAACGGCCGCTGAACAGCACCGCATCACGCACAAGCGATGCCAAAATGTGGCGCAAGTTTTTGGCTATACTGCCTGAAATGGTGGGCCGTTGATTTGCCACGAAACCCCATGTCGCCTAGCGCAACCCAAACCGTTTGTAGTCGTTTGGTTCTTGGGTAAGAAGGTTCAAAAACCTTGAGTTCAGGAACAGCTTATTCAAGCCAATTTGCTTTTCCTTTAGGATTCCCGCCGCCTCCAACGCGTGCAAATACGTGGATGCCGTCTGTCGCTTCGCAATTCCAGCGCCAACGACATTTTCGATTCGGCAATACGGCTGCGTGAAAATCAGATCGATCAACTCGCGGCTATACTGTTTGGGCACCGCCTTTCGCGCATACTCCGCCGTATGTTCGATGAGCTTTCTGACTGCATCGATCTTGGCGAGTGTCCACTCGGCAGTCTCCTGCGTTGCCCGAAGCATATACAGAATCCATGGTTCCCATCCCTCCTGCGTTGTGACCGACAGAAGGTGGTCGTAGTACGCCGCTTTGTTCTTGATGATGTAGCGCGACAGATATAGCACTGGCTGATCGAGCAAACCTTGCTCCACGAGCATCAACAGATTCAATACCCGACCCGTTCGTCCGTTGCCATCTGTAAAGGGATGGATCGCCTCGAATTGGTAGTGCGCGACGGCCATACGCACGACGGGGTCAATGTCCTGCTGGTCGTGTACGAACCGTTCCCAGTTTGCAAGCTTGTCTCGCAATCTTGATTCAACTTCGGGCGGCGTATAGACGACCTCCCCCGTTGCATCATTGGCAAGTTTGGTTCCCGGTACCTTTCGCACCGCCATTCGTGCCCCCTTGATCGTGCTACACACCTCCTCAGCGGTGCGCGTCGTCAGCGGACGTTTTCGGAGCGAATCAAATCCAGCCTTGAGAGCGGTTCGATAACGCAGTGCCTCTTTGGTTGCGGGATCGGGCGCAAGCGACTCCAGTTGCGCATGGCGAAACAGGGCATCGGTTGTGGTTACGATGTTTTCAATTTCCGAACTTGCCTGCGCTTCGAGCAGCGGAATTGTATTGATCAAAACCGCCGGATTCGGGATCAACGCCGTCGCTTGGCGCAGCGCTGCCAATGCTGCCCTGGCTCTCACGCATGCCTTGAGGATCGTCTTGGTCTCGATATCGACGGACGGCGGCAGATCCGGCAAGTCGTTATATGGCTTGGAAGGGTCAAAACTCATATGTCGAAAATTATCACTTTTTTCGACATTAGGCCACCGCAATGTCGATTGCCTCGACAAAGGGCTGGGCCTGATCCTTCATTCCGAAACTGGAGATGCCTCCGAGTAGCCCCCGCCCACAGCTGGCTGCCACTGAACGGGAATGGACATCGACGGACGTGGAAACTAGATTCTCCGTGGAGATTCGAAGCGATTTATCGCGATCTTCTAATCGGAGTGGACGTCCGCGGACATCCCTCAACGTCCTTGGATGGTGGGCCGTGTAGGGATCGAACCTACGACCAATTGATTAAGAGTCAACTGCTCTACCAGCTGAGCTAACGGCCCAATAAACCTTTCCGCAACCAACTCGACGCCTCCGCCCCAAGGGTGGGGTGGACGACGGGACTCGAACCCGCGACGGCCGGAATCACAATCCGGGGCTCTACCAACTGAGCTACGTCCACCATCGTCATACTTCCGGCACGAGGTGGCGCGCCCGGCAGGAATCGAACCTGCAACCGCCGGCTTAGAAGGCCGGTGCTCTATCCGGTTGAGCTACGGGCGCTTAAACCTCGTGGAGACTAGAAAGCGCCAAACGTAAATTCCAGGCCGATGCTCGGGTTTCAAACCAACCGAATCGGAAGTGCGCGCGGATTATATAGAGTGCCCATTGCAGAGTCCATTGAAAGGGGTCCGCCGGCCCCGCCTTGACGCGCCCAACGCCAAACCTGGCCGGCTCGACGATTCCTCACTTAAATCAATGGATTAGCGGCTGTGGCACCTCGGGATGGACGCCATCGTGGCGTTCATGGCGCGGGACAATGCACCCCAAAGTCCCGCGTGCGTATAATCGGCGGAGTTGAATCGGGAACCGGAAAGCCCTCAATCGTCCCCGGCACCTTCGGCGTGATTTGCCGATTTGGCCTCTGTGGCGCGGCTCGTCAGCGGCATGGCACAGCGAGGGGGGATCAGCTCGTATTTCCGCGCAGTTTGGAATTCTCAACCCGGATCGCATGGATGTTGCCGAACCGGCGCTGCGATCTGCGTGAGACGGACCTACTGCGGAGATCGCCAGGGGGAAGAACCATGATCCAGAAGATAGTAGTCGCCTACGACGGGTCGGAGCCGGCCGACAAGGCCTTCGAGTACGCTCTGGAATTCGCCGCGAAGTTCTCGTCGGAGATTGAAGTCGCAGGCGTGCTTCGGCCGCCCGAGTTTGGTGGTGCCGTGGAGGCCGCCGCGATGATCGAGGACGGTCGAAAGCACTTTCTCGAACAGACGCGCACGCTGCAGGAACGCGCTCATCGCGCCGGCATCACCGTTCATTGCCACAGCTTGGTAGGCCATCCGGGCGATCAGCTCGTAAGGTACGCGGCCGAGGTGGGAGCCGGTCTCGTGGTTCTCGGGTACCGGGGCAAGTCCCTGGTGCAGCGCTGGCTCACCGGCTCCACGGCGAAGCAGGTGATGAGTCATGCGCATTGCTCGGTGCTGATCGCTCGATGATGGTTGAACTCGGCGGCGATCCCGCTTACGGAACGAATTCCAACAATCTCGCGGTCGCCACACGAAACCGGCGTGCCCGGTGCGGGAGTCAAGTTTCAGGCGGATGCCGCCGAGGCCTGGGCGTGGTGCCAGAAAGGCGCGCTTCATCAGTGGGCAATCACGGCGCGGCTCGGTGATTGAACGGCAGTGGAACACTCACCGGTCATGGTTGATCAACGCCAATAAAGGGATCCTCATGAGCTACGTCGACAAGAATCTCCTTCCGGGTGAGCAGGTCGTCTATCGCGCCCATTTGCACTGGATCATCTACGTCCCCGCTGCGCTTTGGGCGCTGCTCGGGATCGCCGCGATCGCCGTCGCGATGTCGGTCCAGGACATGCATTGGATCGCCTTTCTCGGGATGCTCGGATTGCTGGTGGGCGCGATCCTCGCGGCCGCGAGCTGGATCCGGGATAAGACGTCCGAGTTCGCGGTCACGACCAAGCGCGTCGTGATCAAGCTGGGCCTCGTTCGCCGCTATTCGCTCGAGCTGCTGCTGCGTCAGGTGGAAGCGATCCGCATTGATCAAGGCATTCGCGGCCGGATCCTAGGCTACGGCACCCTCATCATTGGAGGCACAGGAGGAACGCAGGAACCCTTCGATCGCATCGCCAATCCCCTCGAATTTCGCCGCCAGGTGCAGGCCGTGACCTCGAACTGAAGGCGGCCGGGTGAGCGTGGTCGGGGTGACAGGATTCGAACCTGCGACATCTACGTCCCAAACGTAGCGCTCTACCAGTCTGAGCTACACCCCGAGGATCGAATCGAGCGCCGGTGCCGGAGGCTCGCTGGACAGCGCAACGCCGCAGAAACTCGAGGGGCGCTAGTGTACGGGGTTGCCACCGGCACAGGCAATGAAAAGCGCCCTGCCCGGCCGCACGGGAGCCGGTGCGCCCGCTGCGGGCCTGCCCCGGCTCGGGGCGGCTTGCAGCGCCGAGGGATCCTCAGACGGCGCGCAGCAGCGGCTGGGCCGGGGTTTCGCGCCTCATCAGCGTGCTCTTGCCGAACAGCGACGCGACCAGGTCGACCGCCACCGCGGCCGTCCGGTTGCGCAGATCGAGGGACGGATTGAGCTCCATGATGTCGAGCGAGCCCAGCAACCCGGTGTCGGCGATCATCTCCATGCACAGCTGCGCCTCCCGATACGAGGGACCCCCGGGCACGGTGGTTCCGACGCCGGGCGCGATTTCCGGGTCCAGGAAGTCCACGTCGAAGCTCACGTGCAGGTGAGTGTCCCGGTCCAGCGATTCCAGCGCATTCGCAAGCGTCTGACGCATGCCGGTCTCGTCGATGAACCGCATGTCGAAGACCTCCAGGCCCATCTCGTGCACCAGCCGCTTCTCGCCCTGATCGACGCTGCGGATGCCGATTTGCCGGATGCTCGACGAGTGAATCGCGGGCACTTGGCCGGACATCTCGATGAGACTCTTGGGGCCGAGCCCGCACAGGCATGCCACGGGCATGCCGTGAATGTTGCCGCTGGGCGTGAGCACATTCGTGTTGAAGTCGGCATGCGCATCGAGCCACAGCACACGCAGCTTCCGGCCCTGCTCCCGGCAATACCGCGCGGTTGCGCTGATGGAGCCTATGCTCAAGCTATGATCGCCGCCGAGCAGGATGGGCATGCGCGCATCGGCGAGTTCGCGATGCACGGCATCGTGCACCGCACGATTCCATTGCGTCACTTCATCCAGGTGACGATAGCCATCCTCGGGTCCCCGCAGCGGATTGGCCGGCCCGCGAAGATCGCCGCGGTCTCGAACCTCGAGGCCCTGCGTCTCGAGCATGCCGTGGATGCCGGCGACTCGCAGCGCCTCCGGCCCCATGGACGCCCCGCGGGTTCCGGCGCCGATGTCGCTGGGCGCCCCGATCAAGGTGACTGGGTGAGTCATGACGATATCTCCCCGGCGAAGCCGCTGCCCTTGATGTCTCACGCGGTCTTGCGAATGCGCGGCCGCGCACGCAGTCCCAGCGTACCGCCGTACAGATCCTTCGGATTGTCGAGTTCGGGCACGAGATCGATCTGCCGGGCGCCGCCGCGCTCTTCCTGGACCAGCGCGTGCAGGAAGCGCAGCGCCGAATAATCCTCGAGCGCGAAGCCCACCGAATCGAATATCGTGATCTCGCGCGCGTCCGTTCGGCCTGGTGCAACGCCGCGCGCAAGGCCGGCGAACTCCGTGACCGGATAATCGGCGTTCATTTGCTGGATCTCCCCTTCGACGCGCGACTGCGGCTCGTATTCCACGAACACCTTGACGTTCGGCATGCGCAGCACGTCGGAATGCAGTTCGGTCTTGCCGGGACAGTCGCCCCCGACCGCGTTCAGGTGCATCCCGGCGGCAATCATGGGCGGCGTCAGTATGACGGCGTTGCGCTTGTCGGCGGTGACGGTCGTGACGATATCCGCTCCCTTGCAGGCGTCCGCGCTCGACGTGGCGCGCAACAGGCGCAGGTCGCCCAGCTCCGGCATGGAACGCAGGTTGTGTTCGAGCTTCGCGGTCGCCTTCGGGTCCGTGTCGAACAGCCGCAGTTCCCGGATGCCGAGCATGCGATGAAATGCGACGGCCTGGAATTCGCTTTGCGCACCGTTGCCGATCAGCGCCATGACGCGGCTGTCCGGGCGCGCCAGGTAGCGCGCGGCGAGCGCCGACATGGCCGCGGTGCGCAATGCCGTGGTGATGGTCAACTCCGAGAGCAACAGCGGATAGCCGGTTTGCACGTCGGCCAGCACGCCGAAGGCGGTGACCGTGAGCAACCCGGCCGCCGTGTTCTTCGGATGCCCGTTGACGTACTTGAAGGAGTAGAGCTGCCCGTCGCTGGTGGGCATCA
>Ga0302275_10006957_pt1 | contig 10598 bp, 8 predicted proteins | sample III_Bog_N2_2_FD_200229 | JGI IMG/M metagenome (GOLD analysis project Ga0302275, IMG submission 200229) | Peat permafrost microbial communities from Stordalen Mire near Abisko, Sweden - III_Bog_N2_2 | ecosystem: Environmental > Terrestrial > Soil > Wetlands > Peat | place: Sweden: Abisko... | reverse complement strand
CATCGAGCCGGACGACTTCACGGCGTTCCTCACTGCGGACGGCGAGCCGTTCAGCCGCGACCATCTGACCTACGTGGTCAAGGAACGCATCGGCGCGGCGAAGTCTGGCAAGGGCGGAGCCTGCCATCTTCTCCGCCACTGCATGGCGACGCACATGCACGAGAACGGAGCCGACATCCGTTTTATCCAGCAGATCCTCGGACACGAGGACATCAAGACCACGCAGATTTACACGCAGGTTGCCTTGCGCGCTCTTCAACAGGTCTACGCGGCGACCCATCCAGCGGCGTTCATCGAGCCAGGATGTGCGCCGTCCTTGCCCGCTCCGAAGGGCTTCCAGCTATGCAATCCCGCCGCCGAAGCACTGGCGGCGGCGCTCGAAAAGGACTCGGCAGAGGACCACGAAGAGCCGGACGAATAGCCGCCGAATCCGCCCCTTCTGAGCCACGCAAACGGCCCGGTTCCAGCCAGGTCAAAGCCATGCGAAACAGCCGGAAATCTTTTTCCTTTAGCTGCTGTTTTTCAGCCGAATCGGTCCGGCATAGCTACACGAAACAACCAGAAATCTTCCCCCCTTTAGTTGTGTATTTACAGCTAAAGATGAATGGCCTATGCCCAAAAAACCCGCTGCCCTTCCCAGCCCCTCAAGCTCCGGGGTCCCCACAGACAGGTCTTCGTCTGTGGGGTGGAAGTCGTACAATCGGATGCAGATGCAACCTGCCTCCAGCCCCGCGATGCCGGAAACGCCTCTGGCCGTGTTGCGGCCTGGGGGCGAAAAACCGCATCAGGGGTTTTTGAGCCGAAATCCGGCCCTGTATCAGGGGCCGACTGTCTGCAACTCCACGACCGCATTAGGCTTGCGCGGACAGGCGAAATTAAACCGCGTCGGGTCACGCTGTACCGGCAAAGAACGTGACGCCGAATCGGGCAATGACTACTTCCTTGCGCGGTACTACTCCAGTGCGATGGGAAGGTTCATGTCGCCGGACTGGAGCGCGCAAGAACAGCCTGTTCCCTACGCCAATCTTGACGATCCGCAGAGCCTCAATCTGTATGCCTACGTCAGAAACAATCCCCTTTCGCGAACTGATGCCGATGGGCACTGTGGCGACGGGTGGCACTGGCTTTGCAACTTTGGTCAGGCCCTCAAGAATGGGTTCACGAGTCCGTACGGCTTCCACACGGATGCAACTGTGAAATCGAAAATGGAAGCCGAGCGCTCATGGATACTTCAAGGCGCAACGGACCAGGGTGCGATAAAGACCGTCAACGGTTGGGACCCGAGCAAGGTTCACGATGTTTACAAGTGCATGCACAGTGATGCGTGCATGCAAGCGTTAGCCAATGTTGTGGCTACGGCTACTCAATTTGGCTGGCCAGGCCAACAGTCCTACAATTCGGCAAAGAATCAGTTGAACAAGGTCAACACGCCCGAAGGAACGGTTGACAACCAGACACTGGGTGGGAAGGTCCCGACGCAAGAGGAGGCCGTCAAACTGATTGAAGAATCGGGTGGAAAGGTTGAAAGAATAGAAGAAGGGCATGGGCCAGATAGCGTGAGTCATCATGACTACCCGCACATCAACTACACGACAGCGGACGGCGCGAAGGGCACGATCCAAATTCAATCGGTTCAACAATGAGCGAATCATTACAAAACGCGGTGAGCGAGTTCGAAGCACAGCTGCCTCAGTTGGAGAGGCAGCGTGCATCGGATGCGTTCGTGAATGACCTTTACGAGGCCGCCGCCTATTGGTGCGATCTCGGTCGTTGGGTTCTCCAGAAGAATACGAAGGTGAATTATCCCGAACGCGTGCGGGGGGAACTTGAACTCCTGACCAAGCTGGAATCAATTCTGCGGGGAAAACCCTCAGAAGCGCAGTTGAAGTACGGCCCGCTGCTGAGCACTGGCGGAGAAATCCTTCGGATGGTGGAAGGCGTGCAGCCGCCCAAGGATGGGCATCTTGGCTTCTTGAGAATCGTTCGCGAGTGCTTCCAGTTTTTACAGACAGATTTTGGCTTCTCGGTCACAAAGGAACAACCTACAAGTCTGGAGTTCTCTTCGGGCGCAGTGTACCTGGAACTGGAATGCTCCCGTGACCCGTGGATGTCATGCCTGTTTGGACCTGAATCGGCAGAAAGGAAGCACTTTTCGATACAGGACCTTCTGTTCTTGCATGGCGATCAAAGATATCGAACCCTTCCAGAAAAGCTGACGATGAGTACCGAGAGTGAGGTTGAGGACTGGTTCCGGTTCGTTGCGGGTATCTTCAGACAGTACGGCAGTGAGGCTCTGAGCAACCAACCGGGCATCTTCGACAGCTTGGCCCAGGCACAGACTCAGCGCGATGCGGAGTTCGTTGCGTTCATGAACGAGAAGTACGGTACGCAGCAGTAGCCTTTTCGCTTGGACCGCAGGCCGCCTTCCGGGGCGGCCTTGCTGTCTGTGGCGGCACTGAAATCCTCGTCTCAGCCAGCATCCCGAAGAGCGCGCCGCCTACGGCATCGGGTTGAGGATGACACGTCACCCCTAAAAGGTTGCTGTAGAGCAACTTCAGGTTGCTATATAGCAACCTGAATGAAATCAGCAATCTACAGCCAGAAACCGCAAAATATAAGGCGTTTACAGGTTGCTATATGGCAACCGTTGAAAATAAAGCAGTTATGCGTGGTTCCGCCGATTCCGGTTGCTGCGGCGTTAACTTGTTGAAAACACAGGGGCGAGGCCGTGCGGGGTCTGTGGGCATGGTTTGCGTTGCCGGTGGCGTGGGCGGGCGGCGCTTTGCGCCGGAATGACTGCGATACTCCATCCCTGAAAGGAAACTGTTAAGTTCCCTGCGGGAGCTTATGAGTTCCTTGTCGAGTTGGCGGCGCTCCGGCGGGGCAGGTTGGCCGTCTTGCTGGAGGAATGCAGTAGTGGAACATAAAGCGCAGACGCACTTGAGGGGTTTTGCTCTTGTATCCCGTTATTTTCGAGCGGTTTATCTTGCCGCACGTGTGTACTTTAACGGAGGCAATGTGCGTCACAATGCAAACCGGCCCGCCAGGGCGGAAAAGGCTCACAGAGGCTCATTCCGTGGCGGCGCGGGGTCGATGAGGCTTTATCGGCCTTAGTCGTGGTTTTTCGTGGAAAGTCGTGGTGAGTCGGGCTTCTTCGCCGCTGGCGCGGCGTACCCTCCGCTCCGGCATCCGTAAAGGCTCTCCGCTTCGCTCCGCCCGCTTGCGAGCGGCTCCCTTCGGTCGGCCTTGACTGACACCTCCGCTGCGGGTGTTTTTCAGCTATGAGAAAAATGTATTTTTCTCATGTTCCACATGACCAGGGCGACGGCTCCCGGCCATCGGCGGCGCGGTGAGGTCCGGCAGCGAAGCACGCAGCGCCGGGGCGCTGGCGGGGTTCCGTGGCGCATCGGGCGGCGTGTTGGAGCGTAGACACCATCCCTAAGTCTGACGGCTTAGCGACGGCGTTTTCCGGCACGGCATCGAACGGGAATCGAACGCAACCCGAACCGTGTTCGAGCTTGTCCGAGCTTCGTTCGAGCCGTGTTCGGGGGGCAGGTTCAGGCGACGGCGGCGGCGCTGTAGGCGGGAGGTTGCCAGCCGATGAGGAGTGACCGGACCATGTGCTCGGCGGCCTGATCTCCGGTGAGCAGAGTCCCGTTTTCATCCATGAGCAATGACTGCTGGCGGCGGCGCACGATGAGCAATTCGTGGCCGCGCGTTTCGTCGTCGATGGCAAAGCGGACGGAGAGCAGATCGGGATCGAAGACCACGTTCATCAGGCAATCGCGCCCGGCGGTGCGATAAGAAATCATCTGCCGCTCGAACCAGGGCTGGGCCAAGCTGATTACGTCGTCAGGGTGCAACTGCGGCAACGAACACTCGTACAGTTCGGTCGGGGCTTCGAGCCACGCGCACAGGTGGTGTACCTCGGCCTGTAGAGCCGTCCAGAGCCACCACGCATCTTTACGCGTCTGCGGCAGCGTTTTCCACTCGCGCATGTTCATCGTTGGCTAGACCGCGACGCCGACGCCTTTTATAAAGCCGTCGATGGTTCGAAGCAGATAGTTCTGCTTGTGTGGGGGCAGCTTCTCAATCTCTTCCAGACGGCGCAGAACCTTCCTGCTCGGCACTCTGTCGGATGACTTTTTCGTCTTAGGGTGCAGCAACTCATCGAGGCTCACATCGAGGGCCATGGCAAAGCGGATCGCCATCTCGACAGAGAACTGATTCCGGTCCGTCTCGTAGACCGAAACCAAAACCTGCGTGATGCCGACCTTTTCCGCAAAGTCGATCTGGGTAAAGCCGCGCTGTTTTCTGAGGCGGGCCAGCCGCTCGCCCAGAGACTCGCTGCCAAAATCCAGAGGCGGTTTCCTGATGGTTGCTCTTCTTGCCATAGGCGCAGTTTAAGGCATACTCCAAAAACGCCTTGACAGAATACTATATGAACTAATAATTTCTGAAACAGATAAAAACTGCAAAAAGCACTTGACAGGTTTTTTGCAGGAAGCCGGAAAACGAGGACAAGGAGGGTTTACCCGATGCCGTATGTTCCCCCGGAAGAAAAGGAGCGGATCAAGCGCGAGGTGTCGATTCAACGTCTGGCCGAGGCGCGGGGGATCAAGCTGCACCGTTCGGGCAAGGAGTTGATCGGCCTCTGTCCGTTCCACGACGACCACAGTCCCAGCCTGAATATCGACCCGGTGAAGAACGTGTGGAACTGCAAGGGGGCTTGCGGCGAGGGCGGCGACGTGGTTCTGTGGGTGATGCGTTCGGAGGGGATCAGCTTCCATCGTGCGCTGGAGTTGTTGCGGCGGGACTATGTTCCCTCTGCCGGTCCGGTGGTGAGGACGAGCACGATTCCGAAGCTGCCACCGTTGATCGACGCCACGGCGGACGACAAAAAGCTGTTGGGAACGGTGGTGAGCTACTACCACCGGACTCTGAAAGAGTCGCCGGAGGCGCTGCGCTACTTGGAAAAGCGCGGTCTGCGTTCGGGGGAGTTGGTAGACCGCTTTCGTCTTGGCTACGCCAACCGGACGTTGAGCCTTCATCTGCCGGCGTCGAACCGCGCCGCCGGCGAGGCTCAGCGGACGCGGTTGAAAGAGCTTGGCATTTTGCGCAATCAAAAGCCAGGGCATGAGCACTTCAACGGCTCTCTTGTGGTTCCTGTCTTCAATCTTGCCGGTGAAGTCGTGGAGATGTACGGGCGGAAGATCACGCCGAATCTGCGGGCCGGAACGCCGGACCACACGTATCTTCCGGGACCGCATCGCGGGGTGTGGAACGAAGAGGCCCTGCTTGCTTCCAAGGACGTGATCCTGTGCGAGGCGCTGATCGACGCAATGACGTTTTGGTGCGCGGGCTACCGCAACGTCACGGCGAGCTATGGCGTGAACGGCTTCACGGCGGACCATCGCGCGGCCTTCGAGAAGCACGGCACCGAGCGCGTGTACATCGCTTACGACCGCGACGACGCGGGAGACAAAGCCGCCGCGAAGCTGGCCGAGCAGCTGATGGGAATGGGCGTCGAGTGCTTCCGTGTGCAGTTCCCCAAGGGCCAGGACGCCAACGAATACGCGCGTGTGACGCAGCCAGCGGCGAAGGCGCTTGGGGTGTTGCTGACCGGCGCGGCGTGGATGGGCAAAGGCCCACGGCCAGCGGGCCGTGTTCCGGTGGTCGTGGCCGAGCCAGCGGCAGCGGCGGCGCCAGCCGTCGAGCCACTGCCAGCAGAGACGAAAAGCACAGCTAAAGAAAAAAAGATCGAGGAGCCAATGCCGGAACCAACGCCAGAGCCGACCCCAGAGCCAGAGCAGCAACGAGAGAGAGCTTTTCCTTTAGCTGTAAATGCCGTGCCTTTAGAAGAGCCAGCGGCGCGGCCCATGCCGCTGGCTGTGCCCGACGAGCCGAAGGTCGAGATCGACGGCGAGGAAGTGCGTGTGACCATCGGCGGGCGCGTCTATCGCGTGTTGGGGTTGGAAAAGAACACGAGTCTTGGAGTGATGCGCGTCAATGTGCGGGTCACGGGAACCAACGGGCGCGGGGAGTGGTGCTATCACGGCGACACGCTGGACATGGAAATGGCGCGTCAGCGGATGGTCTTCGCCAAACAGGCGGCGCACGAGTTGGGCGTGAAGGAAGAGGCGATGCAGCGGGAGGTTGGCCGTCTGTGGATGCGCCTGGGCGATGTGCAGCGGGAGCAGATGAAAAAGCTGTTGGAGGCCCCGCCCGAAGAGGCGCAGATGACGGCCGAGGAACAGGCGGCGGCGCTGGAGTTGCTGTGCGATCCGCGCTTGATAGCGCGGGTGCTTGAGGACTTCGAGCGTTGCGGAGTGGTGGGCGAGGAGACCAACAAGACCATTAGCTATCTGGCCGCGGTGTCGCGCCTGATGGATGCGCCGCTGGCGATCATCGTGCAATCGGGTTCGGCGGCGGGCAAGACTTCGCTGATGGACGCTGTGCTTGCATTCCTTCCCGAAGAGCAGCGGGTGCAGTACTCGGCGATGACCGGACAGGCGTTGTTTTATCTCGGCGAGACGGAGTTGAAACACAAGGTTCTGGCCGTGGTCGAAGAGGAGGGCGCGCAGCGCGCGTCCTACGCCTTGAAGCTGCTGCAAAGCGAGGGAGAGCTAACCATCGCCAGCACGGGCAAGGAATCGAACACCGGGCGGTTGATTACGCACCACTACCGCGTGGAAGGTCCGGTGATGATCTTCCTGACGACGACGGCGGTCGAGATGGACGAGGAACTGTTGAACCGCTGCATCGTGCTGACGGTGAACGAAGAGCCGGAGCAGACCAGGGCGATCCATCGCAAGCAGCGGGAGGCGCAGACGCGCGAGGGGCTGTGGGCGCGCGAGGAGCGCAAGGACATACTCCGGCTGCATCGCAACGCGCAGCGGCTCTTGCGGCCCTTGCGCGTGGCCAACGAGCTCGCGCCCTCTCTGAGCTTCCCGTACAACCGCACACGGACGCGGCGCGACCACATGAAGTTCCTCACGCTTATCAATGCGATCGCGCTCTTGCATCAGCATCAGCGGGAGATCAAGCGCGACACGCGACACGGCAAGACGCTTGAATACATCGAGGCCACGGAAGCCGACGTGGAGCTTGCCCGCCAGCTTGTCAACCAGGCGTTGCCGCCATCGCTTGACGACCTGCCGCCGCAGACGCGGCATCTGTTGCTGATGATCGAGCGCATGGTTGCGGGCGAGTGCCAGCGGCAGCAGATCGAGCGCGGCGAGTACCGCTTCTCGCGGCGCACGGTGCGGCAGCACACTCAATGGGGCGACTCTGTGCTCAAGAAGCACCTGCACCGGCTGGAGGAGTTCGAATACCTGATCGTGCATCGCGGCGGGCGTGGCCAGGGCTACGTGTACGAGTTGGACTTCGAGACCGACGAGCACGGCAACCCGGCAGTTCCCGGCCTTGGGTCGAGCTATGACGGCAACAAGTCACGGTCTGCGGGCGAGTTGTCACCCGGTGGACACGGCCAAGTCGCGGGGGTGACGCGGGTGGTCACGATGGCTGAGAGCCGCATGGATACAGGCGAAGAGGGCGATTTTATGCCGAACGGCGAAAACAAGGATATTAGGGGCCATGCCGCCGCCGGTCCCGTCGTACTGAAACGCAAGGCCGAGGGGAGGTGAACCGATGGCGCGAGTGACGCAGAAACGCAGCGCGGAAGCCAAGCCGGAGACGCCTCTTGAATGGTTCCTGCGCGAACATCTGGAATCGCTCAGGGTGCGCGGCTACTCCGAGTTCACGGTCAGAAACCGGCAGGTGCATATCGGCTTCTTCATCGAGTGGGCCTATGAGCACGGCTTGCGCGAACCCATCGAGGTCACGCGGCCAGTGCTGGAACGCTATCAGCGGTATCTGTTCTTCTACCGCAAAAAGAACGGGGAGCCGCTGACGTTCCGCAGCCAGCACGCGCGGCTTGTGCCCTTGCGGGTGTGGTTCAAGTGGCTGACGCGGCAGAACCATATCCTGCACAATCCGGCGTCCGAGATCGACCTGCCCAGGCTGGGCCGCACTCTGCCCAAGAACATCCTCTCCGTGCAGGAGATCGAGCGGGTCATGGCGCAGCCGGACATCCGGGAACCAATCGGCTTGCGCGACCGGGCCATACTGGAGACGATCTACGCAACCGGCTTGCGCCGCTTGGAAGTCGTGCGTCTCAAGCTCTTCGACCTGCAACTGGACCGAGGGCTGATCGTGGTCAACCAGGGCAAGGGGAAGAAGGACCGCTATGTTCCCATCGGGGAGCGGGCGACGGCATGGCTCCAGAAGTACATCCGGGAAGCGCGGCCCGAGCTTGCCATCGAGCCGGACGACCTCACAGTGTTCCTCACGGCGGACGGCGAACCGTTCAGCCGCGACCATCTGACGGCGGAAGTGCGGAAGCATATCGCCAGCCAAGGCAAGCCGGGAGCCTGCCACTTGCTGCGCCACTGCATGGCGACGCACATGCACGAGAACGGGGCCGACATCCGTTTTATCCAGCAGATCCTCGGACACGAGGACATCAAGACCACGCAGATTTACACGCAGGTTGCGTTGCGGACCTTGCAGCAGGTCTACGCCGCGACTCATCCGGCGGCGCTGCTCGAACCCGGTCCGGCTTCCAATCCGGCCACGGAAAGGCACGGCGCGGAAGACTTGCTTGCGGCTCTCGAACGGGACGCCGAAGAGGACGGAGAAGAGCCGGAATAGGCCCCGGAATAGCCGCTCGAATCGACTCTCTACAACAGACAGGAATCCTTCTCTTTTAGCTGTTCTTTTTTACAGCTAAAGATGAATGGACTGTGCCCGGAATCCGCCCCGCCATAGCCTCCCCAATCCTAGCCGTAATCGAGTGTGTTCCCGGCTCCGCATCCGGGGGCCAACGCCGTACAATCTAGCTACCGATGGAAGCTACCCTGAGCACGCCGTTAACGCCGACGTTCGTCCCGGTCCGGGCCGAGCTAAGCGAAAACTCGCGTCTGGGGTCCGCGAGTTCAAATCCGGCCCTTTATCCGGTGTTCTTCGCCGCTAAATCCACGACTGCATTAGGCTTGCAATCCGGCTTGTTCCAAACTCGCGTCGGGTCGCGTAGTACCGGCAAAGAACGAGACGCAGAATCAGGAAATGACTACTTCGGGGCCAGGTACTACTCCAGTGCGATGGGAAGGTTCATGTCGCCCGACTGGAGCGCGAAACGGGAGCCTGTCCCGTACGCCAAGCTCGACAATCCGCAGAGCCTGAATCTCTATGCCTACGTCTTTAATAATCCGCTGAGCCATATCGATGCAGATGGACATGCGACATGGTTCGATCCAAAAGGGAAGAAGATCGGCACCGACGGAGTCAACGATGGAGGCGTGGTAATCGCCCAGCGAAATTCCGTAGCTTTCAGCCCAGATCACTCAATAATTGATATGGCAGCCAGTGGAACTCCCATGTACAGCTTCTCAAAGGAAGAGATCGGCGCAATGAAGGACTCGGTTGCTAGGACGCTTGCTCCGTCAACGACGGGAGATATGAAGGGAGGCTTCCACGAGGAAGGGTTCACAGAGAAAGGTGGTGTGATTACGCCCGCTCCAGCTGGTCCGGGATACAAACCCGGCGACAGTGAAGCGCACGTCAATCTACCCATTGGCCCCTCTACAACCTTGGAGGAGCATACACATCCGAGTGGATCAGATGCCACATTCGGTGGAACGAAATTCGATCCGATGCCGTCAGGTCCAGACATGAGAAATGCTGCGAACGCGCAATTTTTGAGTACAACTGACATAACCCACGTTCAGGTGAGCGCAGCGAACAGCGATGTGCACGTCTACACCGGGAGCGGAGTGCAAGCCACATTCAACCTGAGTGGCGCTCCCTAGGCTTCTTAGGATCGCTCGTGGGTCTCGGAGGTATCGTCTTGACAAGACATCAGATCGTTCTCGTTGCATTATTCTTCGGGTTTTTAAGTGCCGCCGGAGGGCAACGCCCTCCGGGTACCCAGGAAGGCGTCTCTCCCGATCCCGGCCCGAATCGAATCGAGGTTCGTTTTGCCATCGGTGAAAAGGCGCGTACATGTGATCGATTCCATCTCATTGCACGGTCCGAGGGCCAAACGTTGATCGACGGTGATTTCCACGAAGGGTTCCAAATTCCGAGCCAGGCGAAAGCGCTCCCTCACAAGGACAGCGTGGACATCGATGTCCAGTGTGGGGATAGCCACTGGCATTTCCAAAATGTCGGAGAGAGGGCCTTCCTCAAAGGTTGGTGGTGGATAGGCACAGACTATCCACCGTATCAGGAGCGGCTGAGAGACCCGCAATTCCAGAAAGATGCTTGGGTGAAGTACCTCATAATAGCGCCGACAGATGACTCCGGGTTCATCGTTTACCGCGCCTGTCCGTTGGAGTTACAAGGCCAAAAGCCTGGCCCCTGCTACATCGAATAGAGAACGCACGCATGAAGGCTCATCGGTTGGCTCAATGTGTTCTTGCGGCGGCTGTATGCGGGGCGTCGGGCGCTGGCCTGTGTGCCCAGGAGCCGAACTGCGATCAGGCCGCAGCTATGGCGAGAATGGCGCGTGCAAAGTCTTCCGAAGCGGTGATCGCGGA
>Ga0302275_10006956_pt1 | contig 10599 bp, 7 predicted proteins | sample III_Bog_N2_2_FD_200229 | JGI IMG/M metagenome (GOLD analysis project Ga0302275, IMG submission 200229) | Peat permafrost microbial communities from Stordalen Mire near Abisko, Sweden - III_Bog_N2_2 | ecosystem: Environmental > Terrestrial > Soil > Wetlands > Peat | place: Sweden: Abisko... | reverse complement strand
TGTGGCCAAAAGCATAAGCGTTTGGCCACGTGGCATGGCGCAGCGGCCGAACGGACGATCCCGGTTCGCGGGACGGCCAAATACGGTCAAAACGACAAAATACGTTCAAAACTGGCGGGTGTCCGCAGTCCTCTGCCAGAAACCTGCGCCTTCCGCCATTCTGCGGGAGCGACGCGGGGCGTAATGCAGGCAGAGTGCCCGTCATCTGTATTTGACGTGAGTTTGATATTTTCTCCGCTACGTTGAAAATGCAGTCCTGTTGGCAGCCTTCGTGCTTTTGCCCGAATGCACAACCAGCACAATCACCAGATCGCATTGTTAAACCGATGCTCGGAAATGCGCCAGGAGGCCAGAACAGATGATCGAAACAATCGCCACGGGTTCCACCGCCAGAAAGGCGGCAGGTCAGCCGGATGTTCCACTATCGCGCGAACTACTCGGAAAGATAAATGCCTATTGGAGAGCCGCAAACTATCTCTCGGTCGGACAGATTTATCTCTACGACAATCCGCTGCTTAAGGAACCGCTGAAACTGTCTCATGTGAAACCACTGGTCGTAGGCCATTGGGGCACCACGCCGGGCCAGAACTTCATCTACGTGCATTTGAACCGGGTGATCGGGAAGTACGACCTGAACATGTTCTACATCGCCGGCCCCGGTCACGGCGGCCCCGCAATTGTGGGTAACGTGTATCTCGAAGGCAGCTGGAGCGAGATCTATCCGAACGTCACCCAGGACGAGGCCGGGGTAAAAAAGCTATTCAAGCAGTTCTCGTTCCCCGGAGGCATCTCCAGCCACGTTGCCCCGACAACACCCGGGTCGATTCACGAGGGCGGAGAGCTGGGGTACTCGCTCAGCCATGCCTTCGGAGCTGCCTTCGACAATCCCGATCTGATCGTCGCCTGCGTCGTCGGCGACGGCGAATCGGAGACGGGGCCCCTTGCGACCTCATGGCAGTCGAACAAGTTACTGGACCCCATAACCGACGGCGCCGTGCTGCCGGTCCTGCACCTCAATGGGTACAAGATCAGCAACCCGACAATCCTCGCGCGCATCGAGCCTGACGAACTGGAACAATTTCTGCGAGGCTGCGGCTGGGCTCCCCACTTCGTCGAAGGCGACGATCCGGAGACCATGCACCAACTCATGGCCGCCACCATGGAGAGGGCAATCAAGGACATCCGGCAAATCCAGAAGAACGCGCGCAGCCATAACGACACCACACGGCCGCGATGGCCCATGATTGTTCTCAAGTCGCCCAAGGGCTGGACCGGACCGAAGGTAGTCGATGGCCTGCAGATTGAGGGCACCTTCCGGGCGCACCAGGTACCGCTTCTGGTCGATGCCGAGCATCCGGATCACGTTGCCCTGCTCGAAAGCTGGATGAAGAGCTACAAGGCCGAAGAGCTGTTTGACGAAAATGGCCGGCTCATGCCGGAACTGGCGGAACTCGCCCCGAAGGGCGACCGGCGAATGGGCATGAATCCGCATGCCAACGGCGGCATTCTGCTGCGCGATTTGCGTATGCCCGACTTTCACGTCCACGCGGTGGATGTGCCCGCGCCGGGCGCCGTTGACGGTCAGGACACGCTCGTGCTGGGCAGGTTTCTGCGCGATGTTGCCAGGCTGAATCAGGATCAGCGTAACTTCCGTGTGTTCGGGCCGGACGAGACCCTTTCCAATCTCCTCGGCGCGGTTTTTGAAGTTACCGATCGTCAATGGGACGCGCGGAAAAAAGCGAACGACGAATTCCTCGCGCCCGCCGGACGTGTGCTGGATTCCATGCTCAGCGAACACCAGTGCGAGGGTTGGCTGGAAGGATATCTGCTGACGGGAAGGCACGGGCTGTTCAACAGCTATGAGGCTTTCATTCGCATCGTCGACTCGATGTTCAGCCAGCATGCCAAGTGGCTGAAGGTATGCCTCGAACTGCCGTGGCGGCGCAAAATCTCGTCTTTGAATTATCTGCTGGCGTCCCATGTGTGGCAGCAGGATCACAACGGCTTCACGCATCAGGATCCCGGATTCCTCGATCACGTCATCAACAAGAAGGCCGATATCGTACGCGTCTATCTGCCGCCCGATGCCAATTGTCTGCTGTCGGTTTTCGACCACTGCCTGCGCAGCCGGAATTACGTCAACGTCGTGGTGGCCGGCAAACACGCCCTGCCGCAGTGGTTGACCATGGACGCCGCAGTCACCCATTGCACTGAAGGGATCGGTATCTGGCAATGGGCCAGCAACGACCAGGACGCCGCCGAGCCGGACGTGGTGATGGCCTGCTGCGGAGATACGCCGACGCTGGAGATTCTGGCTGCCGTCTCCATACTCCGCGAGCATCTGCCCGATCTGAAAATCCGGGTGATTAACGTAGTGGATCTGATGAAGCTGCAGTCGGCCAGCGAGCACCCTCATGGACTCAGCGAAACCGGCTATGATTCGCTGTTCACCAAAGACAAGCACATTGTCTTTGGCTTTCACGGATACCCGTGGCTCGTCCATCGCCTGACCTACCGCCGCGCGAATCGCAATCTGCACGTTCTCGGCTACAAGGAAGAGGGAACGATCACGACCGCCTTCGACATGCGGGTTCAAAACGACCTGGATCGCTTCCATCTGGTGCAGGACGTAGTCGATCGTATGCCCCATTTAGGTTCCAGGGGTTCCTATCTGAAACAGAAGATGCAAGACAAGCTGATCGAACACAAGCACTACATCGACCAGCACGGCGAGGACATGCCGGAGATCCGGAACTGGAAATGGCCCGGCAATAAGGGAGCCCCGAATGCCCATTCGACTCAATGAAGAAAACGGCGCACAGATTCTCGTCGTTCACGTCACAGGGACGCTGGCAAGAGCGGATTGCGGTCCGTTTTGTGCCCGAGTTCGAGCGGCTCCTCCGGCCGCATGGAAAACAGCGTGTGCTCTTTGACATGACAGGTTTCCAGGGATGGGATGCGGGCGCGGCTTGGGAAGACCTCAGGTTCGACATGAAAACACTTCGGCGACATCGAACGGCTGGCGATCGTCGGGGATAAGGAGTGGGCGCACAGCAGGGAGGAGTTTTTCAGGCCGTTCCTCCCTTCGAAAACTCCTGCTTCAAACTTGGTTTAGAATCAGTGGTTTAGTGGTTTTGCCTTTTGGGGTTAGGCGGCGGGTTCCAGTGTTACCTTGACGCCCGGTCCTTCAAGCCGCTTCACCAGATAGCGTTTGGTCTTCTCGGCGTTACGCCGGTCAAAATGGTCCGGTCCCAGATCCCGATACCGGACACCGTCGCGAATGATCAGGAAGGCGATTTTGATTTGTTTGTGTGCTGTCGCGATGCGCGCTTTCTTCGGTCCGCGTTTGGAGGCGATCCGCCAGTCGAACGACTTCAGGTACGTGTCCTTCTTTTTCGATGCCGCTATTGCCGACTGCGTCAGTACTCGTCTTATCCATCGGTTCCCTTTCCTCGTCCTGCCGTGCCCTCGCTTGCCCGCGCTTTTCCGGTTTCCCGGACACAGCCCGCACCAGCTTGCGGCCCGCTCCGGGCTGCCGAAGACCTTCATGTCGAGACCAAGCTCCGCAATCACGGTCCACACGCTGACTTCCCCAAAACCGGGGATCTCAGCCAGACGCGCAACCACATCCTGGTGCGGCTCCAGCCTCTTGCGGATATCCGCTTCAAGAGCGACGATGTCCCGCTCCAGGCTGTCGAACTCGCGCAGCATCATCGCCGGCAGCTTTCGGTGATGATCGGTAACGAACCCCTGCAGCGCTTCCTCAAGTTCCTTACGCCTGGCCCGCAGTCGGGTCTGTGCGTAATCCGCCATCCAGCCCGCATCTTTGTCGCCTTTCACAATGGCGTTCAGGATCTTGCGGCCACTTACGCCGAGCGTGTCGCCGGCGACGCTGCCCAGTTTGATGTTTGCGTCTTCCAGCACCTTCTCAATGCGGTTCTGAATCCGGTTCTGATCCTGCAGAAGAGACACGCGGAGCCGGGTCAGATCCCGCAGTTCACGCTGCCACTGAGGAGGTACAAAACTTCCCTTCAGAAGACCGCATTGTAGTAACTCGGCCAGCCATGAGGCATCGATCTGGTCGGTCTTCCGTCCGTCAACGCCATGATAACGCTGCGCGTTGACCAGCCTCAGCTGAAATTTCTTCTGCCTCTCCAGCATGCCAGACCGGCTTCCAGTAAACACCGGCCGACTCCATCGCGGCCACGCTTACCTTCGACGCCATCAGCCAGAACCGGAGCTTCTCCAGTTCCTTCCGCGTAGTCCCGAACTCTTTCTTCCGTTCCTGGACAGCCGCTTCGCCGTCCCCTACCAGAACGGAGGCTGTGATGCTCTTTTTGTGAACGTCGAGCGCACAGCACCTTTGATGTACGATTCGCATAGCTTCCTTTCCGCCGCCAGGAAGTGGGCGCTCGAAAAAGTAAATGACTTTCCTTCGCGTGCTTGCCACCCAAAGGCGGCAAAGGGCAACTCCTCATTGTGCCCGGCAAGCGCCCGGACCACATTCACAAACGGGTTCGTGTTCTCCAACTCAGTATCGGTCTCTGTATCCAGTCGGCCTAACCAGTATCTCTCCCTGGCGTTGCCCCTTTTCATGCCCCGTTGTGGCCGAAGGCCGTGAGCCATTCACAAATATTTTTGACCTCTATTTGCTCTGATATCAATCACCTCCATAAACTACAGAGATAGTATTGCAATCGCCCCCTCTATGCTCTAACCGGAAAACCGGACATCACCCGGTCAACCGGAAAGAGAGCCAAGCAATGGCAATGGATCCACACGACGCCGTCAACATTCCGAAAGGCCCCGGTGGCCCCAGGACCGAACAGGGCAAGGAGAAATCTTCCCGCAACGCAATCCGCACCGGCCTCTACGCCGCCCGCGATTTCCTCCGCGAAGGCGAAGAGGAAGAATATGCCCAGACCCTCATCAAACTCATGGATGAACTCACCCCGGAAGGAACCCTCGAAGAAGTCTTTGCCACCGAAATCATGGGAGCCACCTGGCGGCTCCGTCGTTGTCGCCTCGTCGAAGAAGCCTTCGGCATGGTGGACGACCTCGATTTCGATCCCATGATGGACGAACGCACCGAAAAGCAGCAAAAATCGGTAGACCGCGCCCGCGCACAATCGCATCTTATCCTCCGCCGCAGCATCGCCGAACTGGCGAAACTCCAGAAGGCGAGATTCCTCTGCGATCAAAGCCAGAACAACTCCCAGCCCGCGCCCGGACCGGCCGCGGCGTCCACCGGCACGCCAGCCGGCTTCGACGCCCTCATGGCTCTGGCCGATAAGCAATTGGCGCCGTCCGACCTTATCCGTACTGAATCTCAGTCGCAGACGCGAGACCGATGGTCAAGTTCGTTTTGTAACCCACCCGTGGGGCAGGTTTCCGACCTGCCCTCCTCGAATACCGCCGATAGTTCGTTTTGTAAAACGACTCCGTCAGCCCCTGCAACTCCCAAACTCACTCCCCGAAACGCCCAGTGCCCCTGCGGTTCCGGTCAAAAACACAAGCGCTGCTGCGGAAAGGATGCTCCACCAGTCCTAAACCGAGCCGCATAGCTGTACGGTAGGCGCTCGCGCGTGCCGATCCTGTCCCGCACTGCCAACACGGACACTCGAAGTGTCCCCCGAAAAGACAAAATGCCGGCCCGAACCCGCAGGAGGAGAGCTTCGAAACGGCCAGCGTCCGCAGTGGACTCCACCAGCAAAATCGTGCCTCCGTGGCGGTTCACCAGCAGCAGCACCGAATCGTCCTTGCCAGATTTCCCCATCGCCGGTCGTCAATATGTCCAGCCGGTGCCGAACAAGGCCGCGTAAGCCTGTTCGCCTGACCTCCGAATGAAGGCTATAATCGGGGCATGTCAAGAGACGCCGGAGAACTGCCGGTGGATGCTCTGAAACTCGTCGGGTTTCACGCCGAAGCGGCGTAGGAGCTCGAAGCCTCGGTGATTTGGTACGCGAGGCGGAGCGCGGACGCGGCAGCGCGAACACGGAGAATCTGACGCCACCGCGAATCCCCCGGTTCGTTTTGTAATCCGGCACTGGGGACAGGTTTCCGATCCTTCGGGAAGGGGCTTAAGACTCCGGCGGGCACAGGTGGGGTCAAAACCGCCGGGTTTTCACCTGGCGCGAAACTGGCGCGCCGCCGGTGTCGCGTGTGCCGTGGAATCCCGCCGATAGTTCGTTTTGTAAAACAGCCCAGCCAAAACAAAAAGCCGGCCCGAAGCCCCCGGAGGAGAGCTTCGAACCGGCCATCGTTCCCGCAGTGGACAACCTCGCCACCGCGCCGAACAATCCGTTACACCGCCATGAAGATCGTGCTTCCGTCGCGGTTCACCAGCAGCAGCACCGAATCGTCCTTGCCGGATTTCCCCAGCGCCGCGCTGAAGTCATGCGTATTCGCCACCGACTGATGGTTCACCTGCTGAATCACATCCCCAGGCTTCAACCCGGCATCCGCCGCGCGGCTCGCCGGACTCACTTCGCTCACCACCACTCCCGCGGTCGAGGCAGGCAGCTTCAGGTCCTGCGCCGTCTCCGGAGTAATGTTCTCCACGCTCACGCCTTCCAGGCTCTTGTCGGGCACCGCGCTGTTGCTGTCGCCATGCTGCCGTCCGATGCCTGCGCTCGCTTCCTTCGAAGGATATTCGCCCAGAGTCACCGCGATGTCCTGCGACTGTCCGTTGCGCATTACCTTCATAGTCGCCGTCGTGTTCGGAGCCATCATGCCGATCTTCATCCGCAGCTGGTTCGCATCCGTCACGGCCTCGCCGTTGATCGCCACGATGATGTCGCCCTGCTTCAGGTTCGCCTTAGCCGCCGGGCTGTTCGGAGTCACTTCGCCCACCAGCGCGCCATTCGTATCCTTCGCGTTGAAGGCCTTCGAAAGCGCCGGCGTCACATCCTGCGGCAGGATTCCGATATACCCGTGCTCCACTTTGCCGTGCGCCACAATCTGGTCCATATCGTTGCGGGCCATGTTCACCGGGATCGCGAATCCGATACCCTGGTTACCGCCCGAATTGCCGGCCAGAATCGCCGTGTTGATGCCCACCAGGTGGCCTTCGTCGTCCACCAGCGCGCCGCCCGAATTGCCTGGGTTAATCGCCGCATCCGTCTGGATGAAGTCTTCCACCTGCTCGATGCCAAGTCCGCTGCGACCGATGGCGCTCACGATTCCCTGCGTCACCGTCTGGCCCACGCCGAACGGATCGCCGATGGCGAGCACGACGTCGCCCACTTCAACCTTGCTCGAATCGCCCAGCGTCAGCGCCGGAAACGCGCTCGTGCCGTCGATCTTGATCACTGCGATATCCGTCCGCGGGTCCGTGCCGATCACGCGCGCCTTGAACTCGCGCTTGTCGTGCAGCGTCACCACAACCGACGTCGCTCCGTCTACCACATGGTTATTGGTCAGGATGTAGCCTTCCGGGCTGATAATCACGCCCGAGCCCAGCGCCTTTTCGGCCCGTTCACGTGGCATCCGGGACCGCGGCCCGTTGCCGTGTCCGCCCTGATCCCCGCCGCCCTGATCTCCGAAGAACTGACGGAAGAACGGTTCCAGCCCCTGCGGGATCTGGCCCTGTCCCTGCTCGTCGCCGCCCTCAAAACCCGTCTGCTGCTTCACTACCTTCGATGTCGAGATGTTGACGACGGCGGGTACAACCCGCTTCACGACGGCCGAGTATCCTCGTCCGGCGGACGCTTCCGAGCGTGCCGAGACTTTCACAGTCGGCGTCTCATGCCCGAAACCAGTGGTGGCGCCATAAATCGCTGTCGCTGCCAGGGCAGCGCCGAGGAAGACCGTGGCGAACCACTTCCGGCCCCTGAAGAACTCTGAACTCATTTTGTTTACTGCCTCCTATTCGAGGTTAGGCTTCCCGCGCCTGGAAACACATTCCCAGGATCGGGTAGTTTGGCGCCCCAGGCCTGGGGATACCCGTTCACCGCAGCCTTCGGTAGACTGGGGCCAGATGCGCGGATTCCGTTCAATCCTGATCGTCGCCTTCGCCGGCATGTTGCTGATCTTCGGCGGCGCGTCCGTGGAAGCGGCGCGCCTGCTCCGCACCATGCGCACGGAAAACCAGGTGCTGCGCGCTCAGGCCCGCGAAAGCGCCGGCAAGCTCGCCACCGTCCGCTACTGCCTGCTGCTCTCGCAGAACTACCCCGCCGCCTCCGAATCCGATGTGCGCGAACGCTGGACGAAAATGCTCGCCGATCTCGGCGGCGACTCGGAACAGCTGGCCCAGCTCCGCGCCATGCTCCGCCAGCACTGGGTCATGATGAACCGCGCGATGGACAACGGCGACGTCGAAGCTTCGCCGCTCCAGGTCTCCGCCATCGAGATCACCCAGCGCGTCGAGGATATCGACGCCCGCCAGACCGCCGCCACGCAACTGGAGGTTCAGGATCAGTTCGAACGTCTCGGCCAGGGGCTCGGTCTCGCGCTGAATCTGTCGCTGGCGAGCGCCCTGTTGCTAGCCATCGGCTGCGGCGTCTACATATTAAGGATCGAGCGCCAGAATCATGGCCGCTACCAGGAGATCGTGCAACTCTCGGCGCGCCTCGTGGACGCGCAGGAAACCGAGCGCCGCACTATCTCACGTGAGCTTCACGATCAGGTCGGACAGACGCTGAATGCCGTTCTCGTCGACGCTGCCAACCTCGCCAAACGCATTCCTCCAGACGATGAAGTTGGCCAGCGCTACCTCAACAACATCCGCTCCTACGCCGATTCCAGCGTCAATTCCATCCGCGACATCTCGCTGTTACTGCGGCCTTCCATGCTGGACGATCTCGGGCTCATTCCCGCGCTTGAATGGCAGGCCCGCGAGACCTCGCGCCGCACCGGGATCGACGTCCGCGTCTCCGCCGAAAACGTCGACGACTCGCTTCCGGACGCCATCCGCACCTGCGTCTACCGCATCGTTCAGGAAGCCCTGCAGAACGTGGCGCGGCACTCCGGAGCGAAGCATGCCCGTATCGCCGTCCGCCAGGAAAACGGCTCGCTGTCGCTCGCCATCGAAGACGACGGCAAAGGCTTCGACCCCAGACGCACCAAAGGCGTCGGCCTCCTGGGCATGGAAGAGCGCGTCAAACAACTGGGCGGCCGCCTGGAAGTCCACTCCGAACCCGGCAAAGGCACCGCCCTCCGCGTGTCGCTCCCCGTCCGCCCTACGAAATAATCCCCTTCCGCACCGCGTACAAAATCAATTCCGGCACCCCGTGCAGATTCAGCTTCTGCAATATATTCCCCCGATGCGCATCCACCGTATAAACGCTCACGTGCAGGATATTCGCCACTTCCTTATTCGTCTTCCCTTCCGCCAGTAACTGCAGAACCTCGCGCTCCCGGGGCGTCAGCAGATCGTAGCTATCCTCCACCTGCTTGTCCCGGATCTGCCGCACATAATCCTCCAGCAGCATCTTGCTGATCACCGGACTGAAAAACGACTTCCCCTCCGCCACTGACCGCACCGCCCGGATCAGATCCGCCTCCGCCGAATTCTTCAGAATGTAAGCCCGCGCCCCCGCCTTCAGTGCCCGCAACACGTAGCCCTCGTCGGAATGCATGCTCAGGATCACCACCTGCGTCGCCGGCTCCAGTGCCACAATCTGCCGCGTCGCTTCGATTCCGTTCAGCTGCGGCATCCCGATATCGAGCACCGCCACATCCGGATGCTGCTTCGAAACCAGTTCCACCGCCTCGCGCCCGTCGTTCGCCTCCGCGATCACCTTGAAATCGGGCTGCTGTTCCAGCAGCAGCCGCACGCCCGAACGGATGATCGTATGGTCGTCCGCCAGCAGAATTCGAATTTGAGCCACACCGATATTATGGTGGCCGGATCGCCCTGGAGCGAAATCAACGCGCGTTGCCCGGGCCGGAGATCCACTGATCTACTGACCTGCTGACCTACAGGAGACGCGGCAAACACTCCGGCGGAACCAGCAGGCGAATGGAACGCGCCTGCCGGGGCGTTCGTTCAATCAGGCAGTTCCGCTCCAGAGTCTTGATCATTTCGTGAATCGAAGGCGGGGAAACCCGGAAGTAGCGCTCCAGGTCCGATTCCGCCGGAGGCACGCGGTGGATCTTCGTGTAGTGATAGATGTACGCCAGATACTGGCCTTGTTTGGGCGTGAACCGGGGCGGAGCGGACTTTGAAAATGTAGACCTTCCCCTCGATAACCGCCCGAACCGGCTTCTTGATCGCGGCCGCGAGATTCCCGAGCAGTTCATCCGAATAGCTTCCGGAAGTCGGGTACTTCCCGATCCTGGCCTTCTCCCCGTCTATCGTAGTGAAGACCCATTCGTGGCCGTCGATATTTTCTACCTGAATATAATCGGCGCCGAACGACATTGCGTGGCCAAATAACCCCTGGAGTAGTGTGACCGGTTTACCCATGGCTCAAGTGCCATCATATCCTCCGTGGAACGAATACAATCCTGAAAAATTCAGATCGAACGCAGGAGCGTCGGCACCCAGATTCGCCGCCGCGAAACTGCGGACGACACCGGCTTCGGAATCGCTCTGCTGAGACGCCGCGACATATGCAAGCGTGTTGAAAAAACGAAGAAACAGGGGCACGGCGGATA
>Ga0302275_10006951_pt1 | contig 10604 bp, 10 predicted proteins | sample III_Bog_N2_2_FD_200229 | JGI IMG/M metagenome (GOLD analysis project Ga0302275, IMG submission 200229) | Peat permafrost microbial communities from Stordalen Mire near Abisko, Sweden - III_Bog_N2_2 | ecosystem: Environmental > Terrestrial > Soil > Wetlands > Peat | place: Sweden: Abisko... | reverse complement strand
GACCCTCGCTTGTATGTCGGCGTCAGACATCTGGCCGGATTGCACCGCTTCCCGGAGTTCCGCGCTGATATCTTTCTCGCGGCCTTCTGTCGGCGCCCAATCGGCAATCTGCTTCATCTTCGGCCCGTCGTCATCGTTGAGAACGGCGAAAATCTCGTCGAACTTTTGCAGCGGCGTGAGCAATGACGCAACGTCGTCCTTTTTTATTTGACCTGAATCCAGCGCAGAATTCGCGCTGCGCACCATCTCGAAGATGGCCGCCTGCGCCTGTGCGGTGTTGAGATCGTCGTCGAGCGCTGCGCCCATGCGCTCAGTCGCCTCAGTGGCAAGCGTTTGCATCTCCGGGTTTGAACCAGGTGGAAAATTCCCCGCAGTCAATCGCTGGCGAAAGTTGCGCAGGCGTTCCACCGAGACCGCGGCTTGCTTCAATCCATCGAAAGTAAAGTTGAGTTGGTTTCTGTATGGGACCGATGCAAGCAGATAGCGAATCGATGACGGCTTATGCCCCTTCAACACCAGATCGCGCAGCGTGTAGAAGTTTCCCAGGCTCTTCGACATCTTTTCCCCTTCTACCAGCAGAAAGCGAACGTGGAACCAGAAACGCGCAAACGTTTTCCCTGTAAGCGACTCGGATTGTGCGATCTCGTTTTCGTGATGGGGACATACTGCGGAAACTTTGCGATGCTGAAATAATACGATCCATCGTCGGTGCGGTACGCGATTCCCTTCTCCACCAACTTGGCCACGAAATCCGCCATCTGCGAAATATGTTCGGTCGCGCGCACGAGCTTTGGCTGCTCAATGCCAATCATGGCTGCATCTTCGAGAAAAGCTTTCTCGTATTTCGAGGTGTACTGCTGAACGTTCACTCCGTCGCGCGCTGCATTGCGGATGATTTTGTCGTCGACGTCGGTGATGTTCATGACTAAACGAACGGTGTAACCCGACTGCCGCAGGAATCGCTGCAGCATGTCGACCGCGACAAAAGTTCTGAAGTTACCGATGTGCCCGTAATCGTAGACGGTTGGGCCGCAGGCATACATGCGAACTTCCTTGTCGCGCAGCGTGCGGAACTCCTCGACCTGCGAGGACATGGTGTTGTAAATGCGTAAGGCCATAGTGATTGTGGCGCGAGCAGACGAACCAGTAGTTCGGCGAACCAATGATTCTAGGGGTACAGAAGAAAGAGGGTCAACTGGCGCGGCGTCCCGTTGTAGCCTGCTCTGGCAAAGCGTGCGTGTGCGAACGCAGCCGCCGTTGCACTAGAAAGACATAATGCAGCGCGGAAATTATCGTAAATGCGAAAGTTGCGCGCAAAAAGACCGTGCGCGTAATCAAGATCCACCGGGTCTCCCGAATGGATGACAGCAGCACGAAGAATACAGCGGCAATTTGAGAAAACGTATTCGCCTTGCCAAAGATGCTGGGGCGGAAGTCGCGCAGTCCGGCAATGGCGAACAGCACCGCACTTGCGGCGAGGATGGAAATATCGCGGCTGAAGACCAGCACGGTAAACTTCCACGGAATTTTGTGAAGGATGGAAAGCACAAGAAACATGGTGCTCAGCAAAAGCTTGTCTGCAATGGGATCGAGATATTGGCCGAGCAGGGTCTGCTGGTGCAGCTTGCGAGCCAGCAATCCATCGAGGCCGTCGCTGAATCCAGCAACAACGAAAAGCACAAGCGCCCAGAAATAGCGGCCTTCCACCAATTCGATCACGATGAATGGAACGAAAACCATCCGCAGCAGGGTGAGCTGGTTGGGCGCGGTGAATACTTGCGACATTTTCACGCTGCGTCACCAGTTGACTTCTTAGTTCCGGCAGAGCGCAGCAACCCGGCGGGATCGAGGGCAGTCTTGGCCGAGAAGCGCTGCGAAAGTGAAGGCAGGTTTCCGTCGGGAAGATCGAGTTCGATACGCTCGATCCGGTGCATGGGAAAAAAGACGACTGCGGGAGTGAACGACTCGCCGTCTTTCACCATTACCACCATATCTTCGAAGGACGCCATCTCGACGCCGGACAGGCTGAGGCCTTCCGGAGCCAGAGCCAGAATCATGCCCCAGAATTTGTCCCGGGGATTGCCGAGCGTCACGATTACCATGGCCCCAGGCTGAAAGGGAGCGCGGGCGGGCGCTTTCGCGGAAGAACTATCGTCATCTCGCTCAGAATCTTTCGGCATGGAATGACATAACGATTGTCGCCGTCGCAGACAGAAGTTGCAACTGGCAATCGTGACCCCTCGACCTCAGAGTTGCGGGTTGCCGATCGCAGACGCCAAATCGCGCATGAACTCCGCAGCCCGCGCGCCATCTACCACGCGATGATCGCTTGAGAGCGTCAGAGTGATCATGGGACGGATGGCGGGATGGCCGTCGACCGGCACCACCCGGTTGGCGATGGCTCCGACCGCCAGAATCGCGGCTTGAGGCGGAATGATGATCGCGGTGAAGGCATCGACTCCGTACATACCAAGATTGCTAATGGTGAAAGTGCCGTTGGCAATGTCGGCGGGGCGCAGCTTGCCGCTGCGGGCTCGCTCGGTTAGATCTCGACGCTGAGTCGCGATCTCGCCCAGTTCGACTTTGTCGGCATTGCGAATTACAGGGGCGACTACGCCATCCTCCACTGCCATCGCGAGTCGAACGTTGATTTCGGCATTTTCTCGGACGCCGTTGCCGGTCCAGCTGGCGTTAATACGCGGATGCTTCTGGAGAACGCGCGCAACCAGCGCCACGAGTAAATCCGTGTGAGTCAGTTTCACTTGGTGAGATTGTTCTGTCGAGAGACCGAGCTTCTGCCGCGCTTCGTTCAGTGCTCCGGCATCGACTTCGCGCACAACGAAGAAATGCGGGACGGTCGTCCAGCTCTGCGTGGTGCGCTCGGCCATCAGCCGCGAGATGGGGCTGCCGGCGCCCACTTCGGTGGACGATGCCGCGGGCTTGGACTCTGAGGCGGCGAGAATGTCGGACGCGAGAATTTCTCCGCCAGGGCCCGATCCGCGCACATCGGCGAGATTGACTCCGCGTTCGCTGGCGAGACGCCGCGCCTTTGGGGAAATTTTAATCGCGCTTGCGGATTGAGTAGAGGTCGTTGCAGCTGGAGGTTGATTTGATGGGGCTGCGTTTGAAATGGCTGACGCTGTGGTGGCCGTGGAGGTTTTTCTTCCTGATTCGACCGCGACTTCGTCCACTGGAGGAACTTCTCCAGGTCGTACGATCCACGCGATGGTTCGACCTACGGGTACTTCGGTCCCGGCGTGGACCTTGATGCCGGCGAGAACGCCGTCGCCGGGAGATTCGATCTCCATGACGGCTTTGTCGGTTTCGATTTCGAGAAGCGGCTCGCCCTTAGCGACGGACTCGCCTTCTTTCTTCAGCCACGAAATAAGCTTGCCCGTTTCCTGCGCCATTTCGAGCGCGGGCATCACGACACTGATTGCCATAATTGTTTGCCGAGTTTGTTTGCCGTAGTTATTCGCGCAGTCTCAGTCGCCAACACCCACTCGCTCTTGGCGCGCGCTCGCTTCGATCATCTCGCCCACACGCTTGGTGGGCTTCGATTCGGTTTCGCGGATTGCGGGCAGTGGGCCATCTACCGTGAAATAGTGGCGGCCCGCCACCAGAAGTTCTTCGGCGGGAAAGCGCGTGATGATTTCGTGTCCGGTTTCGGTAACCACAATTTCTTCTTCGATGCGAGCGGCGCTCCATCCATCGGTCGAGGGCCAAAACGTTTCGAGCGCGAAGACCATACCCGGCTTGATTTCGCAAGAATGATCGAGCGAGACCAGACGGCTAATCACAGGCTTTTCCCAGATCGCGAGGCCGATGCCGTGACCGTATTGCAGCGCGAAAGCCGCTTCTTCGTTGGGGAAACCGAACTCTTGCGCCTTCGGCCATACGGCTGCAATCTCGGCTGTCGCGCGACCGGGGCGCACGAGTTCAATCGCCGCGTCGAGATATTCGCGGCAGCGCTTGTACGCATCATTCATTGCGTGCGAGGCGTAGCCGATCGTGAAACAGCGGTAGTAGCAGGTGCGATAGCCCATGTAGGAGTGCAGAATGTCGTAGTACACAGGGTCGCCGGGGCGCAGCACGCGATCGGAAAAAACATGCGGATGCGGATTGCAGCGCTCGCCGGAGATTGCATTCACCGCTTCGACATATTCAGAGCCGAGATCGTAGAGGACTTTGCTCACGAGTCCTACTGCCTGGTTTTCGCTCATGCCCGGCCTCATGGCGCGATAGAGTTCGTCGTATGCGGCGTCGACCATCATCGCGGAAGTGTTCAGTAGAGTGATCTCGTCGCGCGTTTTAATCACCCGCGCTTCTGACATAAGCGCCTGGCCATCGACTACTTTGATTCCTTCTTTCTGCAAAGCAAAGAGCACCGGCAATTCGATGATGTCGATGCCCACCGGCTCTTTGTGCAGCCCTCGCATCTCGAGTTCGATGCGAATCTTTTTCGCCACATCTTCGGCGCGCCCCATCTCCGGAGTCATCGCGCCGCGCAGTACTGAAATTCCGGCGCGCGAGCGCTCTCCGAGCCACGGACAATGCAGTTGGTGATGTTTTGCGGCGGATCCGAAATCCCACAAGATTGGTTCGTCATTTTGCGGAAGGAGCGTGAAGCGGTTCGCCTTGTCCTGCGCCCACGTGCCGATGTGGGTCGCGGTCAGGTAGCGCACGTTGTTCATGTCGAAGCACAACAGCGCTCCCATCTCGGATTTCTTCAGAAGATCCTTGGCGCGATCGAGACGCTCGCGGCGCAAGCGATCGAAGTCAACGCGGTTTTCCCAATCCACCGCCATCGTTCCATATGTAGGCAGAGCCATAGATTCTCCTTAACTCGCATGAAGCCGGCGAGACGCCGGCGCTACACTTCGCATTTAGCCGGCAGGCCCGGCGCTACTTTCCGCACATCGTACGGGCGGCCTCAAACACGGTTTGTTCGGTGGGCACGGTCGCGTCTTCCAAAGGCGGCGAGAACGGAATTGGAACATGCATCGCGCCCATGCGTTTTACCGGTGCGTCCAGATCGTAGAATGCGCCGGTCGCGACCACAGACGCAAGTTCCGCGGTGACGCCGTAGCGTTCGTAACCTTCGTCGAGAACGATCACCCGCGAAGTTTTGTTCGCAGAGTCAATCAGAGTTTTTTCGTCGAGCGGCCACATGGTGCGCGGGTCGACGACTTCGGCGCTGATTCCAATTTCTTCCAGCAACGTCGCTGCGCCCAATGCTATCTGCACCATGCTGCTGGTCGCGATCAGAGTGATGTCTTCACCGACGCGTTTCACATCTGCTACGCCGAGCGGGACGGTGTAATCCTCCGCTGGTACCGGACCTTTCAGTTTGTACATCATCTTGTCTTCGAAGAAGACAACGGGATTCTCGTCACGAATCGCCGCCTTGAGCAGTCCCTTGGCGTCATATGGCGTAGATGGAAGAACCACCTTCAGGCCGGGAACGTGGCAGAACCAGGCATGCAGCGATTGCGAGTGTTGCGCGGCGGAACGGCGAGTCGCTCCCATGGTGGTGCGCATCACCATCGGCACTCTCCACTTTCCACCGGACATGTAGTGGACTTTTGCGGCCTGGTTGACCATCTGATCCATGGTTAAAGTAACGAAGTCGCCAAACATGATGTCGACCACTGGACGCATTCCAGTCATCGCGGCGCCGACGGCGAGGCCGGTGAAACCGGCTTCGGAAATGGGAGTGTCGAGCACTCGCTCTTTGCCGAATTCTTCGAGCAGGCCAGCGAGAACTTTAAAAGGCGTTCCGGCTTCGGCGACATCCTCGCCCAGAATGAAGACTGTGGAATCGCGGCGCATCTCTTCCGCCAGCGCCTCGCGAATTGCCTGTGCGAATGTAATTTCACGATCGGCTTGCACGTGAGTGGCGTCAGGCATACACGTCCTCGCCCACTTCATCGACAGCCGGGTATGGCGCTGCCACGGCGAAGTCGACAGCTTTCTTCATTTCGGCTTCGAGGTCAGAGTGCACTCGATCGAGCGACGCCGCGTCGGCGAGCTTTTGCTCGACCAACCACTTGCCGAAGTTCGCGATGGGATCCCGCTCCGTTTTCCAAATTTGTTCTTCCTGTTTGGGGCGATAATATTCGCGGTTGATGTCGCCAACGTGATGTCCGTGGTAGCGATACGTATTACAAACCAGAAACCCAGGGCCATCGCCTCGGCGGGCGCGATCTACCAAGCGCTGCGCGACGGCATAGACTGCGCGCACGTCCTGCCCATCGACGCTGGCGGCTTCCAGGCCGAAGGCTGTCGCCCGCGCAAGAATATCTCCCGCGGTGGTCTCGGTGTAATGCGTATATTCCGTGTAGAGATTGTTCTCGCAGACATAGATCACAGGCAGCTTGAACAGCTGCGCGAGGTTCATCACTTCATAGAGAACGCCCTGGCCGAGCGCGCCTTCCCCGAAAAAACATACTGCCACACGGCCGTTACCCAAAGAGCGCGCTGAAAACGCGGCTCCCGTGGCGATGCCGGCGCTGCCGCACACGATTGCATTCGCGCCCAGATTGCCGGTGGCCGGGTCTGCAATGTGCATGGAACCGCCCTTGCCCTTGCAATACCCGGCTTTTTTGCCCAGCAGTTCGGCGAACATTAAATCGGGGGAGGCACCTTTCGCCAAACAATGTCCATGGCCGCGATGCGTGCTGGTAATGTAATCGGTTTGCTCGAGCGCTTCGCATACTCCGACTGCGACCGCTTCTTCGCCGATGTAGAGATGAGCGAGGCCCGGCATCAATGCGCGCGTGTAAAGTTCGTTGACCTGCGCTTCGAATTGGCGAATGGCAACCATCTGCCGGTACATGTGGAGCAGCAGGTCGGTCTTTTCTGAAATTTCGTTTGGCTGAGCGGCAGTCGTCATTTTTGTACTCCTGACATCCGCGCCAACACGTCGAACACGACGGCGAAGTCTTGCTTCTCCCAGCCCATACCGCGAGCTGCCGTGAGGAACTCATTGCTGATCGAAGTGGTAGGAACGGGAACATTCAGCTTGCGGCCCAACTCCATCGCCAGCAGCATATCTTTCTGCATCATGTTGACGTCGAACCACGCTTCTTCCGGCTGCTGCAGAACGAAAGGACCGCGGTACACGATCATGGGCGAAGCGATGGCGCTATTCACCATCACATCTACGGCAACTTCGCGCGCAATCCCGCTCTTCTCGGCCAGCAACACTCCTTCGCAAAACGCCATCATCTGAACTGCCAACTGCAGATTTACTGCGATCTTCATCGACAGCGCCACACCGTTGTCGCCCACATGCGTTACCTTTGGACCAATATCGAGCAGCAGCGGCTTCAATCGCTCGAAAGTTTCCTTGCGACCGCCGACCATCACCGAGAGTTTGCCTTGCTGCAACGTGATGACACTGCCTGAAACCGGGGCGTCAATCATGTCGGCGCCGGTCTCGCGAACTTTTGCTGCGAGCGCGCGGCTCACTTCTGGGCTAACGGTGCTCATATCGATGTGGAACTTGCCGGCAGTCAAGCCAGCGAGCAAACCTTCCGGACCCTCGGTCACTGCGGCGAGAGCTGCGGCGTTGGTGACCATCGTGAAAGTTACATCCGAGGCCGCGGCAACGGCTTTCGGAGAGTCGGCAAACTTCATGCCTTTGTCGATCAACCATTGCGCCTTCGAGCGCGTGCGATTGTATCCGGTGACGGTGTGGCCTTTTTCGAGAAGGCGCGCGACCATGTTGCCGCCCATCACGCCGAGACCGATGAATCCAAGTTTGGCCATGCAACAGTTCCTTTTCGCTTATTCTTGCGTCTTACTTTTTCCCAACGACGACGAATCCTCCAGCACCTGCTGGAGATGAGCGCGCATCGCTTCCCGCGCAGCCTCGGGATTGCCTTGCTCCACGGCCGCCAGAATTCGCTTGTGATGAAACTGCCCGCGCTCCGGTCCTCCGTCGACGTTGAAGATGCGGCTGCGCTGCTCGCGCAACAGACCAACGATGGAATCGAGCAGCGAGAGAATCAGGGGATTTCCCGCCGCTTCAGCGAGCGCTAAATGGAAATCCAGATCCGCTTCCACATACGCATCGGGGTCACGCAGGCTGCGATCCATCTCCTCGACGGCTTCGCGCATGGTGCTCAGCAATTGTTCCTCGATTCGGGCAGCCGCCAGGGCGGCAATCTCGGGCTCCAGCACGAGCCGCAATTCCGCGAGGTTCGCAGATCCTTCCAGCGGATTGATGCGAATCATCAGATCCAGCGACTGGCGAATCGAATGCGACGTTCCATTCGTCACAAACGTGCCGCGGCCAGAATAGGCTTCCACCAAACCTTTTTCACGCAAAGTCTTCACCGCTTCGCGCACCGCAGTTCGGCTGACGCCAAAGCTGTGAGCCAGGTCGCGCTCTGCCGGCAGTTGGTCCCCGGGCTTGAGTTGGCCTTTGAGAATAGCGTCTTCCACCTGTTGCACAATCTGTTCGTACAGGCGAGAGGTCTTCACCGCCCGGTACATTGGTTTTGTAGCTAGAAGATCCAACGACTGATTTGTCATTCGCCCCCCCAAAATCCATCAGGCCCGAACAATTCGTAAATAGTTGTCTTGGTCTAACAATCGGTCTAACAATCGGTGCAACAACATCCTGCGCAAAACAGCCGACTACTGAATCGAAACCGTCTTGATGTTCATAAACTCGCGTATGCCTTGCGCGGCCAGTTCGCGCCCGTGGCCTGAGTACTTTACGCCACCGAAAGGCAGGCGCGCATCGGAGGCTAACATCTTGTTCAGAAAGACCATGCCGGCGTCGAGTTCGTTGATGAACCTTTCGGTTTCAACGGGATCGTTGGTCCAGGCGCTTGCGCCCAGACCGAAGCGGACGTCGTTGGCGATCTGAATGGCCTGATCGATATCCTTCACGCGAAAAATGGAAGCCACCGGGCCAAAGAATTCTTCGCTGTACGCCGGCGAATCTTTCGGAATGTCAGTAAGAACCGTCGGCGCATAGAAGCTGCCCGGCAGGTTCAAGGGATGGCCGCCAGTCAATACGCGCGCACCTGCAGCCACAGATTTTTTCACGGCCTCATCGAGGGAAGAAACGGCACTCGCGCTGGCCAGCGGACCGAGTTGCGTGCCCTCCTGGAACGGATCGCCAACGCGCAAGTCCTGCATGCGCTTGACGAACTTACTCTCGAATTCCGAAGCAATTTTTTCCGCCACGATGAAGCGCTTGGCCGCGATGCACGATTGGCCGTTATTCTGAATTCGCGCGTCGACCGCCGTTGTGATTGCCGCTTCAAGATCTGCGCTCGGCATCACAATAAAAGGATCGCTGCCGCCCAATTCGAGCACAACTTTCTTGATTCTTTTCGCGGCGGAAATTCCAACCTGAATTCCGGCGTCTTCACTGCCAGTCAAAGTCGCAGCCATCACGCGCGAATCATTCAGAATTCCATCAACCGGGCCCGAGCCGATCAGCAGCGTCTGAAAAACGCCTTCGGCAAAACCAGCGCGCCTGACAATCTCTTCAATCTTCAGCGCGCATTGCGGAACATTCGAGGCATGCTTCAGCAGTCCGACATTCCCCGCCATCAACGCCGGCGCAACAAAACGAAACACCTGCCAGAAGGGGAAGTTCCATGGCATGATCGCGAGGATGGGACCGATCGGCAAATAGCGAATGAAGCTGCGCTTCGCTCCGGTCTCCACGGTTTCATCGGCCAGAAACCTCTCGGCATTCTCGGCGTAGTAGCGGCAACCGGTGGCGCACTTCAGCGCCTCGGCGACTGCGGCCTTCAGAGGTTTGCCCATTTCGAGCGTCATCAAGCGGGCGCATTCGTCTTTTTCTTTTTCCAGAATCTCGGCCGCTCGCATCATCTTGGAGGCACGATCCGCGAACGAGGTCCTCCGATGATCCCGAAACGCGGACGCCGCCAACTGCAGCTTCTGCTCAATTTGCGCTGCGGTCAGAGGCTCGAACGTCTTCAGGACTTCTCCATTTGCAGGATTCGTGGTCGCAATCGCCATATGCGGGATTCTTCCCTTTAGTCGGCAACGGCTGGCCTGATCATGCAGATCAGGCCAGCGGTCCCTTGGGGGAGGGACGGTCTTGTGGTCGGACCAGAATACTACTTGACTGGTAGGCCGCGTCAAGGATATATCTTCCAATCGCAACTTGGTTCGCAGAATCCTACCTTGTCGCTTATTTAGGTCCGGGCCAAGAAACTGTTGTGTTCCCGATTGGAGGCAGCAATGCGTTCTCCGTTGAGCGGCATTCGGGCTGTAGGGATCGTGTGCGTCGCGCTTGCCATTTCGCTCCCCGTGTTTTCGCAGAGCACGATGGGCCGCATTCTGGGAAGGGTCAGCGATCAATCCGGCGCTGCTGTGGCTGGAGCTGTGGTGGCAATCACCGATGTGCAACGCGGCACCACCCGGACTGTAGCCACCGACGCCTCGGGAGACTATGCCGCGCCGGATTTGCAACCCGGGGTTTATAAAGTCCGCGCCCAAGCGAAGGGCTTCAAGGTGGTGGAGCGCGTAAACATTGCTGTGGAAGTTGCCGCGGATTTGCGCGTCGACATTTCGCTTCCGGCTGGACAAGTTTCTGAGACGGTGGTAGT
>Ga0302275_10006945_pt1 | contig 10611 bp, 9 predicted proteins | sample III_Bog_N2_2_FD_200229 | JGI IMG/M metagenome (GOLD analysis project Ga0302275, IMG submission 200229) | Peat permafrost microbial communities from Stordalen Mire near Abisko, Sweden - III_Bog_N2_2 | ecosystem: Environmental > Terrestrial > Soil > Wetlands > Peat | place: Sweden: Abisko... | reverse complement strand
AGGCGGCCGCGGACAAAGTCGTCAAGCAGATTGAAGACGCTGGCGGCAAGGCCATCGCCGTCCAGGCCAATCTTGCTGACCCTGAATCCATCGGTCCGCTTGTGGCCACCGTTGCCAAAAAGCTGGGCCCCATCAACGTGCTCGTCAACAACGCCGGCATCTACGACTTCAGCCCGATTGAAGGCATCACGCCCGCGCACTTCCACAAGCAATTCGATGTCAACGTGCTCGGCCTCTTGCTCACTACGCAGGCTGCGCTTCAACACTTCAGTCCCGCGGGTGGCAGCATCATCAACATCGGGTCGGTCGCCGCTTCGGGCGTGCCTGCGGCATCGGTCTACTCCGCTACCAAGGGTGCGGTTAATTCGCTCACGGTCGCGCTCTCAAAGGAGCTCGGCGCAAAGCAGATTCGCGTGAACGCGCTTAATCCCGGAATGGTGGAGACCGAAGGCGTACATGCGGCCGGCTTCATCGGCAGCGACTTCCACCAACAGACCATCAAGGACACGCCGCTCGGCCGCATCGGGCAGCCGGACGATATCGCTTCGATCGCCGCGTTCCTCGCTTCGGATGACTCGGTCTGGGTGAGCGGACAAACCATCCAGGCCTCAGGCGGCGCGCGCCTCTAAGCCGTCACCGCGCTCGCTCAGCCTCCAGCAGTTGGCGCTTGCGCTCCACTCCCCATCGATAGCCGGTGAGTGATCCGCTTGCGCCAACCACGCGGTGGCAGGGCACCAGCAATGAGACGCGATTCAGGGCGCAGGCGCGGGCCACGGCGCGCGTCGATTTTTCAATTCCCATTTCTCGCGCCAACTGGCCGTAGCTGCGCGTTTCGCCGCGCGGAATGGCGCGCAGCGCCTGCCAGACGCGCAGTTGAAATGCCGTCCCGCGCAGGTCCAGGGTTTGGGGTGCGGCGACCTTCTTCTCCGCCCGAGCCCGTGGGATCACGTTCGCCACCGCCAGCTCAACCCAGCGCGCCATCGCGGGGTCGTGGCGCAACTCGGCCTGCGGAAACTCTTCGCGCAAACTTGCCTCGGCTTCGGCTGCATTGCCCGCCAGCGCCAACCAGCAAAGCCCGCGCTCCGTTCCGCCCACAACCACCCAGCCAAAAGGTGAACGTGCTGCGGCCCAACCGATCTTCTCGCCTTCACCGCCTTTTGCGAAGCGCGCCGGCGTCATGCCCAGTTGCGCGCCTTCATACGCCCGGCTCGATGAGCCAAATCCCGCTTCATAAATTGCGTTGGTCACGGTGTCTCCTTGCTTCAGCGCCTTGCGCAGCGAGCCTGCCCTAAGCGCGCGCTGGTAGCCGAGCGGGCTCACGCCCATCTCGCGTTTGAAAAGTCTCTGCACCGTGAACGGGCTCATGCCCGCGACTCGCCCCAATTCTTCAAGCCGAACCGGGCAGTCGAGATTCGTTTCAATGTACATGCGAATTCTGTCCAAAGGGCTGTCGCACGCAGTGCTTGGCTTGCACTTCTTGCACGCGCGAAATCCAGCCGCCTGTGCTTCCTCTGCGGACTTGAAAAAGCGAACATTCGCCTTCAGCGGTCGCCGGCTCGTGCAACTCGCCCTGCAAAACACGCCCGTCGTCGTCACCGCATAAAAGAAATCGGCCGCCTGATCGCGCATCAGCACCCTCTGCCAGGCGGCTTCGCGATCGAGGCCCATCTCAAAACTCGACTTGCCACCGGACTGGATTCTGTTCTTCCCCGATTTCGCCTTGCTGATCATGGACACCATCGTCGCTCATCCCGCCCGGTCCCGCTACCCGCATCTTGCGCCCAATTCCCCATTTCCACGGGAGCAAACCCGCAATTCAAATTGACCGCAAAAACCAGATCAGTCACGATGGACGTCAATTCCGGTCTGGAGGGCAAACACTCGGGCTCGGGAGTATGAATATTAATCGTTCCCGACGCCGACGTAAACCAGCTAAACCGCTGCCCTGAAAGCGGTTGGCCATCGGCCCGCACGTTGTCCTCAGGCTTCCCACCCGCAAGGGGAACAACGCCAATTCATCCGGAGGCATCCTAGGCTGGGAGGAGACATTATGAAAAAACTTCACTTCGCTTTAGCTCTCGCAGTTCTTTCCACAAGTCTTATGGGCGGCGCTGCATTTGCCCAGGACCAGGACCATCACGACAACCACACCTACGTCCAGCACAAGGAATGGAAGAAAGGCGCTCCCATCAAGCACGAAGACTGGGATCGCGGCGAAAAGATCGATTACCACCAGAATCACCTGGCCCCCCCGCCCCGCGGCTACGAGTGGCGCATGGTTGACGGCAACTACATTCTCGCCAATAGCGCCAGTTTCCAGATCCGCACCGTGATCCGCATCCCGTAACGCACTTCCCCATCGGATTGGGCCGCCGGTTGACCCCCAATCGGCGGCCAAAGCCGACTCAGAGGCGGCGCAGCATCGCCTCAGCGCGTACCAAGTCTTCTTCCGTATCCACGCCGATCGTGTCTCGCGGCGCATCCGCCACAAACACCGCGATCCCGTTTTCAAGCAGCCGCAACTGCTCCAGCCGCTCCACGCGCTCCAACAAGCCGGGCGGCAATGCCGCGAACCGTTCCAGGGCGGCCTTCCGGTAGGCGTAGATTCCCAAGTGCTTCCTGTAGCCCGCATAGCCGATCTGGTCACGGTCAAACGGAATCGTCGCCCGCGAAAAAAAAAGTGCGCGTCCATCGAGCGCCGTCACCACTTTCACTGCGTTCGGGTTGGTGAACTCCTCGGGCGGGCAGGGAATGGCCAGTGTGGTCACCTCAACCTCCGGGCGGCGAAACAGATCCAGAAGCGGAGGGAAAAAGTCAGCCGTCAGCGTCGGTTCGTCGCCCTGGATGTTCACGTAAATATCGGCATCGATCTGCCGGGCAACTTCTCTTACCCGGTCCGACCCGCTCGCGCAGTCCGGTGGCGTCATGGCTACCGGAATCCCGCGCTCCCGGCAAACCGCGGCCACTTCTTCGGAGTCCGTCGCCACCACCACCGGGTCCATCAGCCCGGCCTCCGCGGCCGCCCGCCATACCCACTCCACCATGGGCCGCCCGGCGATGGGGCGCAATACTTTGCGGCTCAGCCGCGTCGAACTCAGCCGCGCCGGAATCACCCCGGCAATCCGGATCGTGCTCATGCAGGCGAGTTTACAGGAGAAGACGCCGAACCATCACCCTTTCAGCCCTTGCATTCCCCACACCCGTTCCCGTGAGCCGGCCCAAACCGCCCGGTTCGGCGCAACGGAGTTTGACCTCTAATCCGGCCCCCCTTATCATCAAGGGAAGGGATTGTGCACCGTGTGTGGATTTCGCTTTCTCAAGCGAACCCCCGGCGAAAGTCGATCCCAGCAGTCCGGAACTTCAGCCAGGGGTTCCGAGGATTGCTCAATCGCATCACTCCGGCGGGGTAGCTCAGATGGTTAGAGCGACGGATTCATAACCCGTAGGTCGGCAGTTCGATCCTGCCTCCCGCCACCAAACAAACCAGCCATTTAGAAGACTTTTGAGGCGATCACGAGCCATCCGGCGTGCGCCTGCTATGCTGCGGCCATGAAGCAGATTGCCTTCATTGCTTGTCTAGCGCTTCTCCTTTCCCTCGCCGGCTGCGGGCCGCACGGGCAGAACCCACCGTCCGGCGCAGCGACTTCCGCTACGGCTCAGGGCGCCGCTTCTCCAAACACGGCTTCGTCTACCGGTTTTGACTTCTATCTCCTCAATCTCTCCTGGTCGCCGGAATTTTGCTTCTCGCATCCTTCAGCGGCCGAATGCGCCGCGCATCCCGCCTTCGTCCTCCACGGCATGTGGCCGCAAAACAACGACGGCACCTATCCTGAGAATTGTTCGAATGCGCCCGGCCCCGCCAACCCGGCTCAATACAACGACATTTACCCCGACCAGGGCCTTCTTGCCCACGAATGGCGAGCGCACGGCACCTGTTCCGGCCTGGGTGCGGACGCATTCTTCTCGGCTGCCCGCGCCGCTTACCACTCCGTCACAATTCCGCCCGCGCTCACCGGTCTCACATCGCAGACATCGCTTCCGCCCGATCAGATCCTCGATCTGTTCACGGCCAGCAATCCGGCGATTCCGCGCTCAAGCCTCGCCTTGAGCTGCGGCCATAACTACCTCACGGCTGTGGAAGTCTGTCTCGACAAGAACCTTCACCCCGTCGCCTGCAGCGCGGTCCGATCCTGCCGCGCGAATACCGTGCGCATCCCGCCGCCCGGGCAATAGTTCTCCCTTTGTGCGGCGCTACTCGTCGTCCTTTGCGATCTTGTGCCAGGTTCCGGTTCCCAGCTTGCCTGACGCGATCATGGTTCCAGGCGCCTGATAGGTATAGGTGCCTGCGTCGTCCCAGGTGATGTTGTATGCATGGAGCGTATAGCGGCCGTCTTGGGCAGAGAACGTGCCCAGGTTCGACTGCGCGCCATCGAATGCCTCGCTGTGAACCTGGTACGTTCCACCCGCGCCGATCTCCCATACCCACCGCCCACCGGTTGGCCCGTTAATATCCAGCTCCCATGTGCCCGCCAGGTTCGGGTCGACGGAACCTGGAGCCCCACCGCCCTGCAACGGCAGCTTTGACGGCCACACAGGATTGTCGCCCGCGCATGGCGTGGCGCGAATCACGCAGTTTTTCCCGCCGTCGGAGCGGTATTCCGTGAGTGCCTGCGTCGCTGAAGTGGCGCGGTCCGCATTTGCCCCATAGCCAAAATTGACCTCTGAATAATTGCCGACACTCGTAAGGCTGACGGCCAATGCAAGGCACGTGCTCTGCCCGCCCGGCTTCACGAGCGAGCAATCTTTGCCACCGATCGCGGCGCAATTGGCCATTGCGAGTTTTTCCGCGGCATCCTTCGTGGTCTGCCCATGCGACGCACCCGCGAGCCCCGTGGAAGTCGATACAGCCAAGGCGGCAAACAGTCCAGCCGCCGGCTTGGTGCTGCTGGTCCTGGCAAGACTCACACAAGCCTGCACTGTTTGCGTCAGCTGGCAGGCGTCGCCAACCTGCGGCGTGGTTTGTGCCTGCGCTCCGGGAAGAGCGAGCATCACGACAACCAGAATCGGGATCGCCATCCTTCTTTCCATCTTCGTTTTCAGGACTCGCTTGAACATGCGCTGTTCACACCTCCCGTTCAAACCGCATAGGCGATTGTGGTAATTACGGATAGCACATTTTGCGGAGGCAAAGACAGAGAATTCAGCAATTGAGGACGGTCCCGGACGCAGGCAGATCAGGTCAGGGCGCTTCTACGGCCGTAGGCGCCGGCGTCCAGCGGACGTAAAGCCATAGATAGAAAATCCCCATGGTCAGCAGCATCAGCGGAACCGGAAAGACCTGGACCATCATTATCAGCCGTCCTGAAAACCCATCGTTCGAGACGGGCAGATGACTTACAACGGCCAGCAGAATTGCCCAGGGCAGATCGCCGACAACTGCGAATCCAATCGCATTGATCGCGAGCGCGAGCTTTCCCACCACTCCGCCGCCGCTCGAGGCCAGCAGGCATGCAGGTACCGTCAGCAGGATCAGTTCCGCGTCGTATTGACGGTGGTAGATGGGGAGCATGGTAAGCGCGGCAATCGCCGCCAGACCAAACCACGCTCGCGGCGCCGAGGGGCGATTGCGAAACGTGACGATCATCCAGATCAACAAGAGCGGCGCGCAGATAAGATAGCTGACCGGATTGTAAATGCGCGGATCATCCCGGAAAACGCTGATCACCGTTTGCAGATCCGTAATCATCCCCAGGCCGTGACCGCCCGACGAAGCGGGGCCCGGGTCGTTCATGGCGCCGTGAGCCGACAGCGGCAGCAGGTTGGCGCTCACCTCCTGCACCCAATGCGGAGAGAGCCACGTAACCCAGACCACCGTCGGCACGGCGAAGGCCAGAAACAACGCCAGCGTTTGCAGCGCGCGTTTGCGATAGGTGCCTCCCGCCAGCAGGAAGAAAAGCCAAATCAAGGCTGCATCGTGAGGTTTGAAGGCCAGGCTGACAACCAGGCAAAGCATGCCTGCATTAACAAACCGTTCGCGAACAAAGCACCATGCCGCCACAATCGAAAGGCTTACCGCAATTCCTGCCGGGTTGCCTGTAAAGATGAGCAATTCACTGTTCGCCACCAGGAACCCCACCAGGAAGCCGGCGACGACGGGCGAGCATTCCGCGCCCAGATCCCACATGAGCAAGGCCGCAAGCAAAAAGCTCGCCGCGATCAGCGCCATCCACAGCACATGGGCCGGCCCGTAGTGCAGAAGCGCAAAAGGCACCATGAAGGTCAGGCTTGTGGGCAGGTAGACATTCGAGGTGGCAATCGTCCGGTAAATGGGCGAATCAGTCGAACGGTCGCCTTCCTCCGCGTGGTAGAAGCGCGTCAGGTTGCGCTGATCGTAGGGATCGCAATGCTCCACCAGGCACTTTGCGCTGTAGTAGCTTGCCTTGAAGTCATTCATTGACTTCGGTGTAGCGCTTTCAAGAAGGCATCCCAGCAATAGAAAAACCAGGCTTCCCAGGAACAGCAGAATCAGACCGTCAGTCCGCGCCCGTGTCATGCCCAGCCTCATCCTTCAACTTCAAGGTCTTCCACTTAGGAAATTCAGAAAACACGGGCGAGACTGGATCGCCAGGCAAACCGATCACTTGCTCAGAAAGTTGTACTTGCAGATGCATACGAAGGCGCGAACGCCGTCTCGCCAGCCAATCTTCTTCCCCTCGCTGTAAGTCCGGCCGAAGTAGGAGATGCCCACCTCGTAAATGCGCACGCCCGCCTTCGCCACCTTGGCCGTGATCTCTGGCTCAAAGCCAAACCGGTTCTCCCTGATGCGAATCCGCTGAATCACTTCACGCCGGAATGCCTTGTAGCAGGTCTCCATGTCGGTCAGGTTCAGATCCGTGGCCATGTTCGAACACATGGTTAGAAACCTGTTTCCAACCGAATGCCAGTAATACAAAACTCGATGCGCGCCGCTGCCGCCCAGAAACCGCGATCCGAAAACAACGTCTGCCTTGCCCGCAAGGATCGGCATCAGCAGCTTGTGATACTCGGCAGGATCGTATTCGAGGTCCGCATCCTGGATCACAACAATGTCCGCCGTTGCATGCTCAATCCCGGTGCGCAGCGCAGCGCCTTTGCCCCGGTTCACCTCGTGCCTGAAGATCGTGATGCGGGCATCCACCTGGGCAAGATCGAGAAGCTTATCCCAGGTCCCGTCTGCCGAGCAGTCATCCACAATCACCAGTTGCCGAACAGGTCGCTGCGCCAGAACCAGGCTTACGATCTCCGCCACGGTCGGCGCTTCGTTATAGACCGGCATCACCACGGTGAGGCACGGGTCAATTTCCGCGTTCGATCTCACTTCAGACAATGGAGTCGTTTGAGGGATGGGCGCAGGAGGAGGATTTTGCATAAGATCCGGTAAGGAATCGCGCCCCTTTCGGTCTGGCTCTACACGTGGCGAGTATTCATTCGTGATTATCTAACGTTCATCTAGCCGGGGATCACTTTAATTGACAGGCCCATTTGGTCTTTTGGTTCAACGCGTCCTTCCCTGAGCATTCTGTTTTGCGCGACGCGCATGCGCCTGGCTGTGCTGCCACGTGCGAGTGGTCAACGGGCTCTTCCGCTATCCTGCCATTGCCTGTCACAGCGCCGATGGCCACGGGCATCGTAACCGCGCTTTCGTTCCTGCCCGTCCGCTTCAAACCGCATGAGTAGGTTCTCGCCCTGACAATTTCCCTTCCACATGCAGGGGAAGGCGCCCGTCGTATAAGTGCTTGACGAGATTCACGGTTATTGCGTGTTTGCCGCGCCGGCCGGCCTTGTGCTCAGGGCTTCAGGCGCGCTTCGGCCAAACTACAACTTATATGTTCGGTCCCCGTGCCGATATACACACCAGTTGCCCAAAAGTGGTAATGGGCCTGTATGACCCCGAGGGGTACACTCAAGGGGAGAATACCGATTCCCCATGGCATCTACGAGGCAGACTACCGAGCCGCTCGGCACGGAACCGCTAGGCATCGCGGTCATCAGTCCCGATGACTATCGCCGAAGTCTGGCCATCCGCGCCCTCGACGGGTTTCCCCATGGGCGAATCCGCGAGTTCATCTCCTATCCTCCCGATGTTGATTCCGTCACGCGAGTGCTGAAAGAAAGCTTCGATGTCGTCATCATCGACCTCGACAGCGACCCGGAATACACCCTCAACCTGGTTGAGAAGATCTGCGCCGACGGTGCAACCAACATCATTGTGTACTCAGAGAGGGTCGACTCCGGCCTTATGCTGCGCTGCCTGCGCGCGGGCGCCCGGGAGTTTCTCCACACGCCCATCACCCCGGTCGCCATGACAGACGCCCTGGCCCGCGCCTGGGCACGACGGGCGGAACCACAACACCAGGCCGTCATTGAAGAAGAAATTGTGGAGGAGCAACGCGACGGCAGGCTGTTTGTCTTCCTCAGCGCCAAAGGCGGTTCCGGGGTCACTACGCTGGCCTGCAGCTATGCTCTGGCGCTGGCCGAGCAGTCCGGCAAGCGCACCCTGCTCATCGATCTCAACTTTCCTCTTGGGGACGCGGGCCTCAATCTTGGCGTCAAGAGCACCTACTCCACCGTCAACGCTCTCGAGAACGCCACCCGGCTCGACGCCCATTTCCTTTCCACGCTGCTCGTGCAGCACAGCTCCAGCCTGTGGGTCCTGTGCGCGCCCACTGAGATGACCTCCTTCCATCCCAGCGATGAAGCCATCAAGATTCTGCTCAATGTCGCCCTTCAGGACTTCGAATTCGTTGTCATTGATGCGGGATCCAGGTCCGATCTTCCCGCCACCCAGCACTTCGATCCGTCCGTGACCATCTACCTGGTCACGCAGGTCGGCATTCCTGAACTGCGCAATGCAAATCGCTTCATCAAGCGGCTGCCAACCGAGAGAGGCCCTGAGCTCGAAGTCGTCGTCAATCGATTCGACTCTGGCGTCCAGGGCATCGACGAGGAGCAGGTGGCCAAGGCTCTCACGCGCCCCATCCGCTGGAAAATCCCCAACGACTACGCGGCGGTGCGCCAGATGCAGAACTCCGCCATCCCGCTTACCAAGGAAGATACGCCCATCGCCCGTGCCATCCTTGAGATAACCGCGTCTGTCAGTGGCGTTGCCCCCGCCCCCGTGAAGAAGAAGAAGAGTTCCAGCTTTTTCTCCTTCTGATAAAGGCCCCGCACCGGAGAGAAAGCCACACCCTGGCCCCTCTGTCTACAACTTTTTGGTCGAAAACGGCCTCGAAGCCGGCTTCAGGCCTCCAAAAACCAGTTGAAAAGCGCCCCTTGCGATATCATTGCGTCTATAAGGGTATGCGGCCTTTTTCCCCTCGAGGCCTGCCCCGGTGGTGTGTGTGACCCGAATCTTTCAACGTTCAGTCTTTGTGCTTTCCGTGGCCATCTTCGCCGCTCTCGGCCTGGGTTTTGCCCTGGGTGAGTTCGGTCTCTTCGGCGTTCATGCCGGTAGCGATCAGGATGGCGCCTACCACCAGATGCGCGTCTATGCTGAGGTCCTGCAGAAGATTCAGTCCGACTATGTGACCGAACCCAATATGGGCGACGTGACCACCGGCGCACTGCACGGCTTGCTTGAGTCGCTCGATGCCGACTCCAGCTACCTGAGCCCCACCGAGTACAAAATCTACAAGGATCAGCCCACCAACGGCACCGCACAGGTGGGGATTACCGTCTCAAAGCGCTACGGGTACGCAACTGTGGTTAACGTGCTGCCCGGCTCGCCCGCCGACACCCATTTGACTGACGGCGACGTAATCGAATCCATCGGTAGCCAGTCAACCCGCGAGCTTTCGCTGGCAGTCATTCGCCTCATGCTGCAGGGCAAGCCAGGCAGCACAGTTGTCCTTTCCGTTGTGCGCCCCGCCAAGCCCGATCCGGACCATCTCACGCTCACTCGCACGGTAGCTGCCGCGCCGGCTCTCGGCACGCAGCTCTACGACAACTCCTCCATCCTTTACCTGAAGCCCGGCATGCTTACCAGTGACCGCGTGGATGAGCTTGCGGCCAAAATCAAGGCCATGCCCAAGGCCGGCAAGATCCTGCTCGATCTCCGCGATACCACCGGCGATGCCCCCCAGGGAATCCGTCTGGCCAACTTCTTCATCAAGCAGGGAACGCTCGCCACATTGCAGGGCCAGCAGTTTGCCACCCAGACTTTCAGCGCCGATCCGGCCAACTTTCTTACCTCCGCGCCCATTGCCGTTCTCGTGAATCGTGGCACCTACGGCGGTCCCGAACTGGCGGCAGCCGCCATTGGAGACCTCAAGCGCGGCGATGTGGTCGGCGAGCGCACATTTGGCGAGGGCTCGTTCCAGAAGTCCATTGAAATGCCCGACGGCGCTGACCTGCTGCTGACCGTTGCCAAGTTCCAGAGCCCCTCCGGCAACAAGGTCCAGGACAATGCCGTCACCCCCAACGTCGTGGTGGCCTCGCCCAACGACGAACTCGACACCGGCGCTCCGGCTCCCAAGGACGACGACATGCTCAACAAGGCGCTCGATCTGCTCAAAGCCAAAAGCGCCTGAAAGGCACAATTGTGTGGACTCAAGGGCGGCGCGGCGATCAGCC
>Ga0302275_10006942_pt1 | contig 10614 bp, 5 predicted proteins | sample III_Bog_N2_2_FD_200229 | JGI IMG/M metagenome (GOLD analysis project Ga0302275, IMG submission 200229) | Peat permafrost microbial communities from Stordalen Mire near Abisko, Sweden - III_Bog_N2_2 | ecosystem: Environmental > Terrestrial > Soil > Wetlands > Peat | place: Sweden: Abisko... | reverse complement strand
GATGGGTTCGACGTTGACCTCACGCACACCAAGCCAACTGCTGGCCGAAGCCGCGTTCAAAGTGCTGGCCTACACCCTCAGGCGCTAGCCGAACCAACGCAGTCAGGAATGTTTTCAACAGAGCAAGTTCAGGTCAGATTCAAATCCGCAGCGGATTGGTTCCGAACGGTTCATCCCAGTGGCAGGCGACCTTCTCTTTGCCGAAGCGCCATTCGCGCGGAGTGGTGGTGTGCAGCCAGTCGAGCGCCTCGCAGCCGCCGGGCGCGCCGCCGGACAGGGCGGTCTGCATGGCGTTACGGAAAGCGGTCTTTTGTTCGGGTTGTATGGTGCGCGGATCAACGGAGATGAACAGCGCGGTGCCGCTGCGGGCGACGAGGTCGAGGTATTGGCGATCCAGTTCCCACGGCGTCTGGTCGGTGTGCGCGGCGCAGTCGGCATCGCAGGCAAAAAAGGTTCCGTTTTGCGGGAGGCGGTAGGCGAGGGTGTTGACGCCCATCCGCCGCGTGCGTTCCCAAACGTGGCCGGAGGTGTCGTCGCCGACGCGCTGGATTTCAAACACCCCAGCGCCGAGATGGCCGATGGTGTTGCAGCCGAGCAGCACGGCGTCGCCCGCGCCCGCGCGCAACGTCTGGTAGAGTTGCAAAATGATTTCCGCATTGGTGAGCGACGCATCCTTAAAATTCCAGTTGCCATCGGTCAGCTCCGCGCCCATCTCAAATCCCCATTTGCCAAAAATGTCGTAGGTGGAGAAATCGTGTTTGATTAAATCATATCCCCACGAATGGACGCGGGCGACGTCGTCGTGGATGAGCGCGAGATTTTCCGGCAGCGTGAGGTCGAGCGGTTTTTCCTGGGCATTGACCGGGCCGGCGCGGAGCACGCGGTGGTCGGTGACGCACATCAACGCGGTTGGCCGCATCCAGATGCCGGGCCGCACGCCAAGTTTTTTCATATCGTTCGCCAAGCCAGGCATGTCGGGAAATCGGCTGGCATCCCCGGCCGTCCACGGACCGCCGGGACAAACCGAACCGGGCGTCCAGCCGGCGTCAATCACGCAATAAGGACGGTTCTTGTGGCCGGCGGCGATACCCGCGAGAAAGGCGGCATCGCGCCGCATGGCGTCCGCATCGAAATTGCGGCCGTAGGCATAATACCAGTTATTATTTCCGCAAATGGGTGCGGGTGCGAGCCGGGGCGTTGGACACATGACGCGGCAGAAGCGGGTGAGCGCGGCCAGCGGCGTTTCCTCCGCAGCGGATGCGAGCGACACAATCGTCGCGGCGGAAATCTCGCGGTCGCCGGGACGGGACGCACCGCCGCCGTTGCGAAAATCAAGCCACAGCGAAATGCCCGCGCCATCCACCGTCCAGAAGCAGAGGACGGACGGCTGGGTTTTAACGCCAAGCATAAAAGTTTTTCCACTCGCTTCCTGATGCGCCGCGAAATACCACGGCATGATGCGGTCGGGCTGAAGGAAGCGCCATTGCAGATCGCCGTAGCCGCGTTCCCACGCATCGCCGAGAAACAGCGTGTCGCCGGGAAAGGTCGTTTCCCAGCGCAGCACCACGCGGGACAGCGACGCCGTGGGACAGTTCACGCGCACCGCATGCCCCGCCGGCGTGGTGATGAGATTCACGACCGCACCAGCCGAGGTGAAACGCGCGCCCTGGCGGTTGGTGGTTTTAAGCCCGCGACCATCGTGGTCAACCAAGACGCGCGTCGGGAGTTCGGGCAGCTTGGCCAGCGGTTGTGAATCCTTGGTCGCGCGAACGGGTTTGTCGGCGGCACGAATTGGCGAGGCCGAGCCGAGCAGCAACGAGCCGGCACCGAGCGCAAGGGCATTGCCGAGAAAGGCGCGGCGGGAAGGAAGCTTGGCGAGGTTATGTTTTTTCATTTGTGACATTATTAAGTCTGTTGAGGACGTTTCAAGGAGCAGCCGAAGCCAGCGGCTTCACTCCTGCCATGGTCATGGTGATGGGTTTGATGGTGCCGTCAGGATTGTAGTAGAGTTCTTCGGCACACACGCGGCGTTCGTAGGGACTCGGTCCCTGCACATGATAAAAGAGCAGCCACCGTCCGCGCACCTGCACAATGGAGTGATGCACGTTGCGCGAGCGGTTGTCCAGAATCACGCCCCGGTAGGTGAACGGCCCGGTGGGCGTCGGCGCCGTGCTGTATTCCAGCAGATTGGCGATGTGATCCCCCTTGTTTGAAGGATAGGAAAAATAATAAACGCCGTCACGTTTATGCACCCAAATGCCTTCGTGATAATTGTGAACATTTAACGGCAGGAGGGGCGAAGTGCGCGTTACCATGTTCGTGCCAAGCTTCACGGCGAACAACTGGTTCTGGCCGAAATACAAGTAGGCTTGCCCATCAGCATCAATAAAGACACAGGGATCCACGGCGGTGCTGCCACCTTCGTTTCGGGCGATAAGCGGATGGCCGAGCGCATCCTGGAACGGCCCGTCCGGTTTGTCCGCCACCGCAACGCCAACCTGAAAGTCGGCTGGAAAATAAAAAAAGTATTTCCCATTGCGGTTGATGCAATCCGGCGCCCAGGCAAATTTGTCGGCCCAAGTCAGGTCTTTCAGCGAAAAAATCACGCCGTGATCGGTCCAGTCCACCAGGTTCGTGGAAGAAAACGTGTGCCAGTCCACCATGTTCCAGCCGGTGCTGCCGGCAAGGTCATGCGAAGGGTAAAGCCAGACTTCCCCGTTAAAAACCCGCGCCGACGGATCGGCATAAAAATCCGGCAGAATCGGTTTTTGCGCCTGACACACGGCAGCCGTCAGGACGAAGAGAACTTTAACGAGGTTTTTCAGGATCGTGCTTTGCATGTTTCTATTGACGCTAAAATTATTTTGCGGACGCCGCCATCGTCACCCAACGACGCGAAATCGTCGGCGCTTCCCAGCCTTTGCCGGCGGGCTTGGCGGTGGCTTTCAGAATACATTTGCCATTGGCGTTGGCAGGCACTTTGAATTGGACAACGCAGGTGGTGTTGCCGAACGCATCCATTTGAAACGGCTGCTGCGCACTCGCCATCATTTTGCCAGCTTCAGTTTCCAGCGACAAAACCACTTCGCCGGTGGCGGCGCGATCCTTGTCGTTGATGAGCAGGACGGTGAAGTCGCGGTTCGCGCCAGCGGCGAGTGTGGACTGGAAGAAGTTGAGATAGACGCCGAGCGGCTTGGCCGCTTCGGCCATATAGTCGGCGAACTGCGGCTCCAGCTTGAGCTTCTTGACATCCAGAAAATTATCCGAGGTGAACGCGCCCGGATAACTGCACGTGAGATAAATAAAATGCAGCACGCCGGCGTGATGCCGGTGCGCGCGCCAAAACTCCGTTTCCGCCGCCAGCACATAGGCGTTCCACGCGAACCGCTTCGCCACGGTGCTGCCGGGCAAGAATTTATTGTAATACATTTTAGTCAGCTCGGTCGGGCTGCCGTCGCGGTTCAGCCATGTCCATTCGTATTCGTTGATAATGATCGGATGCGGTTCCTGCGGGATATACCACGCGGTCGGCTTGGCGTCGTGCGTGACGCCGGACATGGTTTCCAGATCGGTGAAATGGAAATCCACCCGGTCACTATTCGCATTATTTTGCAGCAAATACGGATGGCTCTCGACGGCGTCATTCGGATCGCCGGGCTTGTTATAGCTGTTTTCCCACGGGCGATGCGACAGGTCGAGGCTGCGGACGGCAGGAACAATTTTTTCCGCCAGCATCGGCTCCTGCGATTCATTCGAGGCGTCCCAAATGACGACGCTGGAATGATTCCAGTTGTCGCCCATCCAATCGCCGAACTGGCGGATCAGCTCCGCCGCATCCCAATGGCGGGCGTAGTTGCGATCCCAATTCGGCGCGCCGGTCCAGATGGGAAATTCGTTTTGAATCAGCAATCCGCTTTCATCGCAAATTTCGAGCCAGCGATCCGGCACCGCGCCGATGGTGAAACGAAAACAGTTCCAGTGCATCTGGTGCGGCAGCACGACCAGCAGCCGGTGCAGCCATTTTTCGTTCCACGGCAAATCGCCGCAGTCCGGGTCTTCAAAAAATCGGTGCAGCGCGATATTCGATCCGCGCAAAAAAACCGGCTTGTTGTTCAGATAAAAAATGCCGGTCTGGGCATCGCCGCGAAATTCGCGCATCCCGAAACGCGTGCGCTGGTGGTCGCCGCCCGTGGCCGTTTCCACCGCGTAAAGATACGGATCATCCGGCGACCACAACCGCGCCTTGGGAATCGGCACCGTCTGTGTCACGACGCGTTCCTCGCCGGCGGCGAGCGAAACATCTTCCGTGGCGGCACCGACCGCGGCCGACGAGCTTTTCCACGGCGTCACGGTCTGCGTCAATTTCGTGGTGCAAGCCGCGCCGTAATTTTTCAACCGCGTCTGCACCAGAATTTCCGACGTGCCGATGTTCGGCGCGACCTGGACGTTGACAACCACGGGATTGTCCGAAAAATGCACCGAGACGCTATCGTAAATGCCCGGCGTCCACCTCCGCTTCTCGAAATCCGTGCCGGCCGGAAACGTCACCGGCAGCACGCCCGGATGCGCACCGATGCGGATGATTAGTTCATTTTCCGCACCCGGCTTGACGGCCTCCGTCAACTCGAAATTGCTGGAAGAAAAACACGCGACGTTGGTGCCGATCATTTTTCCGTTCAGCCAGACAGCGGTGCCGAACTGGGCTTTGTTGACGCGCAATTCCGCGACGGAGAAATGGGTGGGCGCTTTAAAAGTTTTGCGATACCAGAAATAATTCCGCTCCTGTCTGGGATTGCCCGCCGTCTGGACGCGCGCGGATTCGGGCAATTCATGCTGCCGGACCGCGCGGGCGATGGCCTCCATGCTGTCGAACTGGTCCACGGCCTTGAACGCGGGCTGGGCAAGATTCGCCAAACCCGGCACCGGCGCGACGTGTGTGAATTCGGCCGGCACGGCGTCCGCCGCCACGCTGTCGGCCATCTGCCATTGGCCATCGAGCGAAAGAGTCCGCACTTCCGCGCGGGCCGGCCCGCCCAGGCCGGCACACACGCAGGTCAACAGCGCGGCGCATTTTAAGCGGCGCCAAACGGTAGTATTTTGGTTGTCAGAATCAGGCATAATCGTCCTTCACTGCCGCTGGAAAACTGAGTAGCCATAGACACCGAAAGTTCGCATGTAAATGCCGGAACCTTCCGGGTCGGATCGGGTGTTGTGGGCAGTTTCGTCGCCGTTGATCCAGCGGCCGGGCAGCCAGTGATCGTCCCGGTGGATCGCTTCCACCGTGCTGCTCAACACCACTTTGCCTCGCGATGGATCGTTCGGTTTGAAGGTGACGGTCATCGGCCCGCCGACAAAGACGTAAGCGCCCGGCCCGGTGTTGATGACCAGCCGGAGGGGCGAAACATTGGTTTCCGCAGATTCGCCGCCGAATCCGCCGAACCGCCAACCCCAGCCCCGGGCTTGCTCGGAATTGATTCCATATTTGATGCCCAGCGTGTAATCGCCCAGTTTCAGCGACTCCGGTTCCGCGTTCGTGTCCGTGGTGTCTTTCAAGAAAGCCATCGTGCCCTTGCCTTGATTGGCGAGGATGACCGGCGACAGATATTGCAGCAGGGCGTAAGTCTGGGCGAACGCATCCGGCGGCGGCGCGGTGGGCGTGACGGGCGCTTCGTTTGTGCCCGTCTCCCGGCGGCGGCCGCCAAAACCACCCCGGCTGCCCGGACGTTCGCGCTCAATGCCAAACGGCGAGTAGCCGATGCCATTATATTTGATCAAGGCAATGAGCGAATTTCCCGGCGCGGAGCCGCCGGTGTTGGCTTCGGGAATAAACAGCGGATTGCCGATGCGCGTGTAGCGGGCGCAGTCCCAGTCGAATTCCGGAATGTAAAGATCGGGCGAAAGGAAATCCAGATTCGGCGCGCCGCACCGCCAGATGTCGTTCACCTGCGGCACCGGGCCGCCACTGGGATATTCGCCGGGGCGCGGACAGCCGGGCTGTTGCTGCCACGCGTTGGCATACATCGGGATGTTGTATTCAGCCTTGCCGGCGGCGGCCACCTGGTTGACAAAGGTCGAGTAGCGCCAGGCCATGAAAAATTCATCCGCCGCCCAGTTCAATTGTTTCCAATAAATATTCTTTTTATCATCCGTTAAATCCGGGCCATAAACTTTATAAGTTGGCGATTTGCCGGGGCCGAATACTTCTTCCCACGTTCCCGAAGTCTTGCTGCCATTCGCCGCCCACAATTCCAAAAGTTCCGGCGCGAGCGTGGCTTTGTGCTGCACCAGATAGTTCATCAAAGCTTTCGGCACCGGCCTGGCGAAAGCGGCGTTTGCGGCGGAACAACGATCCCGCGAATCGCCGACGATCCCGACCTCGTTTTCCACCTGCATGATCAAGACGGTGTGATTCTGGCCATCCACTTCGCGGATGTGGCGCATCAAAGCGGCAAACGCTTTGGCGTCGGCCTTGCCAAGGTCGTCGCTGAAGGTGGAAAGAATGTTCATCGTGTTGCCGAAACCATCCTTCGCCCACGGGAAACGCCGCGGATCGTTCTTCACCCAGTCCGGCGGATAGGATGACTGGCCGTTCTTCCAACTGGCGAACCACAGGAAAACCAAGTGCAGCCCGTTGGTGCGCGCGCCGTAAATACAATTGTCCACCGAACTGAAATCGAAACGGCCTTCCACCGGCTCGATCATCTGCCAGGAGACGGACGCGATGACGGTGTTGAGATTTCGGTGGGCGAGCTGCGGCCAGATTGGCTCCATCCAGGCGGCGCTGGACGCGGCGGAATTGCCCAGTTCGCCGCCGAGCACCAGAAACGGCTGGCCGTCCACGATGAGTTGTTTCACGCCGTGACGCAATTCCAGATGCGGCGCGAGATTTTCCGACGCGCCAACGGCGGTGGCCCAGGCGGCGGCGGCGATGAGAGCGAGTAGTGTTTTTTTCATTTGAACAGTTGTTGTGTGAACCAATAGAAATTGTTTTTCCACTCCGGCGTGTTGTGGGCGTTGCCGTCCACGTTCCAAACGTGCGGCACGTTGTGGGCTTTGAGATAGGCGTGAACGCCTTGGTTGATGCGGATGAGTCCATCTTGATTTCCTGCCGACAGCCAGAGCAGTTTTAATTGTTGTGTCACAGCGGCCGGATCCGGCACCAACTCGATCGGCGACTTGGTGTTGGGCGCGGCGGAAAAGGCACCGATCCACGCAAACGTGTCGAGATGCGCCAGCCCGAAATTGAGCGACTGCCCGGCTCCCATTGAAAGCCCGGCCAATGCGCGGTCGGCGCGGTTGGTCGAAACCGAATAGCGCGATTGGATGGCTGGAATCACATCATCCAGCAAGTCGCGCTCGAAGTATGCGAACGACGGCGCGGCCTTGAAAATATCGCCTTCCGCGCGGTCGTTTTTTTGGGCGCGACCATTGGGCATGACTACGATCATTGGCACGACTTTGCCGTCGGCGAGCAGGTTGTCGAGCATGACGTCCGGCGCGACGAAGCGTTCCCATTCCGTCTCGTCGCCGCCGATGCCGTGCAGGAGATACAGCACGGGATATTTTTTATCAGGCGAGTAATCGGGCGGCAGATAGACTTGCATCTTGCGCGTAGTGCCGACGGTTTGGGAATTGTATTCGAGCATTTCCAAATGCCCGTGCGCGAGATTGGTGCGCGCCACGTCGAAGCCGGCGGGCGGATACGGAAACGCCGGTTTATCATCCGGGCCGAGCACGATGGGATGAGGCAAGGCCGCCGGGCCGTCCGCCGGGCGGTTGTCCGCGCTGGCATGGGTGGCCATTTCCGCCGGGGGCGGCTCCACCCGTTTGGCCACAAAATCCTCGGTGGCAAAATCGCCAACGTGACGCGTGAACTGGATTTCATTCGTGCCGACCTTGCCGGTGTATTCGATGCGAATGTCGTTGTCCTGAAACTTGATCATTTCTGCGAACGTCACCATGTCGCCCGCGATTTTGCCTTCCAGCAATTCAGCCTCGCGTTTCTCGTCGTTCACCTCCGCGTTCGCTTTGCCCGTCAGCTTGTCACCTTCGACTTGGAACGTGTAGAGATATTTTTGCAGGCCGATTTGCGTGTCAATTTCCGCGCGCCATTGGCCCGAAATATCAGTGGCTTGCGCCACCAAGGCAAGCAGGCTGGAAAGGACGGCGGTCAGTATTTGTATTTTTTTCATGGATTGTGGTTTCAGGATTTGATGATGCTTATTTTTGTTGAACGGTTATTTGCTGGTGAGAGTTATGGTTTCCGATTTTAATCCGGCACCTTCGGCTTTCAGCTTGATCTTACCGCCTTTCGCCGTGGTTTGAATGATAGCTTGGGCCAGGCCGTTGAAAGCCGAACGACTGCTGGCTTGGTCGGGTTCATGGCAACTGGGATCGCCATTGCCCACGCCAATCAACTTGGCCGGACCGGTCAGCGTAAAAGTGATTTTGTTGCTGGCGGTCGGCACGATGCGGCCTTGCGCGTCGAGAATCGCCACGTTCACGACGGACAAATCGGCATTGTCCGCCGTGAGTTTGGTGCGATCAGCCACCAGGCGAATCGCGGCCGGCGCGCCGGTGGTTTCCACGACGGCTTCAAAGCTTTTGCCGTTGCGAATACCTTTGGCTACGAGTTTTCCGGGCGCGTATTTTACCTTCCATTCGAGGTGATACAGCGGCGTCACAGATTTTTTGCCCTGCGAAACGCCGTTCAGAAACAACTCCACTTCCTCACAATTGCTATGCACCCATACGGAAATTTCCTGGCCTTCCTTGCCCGGCCAGTTCCAGTGCGGGAAAAGGTGCAACACGGGTTTATCCGTCCACCACGCCTGAAAGTAATAATAGCTGTCCTTGGGAAATCCGCAGAGATCCATGATGCCGTAGTGCGAGTTGATGCACGGCCACTCAAACGGCCGCGGCTCGCCCTTGTAATCAAAACCGCTCCAGACAAAACCGCCGGCCATGAAATCATTCGTGGCAATGGGTGGCCAGGCTTGCTCGGCGGTCTGGCCGCCCGGCCCGGCATTGATGCTGTAGGCGGAGACATAGCCGCGATCCTTGTCGCCCCAATAGCTGTCCCAATGGTTCGTATCATAGATGCCGCGCGTGCCGATTTCGCTGGCGATTTCGGTCGCGACCATCGGCTTCGCGGGAAACTGCGCATGAAATTTTTCATAGACCCACGGCTGGTAATTGAAGCCGACCACATCCAGCACGCTGATGAAGCCATTCGTTTCCAGGAACCCGCCATTCATCGCCGCCGTCACGAGACGCGTTGGATCAAGTTCTTTGACTCGCTGCCTCATCGCCCGCGCCATCGCCGCCGCTTCGGGTGAACCTTGTATCCATTGCTCATTACACAGCGACCAGAGAATGATGGACGGATGATTGCGGTCATGCAGGACTAAGTTGGTGAGATCGCGGTGTTCCACGGCGGGAGTATCTTTTGGCGTTTGATCCGCGTAGGTGTCGCCGAGGTGACGGTTTTCAGCGATCACCAAAAAGCCCAGGCGATCGCACAAATCCAGCATCACCGGCTCGACGGGATTGTGAGACAGGCGAATCGCATTGCAGCCGACTTCCTTTAACCGTTCCAGCCGCCATTCAATCAGGCGGTCCGGCATGGCCACACCCACGCCGGCGTGATCCTCATGCACCGTGACTCCTTTGAGTTTGATATTTTTTCCATTCAGAAAAAAGCCGCGCCCGGCATCAAAGCGAATTTGCCGCACACCGAAGCTTGTAGTCACTTGATCCGCCATTTTGCCAGCCACGCTGATGGTGCTGCGCAACTGGTAAAGATAAGGTTTGGCCGGCGACCACAGGTTCGCGGCCGGCAGCGCAAGTGACTGCGCCACGTTCGCGTCCGCACCGGCAGCGAGCGGTTGCGTGGCTGGCGCTGACAAAATCACTTTGCCTTCGGCATCGAGGATTTCACTTAATACCGTCGCGGTGACCGATGCACCGGTTTCATTGGTTACCTCGGTATGCACGTCCACCGTCGCGTCCGCACGTCCACTGTCGCCCGGATCGGCGACTGCCGGCGCAACGAAAATTCCCTGCGGCGCGACATGCACCGGGGCCACGATCACGAGCCGCACATGGCGGTAAATGCCGCCGCCTTCATACCACCAACCATCCCAACGCGGATCCAACTGCACAGCTAGAATGTTTTCTTCGCCAAACTTCACCGCATCGGTGATGTCGAATTGGAAACGGTTGTAACCGCTGTATTGGCGGCCGATTTCCCGGCCATTGAGCCAGTAGCGGCTGTTGCTGAACACGCCGTCGAATTCGAGCCAGAGCCGTTTGCCGTGGTTGGCGGCAGGAATGGAAATCGTTTTGCGATACCACGCCGGCAGCGTGGGCAGGAAGGCGTGAAGCCAATACCACGATGTGCGCTCACCCGCTTGTGGAAACCGATTTGTTTCGTTGAATGTGCCTTCAATCACATAGTCATGCGGCACTTCCACGCGCCGCCAGTCGTGGTCGTCAAAAGCGGGATTGGCGGCGTTAATGAGGTCGCCCAAGTGAAATCTCCAATCGGCATCCAGCGAAATGATTTCGCGGGGAACTGTCGTCGTTTCTATTTTGGCGAAACCAGAAATGGAG
>Ga0302275_10006939_pt1 | contig 10616 bp, 9 predicted proteins | sample III_Bog_N2_2_FD_200229 | JGI IMG/M metagenome (GOLD analysis project Ga0302275, IMG submission 200229) | Peat permafrost microbial communities from Stordalen Mire near Abisko, Sweden - III_Bog_N2_2 | ecosystem: Environmental > Terrestrial > Soil > Wetlands > Peat | place: Sweden: Abisko... | reverse complement strand
CGCTGAGCTTTTCGTTCAGGCGGTTGCCATGCTCGATGGCGTTGATGCAGGCCTCGGCGACGGCCGTCTTCAGGTCTTCGATGCGGTCCTCACGGAAGCACATCAGCTTGGCCACCGCCGCCGCGGTACTCATGGCCACCTTCTCGAAGCCCATGCGCGAGGGCAGCCGGACCTCGACCGTGGTGGGCTTGGATTTGGGGATGGAATTGTCTTCGCTCATGCCGGCATCTCCATCACGCCCGTTTCGCGGCACAGCGCCAGTGCGGTCATGTCGTCTCCCTGCGGCCCGCCTTCGGAGAAGGCCTCGATGGCCGCCCATAATGCATCGAGAATACCATCGGCCTTTGCCGCCTGGCACCTTAAAAATTCATCCAGCAGCCGTTCGGGACCAAACTCCTCATCCCCCTTGAAGACTTCCGTCAGCCCGTCGGTATAAAACAGCAGCCGCGTTCCCGGCAAAAAATCGCACAGCTCGCTCGCGTAGCGCATCCCCGGCAGCATCCCCAGCGGCGTGCCGGCGGCCTCAAAGAGGCGCGGCTCCGCTCCGGGCTGCGCCAGAAACCCAGGATTGTGGCCCGCGTTCACCACCTCGATCTCGCCCGCCTGTACATGCAGCCGCAGGAAAATCGCCGTGACATAGCGGCGGCGCGCCTCTTCGCCCTCCGCCCAATGGTGCTGATTCATGCGCGCAGCCAACTCGTCCAAAGGCGGCCCATCCGCCGCCATCGCGCGGAAAGCCGAACGGAAGCTGGTGGACATGATCGCCGAAGCCATCCCCTTGCCGGCCACATCGGCCACCGCCATCAGCAGGCTGCCGTCCGGCTGGGCAACAATGTCCAGATAGTCGCCGCCCACCTCGTAGCACGTATCGGAACGGAAGGACAGAGAGTAGCCCGGAATCGCGGGCAGCCGCTGCGGCAGCAGCGAGCGCTGAATGGCGCGCGCCGCGTCCATATCCTGTTGCACGCGGGCAAACTCGATGTTGCGCTTGTGGTTGCGGGCGTTTTCTAGCGCCACGGCGGCCTGCAACGCCAGCCCTTCGATGAAGTCGGTCTCGTAGATTGTCAGTGCGCGCCCGCCCGGAGAAGCCACAACCAGCTCCGCCATGAGCTGGCCAGCGCGGTCTTCCAGCGGATAAGCCAGCGCGCCCGCCGTGTCAGGGTCGTCCGCGCCGGGAGCGTCGCCATAACTCAACCCAGCCGCGGGAAAAGCCGCGCCGGCCATCTCCAGCTCGCGCACCACGATGCGCAGCACCTGCTCCAGCACCTCTTCTTCGCGAATGGTCGAATGCACCTGCCGTGAAGCCTCCAGCAGCGCCTGTAACCGCGCCACCTGCTGCTGCAACCCAATCGTATCGGCATTGCCCGTCTCGCCATGACCGGGAAGCTGAATTCCAGCCGCCATCGCGCCTAACCCCCGTGAAATTTCACTCTAGCATGATGAGGTCTGCACTGGCGCGAGATTCAGCGATTGGCCATGCGGCGAAGATCCCTTGTCTCCAGGATCCGCTTCTCATAGCCTCGCCGCGCCACAGCCAGCATTGCCTGGCCGATCTCGCGCGTCGATAGAACATGATTCGGCAGCGCCCAATGTAACAGCGGAAGTAGAGGCTTCATGAGTTTGTACATCACTCGATAGGCAGGCGTCTTCGATTGAATCCCATCCAGTGGCTCAATCAGCCCGGGACGAAACATGAACGCCTTGAGCGGCAGCCGCAGCAGGGCATTCTCCGTCCGGCCCTTGATGCGCGCCCACATCGCGCGCCCCCGCTCCGAGCTGTCGGTTCCCGCGCCGGAGACGTAGATAAAGGTCATCCCCGGATTGAGCCGGCTGAGCGTCTCTGCGGCGGCCAGCGTGAGTCCATAGGTGATGCGCTCGTAGTCGGCCTCCTTCATGCCGGCGGTCGAAACGCCGAGCGAAAAAAAGCATGCGTCGAAGCCAACCAAATCGGTCTCCACCGCCGTAAGATCGCCGATATCAGCACATAAAATTTCGCGCAGCTTCGGGTCCTCCATCCCGGTTGCTCCGCGGCCAACGGTCGCCACAAGATCCACATCCGTGGCGCGCAGGCACTCGCGCAAAACCCCCTGCCCCACCATTCCAGTTGCGCCAAAAATCAACACTTTCATCGCGTCCCTCTTCTCTGATTGCCCATGCTGGAAGCAAGTATAGTCTTGGTTTGTTCCTTCAAGAGCAGTCCGGCTTGCCGCTGCAAATTATGCCAGCAATGAACCCGCTAACTTGCTAACCTGCTATCAGCGCGAAGCGGTGGCTAACCTGCTAAATGGTAAGCCAGTCCTCGCGAGTTTTGGCGAACGGATAGAGAATACCCAACGCTCAACCAGTTTTGTTCATAGGGAGATCAGCAGCGGTTTCAAAACTGTGTAATCTACAGCTGTGGCAATGAAATATTTCACCAAGAATTCTTCAACTTCCGCCGCCTGCCGGGAAAGTTTTGGTTGCTACAGCAGGGCAGGAAAGAATAGTTTATTGACATGCGGAAGATGAAATGCAAGCGAATCATTGCGGCGCTGATCGCGCTTTGCACGATTGGAATCAGCACGGCGCAACAGAAGGCTCCATTGCCGGATGTGACCATCGCGCCAAAGTCGAGCGCGGCGGTGAGCGCGCATATTATCGACCTGGCGAAAGAGCCGAAGATTACGCAGGCTGAAAAGCAGCGGCTGATCCGCGACAAGATCAAGTACGTCTTTGTGCTCTTCCAGGAGAACCGCTCTTTTGATTTTTATTTTGGAAGTTATCCCGGGGCGGACGGGCTCTATGCAGGACCAGCCGGTCCTTACAATGCTGACAATGTCACTGGCTTCAAGCAGCCAATTGTGAACACCGACGGAACTCTGGGGACGATTACGCCATTCCGTATTCCAACAACAATCATCGATGCAAAGGGCAAGACCGTGCCGCTTTATCCGGCGGACATAGCCTCGGTGAATCACTCGCACGTGGCCATCGCGCGCAAGATTGCTCTGGATGCGAACGGTGTGGCGCGGAACTCGGAGTATGCGCTGACCGAAGAGGGCGTGACGCTGACCAATGGCAAGCCGTCCAAGGCGCCGACGCTCGAACGCAAGCAGTTTGGTGAGCTGGTGATGGCTCATGTGGACTGCGACACGGCGCCGTTTCTCTGGCGTTATGCGGACCGCTTCACGCTCTTCGACCACTTCATGGACACGATCATCGGTCCATCGACGCCCAATGCGATTGCCATGATCAGCGGGCAGGGCGGCGAGACGCAGTGGATGCTGCATCCAGATCAAGCCGCGACCGGCGGCAAAGGCAAGGACGCGATAGTGCCGATGGTTGCCGACCCCGCGCCCTACTGGGGATCGGCGTTGGATAAAGCGAACAAGCTGCGTCAGCCGCAGGCCGTGCCGCCCGGAAAAAGCGTCTCGAAGAACCTGACCTTCGCCAGTCTGCCGCTCTCCTTCATGGGCAGCGAGATCAAGAAGACTACGGCTGCCGATTACGATCCTGCGTTTGATCTGCCTGATGTGCGCGAGGACATCGAAAAAATTGCGGGGCACGGCGTGAGCGCGGTGAACTGGGGCTGGTATCAGCAGGGCTATGCGCACGAGAACAACGACGCGCAGGGCAAGGCTTCACACGAAGGCTACGTGGCGCATCACAACGCGCCGCAGTACTTCGGCTATGTGGCGAACAATCCGCTGGCCAGCACGCATCTGCATGGGTTGAGCGAGTTCTTCACGGATATTGCGGCCAGGCGGCTGCCGGCCTCGGGCGTGTTTTATCTGCGCGGTGGCTACGGCAACATCAATGGATGGAAGCCACAGGATCCGAACCCCAAACTGGCCGCGGTCTTCAACGGCAACGACGATCATCCCGGCTACTCGGACACGCAGATCAGCGAGGGGCTGCTGGCCGAGGAGATCAACGCCATCGCGGCGAGTCCGTATTGGAGCGAGAGCGCCATTATCATTACCTACGACGAGTCGGACGGGCTGTTTGACCATGCGCAGCCGCGTATCCGCTCCCATGATGCGAACGGGCTGCCTCTGGAGCAGGGGCCGCGCATTCCGGCGATTGTGATTTCGCCTTACGCGGTGGCGCATGGCGTCTCGCACGTGCCCTCGGAGCACAGCTCAATTATCAAATTTGTGGACGAGCTGTTCGGTCTGATTCCGCTCGCCGACCTGCCAGACGAGATGCGTGCGCGGCAGATTGGCGCGGATAAATTCGGCCAGGTGAACCTGGGCCCGGCGGACGATAAGGTGGAGGGCGTGGGCGACATGAGTTCGGCCTTCGACGCGCTGCGGCTGATGGGCAAGCGCGCGCCGCTGAGCGCGGAGTACGCGACCATTCCCGCGGCGGAGATCGCGCGCTTTCCTCACGCGAATGGCGCCGGTTGCAAGCAACTGGAAATCACGCCGACCGATTGGGCGCTTCCCAATCCCGTGCCGGCGGACTTCAATCCGCGCCCCGATACAACGCCGGGCGTGCCCACTGCGGGCGGATGGACGCCGTAATGCGAGCCTGGGCGGCCTACACAATGCTGGCGATGGCGTTGATCGCACACGATGTTGCGTGCGCAGCCGAGCCTTCTTCTAAGCTATCCCGCGTGCGCGCGGCGGGTGTGTTGCGCTGCGGCATCGATCAAGAGCAAGCGGAGTATTCGACCTCGGACGATCATGGCAATCGCGAGGCATTCGACGCCGATCTCTGCCGCGCGGTAGCCGTGGCTGTGCTGGGAAAAGATGCGCTGGTTCGCGCGACGCATTATCTGGATGATCGCGCCGCGATGCAGGGACTCAACGCGGGCGAGGTGGAGATGGTGGCCTCTCTCTCCGACGACTTTACTCATACTGTGGGGACACATCTTACATTCACGCAGCCGGTACTGTGGGACGGCGTTGGGTTTCTTGTGCTGGCGCAAAGTCCGGCGATGCGTGCGCGGCAACTGAGCGGAAAGAAGATTTGTTTTCTCGCGGAGACCACTGTGGAAGAGAGCGTGCGCGCATGGTTTGCGCGCGAACATCTGGAGTTTGTCCCCTTTCCGTTTCAGGAAGAGGGCGAGATGCAGGCGGCCTTCGCCACGGGCAATTGCGGCGCGCTGGCCGGCGACCGGACGCGCCTGGCAGAGACGCGCACGGAATTGACGCGGCGCGGAAAGCAGACTCGATTGCTGCCAGAGTGCGTCTCGAAGGATCCGCTGGCAACGGCGGTGCGCGAGGACGATCCGCAGTGGGCGGCGCTGGTGAATTGGGTGATGGAAGCGCTCATTCAAGCTGAAGAGAGCGGCGTAACGCAGGCCAATGTGAAAGCGATGCGCGCGCGGGCTGACAGCGACCCGCTGTTGCGCTTTCTGCTCGGCGGCTCGCGCGAAGTAGGCTCCGCGCTGGGGCTTGATGACGACTGGGTGGCGCGCGTGATTGCGGCGATGGGAAACTATGGCGAGATTTATGCGCGCGATCTGGGCAGCGGTTCGTCCTTGAAACTGCCGCGCGGCGAGAACAATTTACGCGCGCATGGCGGCGCGATGACGGCGTTGCCTTTCAAGTAGGAAGCGAATCATTCTTACTCTTTGCGCACTAGCTTGAGCCGCACCAGACCCTGGTGGGCCAGGTCTGCAATGGCGCGGGCGAGCGTGACCGAGGCGTTCAGCGACTCCGGGCGCCCCAGGCGAAGATTAATCTTTTTAGCAAATTCGCGGAAGAAAATATCCACGTCATAAAGGATTTCGACGTGATCGCAGAGAAAGCCGATGGGCTGGAGCAAGACTGTTTTTGTGCCAGAGGCGGCGATGGTTTCCAGCGTCTGCTCAACGGTGGGGCCGAGCCACGGCCCACCACTGGTGCCCTGGCTCTGGAAGGCGAAGCTCCAATGCGGAATCTCCGGCTCGCTCGCGGCGACGAGCTCCGCGGTGCGCCGGGCCTCGTCGGCGTAGGGGTCGGCGGGCTGGACTTCAGTAGCCTGAATTGTGCGAACCGGGACGCTGTGGGCAGTGAACAACACAGGAACCGGCGTACCGGCTTCCGCGGTGAGTTTGTTCCATGCGGGGCGCAGGCGCTCGGCAAAGGCTTCGATGAGGAGCGGATGCTGCGCCCAGCTTTCGGTAAAGTCGATGCGCAAACCCACTGCTTCAGCTTCGACAGCGCTGCGATAGAGGCCGACGCTGGTGCGCGAATTCTGCGGCGCCAGGCAGAGGACCGCGGCTTCTTCCACTCCATCGGCGCGCATCCTGCTGACAATGTCAGTAATGTAAGGACTCCAGTTGCGCATTGCCACATAGACCGGGACGCGCTCGCCAACTGCGGCTAACTCCGCTTCAACCAGCCGGCCTTGAGCCTGTGTGATTTCGGTCAGCGGACTGCGGCCGATCAGCGCGTAGCGGTGCTGAATCTCTTCGATGACCTCATGCGGCAGCGGCCGGCCGCCGGTCACGTTGCGCAGGTATTCGGGAATCTGCTCGATGGTCTCGGGCGTACCGTGGGCGAGAAGGAGGACGGCTTGTTTAGGCATTTGTGACCTCATGAAAAACGCATTGCCGATTGAGGTTCGTCGTATCCCAGGTCCCAGAATCAGGACCTGGGTCACCCAAATCATTTGGAGCACTCAGCGCCTAAAAAAGACTAAACACAGAAGCCAGAAAATTGCGAGTATAGAGAAAGCTCTAAATATGTGCGTCCAAGCTCCCCTCTTGGGAGTACCCTCTCCTGACTTGATCTGTTTGAGATTTCTGAACAGGAGTAAATTTCCGCCAGCAAAGCATAAACCGCTGGCAATAAGAAACGTCCGCAGTGGTGTGCTATCAGGGAGCGTATATCCCACAACCACGATACCTGCAAGCATCCCAAGTTCAATTAACATAATCGTTGATTTCTTCATATGACAAATCCTACATTCGGTTTGGATTAAAGCTGAAACTCTTTTACCATGCGAACGACGGCCTGCACATTTTCAACCGGCGTTGTGGGGACGATGCCGTGGCCAAGGTTGAAGATGTGGCCGGGGCGACCGCCTGCGGCGCGCAGGATTTCATGAACGCGTTGCTCCAAAACTTCGAGCGGCGCGAAAAGCGTGATGGGGTCGAGGTTGCCCTGCACCGCGTGGCCGTGGCCCACGGCGCGCCAGCCTTCGTCGAGCGGCTGCCGCCAATCGAGGCCGATTACATCCGCGCCGGTTGCGGCCATTTGCGTTAGCAGCCCTGCCGTCTCCACGCCAAAGTAGATCACCGGCACGCCCATCTGCTGAACCGAACGCACGAGGCGTTGCGAGGCTTCGAAGGCATACTCGCGATAATCGGCCAAGCTGAGCGAGCCAACCCAACTGTCGAAGATCTGGATGACATCGGCCCCTGCATCTACTTGAAGGCGGCAATACTCTTCGAGCACCACCACGATCTTGTCCAAAAGGCTGCGCCACGCAGTGGGGTCCGAGTACATCATCTGCTTGGTGTGGATGTAATTCTTTGAGCCGCCGCCCTCGATCATGTAGCTGGCCAGCGTGTAGGGCGCGCCGCAGAAGCCGATGACACCCAGTCGGTCACGGAAGTGCGCGGCGACTTTTTCGATGGCGCGGGCGACGTAACTCAATTCAGCGGCGCGGTCGGTGCGCAGCGCGCGCACGTCGTCGGCGGTGCGGACCGGATGATGCACCACCGGCCCCTCGCCGGCCTGAAACTCGAAGTCCAGGCCCATCGGCTCGAGCGGCAAGAGCAGGTCGGCGAAGATGATGGCCGCGTCCACGCCCAGCTTTTCCGCGGCGGTGATGGTGACCTCGGCGGCGATCTCCGGCTGCTTGCAGATTTCGACAAGCGTGTGGTGCTTGCGGATCTCGCGGTACTCCTGCATATAGCGCCCGGCCTGTCGGAGAAACCATACCGGCGTGCGGTCGACGGGTTGGCGCAGGCAGGCGCGGAGGAAGCGGCTGCCGTCAAGAGTGTTTGCGGGGATCGTCTCGGCGGCTTCGGTGGTTGGATTGGTTGGATGCATACAAGTTGATTCTAGCGGGTAGAGGGACCGCATTTTCCCAATGCCCTTCAGTCGCTGTCCTCGCAGATGATCGCACAAAAAAATCGGCCCCCGGTATGAGCGGGGGCCAGTTGCCTTGGTTCTCTCTTAGTGCGAGAGCTTGATTGGCGGCCGAACGGCTGGGAGCCGCCGGTGCGGACAGGAGCCTCGGGGACGGGGCTGCGGATTCTTAGGGCCGCTCTGCGCCGGTCGAAGAAGCCACATCATGGGTAGATACGACTTCCTGGGCCGCCAAACTGTTTTCCATCAACCGGATGCTGACGCTGCTCGACTTCGCGGGCTTGGTCTCTTCCGAGCCGGCGGCGGGAGCATTGCCGAGGGCTACGGTGTGCAAACGGTAGACGGGAATCTGATCTTCTGTGACGAGGTAGCGCTTGACCGCCTCGGCCAATCGCCCGGAGTTCTGGATGCCGGCGGTGCTGGCCTGAGGCGAATGGCCCTCAATTTCCAGCACGTATCCTTGATGACCGGCCAGGTTGGCGGCGAAGGCGTCCAATTGCTTGCGGGCCGCAGCCGACAGAATCGGCTGGCCATGGCGAAACGCTACGTCGAGCTGATTTGCCTGGTGATACTGGTCCAGGCCGGAGACGGTTGTGTTCAACTGATCCACATGGCCGTTCGCGCCCAGCGCCGTGGCATTGGCTCTTTGTGCCAGACTGCCGGCGTCGCTGGCCGTCTGGTTGGCCGCGTCCGCGGTGGATTGGGCCCTGCGGATGCCTGCTTGCGACCTGCCGTCCACGTCCTTGATATCGCGCCCGTTTTTGGCGTTGACTTCATCCAGCTCATTGAGCTGGCCCTTGAGGGGTTCCACACGATTATTGACCCACTTCTTGCGCGCAAAGGGATTGACCCGGCCCCAGAAGCCCTCCTTCGGGGCATTGACGGAGACCGATGGCGGTGCAATAGGGGAGGACTGCTGCTCGACCGTGGCAGGCGGAGCGCTCTGCGAGTCTGTTGTAGGCTGCCCCTGTTGCGCAAGGGCGGGAATTGCAATTGCAGATGCCAGCAGAACAAATGCAAGCTGGCGAGGGAACAAGCTACGAGAAATTGCGATGGCTTTCACTTATGGACCCCCTTCAGGGTTTTTCTCCGCCAAGGTTGCACGGGGTGAGCGGTTGTGTCTGCTCGCTTTTATGGAAAGCAACGCACGCGCCAAACCTGGCATCTGGACCTGAAAATCTGGATTTGCTTTGGATTGTTTGGCATGACGCGCCGCAACCGCGTCGAGTTGCGCTGACAGAGGCTCTCTAGTGGCGAGATGGGTGTGTAAATTTTTCCGGGTACGGTAGTTTCTACCCGGTAAAATCGTTTCCTGCGGTCGAGCTTCGGCTATTCTTTTCGGCGCAGAAAATCGTATACGTAAGCCGCTTCGGGCACGGCCATTCGTGACCCCCTGGCGGTTGGAGCGTCGGCAACGAAGGCGCTCTGAACGAAATCGAAGGTTAGTGGGTCTTCCACTCGATCCGTATTCCATCCCAGAAGCAATCTTCCGCCCGGCTTCAAGATGCTGCCCATTGCCTTCAAAGCAGCCAATTGGGATGGGCGAGTGTCCACGCCAAACCCGAAGACACCATTGCAGAGCACGCTATCGAAGGATCCGGCGGCGATCAGCCGGTCGATGGATGTAAGATCCCAGGTAAAATGGCGACCCGCTTCGCCCCATTTGGCGTGAGAAATTTCAATATCGGTTGTCCAGCATTCTCCGCCGTTCCGCGCTAGCAGGGAGCCGTATTCCTTCGTATAACGCCGGCAGCCGACCCAAAGTATGCGCCCTCCGAGCGCCGCATACGCCGGAAGAATCTCATTCACCAGCAGGATTCGGCCAGGATTCCTCCTGACCCGCCGGGCGTTCCGAACGTCCTTCGCCCACAGGCGAACCGGGCGGGGTACAACCTTTCTCGTTATAGGGACAATGGCGGATTGCAGGATGTTCATGCGCATTTCGTCTCAAATAATTGGCTTTGGGTTTGCCGGACCGTGGTGGTGAGAGGGGTCTATTTCGTTTCGACGTGGAGGATGCGAATCTCCGGGTAGGCGCCGTCCCAGTCCGCTGAAACCGCATCGAAGATGATCCGGAAGTCGTGCGCGTCCCCTGGCTTGAGCGGAGCCGCGGAGACCGGCTCGACATCAATATACGGCTCGCGCACACGGATCAGCTTGAGGGACTTGGTCTCATTCTGGGCCACCTCGTGGGCATAATCGCGGAAGAGCACCTGCACGGTGACGGCGGTGACGGTGCGGGCGCCGGTGTTGGCGATGTGGCCATCAAGGTAAGTGAGCTTGCCTCCGGCCAGGTTGGCGGATTCGCTCATGGCCAGGCCTGTCAGCGCGAGGCTGCCCGCATAGGAGTCCTGAGGCGCATTGATCGGCGTAACCGCGCCCTTGCCGCGGGCGTCTTTCAGGCTCAGCAGTATTGCAACGGCAACAATCGACAGGACAACGGCAGCGGCCAACGCCAGGGGCAGCCAGTTGCGTTCTTCCTTCTCGCGGAGAGGGGCGACTTGGGGCGGAGTGCTCACGAGCGAAATTTTACACCCGCGAGATGAGAAATTTCCCAACTTCATGTATTGAGGAATAATGTAGAGCGCAGAGGCTTGATGGATCGAC
>Ga0302275_10006937_pt1 | contig 10618 bp, 7 predicted proteins | sample III_Bog_N2_2_FD_200229 | JGI IMG/M metagenome (GOLD analysis project Ga0302275, IMG submission 200229) | Peat permafrost microbial communities from Stordalen Mire near Abisko, Sweden - III_Bog_N2_2 | ecosystem: Environmental > Terrestrial > Soil > Wetlands > Peat | place: Sweden: Abisko... | reverse complement strand
CGTCTGCACGTTGCTGTAGTAATCCCAGGCCTTTTGCACCAGTTCCGGATGCAGCAGGATGTCCAGCATGGTCATCGCCTGAACCTTCGCCCCGGCAACCACGCCCTTATGCGCAATCGGCGTCGCCATCGAAACCCCGTTCGCCCAGTTGTGCCCGGGCCCTCCCGGAATGTTCGACGGATAATTCAGCGTCACCGTCGGCACAACCCAGGAAACGTCGCCGATATCGTCCGATCCCCCGCCGGTTGGCTGCGCGCCGCCGCCATTTTCTCCGAAACCCTCGTTTGCCGCCGGCTGCGGACGTGGCGTGCGCTGCGGCGGAATCGTTGTCGCCAGTCCCCGCTCCGGCTGTTTCAGATCGTGCTGGAGCGCTTTTGCCAGCGCCTGATCCGCGTCCGACCACTGCGGCATCCCGACTTTCACGATGTTCTGGTACATATCCTCGGCTATCGGCACATTGAAGTGACCGGGCCACGCGGTACCCAGCACCCGCGACGTATAAGTCGTATCCGTCATCAGCGTCGCGGCCTGCGCCATCTTGTCGCCGATATTCCAGAGGTTCATGATGTGGTCGTAATCGGTTTCGCGGAAGTAATACCAGACCGCCGCATTCGGCGGCACCACATTCGGCTGATCCCCGCCGTTAGTGATTACATAGTGGATGCGCGTCGCGAGACGCAGATGCTCGCGCCGGAAGTTCCAGCCTACATCCATCAGTTCCACGGCATCGAGCGCGCTCCTCCCGCGCCACGGTGCGGCCGCCGCGTGCGCGCTCTCGCCTTTAAACTGATATTCCACCGAAACCAGGCCGCTTTGCGTGGTGGGTCCGCTGGATACCGCAAAACCCGCGCCCACATGCGTGAACAGCACCACGTCCACGTCTTGGAACATTCCGGCCCGCACGTAATAGGCTTTGGCCCCGAGATCTTCCTCGGCTACGCCGGGCCACAACCGGATCGTGCCCTTCAGGTGCTCGCGCTCCATCACCTTCTTTACCGCAATCGCCGCCACGATGTTGAGAGGCATGCCCGAATTGTGTCCCTCGCCATGCCCCGGCGCGCCGTCGATCATGGGCGAATGGAACGCCACTCCCGGTTTCTGCGAGGCCTGCGGTATGTCGTCGATGTCGGAACCCAGCGAAATCACCGGCTTCCCTTCGCCCCACGAGGCCACAAACGCTGTGGGAATCCCCGCCACGCCGCGTTCGATTTTAAACCCCTCTTTTTCCAGGATGCCGCTCAGGTATTTCGAGGTTTCAAACTCCTGGAAGCCCAGCTCGCCAAAGCTGAACACGCTGTCGACCATCACCTGCGCCTGTTTTTTCATGCCGTCGATCTGGCCCGCCAGATCCGCTTTCATGGATGCCTCTTTGTCGGTCGCGACCTTCGTTTGTGCGAACGCGCCGGCCGATAAAATTATGAGTGGGAGGAGCTTTTTCATATTGGAGAAACCCGTTTAAGCGAGTATAGTAAAGCGATGAAAAAGTTCATAGCAGGGACACTGTTAGGCATCGGGCTCGCCACCGGCGGAGCCACCCTCTTCGGCCAGCGCGACCGCGAATTCCACCCGCGTCTGATGAGGGCTCTCGAAGCGCTTCGCGACGCGCGCGCCTACATGGCGGACGCCCCCCACGACTTCGGAGGGCACAAAGCCGAGGCCATCCGCGCCACCGACGAAGCCATCCGCCAGATTGAAATCGCCTCGCGCTATCGCGACCGCCGGTAAGTCACTTCCAAGCAGGACAGGCCGTTTGGCCTGTCCTGAACTAGTGAAGATTCTCACCACTGTTCCAAAGTTCGGTGGGGCAGACGAAAAGATGTTATATACTGGCCCACCATGAAGCCGTTTACTTTAGCCATGTTGCTCTGCGGACTCGCCGCGGCGCAGACGCTGCCCGCCCCCAGCCCCGCTCCGGGGGCGAAACTGTACAATACCGCCAGACAGAAGCTCCTTGAAGGCAAGCAGATCTTCAGCTTCACGCAATCGAAGGCCGATCCTGCCGCCTATTGCGAATACGCGAAACATTACGATTACACCTGGTTCGAGATGCAGCACAGCACCCTCGAATACAAAGACATCGAAGCCATGATTGCCGCCTGCCCGAAGGTGGCTGCGATTCCCATGATCCGCCTTCCCGATGCCCAGGAATGGCACATTCAGCACGCCACCGACATCGGCGTACTCGGAGTTATCATCCCGACCGTTGACGACGTGGGCCGTGCACGCGAGGGCGCGCAGTGGGCCAGATACCCGCCATACGGCCGGCGCAGTTCCGGTTCCGGCCAATACAACGCGATTTGGGGATCATTCGGGAACTACCGCAAGACGGTTGACTCCAACATGCTGGTCACCATCATGATCGAAACCCCGATCGGCGTGGCGAATGCGTTTGACATCGCTTCGGTGCCGGGCGTCGATGTCGTCATCATCGGCAACAACGATCTGAGCTCTTTCTCCGGCTACGATCAGGGGAGCCCTCAGTATGAGGCTCTTATGCAGAAGGTTCACGACGACGTGCTCAAAGCCGGCAAGATCTTCGGCCAGGCCAATGCAGCCCGCTATTACAAAGGCCATCCGCTTAGCAAGGACGCCAAGTTCTTCCAGAACGGACCTTCGAACGACGGCTGGGTTCCCCCGGCTGGCCGTGGTGGACGCGGCGCGAACCCGCTCGCTCCGCCGAAGGGCGAAGAGCCGTAGTCAGACGCGCTTCGACAGAAAGGCCGCCCGCGCGGCCTGAAAGTCTGCGTGATGCAACAGGTCGGCGCGGGTCGTTTTCCCTAAACGGCCCGCCGCCTCCCAATCCCGTCCGCGAATGTCGCGGACATATTCCAACCCCTTCCGCATTGCGTTCCCGCTGTATCCCGCCACGGTTTCGGCAATCTCTTCCGCCCGCTTGCGCGTGTCTTCGTGGATTTCGGTTACCAGCGACCATTCCTTCGCTTCTTCCGCCGACACGATCCGCCCCGTAATGCTGAGTTCTGTCGCGCGCCGCTCTCCCACCGCCAGACTCACGGCCCGAAACACCAGCACCGGCCACAGCCCGATGCGAATCTCCGTCAGCCCGAACCGCGCGCCGGGGCTTGCAACCACGATATGCGCATTCGCCGCCAGTCCCGTCCCTCCGGCCAGTGCCGCGCCTTCCACAGCCGCCACCACAGGCTTCGTAATCCGGTCAATCGTGGTGAACAACCGCTCGTGGATCTCCGCGAAATCTTCGTTCTCCGACAAATCCATCCCCGCGCAGAACGCGGGCCCGTTGCCGGTCAGCAGAATGCATCCGATCCCCGCATCGCCATCCGCATCGTCGATCGCAGCCACCAGAGCTTCGCACAGCGCGCCGTTCAGCGCATTACGCTTCTCCGGCCGGTTCAGCGTGATTTCGCAAACCCGGCCGTGCCGGACGACTTCAATCGGCATGGCGCTCAAGTCAGAGTCTCCAGCGCCAGCGCCGTAGCCCGCGGCCGGTTCAGCGCCACTTCGAGCGCCAGCGTCAGCACTTCCCGCGTCTCTTTTGGATCGATGACGGCATCGCAGTGCCCCCGCGCCGCCGCATACTTCGCATCGAGCCAGCGCTCATAATCGGCGCGCGTCTGGTCCATCGACTGCTGCAAATCGTCCGGCACGGTTACGCCGGCTTTCTTCAGCTTCTCCAGTTCCACCGAAAACAGCGCCTGCACCGCGGAGTCGCCTTCCATCACGCCGATGCGTGCCGTGGGCCAGCTGAACGTGAAGTTCGGATCGAAGCCCTGGCCCGCCATCGCGTAATAGCCAGCGCCACTCGCATGGTTCGTCGTAAGCACGATGCGCGGCACGCTCGCGCACGACATCGTTTCCACCATCTCGGCGCCCGCCCGGATGATGCCCTCGCTCTCCGCCTGCTGCCCCACCATAAAACCCGAAACGTCCTGCACGTAGATAATCGGCACGCCCTGGCGCTCCGCCAGTTCCACGAAGTACGACACCTTGCGCGCGGTTTCTGTGTAAATGATGCCTCCGATGCGGGGCTTCAGAAAGCCGCGCCGGTTCGCGATCACAGCCACGGAGTGCCCGTTGAGCCGCGCGCCTGCGCACAGAATTTCCGGCGCGTATTCGGCCTGGAACTCCGCGAAGTCTTCCGCGTCAAAGATCCGCGCCAGCAGATCTTCGACGTTGTAAGGCAGTCGATGGTCCGCAGGCAGAATCGAGTAGATATCGTCGGCGGATTTCGCGGCATGCGTCGCGGCACCGTGCGTCGCGTGCGGAGGCAAAGGAAGTTGCCGGAACCTGGCGCGGATCATGTCCAGACAATCCTCGTCGTTCCTCGCCACATAGTGCGCCACGCCGCTCACCGCATTGTGCAGATGGGCGCCGCCCAGCGACTCCTGGTCTATGGATTGGCCTGTCGCGCCCTTCACCAGGTTGGGCCCGCCCAGCCCCATGAAACTGGTGTTCTCCACCATGATGATGTAATCGCTGAGCGCCGGCAGATAGGCCCCGCCCGCGATACACGGACCCATCACCGCGGCAATCTGCGGCACATGCATTTTGCGCCGCATCAGCGAATTGTAGAAGAAAATGCGGCCCGCGCCGTACTGGCCGGGGAAAATGCCATCCTGATAAGGCAGGTTGACGCCCGCCGAATCCACCAGATAAACGATCGCCGTGCGGTTGCGCATGGCAATTTCCTGCGCGCGCAGAATCTTGGTGATGGTTTCCGGCCACCACGCCCCGGCCTTGACTGTGGCGTCGTTCGCGACAATGACCGCCGGACGCCCTTCGATCTTCCCGATGCCCGTGACCACTCCTGCCGCCGGAGCCTGGCCCTCGTATTTATCGTGAGCGATCAGCAGCCCGATCTCCAGGAACCGGCTGCCCGGATCGAGCAAACGGGCGACGCGCTCGCGCGCCGTCATCTTGCCCGCGCGATGCTGCTTTTCGATGCGCGCCGCACCGCCGCCTTCGCGCAGGCGTGTTTCCAGGTGCTGCAGGCTTTCGACGAGGTGCCGCATATGCGCCATGCGCGCCTGCACTTTCGCCGCGTCGGGAACGGGATCGGTCATCCGGTAGTTAGTTTATCCGGTCGCGTAACCACAACGACTCTACCCCACCTGCCCGATGCAGTATCCATAGTCGATGCGCCGCGCCGCGAAGATATGCGATTCAGCATTGGCAATGTCAATCGGGGGGCCGAGTAACTGGATCTGGTAGCAGCCGAATGAGCTTTTGTCAGTTTTGACGGTCCCGACCGCAGACTGAGATTCCTCTGTCTTGAAATTTTCGCAGCCGATTCAATAAACTCTATGCAATGCTGGTTCCCTTCTCCTGCCGACCGTTTTCGCCGCCGGTATGAACGGCGCCTGGACAGGCGACCCCGCTCCTGGTTACGCGGCTAAGCGGAGAATTCTGGCACCGGGCAGGGCTTCCGCAGCAAATTTATTTCCAAAGCAGGACTAATCGCGCGTCGCCGCAGAAAGAGCGCCCGCGGAGAATCACGGCTCCATGCGCCGACGGTCGGAAGTACCCAATACCAGTAGTACCAGGAACGCCACCGCAGCGAGAATTAAAATTCCGCCGATTATCACCCACACCCATATCATTAGTTGCTAGTGTAAGCACGAAACTCGCCGCGCCGCATAAAGTAAAAAGAAAAAAGGTGTGCCGCAACCGTTTCAACGAACCCTTGCGGCACGCCGGGATCTTCAGTTCTTCACAAATGGCAGGTCTCTACAGCCGTTTGTGCGCTTCGCGCCAAACCATACGACCGCGCCCTACTGAATTACGACATTTACCGTATTTGCCGCGACGCCTTTCACGGTCACCTGAATTGCAACATTCCCGCTGCCGGCAAGCGACGCAGGCAGACCGATATTCACCTGATCGAGACCTGGATAATCGAGCTGCGGTCCCGCGTAGGAAACCGGCGCCGTGGTTCCGTTGACCGTCGCCGTGACCGGGCTGCCGCCGCGAATTCCCGTGCCGAAAAGCGCCAGCGAGACTTTGCCGGAACTCACGTTGATGGGGTTCGCCGAGATGGAACCGTCGCTGTTCAGTCCATATACGGAGGGGGTTGGATTCTGGAGCCCGTTGCTCGCGGACGTCGTCAGGATGTCGGCAGCGGCAAGGCCCGCGCTGTTGAGTGCGAACAATCCGGGTGCAACAGCGTTGATCTGCACAGTCGCTTTCAGGGCCGTGCCGGAGTTGGTGTTTACGGTGACCGTTGCGGGTCCCGTCGCCGCGCCCGAAGGCACCAGGAACACGGCCTGTGTCGCGGTTGCCGAAAGCAGCAAAGTTGAGAAGGATGCTCCCGTCGAATCGACGAGCGTGATGGTCGTGCCGCCCAGCGTGGTGGGCAGGAAGGGCAGCGGAATGCGCGGCCCGGTGGCGGTCGAGATATTCGCGCCGTACACGGTGGCAAGCGAGCCGGGTGCGATTGCGCCTACGGGGCTGGCGGATGAGACCACAGCCAGGCTGGGCGGCGAGAGGGGCGTCGTTCCGGGAGTGAGCGAAACGCCGCGCAGAACTTCGCCGAAGGCCGCCGACTTCACAAGCTGAAACTGTTCGCCGCCCGCCACACCCGGATCGGTGTTGGCGAGAATGTCGTTGATGACAACCAGTCGGTTGGGGTCGGCGCCCTGATCGCCATTGGCGCTGACTGTCGAAGTAACTCCCCACACCGTTACGGTGCCGTCCGCATTCACGCGGCCCGTGATGTTGCGCAGGCCACCGGTTACCGGATTGAGGTTGGTGGGATAGTTCGTGATTCCATAAGAAACGCCCAGGCCCAGGCCGTTCTGTAGAACGTAGACTCTGTTCCAGACACCGTTCGTCAGAACCCACTTCTGCAGGCCGGAGTTGGGATTCGACGCTGCCGTGGCCATAGTGCCGTCGCCTTCGTCGCCGACGTAGAGCGTGTTCGCGTTTGCAAACCAGAGGCCGAAAGGATAAGTGACCCCGGTGGTGGCTTTGGCGGAAACGATCGGGAATCCGGGCAGAACCGTGATGGGCGCGGTTGCGGCGGTTGCGAGCGTGGGCAGCGTACCCGCCGCACCTACCTGATAGACCGTGTTGAAGCCGTTGCTGCCGCTTCCCTTGGACACATACATGGTGTTGTTGAAGATCGTCAGGCCGCGGAAATTGTTGTCTTTACCAAGCTTGTCGGCCGGGTAGGGCGTGCCTGTTGCGGGGTTGGTGTACTGACTGACGGAGAACGTGCCGATCTGTTGCGGGACCGTTGTGCCAGGCTGGCCGGGCGTCGCGATTTCCGCGCCCGTACTGGTCACAATGTTGGTAGGGGTTCCGCTGCCGTTATTATCGTTGCCCACCATGTAATAGAGGCCGTTGGCAAGGATGGCGGCGCGGCCGTTATTGCCGCTGTAGGCATTGGTCGGCGTCGCCTGCACGTTACCTTTGGCGTCTATCTGAACTACGTCGCGGTAATAGCTGCTGCCTACCGGATTCGTAGGATCATACTCGCCGGGAGTATTGGAATTGGAAGCGTCCAGCGTGTTGGCCGGAGCCTGGTAGGCCATGAAGGTCAGGACTGTGCCGTCGGTCGATAGGTTGACCGCCAGTTCCGACTTCGAACTGAAGCTGGTGTTCACGAGCGTCGTGGGAATTGCCAGAGTGCTTACGACGGCTCCGGTGGGCAGTAGCTGATCGAGGAAAACGGGCGACGTCACCCCGAAGCTGCCATCCGGGACGTCATTGGCCCAGACGCCGGGATAGGAGCCGTTAGCCACGGCAACGCCGGTACCGCAGGCGGCCGTGGACGGGCAGTTGGGCGGAAGCGGCTGACCGAGTGTGACGGTAGCAGCGGTTCCGGTATAAACACTGCGGCTTACGACAAGATTGTTGGGTGCAAAGCCGTTAAAGGTCGATTGCGCCAAGGCTGTTGCGGAAAGCAGGGCGGCCGAGATGAGAGCGCGGACGCACACTTGGGGATTGGTCATTTTCACGTTGTTTTTAGTCTCCGGTTGGGTGGACCTTTGACCTTATCAACCGAAAGTAACGGCTCAACGACGAATGAGTAACAAACGGGTTACCGCTGAAACTGCGTCATAAAGTTCACGTTTTGTGCGGGAGCGGGAGATAACTCGGCTTCACGGGTTAGCTTTTCCAGCAGTAAGTAGAAGAGCAGAGTGGGCACCGCGCAGATGGTAATCAGCACGGCAAGGTTCTCGGGAAGGCGCCACGACAGCCATTGAAGGTAGTCCTGAATTCCGAACGGCCCCGATCCAAAGACCAACGCCATAGCGGTAAGCAGCAGTCCCACGAAGATAACCTTCCACACAAACGATGGCAACCGTTGGCAGCGATACCAGTCCTTCAGAGCCACAAGGGCAAAGGTCAGCATCGCCCAGAACAGAAGCGCGCACACGTTTAGTAAGACGAGTCGGGCCTGCGTGCGCGGATTTGGGTGTCGGTGGCGTACGAAGTCCCGGAGCGTCACAGGCCGTCCGTATACCGCGGAGGTTGCGCGCGCGAATTGCCAGTCGAAGAATCGTTGGGTGTTCGCGCAGCCCACGGCATACGGGTTGTAGACACTGGTAGACATGACGGCGGTTACGGGCGGAGTGAAGTTCTCACCCCACGGCGCACTCACCGTTTCCGCTGAACCATTCTTTGAAAGCTCCCAGTATTCGAGCGGCGGCGTGATATTAATCCGCCCGCACGAGCGCTGCTCCGCTGAGGGAGGCCAGCCTTGAGATGTCGTTTCGGAAATGTCGTTGAACCGGGAATGGCTTCCCCCGCCCCAATATGTGCCCGTCAGATATCCGGCGGTAAGCGAAAGAAGAGGCGGCAGAATTCCCGCCAGCAGAAGGATGCGCCGGCTTACCGGGAGCGGGTCCAGCCAGCGTCTCGAAGGAATCATCCGCAACGACCAGAGAAACAGAATGCCGTTCAGCCATACTCCAATGGCGGCTTGCGAGAAGAGCATCGGGACCCACAACAGTTCCGTCCAGGAATAGAGATAGCGAAGCCGAATGAACAGCAGGGAGTGCGGTCGGGCATGCAGACGGGCAGTGACAGGTCGCGTATCCGGCTTGCGGGTAGTCGCCAGCGGTTTGCCGTTGATCGCATTCCAGGTCCGCAGAAAGATCGTGGCGGCGCCGGCGAGGCAAATCGCGGCGAAAGGAACGGCGTATGGCTCCAGGCGAACCCGTAGCGCAGCTAATTCGATCGGCAGTCCGACCGAAACGAAAACCACGGTCATCACCAGCCACCTCGGCAGCCTGACGCCCGTCATCAGCGCGGACTGAATCGCAATGGCCAGCAGTGTGGCGAAGGCTCCCAGGGCGGGAAGGGGAGCGATGCCGGTGGGTGCCCGCATCGCAGCCTGAAGTGCGGTATCCGCGAAGACCGGCATCCAGAGCAGGGTGAGAAGGGCGAGTACCCGTGCCAGATAGATCTCCCGCGGAGTAACCGGCAGGGCGCTTAGCAGGCTGGACCAAATGTCTTGATTCGATGCCATGCCGATAGTCAGAACCAGCAATACCGAAAGGAAGGCGCCGGCGATAACGGAGAGGATTTCGGAAGGCACCCTCATCAGCAGTGAGAACAGCCAGACCAGAATGAGCGCCGATGTTGCCCACGGAATGGTTTTCCACGACAGGTCGCGTTTGATCAGTTGGTAGATCATTGCAGTTGCTCCACAGGGTCCACGGCCAGTTCGATGAACAGTTCCTCCAGCGGAACAGGCACGCAGCGCACGCCCTGAATTCGCAGCGCAGCCGCAATCCGGCGCTGCGTTTCCCCGGGCTGACCCTCCATCACTGCGTGCCAGTCGTCGAACACCGGACGCACGCGGATGCATCCCGGAATGCGCCCGATCGCTTCCGCATCAATGCCGTGGCCGCCCGGAATCATCGCAACGCAAACCTCTTCGCGCAGCGCCGCCAGATCGCGGTCGAACCGCACGGTGCCGCCATCCAGCAGCACTACGCGCCCCCCGATACGCTCCACATCGCTCATATGGTGCGACGAGAACAGGATCGACGTTCCCTCGCGGTTGAGCAACTGGATGGCGGTTTCGAGAAATTCGCGACGCACCACGGGGTCAAGTCCGCCGCCGGGTTCATCGAGGATCAGCAGTTCCGGCCGATGGCAGACCGCGCACACCAGCGCCGCCTGCCGCGCCTGGCCTTTACTGAGTTGCCGGATCTTAGCGCCTTCGCGCAGGGCGAAGCGGTTGAGTAGTTGCCGCTCCATGGCATCGTCCCAACCGGGGAACAGATAGCGATGGAAGGCGATCAGATCGGCGACGGTAGAATCCGGCGGCAGCGCCTGATCTTCCGCCACATATCCGATGCGTTTCTTGACTGCGACCGCTTGCTCTGTGGGCGACATGCCGAACACGCGGACGGAGCCGCGATGCGGATACAGCATGCCCATGCCGATGCGGATGAGCGTAGTCTTGCCCGCGCCGTTGCGGCCGACAAGGCCCACGACCTCACCCGCATCGAGCGACAGATTGACGCCCTTCAGTACGGGCGCGGACGTGCCATAAGATCTCCACACGTCCTGAAATTCGAGAACCGGTGTCATTTTTTCTCCTGAAGGGGCGCAATACCCCTGAGTTCGCGGTCGGCTTCTTCGAGCAGACTCACGGCGTCGGGGAAACTGAGCCCCGCGAGATAGG